>Ga0315297_10000901_pt1 | contig 17882 bp, 15 predicted proteins | sample YL17G15_0_MG_FD_203628 | JGI IMG/M metagenome (GOLD analysis project Ga0315297, IMG submission 203628) | Sediment microbial communities from Yellowstone Lake, YNP, Wyoming, USA - YL17G15_0 | ecosystem: Environmental > Aquatic > Freshwater > Lake > Sediment | place: USA: Wyoming | collected... | reverse complement strand
TGCTCGCTGCCATCCAGGCCCGCGAGATCGATCCCGAGGACGCCTTCAACTTCGCCGTGGACAAGCGCCCCTTCACCCGCTACATCGCCGACGGCACTGCCGTGCTCAAGGCGGATGTGACCCAGGGGCTGTGACATGAGCACGGAATCCACTACCCAGGTTGCCGGGGCCGAGACCGTCGCCCAGGCGCCGCGGCGCATCGACGAGTACCTGCGCGAAGTTCTCACCAGGAACGGCTCGGACCTGCACTTCGTCGCAGGCGACCCGCCGCGCATCCGTCACTACGGCGAGCTGCAGACCTTGCGCGAGGAAAAGCTCGGCCAGGACCAGGTGCGGACGATGCTCGAAGAGATCATGACGCGCCGGACCCAGCACGAGCTCAAGGAAAAGGACGGCGCGGACTTCGCCTATACCATCCCGGGCGTGTCGCGCTTCCGCGTCAACGTGTTCCGGCACATCGGCGGCCTCGGCGCCGTGTTCCGCGCGATCCCGGCCAGGGCGCTCACGCTCGAGCAACTCAACATGCCCGAGGCCGTGCGCAGCCTGTGCCGGGTCAACAACGGGCTGATCCTGGTGACCGGCAAGACCGGTTCGGGCAAGTCGACGTCTCTCGCCGCCATGCTCGACGACCTGAACGCACGCCTGAAGGGCCACATCCTCACGATCGAGGACCCCATCGAGTTCGTCCACCCGCGCAAGAACTGCCTGGTCAGCCAGCGCGAGGTCGGAGTGCACAGCCCGAGCTTCGCGGAGGCGCTGCACTCCGCCCTGCGCGAGGACCCGGACGTCGTGCTGGTCGGCGAATTGCGCGACCACGAGACCATGAGCATCGCCGTCACCGCGGCGGAGATGGGCATTCTCGTGATGGGTACGCTGCACACGAACGGCGCCGCGGCGACCGTGGACCGCATCGTGAACGCGTTCCCCTCCGACAAGCAGGCGCACGTGCGCACGATGCTCTCGACATCGCTGCGCGGCGTCGTATCCCAGCAACTCATCCAGCGCGCGGACAAGCGCGGCCGCGTCGCGGCACTCGAGATCCTGATCAACACCCCGGCGGTTTCGAACCTCATCCGCCAGGGCAAACTCGACCAGCTCGAGAACGCCATGCAGAGCGGCGGAGCGCACGGCATGCGCGTCATGGATACGGCGGTACAGGAACTGCTCGACAAGGGCGTGATCACCGGCCGCGCGGCGTACGAGAAGGCCATCAACAAACAGCGGTTCGAGCACCTCAAAGACATGGGCTGAGGCCGGTCCGACGGAACCGGCCGGCGGCAGGCCGCGCGTGGCATAATCGGCCGCCTTTGCTGCACGTTTGCGCACCATGATCGCCGACCAGCCCCGCACGATCCTCGTCACCAGCGCCCTGCCCTACGCCAACGGCGCCCCGCACCTCGGGCACATCGTCGAGTACGTGCAGACCGACATCTGGGTGCGCTTCCAGCGGCTGCGCGGGCACGACTGCCTCTACGTCTGCGCCAGCGACGCGCACGGCACGCCGATCATGCTCAAGGCCCGCCAGGAAGGCGTGACGCCGGAGGAGCTGATCGCACGCTTCTCGGCCGAGCAGCGCCGGGACTTCGCCGATTTCGACATCTCCTTTGACAATTTCCACACCACGCATTCGGACGAGAATCGCGAGGTTACGCACGAGATCTACCGGCGCCTGGCCGCGGGCGGCCACATCCGCCGCGAGACCATCCGCCAGGCCTACGACGAGCACGCGCAGATGTTCCTGCCGGACCGCTACGTGCGTGGTACCTGCCCGCGTTGCGGCGCGCTCGACCAGTACGGCGACAGCTGCGAGGTCTGCGGCGCCACGTACACGCCGGCCGACCTCAAGGACGCCATCTCGGTCGTGAGCGGCACCCCGCCGGTGCAGCGCGACTCGGAGCACCTCTTCTTCCGCCTCGGCGACTTCGAAGCGATGCTGCGCGAGTGGACCGGCTCGGGCCGGCTGCAGACAGCCGTGACCGCCAAGCTCGACGAATGGTTTGCGGCGGGACTGCGCGACTGGGACATTTCGCGCGACGAACCCTACTTCGGTTTCGAGATCCCGGGCGAGACGGGCAAGTACTTTTACGTCTGGCTGGACGCGCCGATCGGCTACCTGGGCAGCTTCCTGCAGCTTTGTCGCCGCACGGGGCTCGACTTCGATCGCTACTGGAAGCCCGGCAGCGACGCCGAGATCTACCACTTCATCGGCAAGGACATCGTCTACTTCCACACGCTGTTCTGGCCCGCGGTGCTCCACGGCGCGGAGTATCGCCCGCCGACGGCCGTCTATGCGCACGGCTTCCTGACCGTCAACGGGCAGAAGATGTCCAAGTCGCGCGGCACGTTCATCACTGCGCGCGCCTGGCTCAACCATCTGCCGGCGGAATACCTGCGTTACTTCTACGCGTCGCGGCTCGGCCCGGGCGTCGAGGACTTCGACCTCACCCTCGACGACTTCGTCGCCAAGGTGAACTCGGACCTCGTCGGCAAACTGGTCAACATCGCGAGCCGCTGCGCCGGCTTCATCGCGCGCGGAGCGGGGGGGCAGCTGGCTGACAGACTGCCCGATCCGGCGCTCTACCAGGAGTTCGTCGCCGCCGCCGCACGCGTCGAGAAAGCCTACGAAGGCCGCGACTTTGCTGCGGCAGTACGCGAGATCATGCAGCTGACGGATCGCGCCAATTTCTACATCGACCAGCGCAAACCCTGGCTGATGGCGAAGGACCCGGCGCTGGCCGGCGACGTGCAGGGGGTGTGCACACAGGGCATCAACCTGTTCCGCGTGCTCGCGCTGTACCTGAAACCGATCCTGCCGCGCCTCGCGGCCGGTGCTGAGCGCTTCCTCGGCCTGCCGGATCAGCGCTGGGACGCGGCACGGCAACCGCTGCTCGGGACGACGATCGGCACCTATGAGCCGCTCGCCACGCGGGTCGATCCGGCTGCGATCAAGGCGCTGCTCGCCGAGGCTGTCGAGAGCCTGAAACCCACCGCTATGCCGACCTCAGCGGGGGCGACGCCCGTTGCGGCGGCTGCGCCGGCGCCAGCCCTGCCCGACATCTCGATCGACGATTTCGCGAAGATCGACCTGCGCGTCGCACGCATCGTCTCGGCCGAGTTCGTCGAGGGCGCGGACAAACTGCTCAAGTTGAGCGTGGACCTCGGCGGTGAACGTCGCACGGTGTTCGCCGGCATTCGGGCCGCCTACGCGCCCGAGCAACTCGTCGGCCGGCTGACGGTGGTGGTGGCGAACCTCGCGCCGCGCAAGATGCGGTTTGGCCTGTCCGAGGGCATGGTGCTGGCGGCCGGCCCCGGCGGCAAGGACATCTTCCTGCTCGCGCCCGATGGCGGCGCCGAGCCAGGCATGAAGGTAAAATAGGCCTGCGGGTGGGCACCATGGTCGAGCTCCTGCTCCCGGCACTCGGCGCGCGATGAGCCTGGACACCGTCCTGCCTCCCCTGCTGGTCGCCGCGGGCCTTGCGGCGACGGTCGGTGCCCTGCTCGGCTGGGCTGCGACGCGCATCCGCTCTCCCGCCGACACTATGGTGGAGCGCATTGACGCCCTGCTGCCACAGACCCAGTGCAGGCGCTGCACGTTCCCCGGCTGTCGCCCCTATGCGCAGGCGATCGCGAATGGCGCAGCGGACATCAACCGCTGCCCGCCGGGCGGCGAGGCGACGATACAGGCACTGGCGACCCTGCTGGGGCGTGAACCTCGCCCGCTCGACCCGGAGGTCGGCGCGAGCAAGCCGCGGCAGGTCGCCTGGATCGACGAGAGCCGCTGCATCGGTTGCGCCCGTTGCCTGCCCGCGTGTCCGGTCGATGCGATCGTGGGCGCGCAGCGATTCATGCACACAGTCATTGCCGTGCAGTGCACGGGTTGCGAATTGTGCCTGCCACCCTGCCCCGTGGATTGCATCGACATGCGCCCCACCGGCGAGAGCAGCCCGGCAGGCCACCTGCGAGCGGACGAGGCAAGCCGCGCCGCGGCAGCGCGCCGGCGATTCGAGCGACACGAGCAGCGCTTACGCGAAGCCGCCGAGGCCGAACGCGGCGAGTTCGAGGCCGCCCGGCGCCGCGCCCGCGGTGCAACGGCATGAACGAGCAGCAGCGCCACGAGTTGTTCGAGCGATTCCGGAGGCTCAATCCGCATCCGCAGACGGAACTCGAGTATTCCACGCCGTTCGAGCTGCTGGTGGCGGTGATCCTTTCCGCGCAGGCGACGGACAAGAGCGTGAACATCGCCACGCGGCAGTTGTTCAAGGTGGCCCGCACCCCGCAGGCCATCCTCGCACTGGGCGTCGACGGACTCACGGGTTACGTGAAGTCCATCGGTCTTTATCAGGGCAAGGCGAAGAACATCATCGCCACCTGCCGCGTGCTGCTCGATGCACACGACGGCAAGGTGCCGGAGACGCGCGAGGCACTCGAAGCGCTGCCCGGCGTCGGCCGCAAGACGGCCAGCGTGATACTGAACACTGCCTTCGGGCAACCTACGATCGCCGTCGATACCCACATCTTCCGTGTCGCCAACCGGCTCGGTCTGGCGCCCGGCAAGACGGTCCGCGAGGTCGAGGACAAGCTCGTGAAGCGTGTTCCCGACGAGTTCAAGCTCGACGCTCATCACTGGCTGATCCTGCACGGGCGCTACGTCTGCAAAGCGCGTAAACCCGCATGCCCTGCGTGCGCGGTTGCCGATCTTTGCGGGTTCAAGGGCAAGACCCGAGCCCTCACCCCAACCCTCTCCCGCGGTGGCGGGAGAGGGAGTAAAGCCCCAGCCCTCTCCCGCGTGAGCGGGAGCGGGAGCAAAGGCCCAGTCCTCTCCCGCGTGAGCGGGAGCGGGAGCAAGTCCGCCACCCTCTCCCGCTCACGCGGGAGAGGGTCGGCGAAGCCGGGGTGAGGGTTCCGAATTCCCATGCCGTTCTTCCACGACCAGGGCCGCGACGGCTTGCGACGCATGTACGTCGCAGCGTGGCGCAAGCACCGGGAATCACGCCCGCTCGAGCCACTCGAGGACCAGATCGTGCGCGTGCTCGAGGACCACACCGAATATCACGCGGTGGTGGAATCCGGCGCCGATGCGCTCGATCTCGACTTCACGCCCGAAGGCGGCCAGGCCAACCCGTTCCTGCACATGGGGCTGCACCTCGCCATACGGGAGCAGGTCGTGACGAACCGTCCCGCGGGCATCGCCGCCGTGCATGCGAGCCTGACGCGACGACTCGCAGACCGGCACGAGGCCGAACACAGGATGATCGAGTGCCTCGGCGAAGCGCTGTGGCGCAGCCAGCGCTCCGGACTGCCGCCCGATGAGGCCGCCTACCTCGAGGCGCTGCGACGGCTCGCCTGATTCCGGTCACCAGCCCCGCGGCTGACCAAGCAGCGCCTCCAGCCTGCGACTCTCGGGCTCGAAATACGCCCTGAGCCTCTCCGTCGTGGCCGGATCCATCGCCGGATACTGCCGCGTATTGCGCGGCTCGAGCCGTGCCTCCGACATCGGCGGCAGCCCGAGGAAGGCCAGCGTCTGGTTCAGCACGCCGAGCGGATCCTGCACGAGAGCCTCGAAGCGCAGGACCAGCAATTGCTGCGGCGGGTACAACGCCAGCCAGCGCTCGAGCTGCTCCGCATAGCGGCCGCGGGCAAGGTAGCTGAAATGCTGATGGTCGCGACTGGCCCGGATCTCGCCTGCTGCCAGCCGCTCCCCCGCCCGCGCGACCCGCTCCGGCTCCGCTGCAAGGGCATCCTCGAACGACAGCTGCTCGCGGCCCTTGTCGCGCTCGTGCCAATAGTGCGAGTACGCGCGCCGCACCGGATCACGCAGCAATGCGATCAGCCTGGCGTCGGGCAGCAGTGCACGCGCACGCTGTGCGACCAGCGGATGGAACAGGTAGTACGGGCTGCTGTCGAGATTCGTGCCGGACGCGCCGAGGCGTCCGAAATGCGCGCGATACCACTTCGTACCGCGCTCGAAATTCAAATCGAAATAATGGACTTCCTTGCGCAGCGGCGCGATCACGCCGGAGTGCTGCGTCAGGTAGTAGTGCAGCGAACTCGTGCCGCACTTCTGCGCGCCGATGATGAGCGCGTCCGGCAGCGACCGCTGCTGCCGCATGCGCAGCCGCAGCTCCACCTGTCGACCTGCTTCGAGCAGGCCGACCAGTCGCAGGCTCCGGGTCAGGGTGGGATGCATCGCGGTCCTCGCGCGCTTCGCTGCCTGCCGCGTCTCAGCCCGCTTTCGGCTGCGACGGCTTGCGCTTCGGCACGTACAGGTCGGTGAGCGTTCCCTCGAAGGACTCGGCTGCCATCGCGACGGTCTCCGACAGGGTCGGGTGCGGATGGATCGCGAGCCCGATGTCGGTCGCATCGGCACCCATCTCGATCGCGAGCACGACTTCCGAGATCAGGTCGCCGGCATTGGTGCCGACGATGCCGCCGCCGAGCACGCGGTGCGACTGCGGGTCGAAGAGCAGCTTGGTCGCACCCTCGTCCCGCCCGATCGCCAGCGACCGCCCGCTCGCGGCCCACGGAAACACCGCTTTTTCATAGGCAACACCACGCGCCTTGGCGTCGGTCTCGGTGAGCCCGACCCACGCGATCTCCGGATCGGTGTAGGCAACCGATGGAATCACACGAGCGTCGAAGAAGCTCTTCTGGCCCGCCGCGACCTCGGCCGCGACCTTGCCCTCGTGCGTGGCCTTGTGCGCAAGCATGGGCTGGCCGACGATGTCGCCGATCGCGAAGACGTGCGGCACGTTGGTGCGCATCTGCTTGTCCACGGGGATGTACCCACGATCGTTCACCACGATGCCGGCAGCCTCCGCGCCGAGCAGTTTCCCGTTGGGCGTCCGGCCGACGGCGACCAGCACTTTGTCATATGTCTGCGGTGCGGGTGCCTTCTCGCCCTCGAACGTGACCCTGAGCCCGCCGGCGATTGGTTCGATCTTCGCCATCTTCGTCCGCAGCATGATGCTCTCGTAGCGGGCGCGGATGCGCTTCTCGAGGGGACGGACGAGGTCGCGATCGCAGCCGGGCATCAGCCCTTCCGTGAGTTCGACGACGCTCACTTTCACCCCGAGCGCGTCGTACACCGTCGCCATCTCGAGCCCGATGATGCCGCCGCCGACGACCAGCAGGCGGGCCGGCAGGTTCAGCTCGAGCGCGTCCGTCGAGTCGATGATGCGTGGATCGTCGGGGAGGCCCGGCAGGCGCAGCGATGCGGAGCCCGCCGCGACGATGCACTGCGCGAACGTCACGGTCTGTCGGGTTTCCCCCGCGATGACACTCAGGCTGTGTGGCGTCTCGAACTTCGCCGTGCCGGAGATCACCGTGACCTTGCGCTGTCTGGCCAGCGCAGCGAGGCCGCCGGTCAGGCGCGCCACGACCTTGTTCTTCCAGTCGCGGAGCTTCGCTGCGTCGACGACCGGCTTGCCGAACGACACGCCGAACTCCGACATCGCCTCCGCTTCTTCGATGACGCGAGCGGCATGCAGCAGCGCTTTGGAGGGGATGCAACCGACGTTGAGGCATACCCCGCCAAGGGTCGGCCAGCGCTCGATGAGCGCAACTTTCAGGCCCAGGTCCGCCGCGCGAAACGCTGCGGTGTAACCCCCGGGACCCGCGCCAAGCACGACGAGATCGAAGTCGTAGGGGTGTGATTCCGGCGCGGGCGCCCCTGCCGCGGTCTGCGCTGCCGTTGTCGAGGCCGGCGGGGCGACATCCACCGTGGCCGCAACCTTGCCGCCTGTTGCGCCCGGCGGGAAACGCGGCATGGGGATGGTATCGACGTACGGCTCGCCACCATAGGGCTCGACCGCCCGCAACGCCGAGACGGTCGCGGTGTGATCTTCATCGGCCGGCACCGCGGCCAGCGTCAGCAGCAACGAACCGGTGGTTACTTTGTCGCCGGTCCTGACGGCAATGCTAGCCACCACGCCGCAGGAGCTGGACGGCACATCCATCGTCGCCTTGTCGGTCTCGAGCGTAACGAGCGGCGTTTCCACGTCGATGCGGTCACCCACTTTCACCAGCACGTCGATGACGGCCACGTCGGTGAAGTCACCGAGGTCCGGCACCTTGACGGCAACCCCCGTCGATGCTGCGTTGTTCGTGCCGCTCAAGCAGTGTCCTCCATGCCTGCGCTACGGGATCGCGCGCAACAGGCCCTGCACGTCCGCGAGCGACTGGCCCAGGAAATTGGTGAATCGCACGGCGGACGCGCCGTCGATGACGCGATGGTCATAGGAAAGCGACAGCGGCAGCAGCAGGCGCGGCACGAACTTGCCATGCTCGTAAACCGGCCGGTGCGTCGCCTTGGATACACCGAGGATCGCCACCTCCGGCGCATTGATGATCGGAGTGAAGGCGGTGCCGCCGATGCCACCGAGGCTCGAGATCGTGAAGCAGCCGCCCTGCATCTCCGCTGCGGTCAGCTTGCCGGCGCGCGCCTTCTCGCTCAGCACGGCGAGGTCGCGCGCCAGTTCGAAAACGTCCTTGCGGTCGGCGTCACGCACGACCGGCACGACCAGGCCGTGCGGGGTGTCCGCGGCGAACCCGATGTGCACGTATTTCTTCAGCACCAGTTCGCCGGCGGCCGAATCGAGCGACGTGCAGAACACCGGGTAATTCTGCAGTGCGAGCACGCACGCTCGCATGACGAAGGCGAGCGGCGTCAGCTTGATGCCCTTGGCCGTCGCCTCGTCCTTCAGGCGCGCGCGCGTTTCCTCCATCACAGTGATGTCGGCTTCGTCGAATTGCGTGACGTGCGGGACGTTCACCCAGCTCGCGTGCAGTCGCGGTCCGGAGATCTTCTGGATGCGGCTCAACGGGCGGCGCTCGATCGGCCCGAACGCAGCGAAATCAACCGCCGGCACGCGCGGCAGCGCCGCGCCAGCGGGTTCGGCCGGCTGTGTCAGTACGCGCTTGACGTAAGCCTTGACGTCGGTGTCGAGGATGCGCCCCTTCGCGCCGGTGCCCTGCACGCTGCCCAGGTCCACGCCGAGTTCGCGTGCCAGCCTGCGGATCGACGGACTCGCGTGGGATCGCGAGAAGCCGACGTCGCCCTCTGCCGCTGAAACGGGAGAGGTTGAGACTCCCTCTCTCACCTTGGCAGGAGAGGGTCGGAGTGAGGGCTTCGGACCCTCACCCGGCCTTTGGCCGACCTCTCCCGCTGCAGCGGGAGAGGTGATCGCTCCCACTCCCGCCTGCGCCGGAGAGGTTGTTCCAGCTCCCTCTCCCGCCTGCGCCGGAGAGGTTGTTCCAGCTCCCTCTCCCGCTGCAGCGGGAGAGGTTGTTCCAGCTCCCTCTCCCGCCTGCGCGGGAGAGGGTTGGGGTGAGGGCTCCGCTGTCTCGACAATCGCGATCAGGTCACCCCTTGAAACTCGCCCGCCACGCTGAACCTTCAGCTCCTTGACGACGCCGGCCGCAGTGGACGGCACGTCCATCGTCGCCTTCTCGGTCTCGAGCGTGATGAGCGCCGCCTCGAGCGCGACGGTATCGCCGGGCCGCACGACGACGTCGATGACTTCGACGTCCTGGTACTCGCCGATATCCGGCACCCGTACTTCGATGAGGTGGTTGGCCACGTCGCAGCGCCTCGATCAGACCGTCACGGGATTGGGCTTCTCGGGATCGATCCCGAACTTCTCGATCGCGCTTGCCACCGTGGCAAGGTCGAGCTTGCCGTCGTCCGCCAGGGCCTTCAGTGCGGCCACCACGACGTAACGGCGATCGACCTCGAAGAATCCGCGCAACGCGGCCCGCGAATCGCTGCGCCCGTAGCCGTCCGTGCCGAGCACCTGGTATCGACCGGGGATCCACTGCCTGATCTGGTCGGCCACGATGCGCATGTAGTCGGTGGCGGCAACGAACGGCCCGGCGCGGTCTGCCAGGCATTGCTGCACGAAAGGCCTGCGCGCCCGCTCGTGCGGGTGCAGCAGGTTCCAGCGTTCGGCATCAATCGCCTCGCGCCGCAACTCCGAGAAGCTGGTGACACTGAAGACATCCGCCGGCACGCCGAAATCATTCTCGAGCATCTCGGCAGCCGCGAGCACTTCGCGCAGGATCGTGCCGGACCCGAACAGGTTGACGCGCACCTTGCCCTTGCCGCCTTCGCGCAGCAGGTACATCCCCTTGAGGATGCCCTCCTGCGCATCCTTGGTCAGCGCCGGGTGCGGGTAATTCTCGTTCATGCAGGTGATGTAATAGAAAATGTTCTCCTGCTCCGCATACATGCGGCGCAGGCCGTCCTGCACGATGACTGCGAGTTCGCAGGCGAACGCCGGATCGTAGGCCACGCAGTTCGGGATCGTGGTCGCCACGAGCTGGCTGTGGCCGTCCTGGTGCTGCAGGCCCTCCCCGGCAAGCGTCGTGCGCCCGGCCGTGCCGCCGATCAGGAAGCCCCGCGCCTGCATGTCGCCCGCCGCCCAGCAGAAATCGCCGATGCGCTGGAATCCGAACATCGAGTAGAAGATGTAGAAAGGAATCATGCTCACGTTGTGGTTGGCGTAAGCCGTGCCGGCGGCGATCCAGCTGCACATTGCGCCGCCTTCGTTGATGCCCTCCTCGAGAATCTGGCCTTTCTTGTCCTCGCGGTAATACAGCAGCTGGTCGGCGTCCTGCGGCGTGTAGAGCTGGCCCATCGACGAATAAATGCCGATCTGCCGGAAGAGTCCTTCCATGCCGAACGTGCGCGCCTCGTCGGGGACGATCGGCACGACGTGCGCACCGATCTCCTTGTCCTTCAGCAGCACGCCGAGCATCCGCACCAGCGCCATCGTCGTCGAGAACTCGCGCTCCCCCGACGACTCGAGCAGCGCGCCGAACGCCTCCAGTGCGGGCACCTTGAGAGAGGCTGCCTTCATGCGCCGCTGCGGCAGGTAGCCGCCGAGCGACCGGCGACGCTGCTGCAGGTATTCGAGCTCTTCGCTGCCTTCCGCCGGGCGGTAATACGGCACCTTGTCGATGTCCGCATCCGCGACCGGGATATTGAAACGGTCGCGGAACTCTTTCAGCGCCGAATCGTCCAGCTTCTTCTGCTGGTGCGTGATGTTCTGGCCTTCACCCGCACGGCCCATGCCGTAACCCTTCACGGTCTTCGCGAGGATCACCGTCGGCTGGTCCTTGTGCGTGACCGCCGCGTGATACGCATTGAACACCTTGCGCGCATCGTGCCCGCCGCGGTTGAGCCGCCAGATGTCGTCGTCCGACATGTTGGCGACCAGCTCCTTCAACTCGGGGTACTTGCCGAAGAAATTCTCGCGCGTGTACGCGCCACCCTTGGCCTTGAAGTTCTGGTACTCGCCGTCCACGCATTCCATCATCAGCCGTCGCAGCAGACCGCCGGTGTCGCGCTGCAGGAGCGCATCCCAGCGCGAACCCCAGATCACCTTGATGACGTTCCAGCCCGCGCCAAGGAAGGCCGCTTCGAGTTCCTGGATGATCTTGCCGTTGCCGCGCACCGGGCCGTCGAGGCGCTGGAGGTTGCAGTTGACGACAAACACGAGGTTGTCGAGCTTTTCGCGCACCGGCATCGTAATTGCGCCGAGCGATTCGGGCTCGTCCATCTCGCCGTCGCCGAGGAAGGCCCAGACCTTGCGATCGCTGACCGGGATGAGCCCGCGGTGCTCGAGGTAGCGGTTGAAGCGCGCCTGGTAGATCGCCATCATCGGGCCGAGGCCCATCGACACCGTCGGGAACTGCCAGAACTCCGGCATCAGCCAGGGGTGCGGGTACGAGGACAGGCCGCCTCCGCCCACTTCCTCGCGGAAGCGCCGCAGGTGATCCTCGGTGAGCCTGCCCTCCAGGTAGGCACGCGCATAGATGCCTGGGGACGAATGCCCCTGCATGAACACCATGTCGCCGGGGTGCGCGTCGTCCGGCGCCCGCCAGAAGTGATTGAACCCCACCTCGTAAAGCGTGGCTGCGGACGCGTAGGAGGCGATGTGGCCGCCGTACTCCGAGCTCTGGCGGTTGGCCTGCACGACCATTGCCATCGCGTTCCAGCGGATATACGCCTCGATGCGGCGCTCGAGGGCGCGATCCCCGGGATATTCCCGTTCCTGGGCGGTCGAAATGGAGTTGACGTAAGCCGTGTTGGGTTTGAACGGCAGGTAGGCACCGGAGCGGCGTGTATGGTCGATCAGCCGCTCCAGCAGGTAGTGCGCACGCTCGGCCCCGTGCACCTTCAGGACCGAATCGATGGATTCCAGCCATTCGCGGGTTTCTCCCGGGTCGGCATCCTCGATTTTCGAGACTTCGAACATTACTTTCCTCCCGACACGGTCCGCGCGCCGCGGCGCCCGGCCAGCGGTAATGATTTGCCCGACCTGCCCTGATAGCATGCCGCCGCGCCAGTCACCGCTTCGCGGGTACGCGCAGCACAATGGTCCGGCAATGATCCGTTCATGCCCGCACAGGGTCAAGGCAATACTCCGTGAAATCACTCCCACCTGAGCCTGCAATCGAGGTCGTCGCCCGGGACGTCACTGCCACGGAAGCCTCGCTCGCGCGCACCGACGCGGCGATCTTCGTGCTGGACCGCTCGCACGCCGCCGCGGCCTTGCGCAAACTGCCGCATGCGCCGATCTGGAGCGCGCTGTATCGAGCAGCGAAGCAGGCAAGCCCGGCACCCGTCCTCGTGACCCGGCTGCCGAACGCTCGCCACACGCTCGCAGTGGTCGGCTTTGCCAAGCCGGGCGCCTCGGGATTCGAGCGGCTCGACTTGGCGGGCAAGCTCGCTCGTGAAGCACTGAAGCCGGGGGTCGCGAGGCTGTCTGTGCACGCGCCGGCCCTCGCTGCCGCCGACCAGCCGGCCATGCTCGAAGCCTTGCTCAGCGCAGCACTCGCCACGGCAGCGCCGATGCCGGAGCGCAAGTCCAGGCGCTCGCGTGGCAGCGACCTGCGCAGGATCGATGTTGCAGCGCGGCCGAACGCCGCATTCGAGCGCAGTGTCGCGATGGCCGAAGGCAATCACCTCGCGCGCTGGTTGACGGCCTTGCCCCCGAACGAACTCGACTGCGTCGGCTACCGGCGCACGCTGCGTCAGCTTGCCGGGCGCGAGGGCTGGCGCTTTCATTTTTACGATGAGGCGGCGCTCAAGCGTCTCGGTGCAGGGGCGTTTCTTGCCGTGTCGCGCGCCAATCCGCATCGCGGTGCCGGGATCGTGCGTTTGACGTACCGGCCGCGCCGCCGCTCGCGCCAGCGACTGGCGCTGGTCGGCAAAGGTATCTGCTTCGACACCGGCGGCATCAACCTGAAGCCGCATCGCGGCATGTACCTGATGCACGGCGACATGCAGGGCAGCGCGGTCGCCGTGGGCACCCTGCTCGCGCTCGATCGCATGGCGGCACCGTACACCGTGGATTGCTGGCTGGCGCTGACCGAAAACCAGATCGGGCCCGATGCCTATCGCCCGCAGGACGTCGTCGCCGCGATGAACGGCGTCACCATCCAGGTCGTGCACAGCGATGCGGAAGGCCGCATGGTGCTGGCCGACACGCTCGCGCTCGCCTCGCGCGCCAAGCCGGATCTCGTGCTCGACTTCGCGACGCTCACCGGCGCCTGCGTGAATGCCCTGACGGAGCGCTACAGCGGCGCGTTCACCAACCGCAGCGTGCTGCACGACTGGCTGCAGTCCACGGGCCGCGACAGCGGCGAGCGTGTGTGGTGCTTCCCGATCGACGAGGATTTCGATGCAGAGCTCGACAGTCCGATCGCGGACGTCCTGCAGTGCTCGCTCGAAAACAAGGGCGATCACATCCTGGCCGCACGGTTCCTGAGCCGATTCGTCGCGGCTGACATCCCCTGGGTACACGTGGATCTATCCGCGGCGGAGCGCAAGGGCGGCCTCGCCCATATCCCGACCGAATTCACGGGCTTCGGCGTACGCTATGCGGTCCACCTGCTCAGCGACGCGGCCCGGCTCGGCGAGCAACTGACCAAGGCCACTGCTTGACCCCTACCCTGCGCATCCTGCGACCGGACGACTGGCACCTGCACCTGCGGGACGGCGCACACATGGCCGCCGTGCTGCCCTTCACGGTGCAACGCTTTGCGCGGGCCGTGGTCATGCCGAACCTCGAGCCGCCGCTGACGACAACCGCGGCGCTTGGCGAGTACCGCGCGCGGATCCTGGCAGCCGTGCCTGCGGGCCTGCGCTTCGAACCGTTGATGACGCTGTACCTGACGGACCGCACCAGCGCCCAGGAGATCAGGCGCGCCCGCGCCAGCGGCTTCGTCGTGGGCGCCAAGCTCTATCCTGCCGGGGCTACCACTCACTCGGACGCGGGCGTCACGTCCGTCGAGCACATCTGGCCCGCCCTCGAGGCCATGGCCGACACGGGCATGGTCCTGCAGGTGCACGGCGAGGTCACCGAAACCGCGGTGGACGTGTTCGACCGTGAGCAGGAGTTCATCGAGCGCGTGCTGAGCCGCATCATCGAGCGCGTGCCCGGTTTGCGCGTCGTGTTCGAACACATCACCACGCGCGAAGCGGTGCAGTTCGTCCGTGCCGCGCGAGCCGGCGTTGCAGCCACGGTGACTCCGCAGCATCTGCTGCTCAATCGCAACGCGATCTTCGCGGGCGGCATTCGGCCTCACCTGTACTGCCTTCCCGTGCTGAAGCGCGAGCACGACCGCACCGCGCTGGTCGAAGCGGTCACCAGCGACGATTCGCGCTTTTTCCTCGGCACGGACAGCGCGCCGCACGCCGTGCAGGCGAAGGAAACGTCCTGCGGCTGCGCCGGCATCTTTTCGGCGCACGCGGCACTCGAATTGTACGCCGAAGCCTTCGAGCAGGCGGGCCGGCTAGACCGGCTGCAGGCCTTTGCCTCGGAGCGCGGACCCGATTTCTACGCATTGCCGCGCAACACCGCGACACTGACCCTGCGGCGCGAACCCTGGACGGTGCCGCAGCGTTACCCCTTCGGCCTTGATGAGATCGTGCCGATGCGCGGTGGCGCGCAGGTGAACTGGCGGCTGGACCACGCATGAACTACACGCTGACAGAACCGAAGATCGTCAACCGCTTTCGGGGCTTCCTGCCCGTGGTGGTGGACGTGGAAACGGGCGGCTTCAACGCCAATACCGATGCGCTGCTGGAGATCGCCGCCGTCATCGTCGAGATGTCACCGATGGGACAGCTGCGCCCGGGAGCGACTTTCCGCTATCACGTGCAGCCGTTCCACGGCTCGCGCATCGATCCCGCGTCGCTCGCGGTGAACGGCATCGATCCAGACCACCCGCTGCGGCCCGCGATGCCCGAGAAGGAAGCGATCACCCAGCTGTTCCGCGAAATCCGCAAGGCCGTGCGCGAAGCGCAATGCACGCGGGCCGTGCTCGTCGGGCACAACGCTTCGTTCGACCTCGGCTTCGTGAACGCCGTAGTGTCGCGCACGGACATCAAGCGCAACCCGTTTCACCCGTTCTCGAGCTTCGACACGGCCACGCTGGGCGGCGTGGCCTACGGGCAGACCGTGCTGGCGCGCGCCGTGACGGCCGCCGGGCTCACGTGGGACACCGCCGCCGCGCACTCGGCCATCTACGATGCCGAACGGACGGCAGCGCTCTTCTGCGCCATCTGCAATCGGTTTCGCGACATGTATGAGGAAGCGCTCGAGCGGGCGCCGGAGCTGGCCGTGCCGGACGAATCCGCGGAGTCGATGCGCGACGCGGAGGAATAGGCTGGGGAGAGGCAGCCCTCACTCCAACCCTCTCCCACTCACCGACGATCAGGCGGTCGCGCCGGCCTCGGTCAGCAGGGGCTGCAATTCGCCCTTCTGGTACATCTCGGTGATGATGTCCGAGCCGCCGAGCAGTTCGCCGTTCACGTACAGCTGCGGGTACGTCGGCCAGTTCGAGTAGCGCTTCAGCGCCTCGCGCAACTCCGGATCCTCGAAGATGTTCACGGTGGCGAATTTCGCCCCGCACGCTTCGAGCGTACGCACCGCGGACGCCGAGAATCCGCACTGGGGAAAATCCGGAGTGCCCTTCATGTACAGCACGACCGGATTCGACTTGAGTTGTTGCTGGATCTTCTGCGTGACGTCCACGTTCCTAGCCCCCTGGCCGCGCGCGGCCGTTGCAAAGTCTGTATGCGACCTTCAGCCCGCCGCCGGCAAGCGCAAAGCGTCGACCGCCGGCCGCATGCGCTCGAGGCGCGCAACCACCGCCCATTGTTCGGCGGCGCTCATCCGGCCCCACCTGGCGATCTCCTCGAGCGTACGGCGGCAGCCGACGCAGACGCGCCCGGCATCGAGCACGCACACGTTCATGCAGGGAGAGCTGGGTCCGGCCTGAGTCATTCTGCCTCATGCGCTTTGCGCAGGACATTGAATTATAGGGTTCCGTCGCCTATTCTTCAAAGTCCTAGAAAGGTCCGGGGAGTGGTCTAACTCCCTGCCGCTACAAGAGTTTTTACGTTGGGAGGACGCTATTCTCATGAATCCACTGAATACGGTTCGCGGCGCCATCACGACTGGTTTCGTGCTGGCTGTGGTGCTCACGCTGCTGATTGCGCCCACGGCGTTCCACGAACTTGGCCTCGCGCGCTGGTTCCACATCCTGTCCGGCATCACCTGGATCGGCCTGCTCTACTACTTCAACCTCGTGCAGATGCCGGCACTCGCCGCTGCCGCGGCCGACAAGGGCGGCCCGGGTGGCGCGGGCATCAGCAAGTACGTGGCGCCCCGCGCGCTGCTCTGGTTCCGCTGGGCCGCCGTCGCCACCTGGCTCACAGGCGCCTGGTACCTCGCCCGTTCGGGCAACCTGGCCGGCGCGTTTGAGCTCGGGCTCCGCAGCGATCCGTTCAACTATTACCAGCTGATCATCGGTGTCGGCGCGTGGCTCGGCACGATCATGCTGTTCAACGTCTGGGTGCTGATCTGGCCGAACCAGAAGAAAGTGCTCGGCCTCGTCGCGGCCACCGACGAGGAGAAGGCGGCGGCGCGCAAGACGGCGATGCTGGCCTCCCGCACCAACTTCGTGCTGTCCATCCCGATGCTGCTGTGCATGGGCTCGGCTACGCACGGCCTGCCGTTCTGATGGTGTGATGCCGGGCGCGATTGTGCTCGGCGCGGGGTACCCGGCTTCGGCCGGGTTGCCTTTGCTGCGGGCGCCGGGCCGGTGTTCAAGCTAGGGAGTCGCCATGCTGAGTCCGCCCGGTGACGTCGCCGCCACGGTGGCCACCGCACTTGCGGAGGACATCGGCAGCGGCGATCTCACCGCAGCGCTGGTTCCGGCCGAGCGCTCGGGACGCGCCCGGATCATCACCCGTGAAGCCGCCGTGCTGGCCGGGCGGCCCTATGTGGACGAGGTGTTCCGGCAGGTGGACCCGCGCGTGCAGGTCGAGTGGCAGGCCGCGGATGGCGATGCCGTGGTGCCGGAACAGCTGCTGTATCGATTGTCGGGGCCGGCGCGCTCGCTGCTGACCGGCGAGCGCACCGCGCTCAATTTCGTGCAGGCGCTCTCCGGCACGGCGACTGCGACGAGGCGCTACGCGCAAGCCCTCGCCGGCCTGCCCTGCCGGGTGCTCGACACGCGCAAGACGATCCCGGGACTGCGCACCGCGCAGAAATACGCCGTGCGTTGCGGCGGCGGCACCAACCATCGCATGGGGCTTTACGACGGCATCCTCGTCAAGGAGAACCACATCATGGCCGCCGGCTCGATCGCCGCGGCTGTCGCTGCTGCACGCGCTTCAGGCGCCCGCGTGCCGGTGGAAGTCGAGGTCGAGTCGCTCGAGGAGTTGCGTCAGGCGCTCGACGCCGGCGCCGACATGGCCTTGCTGGATGAGTTCAGCCTCGACAATCTGCGTGCTGCGGTCGCCATGAATCGCGCGCATCCGCGCGGCCCGATGCAGCTGGAGGCGTCGGGGGGGATCACGTTCGAGT
>Ga0315297_10000900_pt1 | contig 17886 bp, 15 predicted proteins | sample YL17G15_0_MG_FD_203628 | JGI IMG/M metagenome (GOLD analysis project Ga0315297, IMG submission 203628) | Sediment microbial communities from Yellowstone Lake, YNP, Wyoming, USA - YL17G15_0 | ecosystem: Environmental > Aquatic > Freshwater > Lake > Sediment | place: USA: Wyoming | collected... | reverse complement strand
ATGGCCTTTCTCATCTTCCGGACAGGGCGGCCGTTCATGGGAGCACCCAGGCCATGCCGACGGCGACGACAACGGCTCCACAGAGCGCAAGCGCATTGCGCAGGAGCGCCGCTCGCCAGCCGAAGTAGCGCGCTTCGAGCGGAAGCGTTAGAACTCCGACCATCATGAGCGACGTGATGAACGCGGCCAACACCGGCACCGAAGCGCCGTTCTGCCGCAGCAAGGCCGCGAGTGGATAGGCAATGAAGCCGGGAATCAAGGCGATGCTGCCGACCCCGAGCGCGGAGAAGAACGGAAGAAGGCCTGTTCCCGAAAGGATCCGTTCGAGCATTCGCGGCGTCACGGTCGTAAGAACGAGGCTCACCGCAGCGAGAATACCGAGTAGAAGCGGGATAACGCCGACGAACATCTTCAGACCCTTGAACACGGCAGCTTGCGTCTTGCGGCGGTCGGCGGCAAGTGAAGCGAGCAAAGCGACCCCGGTGATGATCCAGAGGCTGATCATGGTTCGTTTGCCGACCGCCCTCCCTCCGGGCCGGCCGCTTCACGCCTGCAGAGCACGGCCAGTACGAGCGAAGCTTCGTCGGCCTCCATGCTGCGCGACATCGCCCCACCCGGGATGAAGACCGCGCCGGGAGCATTGACGACGGATTCCTCGTCTTCGGTCCGGAAGGTAACCCGCCCCTCGATGACGACGAGCACCACGTCCTCCTTCATCCGGCACGCCGGGATACGGGCTCCGGCCGCGAGCTCGATCCTGCGGACCTTGACCGCCCCTTGCTCGAAAAGAACCGAGGCCGCATAGCGACCGTCCTCGCAAGAGTGAATCTTCGAGAAATCGATAATCTTCATCCGGTCTTGAGCTGGGCCGTTCTTTTATTTTTCCAGCAAGAAAAGAATCAAGTGTTCCAGGGGAACCATCTCTATCCGAGAAAAGCCGGAGGAATTCCCCATGCGGAAAACTTCGTCCGATCTCAATCGATCCTTCAACGGAGGACCATAGTCCTGCTCCGCAAAGGGCCATTCCATCACGGCCGTCCTAAAACCGCAAACACGATGAGCCTCTTGGAGGGTCCGGAGTGGACGGCTCGCTTCATGGAGAACAAAACCTAAGAAGCACAGGTCGAAGGAATCATCGGCGAACGGAAGATTTTCGGAGGCGGCTACCAGAAAATGAGCCTGGGGGACAAATCTTCGCGCGGCCTTGACCATCGGCACCTGAAGGTCGATTCCGGTCACATTCAGACCGTAGCGGGCGAAAGCTTCGGCAAAAATGCCGCTCCCCGTCCCGATATCGAGGACCTTCTCCATCTTTTGCCCTTGTAAGCACAAGGATGCGACCCGTTCTGTCTCCAATAAGGCTATGCGCTTGGGATCGCGCAGCTGTTCGATGTCACGAAATACTTTATCGTCATTCATGCGTCAAATATTCAAATTCGTATTAATAGTTTCCTCTCCGCAATTTTCTTGAGAAGGAGGATATTTTATCATAAACTGGTTGCTCATAATTATCGGCGGCCTCTTGAGCCTGACACTGGGAATATCGATAATCCGGGGCTTCCCCCTCCTCGAAATTTTACCCTTGATGCTGGTGCTTCTTTTGTCGGCGATCCCCGTCGCCCTGCCGGTCATGTTCACCGTGAGCATGGCCGTCGGTGCCAGGGAACTGGCTAGGAAAAACGTGCTGATCACGCGATTGAGCGCGACGGAGGACGCCGCGACCATGGACATTTTGTGCGTGGACAAGACCGGGACCCTGACGTTGAATGAATTGTCCATTTCCCAAATCATCCCCTTAGAACCTTTTTCCGATAAGGACGTCATCCTGTATGGCGCACTCGCCTCGCAAGAAGCCAACCAGGATCCTCTGGATCTGGCGTTCATCAAGCTTGCCAAGGAGAAGGATTTACTGAGCTCATCGTACATTCAGGACAGCTATGTTCCTTTCGATCCCCTTTTGCGAAAAACGGAAGCCCTGATCAGACACGATCACAAGGCTTTTCGCGTCATGAAAGGAGCGGTGTCGGTTATCGCCCAAGATTGCGGGCTCGAATCGCAAGAACTCAAGGATTTGGAGGCCCGCATCGAGGGCTATTCGAAAAAAGGATATAAAACATTGGCCGTCGCGCTGATTGAAGACTCGAAGCCGGTCGTCGCCGGATTGGCCGCCCTCAGCGATAGCCCCAGGCCTGATTCGAAAGCCTTGATCCAAGAGCTTCAAGCTCTGGGCATATCGATCAAGATGTTGACCGGCGACGCCTTGCCGATCGCACAAGAGGTCGCCAGAGACATCGGAATTGGAGAAAACGTCTCCCGCATGCCGGATCTGAAAGCCCTGATGACGACCGATCGCGCCGCGGCCTTGAGGATGATGGAACAAAGCGCCGGTTTCGCGGAAGTCTATCCGGAAGACAAATATCTCATCGTCCAAAGCCTTCAGGCTGGAACGCATGTTGTCGGGATGACGGGAGATGGCGTCAACGATGCCCCCGCCCTCAAGCAGGCCGAAGTCGGGATCGCCGTGAACAGCGCCACGGATATTGCCAAAGCATCGGCCAGTGTCGTCCTGACGAGCGCGGGATTGTCGGGCATCGTCGAACTGGTCAAGAACGGCCGGAAAGTCTATCAAAGGATTAACACTTGGGTTCTCAACAAAATCATGAGAACGATCCTGAAGTCTACCTTCGTCGTCGGCGTCTTTCTGATCACCGGCGATTTTGTGGTATCCGCTTCAGCCATGGTGCTGTTGTTGTTGATGACGGATTTTGTTAAGATATCCTTATCCACGGATCATGTCAGCTGGTCAAGATCGCCCGATACTTGGAACATCGCGAGTTTCGTCAAAGTTTCGACCGTTCTGGGCATATTCATGGTTTTGGAATCCCTTGTTCTTCTTTGGATAGGATTAAAAATTTGGCATTTATCGCCGTCCGATCCGCATGTTCAAACGTTCAGCTTTGAAATTCTCTTCTTTTCAGCCGTAACATCTATATTCGTCGTCAGGGAACGGCGTCATTTCTGGAGCTCCATGCCAAGCCGGATGCTGTTGAGCGTTATTCTTGTCGACATGCTTGTCGGGATAATGATCTCAGCGCTTGGAATCCCCGGCGCTCTTCAGCGTATTCCGCTACCAATGACCGCGTTTGTTATTGGCTTTAACGTCATATTTTCATTGTTCGTAAACGATTCCGTAAAAACCCGTCTCATTAAAAAGATGAAACTTGCCTGATCGGCCCAAATGACTATTTTGGACTCTGGAAGAAAGAATCGAAGTGAACTTGGCGGGTGGATTTATTCTTTTTTCTTGAGTGTCGAAAACTTCATCGGGACATACAGGGGGCAGAAACCGATCGCTGCGGTGAGCACAAAAACGGCCGCGAGAATCCCAAGAATAAGCGCAATTGTTCCAGTCAAAGCTTTTATGACGATCAGAACGACAATGATCAACGCCACAATCGTGCGAATCGAACGGTCAAAAACACCCATATTCTTTTTCATGTCCTTCTCCTCTGAATAATATTATAAACAGCTTCCCAATGCCCGACAAGCATCTACCAAAGGAGCGGGCGATCTTTAATCAAGCCTACTCTAGTCTTAATCTTCAAACAAGGTTTCTCCCGCTTCCAGTCAGAGAAAACGAGGCGAACAAAAAAAGAAAGAAATTTTCGTTGGGACCTTGACAAAGAGAAAAGAACGCCTTATTATATTATTGAAAATGATTATCATTATCACATCGAGGAGGTCCGATGCCGGGTCCTTATAAATGGCAACACCGGATGTGCGGACAGGTAGCCCGCTGGACCGTGCCGCGGGACGTCATCCTGGAGCTTCTAAGCCAGACTGACAAACACCTGAGTGCCAAGGAAATTTACGCATCCCTGTACAAGTTGTATCCCGGGATCGGCCTGACCACGGTTTATCGGACGCTTGACCTTTTGGCCAGAATGGACATCGTTACCCGGGTCAGCATCGGTGACGGCCAGAACAGGTATGAACTCAAGGGAGACTCTAAGAAAGACCACCACCATCATCTCATCTGCACCCAGTGCGGCAAAATCATAAACTATAGTGACTTTGTGCAAGAAGAGCTGGATCTGGTGAAAAAAACAGAAGAAGCCCTGGCCGAAAGATATAACTTTGCTATAAAGGACCATAACATAGAATTCTTAGGCTTATGTAAAAACTGTCAACCAAAAAATCTCTAAAAAAGGATGTAAAAAAGAATGCAAATTGGCCAGATCCGAGAAAGGCTCGATGAGCTCAAAAAACAAAAAAAGGAGTCATGATGAGACATAGAAGGATGTATCAGCGCAGCGGAGAAAATACATGAAAGTCGCCATTTCAACAGAGACCGGATATGTTTCACCTCATTTCGGCCGGTGTCCTTCCTATACCATCGTTGAAATCAAAGAAGGAAAAATCATCGGCAGAGAGGAAATCCCTAACCCTGGCCATCAGCCGGGCTTTCTTCCCGGCTATTTGGCAGAAAGGGGAGTCCATTGCATTATCGCCGGCGGAATGGGTCCTCGGGCTCAAGACCTTTTTGCTCAGAATAATATCGAGACGATTACTGGTGTTCAGGGCCAGATCGATGACGTCATCGGAAAATTCTTAAAAAACGAACTCGAGGCAGGGGAAGACCTGTGTGATCACGGTCCCGGCGGGGAGGAGGGGACGGCCCACCATCACTGTGAGGAAGAGAGTCCGATCCAGGCAGGTCAAAAGCTCTGCTTTAGTGCAGCCGGAAAGGACCTGGAAGCGGAAATCGACCCAAGATTCGGGAGAGCGCGCTATCTTTTAATCGCCGACCCGAAGAGTCTGAAATTTGAAATTCTGGAAAACCCCGATGCGGAAGAAACCCAGGGGGCAGGAATCAGAACCGCCCAGCTTATTTCGAGTAAAAACGTCGGGACAGTCATCACCGGAGATTGCGGGCCTAACGCTCTCCGTGCCCTTCAGGCTTCAGGGATCAAGGTCGTCACGGGAGCGCGGGGAAAGATCAGAGACGTCCTTCTCAAATATCGATCTGACTGAGATGCACTGATGGCCGCTAAAGAAGAAGATATAAGACTCTCCCAGGTTTTGGCCAAAATCAAGAATCGGCTTCTCGTTTTCAGCGGAAAGGGCGGGGTGGGGAAGAGCACGGTGGCCGCCAACCTGGCAGTTGCTCTGGCGATGAAGAATTTTAATGTGGGACTGCTGGATGTGAACATCCACGGCCCGAACTTGCCTAAAATGCTGGGCGTCGACGGCAAACCTATTGTCCTGAGCCGTCCCGATTCGGAGGCCAGCCGGGCTTTTATGGGAATCGTTGAAAAAATTCAGACTTTACCTTGAGAAAATGAGTGAAGGGCATGTCTAAAGAAAAGGGAAAGGGATGTCGGGTCTGAATTCCTGTAAGCGGCTGAGAAATAGGAGAATAAAGAAAAGCGCCGATTAGGCGCGGCAATTCAAAATTGGCTGTGAGTGAGGCCTGGAATGAAAAAAATCGGAATCATCATCTGCGGAAGGTATAAAGAGTGCGGCGGAGGCAAGTGCTTCCGCGCTCTCAGAGAAAGGGTGGGCGGATTTTCGAGATACCCCAAGGCCGAGCCTGTCGAAGTGGTCGGCTACTCCTACTGCGGAGATTGCCCGGGGGGGAATATCGAAAATGTGCCCGCTGAAATGAAGAGAAATGGAGCTGAAATAATCCACCTGGCAACGGGGCTGGTGGTTGGCTACCCTCCGTGCCCCCACATCCGGCAGTTCAAAGAATTCATCGAAACCCATTATGGGCTGCCCGTCGTCATCGGGACTCATCCGATTCCCCTGAAATATATGGAAGCGCACGAGAAGCTGACATTTTGGAAAGACATGAAGATGGAAGAGCTCGCCGGCGACCTGATGAGAGAAGACAGGGACGTCATGGAATCTTATAATTCATGAGAGGGGGTTGATATGCCAGGACAAGGGGAAAGAGATAATGCCGATTTATGAATACAAATGCCTGAATTGCGGCAGGATCATCGAAATTTTCGTCAGATCCCTCCATAAAACCACAACTGTTATCTGCCCCGATTGCGGAAGCGTGAATCTAAAAAAAGTCTTTTCCACACCCGGCGCGGTCAAGAGTGGAAGGACGTCTCCTCCAGGGACCACCTGCTGCGGCCGGGAAGAGCGATGCTCGACTCCTCCCTGTTCCACAGGCGGGACGTGTCGCAGGGATTAGCCCGACCCTGCTTTTGGCGGGATTTCGGTTCCTATTTACCAGTCTTCCACCTTTGCCTTTAAGAGCGCGGAACAGGGAGCTGCCCTGTTTGCCGGAAAAGAAAAAGGATTTATCTATACGCGCATCGGCAATCCGACCACCAAAGCCCTGGAAGATTGCGTGGCCTATCTTGAAAACGGCTGCGGAGGCTTGGCCACCGCCTCCGGGACGGCCGCCATCACGACAGTTTATCTGACCTTTCTTGATAAAAATTCCCATCTCATCAGCACAGCGGCTGTCTATGGCCCATCACGAACGGTCTTGGAGAATGAGTTCTCAAGGTTCGGTGTGGAAGTCGACTTCGTGGATACCTCCGACATAAGTAACATCGAAAGATGCCTCAGGCCGAGCACAAAATTGCTCTTCATCGAGACTCCAGTGAAATCAAACATATCTGGCTAAGAATTTGCGGCTTGCCTGAACAAAAGAATCGCCAGGAGTAAAAAAATGAATGTCGATTGCCTTTTGATGGAATATTAAATATCGTAGGTATTAGTTTTTGAAGAGTCAAAAATGCCAAATCGCAAATGTGTAAAGAAGATGGGGAATGCCCTGATCATCGGAAAGGAGTGAAGCATGAAGACCATTGGCCTCATCGGAGGAATGAGCTGGGAGTCTTCGGCCGAGTATTACCGCATCATCAATGAAACGACCAAGGCCAGACTCGGTGGATTGCATTCCGCGAAGAGCATATTGTATTCCGTGGATTTTGCGGAGATCGAAACCCTGCAGCACCAGGGGAGATGGGAGGAAACCGCTCGCCTATTGAGCCATGCTGCCAAGAGCTTGGAAACGGCGGGTGCAGAGTTCATCATTTTATGTACCAACACCATGCATAAAGTCGCCGGTGAGATTGAAGCCGATATCCGGATCCCCCTCCTCCACATTGCCGACGCGACGGCCCGAATAATACGAGCTCAAGGTCTCAGGAGAATTGGATTGCTGGGCACGCGTTTCACGATGGAAGAAGACTTCTATAAAGGGAGATTGACACAAAAACACGGCTTGGAAGTCCTCGTGCCCGACCTTGGCGACCGCGAAATCGTCCATAAAGTGATATATGAAGAGCTGTGTGTCGGCCATATCAACCAAGCATCCAGGCAGCAGTTTGTGGCGATCATGGAACGCTTGGCCGGGGAGGGCGCTGAGGGCATCATCCTGGGATGCACCGAGATCGGCCTACTGGTCAAAGAAGGAGACAGCCCAGTGCCGTTGTTTGATACGACCAGGCTTCATGCTGAAGCGGCTGTTTCATACGCGCTGGAGTCATGAGGACGAAAAGATCGCTAATTGAGCTTTCCAGATCGCTGTTTTATTGACAGCAGCCAATCCTCTGATATAATACCTCCTAATTTTTTGATTGCCCTGAATTCCCTCCGATGCCCTCTCCAATACCAGGAGAGCAGGGGAGATCGCCGCATCAGGAAATTGAATCTCTGAAGGGAAGTGGGATTTTCATGAGCCCAGCACTGAAGATATTGGAGAATGAGGTCCAGATTGCGGCTCTCCTGTTTATGGGGGCGGTCTATATCGTTCGGCTTATCTGGTTGTTCCGGTTTAAATACCGCCAAGAGCGCACTTTTGCCGAGGGAAGCGAAAAAGCGGGGATAGTCTATTCTCTGCTCAACGTGGCCATGCCCTGGGGCATGGAATCCACGCGCAAAAAGCCTGGTTTTTACATCCAGTTCGTCATCTTTCACGCGGGCGTGGCGGCTGCGATTGCCGCCACATTTATCATTCCCTACTTCCCACAAATCTTCGAAGTCAAGGTTATGGTTTATCTGTTCCAGATTTTGATCGGGGCCGCGTGTCTGGTCGGCTTGATGCGCCTCAACCGGCGCCTGACCAACCCCTCCATAAGGTTCATCAGCACGCCGGACGACTACCTATCCCTGATTCTGATGATTTTCTTTTTTGCCGCCGGAGTCCTGGCCGTTCCAAATAATTATCGCCGGGCGGAATGGCCGTTGATCTTGTTCTTCGGCCTGACGGCGTTCTTTCTCGTTTACGTTCCTTTTTCCAAAATTTGTCATTATTTGTATTATCCCTTCAACCGGATTTTTTTAGGAAAGACTCTGGGTCATCGAGGCGTGCTGCCTCCCAGAAAAAAAACCTCGTCTGACGGGCCCGCATCATGAAAGAGAAAGGGAGAGGAATGAGTCGGAAAAAACGCGATGTCCCTGAGGCCGTCCTTTCTCCTCTTGAGACAAATTCCCAGGCTAAAGCGCGGGAAGAGAAGCTGGATTCCGTGACCCGGGGACGGCTCAAGCTTTATGAGCCCGGGGCTCAGAACGTTCAAAAATTCTTGACTCTGCTCGCCCAGCGGATGACCCGGCCACTGGCCGCTTCCCTGGTGGGCTGCGTGCATTGCGGGATGTGTTCAGACACTTGTCATTATGCCCTAGCCCGGCCTCATGACCCGACCATGACTCCTGTCTATAAAGCAGAACAGATCCGGAGGATCTTTAAAAGGAAAATGGATTGGACCGGGCGCATCGCACCATGGTGGGTTCACGCCGGTTCTCCGGAGTCCGATGAAGACCTCAACAGGCTGAAAAACATCGTCTTCGGCACATGTAGCGCCTGCCGGCGGTGCACACTGAACTGTCCGATGGGGGTGGACACGGCGGCGCTCGTCCGGTTCACCCGGGGCCTCCTCACCGAACTGGGCATCGTGCCGGAGGGGATATTCAACGTCAACCGCGATCAGTGGGAGACCGGTAACCAAATGGCTGTCACGGAAGAAGACTATTTGGAAACGCTCAAGTGGGTGGAGCAGGACCTTCAGGCCGAGCTTGGAACCTCTGACCTCAAGATTCCTCTGGAAAAGGAAAATTGCGATTTTATGTACGCTATAAATCCCCGGGAAATCAAGTTTGACCCGCGCTCTCTTTTCCATGCCGCCAAGATTTTTTACCTGGCAGGGGAGACATGGACTCTGCCTCGGTTTGGATGGGACCAGACCAACTTCGGACTTTTTTCAGGAGACGACAGTCTAGGAGCGTATCTCGCCCGGAACGTCTACGAAGCAGCGGCCAGGCTCCAGGCGAGGCGCATCGTCATTTCTGAATGCGGCCACGGCTACCGCTCGACACGGTGGGAAGGCTATAATTGGGCGGACTATGAGCAAACGCTCCCCAGCGAGTCTGTGATTATCACCCTCTTGCGCTATATCCGGGAAGGCCGAATTCGTGTTGACACTGCGAAGAATCCCGAGCCAGTCACGTTTCATGACTCCTGCAATATCGCCCGTTCGGGAGGCCTCACCGAGGAGCCCCGCTGGGTCCTGCGGAGAGTGTGTTCGGATTTTCGGGAGATGTTTCCCAACCGGACCGAGAATTTTTGTTGCACCGGCGGCGGGGGGTTGCTGTCGATGGCCGAATACAGGCCGCTCCGCATGGAAGTAGCCAAGATTAAAGCCGAACAGCTTCGGACGACGGGGGCCAAGTTTGTCTGTACGATCTGCCATAACTGTGTGGACGGTCTCAATGATGTGATCAAGCACTATAAGCTCGATATGAAAGTCGTCCAGATTCTGGAACTCGTGGAAAAAGCCCTGATTCTTTGAGTCAAATTCGGGGACTTCTTCCAGCGTGGCATGATAGGCGGCGTCGTTTATATTCGTGCAATTTCCGGCCGTCATCGCCCGGCGCCCATTGACAACCCCCGTCGATTCGATAAAATTGAGGAGTCTTCTCGTAACAAGGCTTGATCATTAAGCGGAGTCCTTGCATGTCTTTAAAAAACAATGAATCCTTTTTCTCCGAACCCGAGAAAACAGGGGGCGAAGGCTCGCTGATCGGGGAGAGGATTCGCGGCATTTCTTATATGATCGGCAACACGCCGCTCCTATCGATCCATTTCACCTACCGCGGAGAGAAGCGCGTCATTTATGCGAAGGCCGAGCACCTGAACAAAACCGGGAGCATCAAAGACCGGATGGCCTTGCACATCATCCGGGAAGCTTACCGGCGGGGCGATCTCAAACCCGGCGACACGATTGTTGAGGCGACCAGCGGAAATTCCGGAATTTCATTTGCCGCCGTCGGGCGGGCGCTGGGTCATCCCGTGGCGCTTTTCATGCCGGACTGGATGAGCCGGGAACGGATCGATCTGATCTGTAGCCTGGGAGCCCAAATCTATCTGATGAGCCGGGAAAGCGGCGGCTTTCTGGGAAGCATAGACAGGGCGGAACGGATGGCCCGGGACAACCCTCGCGTGTTCCTTCCCCGGCAGTTTTCGAACCAAGACAATGTCGCCGCCCATTTCGAAGCTACGGGTCCCGAGATCTGGTGGCAGCTGCGTTTCCGTTCTCTTGATCCGGACGCTTTTGTTGCCGGCGTGGGCACAGGAGGGACGGTCATGGGTGTCGGGAAATTTCTCCGCCAAAAGCGGCCAACGGTCAAGGTCCATCCTCTAGAGCCTGCCAACTCGCCGACGCTATCGACGGGACATAAGGTCGGAAAACACAGGATCCAGGGGATTTCCGACGAGTTCATTCCCCCGGTCGTCGACCTTTCATTTTTGGACGAAGTCATCAGCGTGGACGACGGGGACGCCATCATCATGGCCCAGAAGCTGGCGCGTGAACTGGGGCTTGGCGTCGGCATATCGTCCGGAGCCAATTTCCTAGGGGCCCTGAAGGCTCAGAATGAATTGGGCAAAGATGCTGTAGCAGTGACCGTGCTTCCGGACGATAATAAGAAATATCTCAGCACGGATCTGTTGAAGGATGAACCGGTAAAAAAAGGATTTCTGACTCCCGATATCGGCCTCTTGGGCTTCGGGGCGTCCAAACGTGTCTGTCACACCTGCTGCGATCCCAAGGATTGCCTGGAAGCCGGACCCCGACGGGCGGAAATTCAAGAAGAATTGATTCTTCCGCCGTGTCCGCGCCGACGGGGATAAAACCTGCTTTCCCCGGCTAAGAATCAGAGAAAAAATGCGCCGAGCCGATACCAGGTCTAATGCCTCCGCCGAGAAAAAGGATTCTCCTCCGATGTTGGAAAGCCTTCCTGCGCTTGACTTCAAAAATTTCCCCGGTATATAAGAGATATCTGGATCTTATTTCATCGTGTTTTTTATTATGCATTTATAAGGAGTGGTCGAATGGCAAAGTTCGAAGGGATTCATTGGGCTTCCAAGCAGATGCGCTATATGCTTCCGGAAAAGCACTACGAGCTTTTGGATATCGATTCCCAGGTTCCGGCCGTCTCCCGCTCCGTTCATTATGCGCTTTTTCTGGCGTTCGAAGGGATCCGCTTTTTCTGCAAAAAAAATCCCCAAGGGGGACTTGAAGTCATTTTCCTCAACTGGCATAAAAACCTAGAGCGGTTTCAACGGGGCATTGCCTTCAATTTAAGCAGCGACCAGCAGAATTGGGTTCCGTCCGTGGAGGAGCTTGAGCAGATCTTGATTCACCGGTTCTTCAAGGAACCGGCCCTCCGGAGTTTTTTTGAAGAGATGGCCGTCCTTGGAGCGCAAGGATACCTGCGGCCTTATACCGTGGACGAAGAGCAATCCATCGGCGTCACCTTTCCCAACAGGCCGGCCATCCGGGCGGCCGTTTCGCGTTATGACCGCTACTTGGGCGAGCCGTTCACCGGCGTCGTCGTCCCCCATATGGTCCGGGCCGTGGGAGTCAACAAGACCGGCTGCCTCAAGCTGGGGGTCAATTATTTGATGAGCGTCAAGGCCGTCGACGCGGCCAAAAAGATCAGGCCTGAAGCGGCATCCGCCCTTTTTCTGGATGATAATCCCCGGGCCAAAATCGAAGAGCGCAATATCACAGAATGGGATTCCTCCTGCTGCCTGTTCGCCTTTCGCGACGGCACGGTCATCAAAATACCTGAGAGCAACCTGATCCTTCCCTCGGTCACGATCCAAGGGATCGTCGCCATCTTGAAAGAGATGGGCGTCAAGGTCGAGCAGCGGCATATCATGTACGGCGAGCTGCTCGAGAAAGCCAAGCGGAAGGAGTTGGTGGCGGCCTGCAGCATTGGGACGGCGGGAATTCTCAACCGCTGTTTCGAGCTCGTCTTTGTGGACGCTGAAAGCCGCGTCCTTCTCGCCCATCGGCCCGACCAAAAGCATCCTCTCTTTCAAAAGCTCGGAGAGGCCAAGGAATATTACTGGAATATTTATAAAGAGAAGACCAAAGTCCCCGCCGGCCTTAAGCTGTTCAAGTACGTCTTATAAATTTATGGTCCATTTGGTCCTTTCTCCGGGCGACCCCGCGGGCTTAAATGCTCATTAGAGAGAATGATTTTCTATTCCTTTTTAGATGGAACCTTTCGCTTCCGTCGGACGTATTTATAGAGTGTAGGTGTCTAATTCCCCGATCTGCGTTCTTGAAAAAGGAAAGACGGCCGAACCGTGTTGCGCCGGTCGGGAAAAATCCTCAAAATAGGAAGATCCACAAGGAGGCTCTTATGAAAAAATCCGCTTTCCTGCTTGCTATCATCATCTTATTGGTCGTCGCGATCCTACCCGCCCAGTTTGGACGGACGATCCAGCCGACCCTCGTCCCCCATCAAGTCCTTCTCGATATCATCAACGAGGCCTCGGGCGACCTAGCGCTCCAAAACGAAATCCTGATCGCCGGAGTCAACCGAAACCGCAAATCCGAGGAATACGCTTCCGGCTATTTCGAAACGGCGTTTCTGATCGAGAAGCTCCGTGAGTATGGGATCACCGACGCTCGCATAATCGACCTGCCGACGAGCGGCCCCAAGACCTGGGACGCGGAATCGGCCGAGCTGTGGTTGACCAAGCCGGCCAAGCGCAAGATCGCCGACCTGAGGGATATCCCGGCCTGCCTCTGTTCCGGGAGTTCGGACGCGGACGTCACCGCCGAGCTCGTCTACGTCGGTCCCGGATTCCGCGATAGTTTCTACGAGGGGAAAGACCTTAAGGGAAAGATCGCCCTGGTCAACGGCTTCCCCGGTTCGGCCCAGGCTCTGGCCGTGGAAAAATATGGTGCTGTGGGTCTTATCGGCTATGGTTCGAGCCACCCGGAGTTCGACCCGGACCAGGTCGGCTGGAGTGGGGTCCGGTCCGGCGAAAAAAATAAGCCGACGTTCGGCTTCATGATTTCGACGCGGCAAGGTAACGAGCTCCGCGACCAGCTCGAGCGGGGAGTGAAGATCGAGGTCCGGGCAGTGGTCAAGGCCCAAATGGTCCCTTACAAGGAGCAGATGGTCGAGGCCTTAATCAAGGGGACGGATCTCGCCGAAGAGGAACTCGTCTTCACCGCTCACCTCTACGAAGGATTAACCAAGCAGGGAGCCAACGACGACATTTCGGGTTGCGTCTCGATTCTCGAAACAGCGCGTGTGCTCAAAAAGCTCATAGCCGATGGGAAGATCCCGCCGCTTCGCCGTTCGATCCGTTTCCTCTTCGTCCCCGAGATTGAGGGGACGATCGCCTACCTGAAGAAGTTCCCGGAGATCGGCAAGAAGTTCTTCGCCAACATCAACGAGGACATGGTCGGCGAGTCGCTGGCCAGGAACAGGAGCTACTTCTCCTGCGTCCAAACGCCCTGGTCGCTGCCGACCTACCTCAACGATGTCATGCGGTCCTTCGTCGAGTGGACCGAGGAGACGCAGCGCTACGACGGCTCAGCGACCTTGCTCCCGATCTGGTCGCCGACGGGGACGCGCGATCCTTTCCCGGCCGTCATGGACGCCCATTCGGGCGGAAGCGACCACATCGTCTTCGTCGATGCCGGAGTCGGGGTTCCGGCGGTCATGTTCATCTGCTGGCCGGATATGTGGTACCACTCGAGCGGTGATACACCTGACAAGTCCGATTCGACCCAACTCAAGAGAGTTGTCTTCCTATCCGCGGCTTCCGCAGTCTGCCTGGCTGGGGCTGGACCGGCCGAAACGGAAAAGATCATCGCTGAGGTTGCGGGCCGGTCGTTCGGGCGGCTGGGGCAGGACAAGATCCGGGCTGCCCGCCGCCTGCGCGATGCCGCGCCGGCGGATGTCCATGCCGCATTTAAAGATAGCCAGAACATCCTGACCCAGGGCTTCGTTCGCGAGACCGGTGCGCTCGATTCGACCCGTTTCTTCGTCAAGGCCGACACGCGGCTGGAAAGCATGCTCCAGAGTCATAAGAAATCGATTGAAGCCCTCCGGCTGCCGTTTTCCAAGGAAGTCGAAGAGGCCTATCGGGCGCGCTGTTTGAAGGAGGGCCTCAAGCCCCAGCCGGTCGTCCTCTCCGGCGATGAAATCCGGCTTGGTAAAATGATCCCCCTCCGGACGGAGAAAATGACCGGGGCGTCCAGCATTTTGGAGTATTACACTAAGATCCAGGATGCGGCAGACCGCCCGATCGTGGCCAAGGTCGGAGCGATCGAGGGCGAGATCCGGAATTTCATCGATGGCCGGAGGTCGATTCTCCAAGTTCGCAACGCGGCGGCCGCCGAGGCCGCCTTCATGAATGTTCCGATCCCCGCGCTCCAGGACGTCGAGAACTTCATCAAGCTGCTGGAGAGGTACGGCTACGTGAAGTATGCGGGGAAATAGAGATCAGGACGTCTCGGAATCAATGCCCCGCGGGCCAGCCTAAAGCTGTTCACGCCCAAAATTGCCGATAGAAACGCCCGACGGGTCCTGTCGGACACTCTTGGAGGGAAACCCTTGCTGCGGGTTTCCCTCCAACGCTCGCTTCGCTCTCTGCCTCCTTTCCATGGAGCATCCGGCGGTGAATTCATGGGAGGATGCTCCTTGGAGGGGTGGCAGGGCGGGCGGGTATTCCCGCCGCCCGTTGGAGGGGGACCCTATGAAAGGGTCCTCCTCCAAGAGTGTCCGGGGGGCCCCCGAACCACGCCACCCGTCGGGTGTCGTCATTCTCATTGTATTTAAGGGAATGTTCTGAGCTTTTAATTGATGATTAATCCCTGTCGGCAATTTTGGGACACGTATTCCATTTGACCTTTTTTTCATGAGTTGATATCCTTTTGGCAGACAGCTAAAAGGTTGTCGGGAATGAAATGCCCCAAGTGTCATTCTGAGAATCCCGCGGAGAGCGTTTTCTGCAGCAAGTGCGGAACGCAGATTGTGTCCTCCGAAAAAGTCCTCTTCACCCAGACCGAGACCCTCGTCGCTCCGATTATCGAATTGGCCAGAGGCAGCTTATTTGCCAGCCGGTACGAGATCATCGAAGAGCTCGGCAAAGGCGGAATGGGCAAGATCTACAGGGCATTTGACAGAAAGATCGACGTCGAGGTCGCCCTCAAGCTGGTAAGATCAGAGATCGCCGCGGACAAGAAAACGGTCGAGCGATTCCGGAACGAGCTGCGATTGGCCCGAGAGATCGCCCACAGGAATGTCTGCCGGATGTTTGACCTAAATGAGGAAAAGGGCATTTATTACATCACGATGGAATATGTCCCGGGCGAGGACCTGAAGAGTTTCATCCGCAGGGCGGTGCCGCTCAGCACGAGGAAAGCGATTTCCATCGCCAAGCAGGTCTGCTCCGGGCTGGCCGAAGCGCACCGGCTGGGAGTCGTTCATCGAGACCTTAAGCCCGGCAATATCATGATCGACAAGGATGGAAACGCCAAGATTATGGATTTCGGGATCGCCCGGTCCCTGCACGCCAAGGGCGTCACGGGCGCAGGCATGATGGTCGGAACGCCCGAGTACATGAGTCCCGAGCAGGTGGAAGGGAAGGACGTCGATGAGAGGTCGGACGTCTATTCATTGGGGATCATATTGTACGAAATGTTGACGGGGCGCGTGCCGTTCGAGGGGGACACGCCTTTTACGGTCGGCGTCAAGCATAAGAGCGAGATGCCAAAGGACCCGAGGGAAATCAACGCGCAGATCCCTGAGGACCTCGACCGGCTCATCCTGAGATGCTTGGAAAAAGATAGGGATAAACGGTATCGTTCGGCCGAAGACCTGCGGATGGGGCTCGAAAAAATCGAACAGGGCATCCCGACCACCGAACACGTCATCTCGAAAAGAAAGACGACCACAGGCAGGCAGATCACCGTCACCTTCGGCCCGAAGAAAATACTCATTCCGGCTTTGGCCGTGGCTGCGCTCGCCGTCGCCATAGCCGTCTGGCTCGTCTTTTTTAAAAAGGAAAGCGGCCTCCGTCCCGAACAGAGGCGCTCGATCGCCGTGATCAGTTTCGAAAATCAGACGGGCGATAAGACTTTTGATTATCTGAAGAAGGCGATCCCGAATCTCCTTATCTCGAGCCTCGAGCAGTCGAAATATCTTCGGGTGACAACGTGGGAACGAATGGACGACCTACTCCGTCAGATGGGCAAGGCCGGCTCCGAGACGATCGACAAGGAATCCGGCTTTGAACTCTGCCGCAAGGACGGCGTGGAGACGATCGTCGTTGGCAGTTACGTCAAAGCCGGAGACATGTTCGCCACAGATGTCAAGGTCCTGGATGTAGAGTCCAAAGCCCTGCTGAAGAGCGCCAGCTCCCAGGGTGAGGGCGTTCGCAGCATCCTCATAAAGCAGATCGGCGAGCTCAGCAGAGAGATCTCCCGAGGCGTGGGCGTATCCGAGCGCAAGATCCTGGCGGCCCGGCCCAGCGCGCCCGATGTGCCGACATCCTCCATGGAGGCCTACAACAGCTTCCTCAAAGGAAAAGACGCCTACGAGAAGTTCTATTATGAACAGGCCCGGCAATTCCTGGAGAACGCCGTCGCCCTCGACGCCGATTTTGCGGAAGCCTACCTTTACCTGGCTCGAACGCAGTCGAACTTGGGCAATCAGAAGGCCAGGGTCGAGGCCTATGAAAAAGCAAAAGTCCTCTCGGGAAAAGCTGCCGAGAAGGAAAGACTCTATATCGAAGAAGCCTATGCCGAAGCGATCGAGAGAGATCCCGAGAAGCGATTGCGAATCCTTGAAGAAATCGTTCAAAAGTACCCCAAGGAAAAAGAGGCGCACTTTGAGCTGGGGGCCTACCACAGGGGGAGGAATAAGCTCGAATTGGCAATTTCGGAATTGGATAAAGCGCTGGCTCTCGACCCCAACTACGGCTCTGTCCTGAACTTGATTGCCTACGCGCACGCCGACTTGAGGAACTACGATAAAGCAATCGATTATCTCAAGCGGTACGCAGAATCTTCGCCCGGCGATGTCAACCCGATCGATTCCATGGCGGAGATGTATTTTCGCATGGGGAACCTGGATGAGGCCATTGCCAAATACAGGGAAGTGCTGGATCGAAAGCCTGATTTCGTACTGTCTTTTCCTTCTCTGGCCTATGTCTATGCCTTCAAAGAGGACTACACGAATGCCATGAGCTGTGCGATCGAATTTATCGCCAAAGCCCCATCATTAGGATTGAAGGGGGCGGGATCTGCCTATCACAGCTGTTTTCTTTTCTGGCTTGGCCGCTTCAACCAGGCCCTCTCCGACCTTCAGCAATTGGCGGATTTGGCAAGTCCCACGGGCTATACGGAGGGCAAGGCCGGAACCGAACTATTTATGGGATTGATCCGAGGCGAGCGAGGAGAATTCGAACAAAGCCGGATGCTAATCAAGAGTTGGTATGATTTCACTTCGAAAAACATTCCGGCTTCATTCCTGGATACTAAAGCCAATTATCTATTTTTTCTGGGAATGACCGACGTCAAGCAAGGTCGGCTCGATGCGGCCAAA
>Ga0315297_10000899_pt1 | contig 17887 bp, 16 predicted proteins | sample YL17G15_0_MG_FD_203628 | JGI IMG/M metagenome (GOLD analysis project Ga0315297, IMG submission 203628) | Sediment microbial communities from Yellowstone Lake, YNP, Wyoming, USA - YL17G15_0 | ecosystem: Environmental > Aquatic > Freshwater > Lake > Sediment | place: USA: Wyoming | collected... | reverse complement strand
CAGACGTCCTCCTGAACGAGGTCCGGGATGTCGTCGTCACGCACGAACAGCACGTCGAGCGGCATGTTCTCCCCGTAGCACATCAGCTGGTCCTTGCCGCGGCTGAACTTGAGCCCGCAGCGGTGCAGCAGGTCTAGGGAGTCGTCGGTGAGGCGGCCCGATTTCTGCACGGCAATCCGCAGCCGCTGCTGCCGGGTTTCCATCTCAACGCTCCTTGAGGCGGCGCGCCGCCAATGCATAGCCGCCATTGCCGGCCGCCAGGTAGCGGGCGACCCGTCCGATCGTGGTGACGCTCACGCCGGTCTGGCGGTTGATCTCGCGGTAGGGGAGGCCCGCCTGCAACAGGCCGACGACGGTCCAGCGATCGGCGAGCGCCTGCAGTTCGGCGGGCGTGCACAGGTCGCGAAAGAAATCCCGGCATTCCTCGACGGTGCGCAGCGTCAGCACGGCCTGCAGGAGCGCCCGCTCCGCCGCCGCCTCCTGGCGCGGGGTGATACCAAGATGATTTTTCACTGGAAGGGCCGTCGGTGGCGTGTATTAATGTGTTAGCACGTTAATACATTGGTCGGCCCGGCGCAAGCGGTCGACACCTTGACGCTCGGGCGCCGCGGCCCCTAAACTGCCGGCTACTCATCGAGACCGGCTGAGGGAATGGCCCTTTGAAGCCGGGGCAACCATCGGGTTCAACCCGCCCGAAATGGTGCCAACTCCACGGGGACTGCGTCCGCCGGAAGATGAGTTGCAGCGAGGCTGCCCCGGTTCGCTCCGGGGGTGTTGGTCGCCGCAACCATCGCGCGCGCTATTCCTGAGGAGACTCGAGCTGTGAAGGGTCGGCCCTTGCGGGCCACGGCTGCCGGAGTTTGCTTGCACACTGCGCCATCGCCACCTGCTGCTGAGTCCCGAGAGGGCGGGAGCCTGCCTGTCGGCCATGAGCTGTCGGAAGGGGTCTGCGCGCTCGCCGGGCCCCTGCGGCTGCACTTCGGCGGCCAGCTCGAAAAGGTCGAGATCGCCTACCGCCTGGTGGGGGCTGCGGGTGCCCCGGTCGTGGCCGTGCTCGGCGGAATCTCCTCCGGACGCAACGTGTTCGGCGTGCGCAGCAGCGAGTCCGGCTGGTGGGAGGAGGTCGTCGGCCCCGGCAAGGCGCTCGACACCGACCGCTTCCGCGTCCTCGGCTTCGACTGGCTGGGCGGCAGCCACCGGACCACGGGTCCTGCGCCCGGCGCGGGCTTTCCGAGCATCAGTGCCTACGACCAGGCGCAGTGCCTCGTCGCGCTGCTCGCTCACCTCGGCATCGCCAGGTTGCGCGGCTGCGCAGGGGCCTCCTACGGCGGCATGGTGTCGCTCGCCCTGGCCGAACATCATCCCGAACTCGCCGGGCACATCGTCGTCGTCAGTGCGGCGCATCGCACGCACCCGATGTCCACGGCCTGGCGCAGCGTGCAGCGGGCCATCGTGCGGTATGCGCTCGGCCACGGCGAAGGCGCGCGCGGCCTCGTGCTGGCGCGGGCGCTCGCGATGGCCACCTACCGCTCGGCACGCGAGTTCGACGAGCGTTTCACGGGACCGCCGGAACTCACGGCCGACGGATTCGTCTTCCCCGTCGAGCAGTACCTGATCTCCCGCGGCGCCAGCTATGCGGCTCATTACCGGCCCGAAGCGTTCGTGTGCCTCTCCGAGTCGATCGACCTGCATCGCGTCGAGCCGGAGCGCATCACCGCTCCGGTCACGCTGGTGGGCGTCGAGGAGGACCAGCTCGTGCCACTTTCCGACATGCGCGAGTTGCGCGACCGGCTGGCCGGCACCTGCCGGCTGGTCGAGATCAGTTCGATATATGGCCACGACTTTTTCCTGAAGGAGCAAGCGGTCCTGCGCGATGTCTTCGCGCAGTCACTCGAATGAGCCCCCAATGAACGACCCCAGCAGCAAAGACTTCACGCAGCAGACGCGCACGGTTCGTGCCGCGCTCGAAACCGATACCCAGCACGGCGCAGTGGTGCCGCCGCTGCACCTGACTTCCACGTTCGCCTTCGGTGGCTACGGCGAGAAGCGGGAGTACGACTATTCCCGCTCCGGCAACCCGACGCGCGATGCGCTGGGTACTGCGCTGGCCGAACTCGAGGGTGGCGCCGGCGCGGTCGTCACGTCGTCCGGGATGGCTGCGGTCGCGCTGGTCACCCAGTTGTTCCGGCCGGATCAGTTCGCCGTGGTCCCGCACGATTGCTACGGTGGCACCTATCGCTTGTTCAATGCCCTGCACACCCGCGGGGCCCTGCAGGTGCGTTTCGTCGATTACCAGGAGGCGGGCCAGCTGGAGCAGGCCCTCGGCGAGCGACCCGCGCTGGTCTGGATCGAGACGCCCAGCAATCCGTTGCTGCGCATCGTCGATATCGCCGCGACGGCCGGTAAGGCGAAGGCGGTGGGTGCGCTGGTCGTGGCGGACAACACCTTCCTTTCGCCGGTCTGGCAGCAGCCGCTCGCGCTCGGCGCGGACGTGGTCGTGCATTCGACGACCAAGTACCTGAACGGCCACAGCGACGTGGTCGGCGGCGCGGTCATCGCGGCACGGCCCGAAACTCACGACCTGCTCAAGTGGTGGGGCAACTGCATCGGCGTGACCGGCGCGCCGTTCGACAGCTTCATGACGCTGCGTGGCCTGCGCACGCTGCACGCGCGCATGCGCATCCACGGCGAGAACGCGGCCCGTGTGGCCGGGCTCCTGAGCCGTCACCCCGCGGTCGCCAAGGTGTACTACCCCGGGCTGCCCGGTCACCCGGGTCACGCCATCGCTCGCGCCCAGCAGCAGGGATTCGGCGCAATGGTCAGCTTCGAGCTGGCGGGCTCACTCGAGAACGCGAAGGCGTTCCTCCATGGCGTGCACCTGTTCTCGCTCGCCGAGTCGCTCGGCGGCGTAGAGAGTCTCGTGGCGCATCCGGCGAGCATGACCCACGCGGCGATGGACGAAGCGGCACGCCTGCGAGCCGGCATCACGGACACGCTGGTGCGCTTGTCGATCGGTATCGAGGACGGCGAGGACTTGCTGCGCGACTTGAGCGCCGGGCTGGATGCGGCGCGAGCGGTGATCTGGTGACGCGTTGAGTGACACGTTCCGCTCACCGCGGACAAAAGAAAGGCCGGCATTGCTGCCGGCCTTCCGGGGACGGGACCCGAGCTGCCTCATTCCTTGAGACAAAGACTAACCCGACTCAAGTCCTCATCACTCGTCGCGAAAGTCGATCACTGAACAGGGGGCAGGGATCCGTGGGACCGCCTGCGGACGCGCAGTATAGCGCCGGATTTTCGGGGGATGAACAGTCCGAAAATTCTGCCTGCCCAGCGCAGGCGGGTTCTCAACCTAAGCTTGACAGTTTCTGTGGATAACTATCTAAGTTATTGATTTATAACAAATCAGAAAACTGGATCCGGGCGACGACGGCGGCGCCCGCGGCACCGCTCCCGACCGGTTCCGCGCTGGCGGTGCGCACATCTGCCGTGCGGACACCGGCCGTCAGCGCCGCCTCGACGGCGCTCTCGACCGCTGCCGCTTCGGTCTCCAGGCCGAGTGAATGACGCAGCAGCATCGCCGCGCTCAGGATCGTGCCGTACGGATTGGCGATGCCGCGTCCCGCGATGTCGGGAGCCGAGCCATGGATGGGTTCATACAGCCCGACAGAACTTTCACCGAGCGATGCGGACGGCAACAAGCCGAGTGATCCGGCGATCATCGACGCTTCATCGGTCAGGATGTCGCCGAACATGTTCTCCGTGAGGATCACGTCGAACGAGGTCGGGCGCCGGATGAGGTGCATGGCCGCCGCATCGACGAGCACGTGCTCGAGTTCGATCGCCGGGAACTCCTCCTTCATCACGCGCTCGACGACGGAACGCCACAGGCGGGACGTCTCGAGCACGTTGGCCTTGTCCACCGAAGCGATCCGACGCGTGCGCTTCATGGCGAGGCGGCCGGCCACGCGCGCGACGCGCTCGATCTCCACGGTCGTGTAACTGCAGACGTCCTCGGCCTCGAAGGCCGTGCGGCTCTTCCTGCCGAAGTAGATGCCGCCCGTGAGTTCGCGCACCACCAGGATGTCCGCGCCGGCGATGATCTCGGGCTTGAGCGGGGATACGTCGAGCATGGCCGGCATGGTGCGCACCGGGCGCAGGTTGGCGAACAGGCCGAGCGTGCGCCGTAACTCGAGCAGTCCCTGTTCGGGGCGCACGCGGGCACCCGGATCCGCCCACTGCGGCCCGCCCACCGCGCCGAGCAGCACGGCGGCGCTGCTGCGGCACGCGTCGATGGTACGCGGCGGCAATGCCGAGCCGGATGAGTCAATCGCCGCGCCACCGATCAGGGCGGGCGTGAATTCGAACTCATGGTCATAGCGGCTGGCCACAGCCTGCAGGACCAGGACGGCCTGCGCGGTCACTTCGGGGCCGATCCCGTCGCCCCCGAGCACCGTGATGCGGGCCTTCATCGGTCGTGCTGCCGCTCGTACTGCTCAATGGCCGCCGCTTGCCCCAGCAGGTAGCCGAGCTCATCGATGCCGTTCATCAGGCAGTAGCGCGAGAAGGCCTCGATCGGGAACGTCACGGTGTGGCCGTTCGGCAACCGCAAGGCCGTCTCAGGCAGGTCGATCTCGACCTCGACACCCGGATGGGCGAGCAGCCAGGCGTGGGTCGCGTCGTCCACGACCACCGGCAGCAAGCCGTTCTTCAGGCTGTTGCTGCGAAAGATGTCGGCGATCTCGGTGCTGATCACGGCGCGGAAACCGAAGTCGAGCAGCGCCCAGGGCGCGTGTTCGCGGGACGAGCCGCAGCCGAAGTTGCGGCCCGCCACCAGCACCTGGCAGCCTTTGGCGGCCGGCTGATTGAGAATGAAATCCAGGCGCGGCGCGCCGTCGCTGGCGTAGCGCCAATCGGCGAACAGTGCGGTGCCGAGGCCTTCCCGGGTCGTCGTCGTCAGGAAACGGGCGGGAATGATCTGGTCCGTGTCGATGTTGGTGGACGGCATGCTGACCGTGCGCGAACGGAAGACTTTGATCGGGTCCATGGCTGTGGCTGCTTGGGTCCAGTGCGTCGAGGTGGCTGCCGGGTCAGTGCAGGAATTCGCGCGGGTCGGTGATGCGGCCGCGCACGGCGGAAGCGGCCGCGGTGGCCGGGCTGGCGAGGAGGGTGCGAGACCCGATGCCCTGCCGGCCTTCGAAATTGCGATTGCTGGTGCTGACGCAATACTGGCCCGGATCCACGGTATCGCCGTTCATCCCCAGGCACATCGAGCAGCCGGACTCGCGCCAGTCGGCGCCGGCGTCGATGAAGATCTGCGCGAGCCCGAGGGCCTCCGCCTCGCGCTTCACCTGTTGCGATCCCGGCACGACCAGCACGCGCACGCCCGGGGCCACCTTGCGGCCCTTCATCACGCGTGCCGCGAGTTCGAGATCGGAGAGCCGGGCGTTGGTGCAGCTGCCGATGAACACGACCTGCACGGGTTTGTCGCGGAGCGACTCGCCCGGCTGCAGGCCCATGTAGGCGAGCGCCTTCGCAAACACGACATCGCCGGGCCGCTCCGGAACGCGTCCGGTGATGCCCGCGACCATGCCGGGGTTGGTGCCGAAGGTGATCATCGGCTCGAGGCTGTCCGCGGCAATCGACACCTGCTTGTCGAAGACGGCACCTGCGTCGGTGCTGAGTGCGCGCCAGTCGGCGAGGGCGCGATCCCAGGCCTCGCCCTGCGGCGCGTATGGGCGGCCCTGCAGGTACGCGAACGTGGTCTCGTCCGGCGCGACCATGCCGGCGCGCGCGCCGGCCTCGATCGACATGTTGCAGACGGTCATGCGCTCGTCCATCGAGAGCGCCGCGATGGCCGGGCCGCGATACTCGATGACGTGCCCGGTGCCGCCGTTCACGCCGATGCGGCCGATGATCGCGAGCACCAGGTCCTTGGCGGTGACGCCGGCGCCGAGGCGGCCCGCGACGTCGATCGCGAAGGACTTCGGCTTGCGCTGCAGCAGGCACTGCGTCGCCAGCACGTAACCCACTTCCGTGGTGCCGATGCCGAAGGCGAGGGCGCCGAACGCCCCGTGCGTGCTCGTGTGGCTGTCGCCGCAGACGATCGTCTTGCCCGGCTGCGTGGCGCCGAGTTCCGGCCCGATGATGTGCACGATGCCGCGCCGGGCATCCTGCAGGCCGATCAGGTCCACGCCGAAGTCCAGGCAGTTGCGCTCGAGCTGGTGAATCTGCTTCGCGGCCGATTCCATCTTGATCGGCACGCCACCGAAAATCTGCGCCGTGTCGGTCGGGGTCGAGTGGTCCATGGTCGCGAGCGTGCGATCCGGCCGGCGCACCTTCAGGCCGCGGCTGCGCAGCACGTCGAAGGCCTGCGGGGATGTCACCTCGTGGGTGAGGTGCAGGTCGACGTACAGGACGGCAGGCGTGTCCGGGCTCTCCGGCACGACGACGTGCCTTTCCCAGACTTTGTCGAACAGGGTCTGCGCAGTCATGCGGACTCCGGGTCTGTCAGACGGCCGCCGCGGCGACTTCCGCCTCGGGGGTGCGCTTCTCGGTGCGCGCGAGCGTGGCGCGGCTCGACTCGATGCGGTTCACGACCTCGAGGAACGCCCGCACGCCGGACTCGACGATGTCGGTGGTGACGCTCGAGCCGCGATAGGCGCGGCCATTGTGCTCGACGGTCACCACCGCTTCGCCCTGGGCGTCCTCGCCCACGGTCACGCTGCGAACCTCGAACTTGCGCAGGGTCACGGTGATGCCGGTCGCCACTTCGATCGCCTTGAACGCCGCATCCACCGGGCCGTCGCCGGATTCTTCCTGCGCGACGACGCGCCCGTCGCTGTGGCGCAGCACCACGCGTCCGGTGGCGCCCCTGGCGGAATCGGTCACGGCGTGCAGCGACTCGAGGTGCCATGGCCCCGTGGCACCGAACTCGGACTTGAGCACCAGCGCCTCGATGTCGCCGTCGAACAGTTCCTTCTTCTTGTCGGCGAGCGCCTTGAAGTCCTCGAACACGCGGTTGAGCTCGTTGTCGCTCAGCTCGAAGCCAAGTTCCTTGATCCGCTCGCGCAGCGCTGCGCGTCCGCTGTGCTTGCCGAGCACCAGGTTGGTGCGCGACATGCCGACGTCCTGCGGACGCATGATCTCGTACGTCGAGTGGTGCTTCAGCATGCCGTGCTGGTGGATGCCGGATTCGTGCGCGAACGCGTTCTCGCCGACGACCGCCTTGTTGCGCGGGATCGGCATGCCCGTGATGCTGGAGAGCAGGCGGCTGGTCGGGAACAGGCGCTTGCTGTCGATACCCGTGTGCAGGCCGAACAGGCCTTCGCGCGTCTTCAGCGCCATGACGACCTCTTCGAGCGAACAGTTGCCGGCACGCTCGCCGATACCGTTGATGGTGCACTCGATCTGGCGCGCGCCCGCGCGCACCGCCGCCAGGCTGTTGGCGACGGCCATGCCGAGGTCGTTGTGGCAGTGCACGCTGAACGTGACCTGAGCGGCCCCACGCACGTTCTGCTTCAGGTAGTCGAAGACTTCGTGAAATTCCTCGGGCACCGTGTAACCGACGGTGTCGGGAACGTTGATGGTGGTTGCGCCGGCGGCGATCGCCGCTTCGACGACGTCGCGCAGGAACTCGAGCTCCGTGCGCGAGGCGTCCTCGGGCGAGAACTCGATGTCCGCGCACAGGCTGCGCGCGTATTTCACACCCTCGACGGCCGCGTGGATGATCTCGCCCTTCGCCATGTTGAGCTTGTGCTCGCGATGAATGGCGCTCGTGGCGAGGAACACGTGCAGGCGCGGCCGCTGGGCGTCACGCACCGCGGACCAGGCCTTGTCGATGTCCTCGCGATTGCAGCGCGCGAGACCGGCGATGACCGGGCCGCGCACCTCGCGGGCGATCTGGTTGACGGCTTCCCAGTCGCCGCGCGAGGCGGCCGGGAAGCCGGCTTCGATCACGTCCACTCCCAGCTCCGCCAGCGCGCGCGCGATCCGCAGCTTCTCGGGCTGCGTCATGCTGCAACCGGGCGATTGCTCGCCGTCGCGCAGCGTGGTGTCGAAGATCAGGACGCGATTGGGGTCGGCCGGGGTGGACATGGGGTTTACCGTCCTTCGTTGAGCCAGGGCATGCGCGCGCGGAGCTTGACGCCGACCTTCTCGATCGGGTGCGCGAGATCCTTCTTCAGCAGCGCGTTGTACTTCTTGCGGCCGGTCTTGTTCTCGCGGATCCACTGGCGCGCAAACGTGCCGTCCTGCACTTCCGTCAGGATCTTCTTCATCTCCTTCTTGGTCGCGGCGTTCACGACGCGCGGGCCGCGCGTGAGATCACCGTACTTCGCGGTGTGGGAGATGAACTGGTGCATCTTGGCGATGCCGCCTTCGTGCAGCAGGTCGACGATCAGCTTGAGTTCGTGCAGGCACTCGTAGTACGCGACTTCCGGCTGGTAGCCGGCCTCGGTCAGCGTCTCGAAGCCCTTCAGCACCAGCTCGGTTGCGCCGCCGCAGAGCACGGCCTGTTCGCCAAAGAGATCCGTCTCGGTCTCTTCCGCAAACGTGGTCTCGATGACGCCCGCGCGTGTGCCGCCGATGCCGTCGGCATACGCGAGCGCGTTGGCCCTGGCCTTGCCGGTCGCGTTCTGGAATACGGCAATCAGGCACGGCACGCCGCGGCCCTGCTGGTACTGGCGGCGGACGAGATCGCCGGGGCCTTTCGGCGCGATCAGGACCACGTCCAGATCCTTGCGCGGCTTGATCTGCTTGAAGTGGATGTTGAAGCCGTGCGCGAACAGCAGGGTGGCGCCCCTGGCCAGGTTCGGCAGGATTTCCCGGTAGTTCTCGGCCTGGGTGGTGTCCGGCGTGAGCAGCGCGACGAGTGCAGCGCCCTTGACGGCCCTGGCCGGCTCCATGACGAGTAGCCCGTCCTTCCTCGCCTTGTTCCAGCTGTCGCCCTTGCGCACGCCGACGACGACGTCGTACCCGGAATCCTTCAGGTTGAGCGCGTGGGCGCGTCCCTGGCTGCCGTAGCCGACCACCACAATCCGGGCGCCGCGCAGGGCTTTCTTGTCCACGTCTTTCGTCGAGTACGCACGCATCGTCATTCTCCTGGAATCGGTCCGATCCACATCAGTGACAGGTACTTAAACGAAGAACCCCGCGCCGGCCTGTCGCCGTGCGGGGTTCCTGGTATCCGTTCGCGCCGAGTTGCGCTATCAGCCCAGAGCCCCGCACCTCCGCAAGGGAAGCAGGGTAAGGGACGCAAGCAGCAGCAGACCCGTCGCGGAGGCGAAGGTCGTCAGAATGAAGGAAGTGTCGCCGGACAACTTCATCGCGAGCCTGCTTAGGAGTGCTTTGAACTGAATGCGGATAGCAGCACAGGGCGAGCCAACATGTCAACCGCAGTGCAAAAAATATCCGTTAAGCTGTTCGAATCTCCAACCCGTCGAGCGAGTTCCCAAACCCATGTTCGAGGAGAGCAACCCGGCCGCGGCCCGGCCCCTGTGGCTGGTCGGCGAGCGAGATCGCGAGTCGTGGCTGGCCGCGCAGGACGACGCAACACGTGCATGGCTCGAGGCGTTGCGGTTTCGCGCCGAACGTCATCAGGTGGCCAGCCTGCCCGGACCGGGCGGCGCGGTGCGCGGTGCAGTGCTGGGTCTCGGGTCCGCACCGTCGCTCGATGCGCTCGAGTTGTGGCAGCTGGCCGGTGCGCCCGACCGCCTGGCCGCGGGCGCGTGGCGCATTGCCAATGAATTGACCGCTCCGGCCGCAACCGCTGCCGCGTTGGGGTGGGCCTATGGCTGTTATCGATTCGATCGGTATCGCACCTCGAGCCGGCCGAGCGCGCCGCCGGCGCAGCTGGTGCCGCCGCCGCTTGCGGACATGACCGCGGTGCGTCGCGTCGTCGCGGCCCTCGCGATGGCGCGCGACCTGATCAACACGCCTGCCGCCGACATGACGCCTGCCTGTCTCGCGGAGGAAGCGCTCGCCATGGCGGCCCGACTGGGTGCACAGGGCACGCAGATTCATGGCGATGTGCTCGCCCAGGGCTACCCGGCCATTCACGCCGTCGGCCGCGCGGCAGCTCACGAGCCACGCCTGGTGGATTTCACCTGGGGCGACGAGCGACATCCGAAGCTCACGCTGATCGGCAAAGGCGTGTGCTTCGACTCCGGCGGCCTCGACATCAAGACGCCTGCCGGCATGCTGCTCATGAAGAAGGACATGGGGGGCGCGGCCTGCGCGCTTGCGATCGCGCGGCTGGTGATGGAATGCGCGTTGCCCGTGCGGCTGCGCGTGCTGATCCCGGCGGTGGAGAACGCGATCTCCGGCAACGCCATGCGGCCCGGCGACGTGCTGCGCACACGCAAGGGACTCACGGTCGAAGTGGGCAACACCGATGCCGAGGGGCGGCTCGTGCTGTGCGATGCGCTCGCCGCGGCGGATGCCGAGCGTCCCGACCTGATCGTGGACCTCGCGACGTTGACCGGCGCTGCGCGTGTGGCGCTCGGGCCCGAACTGCCCGCGGTCTTCGGCAGCCAGCAGGCCACGGTGGATGCCATCGTGAGGCACGGCCGGGCGTTGTCCGACCCGCTGTGGCCGATGCCGCTCTGGAGCGGCTACGACGACGAGCTCACGAGCAAGGTGGCTGACCTCAACAACGTCGCGGCGCATGCGTTCGCGGGCGCCATCATCGGCGCGCTTTACCTGCGGCGCTTCGTCACGGAGGCGGTGGACTGGGTGCATGTCGATCTCTTTGCCTGGAACCCCAGGGACCGTCCGGGCCGGCCGGTGGGTGCCGAGGCCCAGGCGGTGAGGGCAGTGCACGCGTACCTGGTCGAGCGGTACGGCTGAGGAAGCGCACCCCGTCATGGACCTGCAGTACGAGCGTCGCGCGTGGACGCTGATCTACTGCGCCCTGGGACTGGTCGAGGGCGGCACGGCGGCGGTCATGGTGCGCGCGCTGTTCGGCGCGCAGGCGCCGAAACTCGTCGTCGACCTCGTGCTTGCGGTGGTGAGTTCGGCCCCGGCCTGGGCCAATCTCGCCAGCCTGGCGTACGCGCGGCGGGCGCAGGGCCGTCCCAAGATTGCGTTCCTGCAGCCGCTGCTGGTCGCAATGTGCGTCACCATTGCGGCGCTGGCGCTGGTGCCGCGGTCCGCAACCGGGTTGCTGCTCTTCTTCGTGTTGTACTCCGGCGCGCGACTGCTGTGGGCGGGTGTGGAAACCGTGCGAGCGGTCTTGTGGAGCGTGAACTACCCAAGCCGCATGCGGGCGCGCATCACCGGCCGCATCACCATCAATACGTCGATCGTGCTGGCCGTAGTGAGTCTCGGCATCGGCTGGCTGCTCGGGCATGAGGGCCCGTGGTGGCGGCTGGCGATCGTCGCGGGCGCCGCGTGCGGCATCGCCGGTGCGGTGGCGTTCCGGCAGTTTCGTGTGCGCCGTGAGGAGCAGCTGCTCGATGCGGAGCGCGAGCGCATGGGGCAGGGCGCTACGTTCGGCCTCGCCGGGATGCGCCACCTGCTGGCCCAAGACGCCGCGTTTCGCGACTACCAGTTCGCGATGTCGATGTTCGGTGCCGGCATGCTGTCGCTGACACCGCTGCTGGTCGTCTGCCAGAACGACGTGCTCGGCCTGCCGGCCTTCTGGCAGGTGCTGGTGACGACGGCCATCCCCGTGCTCGTCGTGCCGTTTGCCATCCGGCCCTGGGCGGCCTACCTCGACAGCCATCGGGTGCTGGCCTTCCGGGCGGTGCACGGCCGCTTTTCCGTCGGCGCGATGGTGCTGCTGATCACGGCGGTCTTCGTCAAGATGCCCGTGTTGCTGATTCCCGGCGCGCTGCTCATGGGCGTGTCGAGTGCGGCGGGGAGCCTGGGCTGGACGCTCGGGCACAACGATTTCGCGCCACGCGGCGAAGAGACGCGCTACATGGCGCTCCACGTCACCATGACGGGTATCCGCGGGTTGCTGACTCCGCCGCTCGCCATCGGGCTCTATTACGCCCTCGACGCGTTGCAGGCCGGCTGGGGTGTGCTCGCGCTCCTGTTGCCGTTCGCGCTGACGTCTGCCGGCGCGCGAAGATTCCAGCGGATGCACCTGGCCCAGGCTGCGCCCCCTGGCGCGTGACCTCGACCCAGTCCAGGCCGCAAAATGGCGAATCCAGCCAGGAGCTATCGCATGTCCCGCCGCAAGATCGATGTCCGTGCCTACTCCAGTGTCGTTTTCGATGGCGTCAAGCAGACGCCGAGCCGCGCCATGCTGCGTGCCGTCGGTTTCGAGGACCGGGACTTCCGCAAACCCCAGGTCGGCATCGCATCCACCTGGAGCACGCTGACCCCGTGCAACATGCACATCGACAAGCTCGCAACCGCAGCGGCCTCGGGTGCCGAGGATGCGGGCGGCAAGAGCACGATCTTCGGCACGATCACCGTCTCGGACGGCATCTCGATGGGCACGCCGGGGATGCGCTACTCGCTGGTGTCGCGCGAGGTGATCGCGGATTCGATCGAGACCGTGGTGGGCGCGCAGGGGTTCGACGGCTTCGTCGCGCTCGGCGGCTGCGACAAGAACATGCCCGGCTGCATGATGGCGATCGCGCGGCTCGACCGGCCCGCGGTTTTCGTCTACGGCGGCACGATCCGCCCCGGCGACAAACAGCGCGACATCGTCTCGGTGTTCGAGGCAGTCGGCGCCCACGCGCGCGGGGCGATTTCCGCTCGGCAGCTGCGCGAGGTGGAGCGCACGGCGATTCCGGGGCCCGGCAGTTGCGGCGGCATGTACACGGCCAACACGATGGCCTCGGCCATCGAGGCGCTTGGCATGAGTCTCGCCAACAGCTCCGCGCAGGAGGCCGTCTCGCGCAAGAAGCGCCAGGACGCGCGCAGTGCCGGCCGGGCGGTCGTCAACCTGATCAAGCGCGGCATCAAGCCTTCGAACATCCTCACCCGCGAGGCGTTCGAGAACGCGATCACCGTGGCGATCGCGCTCGCGGGTTCGACGAATGCCGTGCTGCACTTGCTGGCGATCGCGCATTCCGCGCGCGTCCCGCTGCATCTCGATGATTTCACGCGCATCGGCGTGCGCGTTCCGGTGCTGGCCGACTTGAGGCCGAGCGGTCGCTATTCGATGTCCGACCTGATTCGTATCGGCGGTATCCAGCCGCTGATGAAGATGCTGCTCGACGCGGGGCTGTTGCACGGCGACTGTCTCACGGTAACCGGCAAGACCCTGGCGCAGAACCTGAAGGGCATGCAGCCGTACCCGGCGGGGCAGGACATGGTTCGCCCGCTCTCGAACCCGATCAAGGCGGAGAGCCACCTCGTGGTGCTGTACGGCAATCTCGCGCCGCAAGGCGCGGTGGCCAAGATCAGTGGCAAGGAAGGACTGAATTTCAGCGGCCGTGCGCGCGTGTTCGAAGGCGAGGAAGCGACGCTGCAGGCGATCCTCGACGGCACGGTCAAGGCCGGCGACGTCATCGTCGTGCGCTACGAGGGACCGCGCGGCGGACCCGGCATGCGCGAAATGCTGAGTCCGACCGCTGCGATCATGGGCAAGGGACTCGGCGATAAAGTCGCGCTGATCACGGACGGCCGCTTCTCCGGCGGCAGCCACGGCTTCGTCGTCGGCCACGTCGCGCCGGAGGCGGCGCTCGGCGGTCCGCTCGCGCTGGTGCGCGACGGCGATCCGATCAGCATCGACGCAACCAGGCGAGCGTTGACGCTTGCCATCAGCGACGCGGAAATCGCGCGACGGCGCGCGGCGTGGCAGCCGCGCGAGCCTTACGCGACGCGCGGCGTGCTGGCGAAATATGCCGCGTTGGTGAGCAGCGCATCGCTTGGCGCCGTGACGGATCGAGGCTTGCGGGTCGGCAGCGCGCCTGCCGATGACCCGTCCGGCGGATCGGGCTATTGAGAATCCGCAGGTGCGTCGGTAAAGTGCGCCGCGGGTTGACGCGCTCGGCGGAGTTCCGCGTCGGCGGCCCGGGAGGGGCCTGCGTGATGCAGTGCATCAAAAAAATGGTCCACTTGCGGGTGGAATAAGAAGCAAGCGCTGCGGCAGTCGTCAAACTGCGTCAGGGGTTGCGGGTGTGGGTTGGCTCTTGTAGTGTCGATGATCCCGGCGGCTCGCGGCATCGGGCTCAGGGTGTGCGCAAGAAGCGCCCGCGGCAGTGGAGGGTATGTGGCTTACAGTTACTCGATCGACGATCCGGCTAAAAACCAGAAGCGAACGCTCGCGTTTGCGCTGGTGGTGGCTATCCACATGTTGTTCTTCTGGCTGCTTTCGTCCGGTCTCGGCGCGAAGCTCGTCGAGACAGTGGTAGGCCCGGTCGAGACCAAGATGATCGACGAGCTCCCCGACGAGAAAGAACCGCCGCCGCCGCCGCCGGACATCGAGCAGCCGCCGCCCTACGTGCCTCCGCCGGAGGTCTCGATCGACCTGGCGATCGACACGACGAACACCACCGCGATCTCCAACACGACGAGCGAGCGTCCGGTCGCCGCGCCGCCGCCGCCGCCGAAGGCGGTCGAGCACGCGACGACGCGCACGCCTCCCTCTACCCAGGGCAAGGGTGCCCGCATTTCGCAGCCCGAATATCCGCCCGCGTCCCGCCGTGCAGGCGAGGTCGGTACTGTCACCCTGAAGGTCTTCGTGAAGGAAGACGGCCGCCCCGGCGAAGTCCAGATTGCCAGGAGCAGCGGCTTCGAAAAGCTCGATGAAGCTGCCGTGAAGGAAGTGCAGCGCAACTGGCGCTTCGTCCCCGGCAAGGAAGACGGCAAGCCGGTGGCCATGTGGCACACCTTTGCCGTGACCTTCAAGTTGACCGACTGATTGCCCTTTACTGCAGATATTCATAGCACGCCGTTTCTGGCAGACCACAGACACGCAAAACGATTTGTTCGGAGGAACAGACCCCCATGGCCACTGAAAGCATTACCGTAGACAACCCGTATGGAATCCAGGCCCTGTGGGCTCAGGGCGACTTCGTCGCCAAAGGCGTGATGATCCTGCTGGTCATCATGTCCGCGTACTCGTGGTTCATCATCTTCACGAAGTGGTGGGAGCAGCGCCGTCTGCTCGGCCAGGCGCACGAGGCCGAGAAGAATTTCTGGGCCGCCGACAACATCAAGACCGGCGTCGGCAAGCTCTCGGGCAAGGGCAACATCTTCAAGGTCATGGCCTCCGAAGCCATCGATGCCGCCGAGCACCACGACACGCGCCTGACGCAGCAGGTTCCGTTGCACGAGTGGATCGACAACGTGCTGGCGCGCGCGGTCGCGCGCATCGGCAGTGCGCTCAGCACGCAGTTGCCGTTCCTCGCCACCACGGGCTCGACCGCGCCGTTCATCGGCCTGTTCGGCACGGTGTGGGGCATCTACCACGCCCTTGTGGCCATCGGTGTCGCCGGCCAGGCGAGCATCGACAAGGTCGCGGGCCCGGTGGGTGAAGCGCTCATCATGACCGCGATCGGCCTCGCCGTGGCGGTGCCGGCGGTGCTTGGTTACAACTTCCTGCTCGGCCGCAACAAGTCGATCATGGAGAAGGTCAAGCTGTTCTCGAGCGATCTCGAGCAGGTGATCGTCAGCGGCTCGCGCATCGAAGGCGCGGGGGCGAAGGTCATCTCCGGCGGTCCCAAGAAGTAATCCCGGCCTGCAGCCGCCGGAGCCAGGTACACCATGTCCATGTCAGTCACTTCGGGCGGTGGCCCGACCGACGACGACAAGCCGATGTCGGAGATCAACACCACGCCCCTCGTGGACGTGATGCTGGTGCTCCTCATCATCTTCCTGATCACCGTGCCGGTGATCACCCAGTCGGTCAAGGTGGAACTGCCGAAGGCGGCCAACATCCCGACCCAGACGAAGCCGGAGAACATCAACATCGCGGTGGACCGCGAAGGCAACGTCTACTGGAACACCTCGCGGGTTCCAGACCAGGAGGCGCTGCTCGAGCGGATCAAGTCCGTGGCCGTGCTGGACCCGCAGCCTGAGATCCACGTTCGCGGCGACAAGCACACCCAGTACGAGCACATCGGACGGGTCATGGTGATGTGCCAGCGCGGCGGCATCCAGAAGGTGGGCTTCATTACCGAGCCGGACCGCGGCCTGGCCCGCACGTTCTGAGCCGCAGGAGATAGCAAGATGAGTATGAGCATTGGCGGCGGCGAAGACGAGCCGATGATGGAAATGAACATGACGCCGTTGATCGACGTCCTGCTCGTGTTGCTCGTCATGTTCATCATCACCATCCCGGTGATGACGCATGCGGTGAAGCTGGACATGCCGCGGCCGACGAACGCCCCGCAGCAGACCCTGCCGGTCGTGATCAACCTGGAAATCGACTTCGACGGTACGATCCTCTGGAACGGGTCGCCGGTCGCCGACGTCGATACGCTCGACGCCTATTTCCGTCGCGAAGCGGGCGCGGATCCGCAACCCGAGTTGCACATCCGTCCGAACAAGCGCGCCGAATACGACATCGTGGCACGCGTGCTGGCGTCTGCGCAGCGCAACGGCCTGCGCAAGATCGGGTTCGTCGGCAACGAACAGTTCATGTAGCCAGTTGTCGGTCGCCCGCCGGCGTGTGGGGGGCGGCGGGCGGTGAGTCAACCAGGCTGCCGGGGTGAATGCCCCGGCGGCTTTTCTCTTGATAGTCGGGCCCCGCGGCCCTCCCAAGCGAGGCGTTCGATGAGGAAGGCGAGTTTCGTTCTCAGTGTTGCCCTGGCCCTGTCCGGTTGGGCTGGCGTCGCTGGCAGCTTGTTGGTGCCGTCGGTGGCGATGGCCCAGCAGAAAGTGAGCGCCAAGGTGGGCGTTCCCCTCAAAGCCGCGCAGGAAGCGATCCAGAAGAAGCGCTGGGACCAGGCGCTGGCAAAAATCAGGGAAGCCGACGGCATCCCCTCGAAGAATGCCTTCGACCAGTACAAGATCAACGAACTGCTCTGGTACGTGTACCTGCAGCAGGGCCGCAACGCCGATGCCGCGCGCGTCCTCGAAGGCCAGATCAGCTCCGGCCAGATGCCGGCCGGCGAGCGTACCCAGCGCACCAAGACCCTGGCGCAGCTGTATTTCCGCGCCGGCAGCCTTGGCAAGGCAACGCAGTACGCCAACCAGTACTTGAAGTCGGTGCCGGGCGACAAGGACATGCAGATGCTCCTCGCCACGTCGGCGTACCAGCAGAAAGACTACAAGGGCGCGATTGCGGCGGCCGACCGCGTCATGAAGGGCGGCGGCCAGCCGAGCCAGGATCTGCTGCAACTGGTTCTGCGTAGCAATTATGAACTCAAGGATTCCGCCGGGACCGCCCGCACGCTGGAGTTGCTGCTCAAGTACTACCCGAGCGCCGACACGTGGGATCGCGTGCTGGAAGGCTACTTTCAGCAGACCAAGCACGATGACGGGCTGATGGCGCTGTACCGGCTGGCAGAGGACGTAGGCACGCTCCAGAAGCCGCGGCAGTACACCGATATGGCCCAGTCCCTGATCCTCGGTGGCTTCGCCATTGAAGGCCAGCGCATCATCGAGAAGGGTCTCGCCGCGAACATATTCACGGGCGACGACCTCAATCGTGCGCAGCGCACGCTCGAAGCGGCAAAGCGCAAGGCCGATGTCGAGCGCGCGGCGCTGCCGAAGGCTGCAGCGACGCTTGCGGCGGCGAAGACGGGCGACCAGATGCACGACGTCGGCAAGCTTTACTTCAGCGCGGGTGACTATGCCAAGTCTGCGGACGCGCTCCGCAAGGCGCTTGCCAAGGGTGGGTTGGCGGATGCCGATGCGGCCAACATGCTGTTGGGCAATGCGCTGACGCGTCAGGGCAACCGTGCCGAAGCAGCGAAGGCGTTCGATGCCATCAAGGACCCGAAGTTCCTCGAGATCGGCAAGCTCTGGAAGATGGCAG
>Ga0315297_10000898_pt1 | contig 17888 bp, 14 predicted proteins | sample YL17G15_0_MG_FD_203628 | JGI IMG/M metagenome (GOLD analysis project Ga0315297, IMG submission 203628) | Sediment microbial communities from Yellowstone Lake, YNP, Wyoming, USA - YL17G15_0 | ecosystem: Environmental > Aquatic > Freshwater > Lake > Sediment | place: USA: Wyoming | collected... | reverse complement strand
CGGCAACTGGATGTTGTCCGCGGGCTACATCGATCGCTGGTGGGGCCCGGGCTGGGAGGGCAGCCTGATCTACGGCACGAACGCGCGGCCGATTCCATCGATCACGCTCGAACGCAATTACTCGGATCCGAGCAAGCATCCGTGGTTCGCATGGATCGGCCAGTGGCGGCTCGCGGTGACCATGGGTCAACTCGAGCACGATCGCGACGATGCGCCAGATGCGCAGTTTTTTGGCATGCGCGTCACCTGGAAGCCGCATGCGCGGCTCGAGATTGGGCTTTCGCGCAGCGCCCAATGGTGCGGCGAGGGCCGGCCGCCCTGCGACGCGAGCACGTTCTGGGACCTGCTGACCGGCAATGACAATGACCAGCCATTGGATGAGCAGCCTGGCAATCAAATGGCCGGCTTTGACCTGCGCTGGTCGCTGCCCTGGGCGCCGGTCGCGTTGTACGCGCAGGCGATCGGCGAAGACGAGGCGAATTACATGCCGAGCAAGTATCTCGGCCTGTTCGGCGCGGAGGTGTGGGGCGGATGGGGAGAGCGCTCCTGGCGAGCGCATGTGGAGTATGCGGATACGGCTTGCGCCTTCTACGACAACCCACCCCAGTTCGGTTGCGCTTACCGAAACAGCATTTACACCGACGGCTATCAGTACCGGGATCGCTCGATCGGTCATGCGCTCGACGGCGACAGCCAGCAGCTTGCAATCGGTGCGATGCTGGTCAATCCGGACGGCAGCAGCTGGGAAATTGCGGCCCAGGATGCCAATGTGAACCGGGCGAGTGCCAATCCAGTACACTCCGTTGCGTCCGAAGCCACCAAGATAAGGTCCGCGGACGTGTTTCATCGGCGGCTGTTCTTCGGCGGCGACCTGAAGGTCGGCCTCGGTTACGAACAATGGGACTCGACGGTGCCGGGGCAGGACTCTGACGACTTGCGCGGGTTTGTCGAATGGGCGAGGGCGTTCGATTGAGCGTCGAGAGGGCCGACAGCGTGCGACGTATTTTTCTTGAACCGGTGAAGGCACTTTCCGCTGCGATCCTGATCGTGGCCGCCTCGCTGTCGCTTGCGCTACCGGCTGCGGCGCAGACGCCCGAGCAGCTCGAGATTTTCCGTAAGCTTTCGCCCGAGCAGCAGCGCCAGGTCCTGAAGCAGCTTGGAAAGAAGGGGGACGAAACAGTAAACGGCAGCCAGCCGCTCGAGTCTCCCGCAACCAGCCAGCCAAAACTCACTGAGGATGAGTACGGCACTTTGCTGGTGGAGAAGGAGCCGCGGTTCCGCGCCAGTGACAGCCTGCTGGTGAGCATCGAGGTCACTCCGATACCAGCGGGCACGCCGCCTCAGGCGGCGGACAAGGAACGCGGCCTGTCCGAGATGCGTGCCGGCGTCCTGGCCGGAAATCCGTACCGCCTCGACCGCACGGGCGTGCTGTCCCTGCCTGGGGTACCGCCCATCGTGCTCGCGGGCCTCACCGCCGAGCAGGCCATGCAGCGGCTCAACAGCGAGCCGGCGCTCAGCGAGTTCACCCTGGAGGCGACCCTGCTGCCCGTCGAGCTTGAGCTCAAGCCATTTGGTTACGATCTCTTCAGCACCGTCCCGACAACCTTTGCGCCCGCCACGGACATTCCGGTGCCGGCCGAATACGTGGTCGGGCCCGGCGACACCTTTGAGCTGCAACTCATCGGCGAACGCGGCGGACGTTACTCACTGACGGTCGGCCGCGACGGCGTCGTGGATTTCCCGGAACTCGGTCCGATCGCCGTTGCGGGCATGCGTTTTGCGGCCGCCAAGGCAATGCTGGAACAACGCGTTTCCGAGCAGATGATCGGCTTGCGCGCCAGCGTCTCGATGGGTGCGCTGCGATCCATCCAGGTGTTCGTGCTCGGCGAGGCGGAACGGCCGGGTTCCTACACGGTCAGCGGCCTTTCCACGATTACGAATGCGCTGTTCGCAAGCGGTGGTGTCAAGCCCATCGGTTCGCTCAGGAACATCGAGCTCAAACGCAGCGGTCAGGTCGTAACCGGATTTGACCTCTACGATCTCCTGCTGAACGGCGATACCAGCCATGACGCAAGGCTGCTGCCGGGAGACGTCATTTTCATCCCGCCGGTCGGGACCACGGTGGCGATAGCCGGCGAGGTCCAGCGGCAGGCCATCTATGAGTTGCACGAGGGCGCCGCAGCGTCGGAGATCCTGTACCTCTCTGGAGGCCTGACGCCGCAAGCCGATCCGCGTACCGCACGACTCGAGCGCATCGACGAGCGCCGCAACCGCACGGTCATGGACCTCGATCTCACGACGCCGCAAGGCCGTGCGATGCGCTTGCAGACCGGCGACGTGATCCGCATCCAGGCGATCCGCGAAAGCATTGAGGGTGCCGTCAGCCTCCTGGGACACGTGCACCGCGCCGGCAGCGTCCAGTATCGGCCTGGCATGCGCCTGACCGATCTGGTCGGCAGTCTCGATGAGCTGCAGCCGCTGGCCGACCTCCACTACGTGCTGATTCTTCGTGAGACCGGACCGACGCGCAAGGTGTCGGCCGTCTCGGCGGATCTGGCCGCCGCATTCGCAGACCCCGCGTCGTCGGCCAATGTCCTGCTGCAGCCGCGGGACCAGGCGCATGTATTCGATCTCGCGACCAGCCGGGACAGGGTGATCGCGCCGATCCTTGACGATCTCGATCGCCAGAGCAGCCGCGATGCGCCCCTTCAGGTCGTCGGTGTCGGCGGCCACGTCAAGGTGCCCGGGCAATACCCGCTGGAACCCGGCATGACGGTCAGCAATCTGGTACGCGCCGGAGGCGGCCTCGACCAGGGCGCGTATGGCGGCTCGGCCGAGCTTGCGCGCTACGAAGTGATCGAGGGCGAGCGGCGGCAGGTCGAACTGATCGTGATTGACATGCCCCGGCTTCTCGCGGGCGACCCGGCAGCCGATGTCGCGCTGCGCCCGTTCGACTACCTCGTGATCCAGGAAGTGCCCCTCTGGGGTGAGCAGGAAACGGTCACCGTGGAAGGCGAGTTCCGCTTTCCGGGCACGTACCCTATCCGGCGCGGCGAGACTCTGAAGTCGGTTATCGACCGGGCCGGCGGACTCACGTCGTTCGCGTTCCCTGAAGGATCGATCTTCCTTCGCGAGGACCTCAAGGAGCGCGAACGCCGGCAGCTCGAAGCGCTCAGCAAGCGCCTTCAGGCCGACCTGGCGACGCTTGCCCTGCAGTCTGCGGAGGGCGGGGACGTGTCGGGAGCCTCCCAAGGGCTGGCCGTCGGTCGACAACTGTTGAATCAGCTGCAGACGACTGAGCCAGTAGGCAGGCTTGTCATCGAGCTGCCGCAGGTGCTCGCAGCCCAGGCAGGCGATGCGCTCGATGTCGTGTTGCGCGACGGTGACCGTCTGCTGGTTCCCAAGCAGTCGCAGGAAGTGACCGTGCTGGGTGAGGTGCAGAATGGCACCTCTCACTTCTACCGTGATGGCGTCGGACGGGACGAATACATTTCCCTGAGCGGCGGGCTCACCTCGCGAGCGGACAAGGGTCGCATCTACGTGGTACGCGCGAATGGCAGCGTGGTAGCGAACCAGTCGAGCGGATGGTTCAGTCGTGGCAGCGTCGGCATGCATCCAGGCGACACCGTCGTCGTGCCGTTGGAGGCGGACCGCATCAGGCCGCTGACGTTGTGGACGGCGGTCACGACCATCATCTACAACCTTGCGATCTCGGTGGCGGCGATCAATTCGTTCTAGCATGCAGCGTCGCAGGTCGTGGATTGATCCGGTTAACCGGCTGGAGGCCCGATGACAGTGACGATACGGGAGGCGCGAATTCCCAAAGTTTCAGATCTCGTGTCGGTTTGGGCTGTAATCCGCAGGTACAAGGCACTGGTGATTGGGATCGTCATTGCATTCACGCTGGCGGCGCTCGACGTGGCCTTCCTAACCCGTCCCGTCTACAGAGCGAGTGTTGTGTTGATTCCTGCCGATACCAACGATTCGTCTGCTGGTCTTGGAGCGATGCTCGGAGATCTTGGCGGCCTTGCCACGCTGGCCGGTCTCAATCTCGGGGGAGCCGACATTACGGTCGAGGCTCTCGCGACGCTTCAATCAAGGCAGTTCACCGAAGAATTCGTGAAAGAGAACATTCTGTTACCCGTACTCTTCGCTGATGACTGGGATGCTGAAACCAAATCGTGGATAGTCACGGGTGCCGACATACCCACGCTGTCCGACGCCTATAGCCTCTTTGATAGCAGGATCCGACGCGCTGTCGAGGACAAGAAGACCAGGCTTGTAACGGTCGAGATAGACTGGCGAGATCGCGTCGCCGCTGCCGATTGGGCAAACAAACTGGTAGGAAAGCTCAACGAGGTGATGCGTACTCGCGCGATTCGTGAGGCGGACGCCAGCGTTGCATACCTGCAGCAAGAACTGGCCAAGACAGATATGGCCGCGCTGCAGCAGGCGATCTATCGTCTGATCGAGGCTCAAGTGCAGCGTCGCACGGTGGCTGCGGTTCGCCCCGAGTTTGCGTTCCGAGTACTGGATCCCGCCGTCCCCTCAGACCCGGACGACTTCATCCGGCCCAGGCGCGCACTCTATCTCGTCGCGGGGCCCGTGGCGGGGCTGCTGTTTGCAGTATTTCTGGTCCTGACGATCGATTTTTTCCGCCGTGAATTTGCGCGCGAGGGGCCCTGATCGATGCCCGCCCGGTTGCGATCAGTCCTAGCCTGCCGGGAAGGGTCTCGTGACTGAATTCAAGGGAATCATTCTGGCAGGCGGGTCCGGCACGCGTCTGCATCCTGTCACGCTGGCCGTCAGCAAGCAGCTGCTGCCCATTTACGACAAGCCGATGATTTACTATCCACTGTCGGTGCTCATGCTGGCAGGAATCCGGAATGTCTTGATCATTTCCACCCCCGTTGACCTGCCCATGTTCCAGCGATTGCTGGGCAACGGTGGACAGTGGGGTTTGAGCCTGTCCTACGCTGAGCAGCCGAGGCCGGATGGCCTCGCCCAGGCATTCACCATTGGGCGTTCGTTTATCGGCGCCGCTCCGGTGACATTGATCCTGGGTGACAACGTTTTCTACGGCCACGGGCTCCCGGAGCAGCTACGCGCCGCTGCGGCCAGGTCGGAGGGAGCCACCGTCTTCGCCTATCACGTCAAGGATCCGCATCGCTACGGGGTGGTCACCTTCGACGACAAGGGACGTGCTCTGGACATCGAAGAGAAACCGGCCAAGCCCAAGTCAAATTATGCCGTTACTGGCCTGTACTTCTACGATAACGATGTAATCGACATCGCTGCCACCCTCAAGCCGTCGGCGCGTGGCGAGCTGGAGATCACCGACGTGAATCGAGAATATCTAAGACGGAACAGCCTGCGGGTCGAGCTGATGGGACGCGGCGTAGCGTGGCTGGATACCGGAACGCACGAGTCTCTCATGCAAGCGGCGATGTTCATCGAGGCCATCGAGAATCGGCAGGGTCTCAAGGTGTGCTGTCCCGAGGAAATCGCATTTCGGTCCGGATTCATTGACGCCGGGCAACTCCGTCGCCTGGCCATGCCTCTGGCGAAAACCAACTACGGTACGTATCTGCTCGATCTGCTGGATCGCGGTATCTAGGAATGCGCTTTGAGCCGCTCGAAATCCGCGACGTCGTAATGGTGGAGCCGCGTGTCCATGGTGATTTACGCGGTTTCTTTCTTGAGTCCTGGCAGGAAAGGCGCTTTGCCGAGGCGGGTATCTCGGCACATTTCGTGCAGGACAGTCACAGTCGCTCGGCCAAGCATGCCCTGCGCGGCCTTCATTACCAGCTTCGAAAGCCGCAGGGGAAGCTGGTGCGTGTCGTTCAGGGCGAGGTCTTCGACGTCGCCGTAGACGTGCGACGCCGCTCGCCGACCTTCGGCCGATGGGTCGGCATGGTGCTGTCGGCCGAGAACCACCGGGAGTTGTGGGTACCGCCTGGTTTCGCCCATGGTTTCCTGGTGCTGAGCGATTCGGCGGATTTCCTGTACAAGGTGACCGATTTCTACAACCCGGGTGACGAAATCTGCATCCGCTGGGATGATCCCCGGATCGCAATCGATTGGCCGCTTCCCGTTGGGGCGCAGCCGCTGCTGTCGCCGAAGGACGCACAGGGCGGTCTGCTGGCCGAAGTGGAGGTGTTCGAGTGAGGGCCCTCGTTACGGGTGCAGGAGGGCAGGTAGGCCGCGCTTTGCTGCGATTTGCCCCTCCCGGTGTGGTCGCGCTCGGAGCACTGCATGCCGACCTGGATATCGGCGATGTCCGCGCGGTGGAGCGCGTGCTGGCGGAACAAAATCCACAGGTGGTGATCAATGCGGCTGCATTCACTGCGGTGGATAAGGCGGAGAGCGAGCCGGAAGCAGCTGCCCGCGTGAACGCTGTCGGGCCACGAGTATTGGCCGAAGCAGCGCAAGCGAAAAATATCCGCCTCATCCATGTATCGACCGATTTCGTCTTCGACGGTTGTGCGTGGCTCCCGTATCGGGTCGATGCGGAACCGAGGCCGCTATCGGTCTATGGCAGGACCAAGCTTGACGGAGAATGCGCGATTCGTTCAGTGCTGGGTAATGCGACGATCATGCTGCGCACGGCCTGGGTCTACGATGCGAAGGGACGCAACTTCCTGAACACGATGCTCCGACTCATGCGTGAGAACGGCAGGGTGCGGGTCGTTGCGGATCAGGTCGGCACGCCTACATCGGCGGACTCCGTTGCTACCGCGCTTTGGCGCTTGGCAGCGGACGGGGGTCTCTTGGGCACATTCCACTGGACTGATGCCGGGGTCGCAAGCTGGTATGACTTCGCCGTAGCGATCGCCGAGGAGGGCGCCGCCGTAGGTCTCGTGTCAGACGCAGTGGCTGTTGAACCAATTGCAACATGCGACTACCCAACGCCCGCCAAGCGACCCGCATACAGTGTCCTCGACACGCGCTCCACGTGTGAGGCGTTGGGGCTGCGACCGATTCATTGGCGCACAGCCCTGAAGCGCGTACTGGGAGAGATGGCCCTTGCGTAGATTGCTTGTCACTGGAGGTGCCGGGTTCATTGGTGCGAATTTCGTCCACTACTGGCTCGAGAAGCATCCTGGTGATCGAATCGTCGTTCTGGATGCGCTGACGTATGCGGGCAACCGGGCGAGCCTCGAGGCGGCGGAGGGAAGGGACGAGTTTCGGTTCGTTCACGGATCGATCGGGGACACGCCGCTGGTCGAACAACTGCTTCGCGAAGAACGACTGGACACGATCGTCAACTTCGCGGCGGAGTCCCACGTTGATCGCTCGATTGCAGGGCCAGACGCCTTCATCGAAACAAACATCGTCGGGACTCACTCTTTGCTCAAGGCTGCGCGACGCGTCTGGATGCAGGAGAAGTTGGTCCCGCATCACCGTTTCCACCACGTCTCGACAGACGAAGTTTACGGGTCGCTCGGCCCCGACGACCCGCCATTCACTGAGAACACGCCGTATGCTCCAAACTCGCCTTATTCCGCCAGCAAGGCCAGCTCGGATCACCTGGTGCGCGCATACCACCATACGTACGGGTTGGATGTAACTACATCGAATTGTTCAAACAACTATGGATCCTACCAATTTCCGGAAAAGTTGATTCCACTGGTGATCATCAATGCCCTACAGGGTAAACCGCTACCGATCTACGGGGACGGGCTCAACGTGCGGGATTGGCTATTCGTCGATGATCATTGTCGTGCGATTGATGCCATCATCGAACGCGGGCAATCAGGTGACTGCTATAACGTTGGCGGCGACTGCGCGAGGACCAACCGGAAGGTTGTAGCCACTATCTGTGCGGCGATAGATCAGGCCTTTGCCACAGATTCGACTCTTGGCGTGCGGTATCCAGATTGCCCTGCCGCGCATTCGACGTCGTGTATCTCTCTTGAAACCTTCGTTGCGGACCGGCCGGGCCATGATCGACGCTACGCTATCGACGCCAGAAAGCTGGCTGCGAATATCGGAGTGATCCCGTTAGAGGGCTTTGATTCAGGAATAGGTAAGACTCTAAGGTGGTACCTAAGCGCGAAAACTTGGTGGCAGCAGATCTTGTCGAGAACATGCGAGAAACCGTGCCGCAGGAACGATGCGGTACAACGGTAACCGTGCTGGCACGTCTACTCGATTCAGGTCTCCTACTACTGCCGGGCGCTATTACGGCTGCCGGCTTTTTAGTCCTTAGTGCAAATGGGTTCAACGGAATTGGCACGCGGTCCGCAACGGACTTTTTGCTGTTTGTACCTTGGCAAACGCTTGGTCTAACCGCTGCTAAGTTTGGGGTCGACGCTTGGGTACTTAGCACCGGCCGAGGTTGGGCCGGCGCTAGCCTATCGCTGACCCCTCTAATGCTCACCAGAACTCTTCCGGTAGCCATTCTGGCTGCTGTGCTGGTCTATTCCGGGTCCACAGGCATGGCGGCATTTGTCGCTGCTGCGTCGATTCTTGCGGACGTAATCGCCCTTGTTCTCGCTAGCGAGATGTCCGCGCACGGTCACATACGTTCCGCCGCGCTGTCACATTTTCTTCGATATCCGCTGTTTTTTCTCTTGGTAGCGGCATTGGGAGAAGGTGGCAGGATCGAGGACGAGTGGCTCTATCTATTGTTTCTTGTTAGTTCGATCGCAAGGCTCGTATTCCTCCTAATATTGCGGCCGAAGAATCGGACCACCGACACCGAAAAGCCACCGACCGGGCGTCTTGCATTGCAACAGATTCTCAATTATGGTTTGTTCAAGAATGACCAACTAGCGTTTGCAGGCATTTCTGCGGACGCAGAGCATGTTCGGCATGCGCTGACCTATCTTGTGCGGTTTCCAGAGATTGTGTCAGCGATCGTCGTTTCGCTCGGGCCAGTTATCTATCCATACTTCCAGAAGCGGCTCGATAGCAAGGTGCTAATTCGGGTTGACGTACTCACATGGGTCGTGGCGATAAGCGCGGTCTTTCTTTGTCTCGCCGCATTCGGCTACGTCGCTTACGCACCGACCCGGCTTCATATCGCTTGGTATGTTGTCGGCGCGCTGGTACTGCATGGCGCAATGATCTTGCCGGTCAACAATTTTACATTTAACTGCTTCGCATCCGGTCGAAACGATTTACTAATCGCGGCGCTCTTGAAAGCGAACCTCTCTGGAATCGCAATCGCAGCGATAATACTCTCAGCTTTCAGTCATTTTCCTATGAGTTTGCTGATGATTGTTCCGATTCAGCAAATGATTTTTCTCTATTTCGTAGGACGCGGGCACCCGAGATGAAGGCTCTTCTACTGAATCCAAATGCCTACGGTCTCTTCAGTTTCTCTGTTGCGCTGATTCTGTACCAGGTAAACCTTATCGACTTCAATAGCGCGGCACCAGAGACCCTTGTTGTTTGCTGGACAGTTGTTCTTTCATTTGCCGCAGCAGCAGCGGTCGGACACCGCAATGCAGTCGTCGTTGGTGAACTGCTCGCAACTCGGCTGACATCTGCGACCTTTAGAGCTCGAGTCACGCCGACCACGATTGTTATTGCGCTGCACCTAGCCGGTGTATACGGCATCTGGAATTATGCGAGTGGGTTGGCTGAATACTTCGGATCGTGGATGGATCTAGCAGAGCGGATGCTAACCGCAAGTCACGAGGTGCGCTGGGCCGGAGAGAAGGTGTCGAATTTTGGTACGCAGCTCAGCTATATGGGCTGGCTGGCCATCTGGATGACCACCTACCGTGAGACTGTCGGGAATCGTAGCTGGTTGCTGCGTTTCCTATCGTTGATACAGCTCCTGAGTAACTTCATCTTCGTTGATCGGACACGTCCACTGTGGATTCTTTTTGGGGTTTTTGCCGTTGCTGCTGCATTGCGATACGGAAAATTGACCACCGCAAAGACTCTTAGACTGATGCTGCTAAGCGTGATTCTTTCGGTTGGGATCTTTGTGGCAATAGGGTCGTGGATCGGAAAGATTGATTTGCGCGCGCGCGGCGACTCGCCCGAGTCAGCTGTTCTGACGGCACTTGAGCCGGTTTACTACTACGCCACAAGTGGTTTTGCATATCTCGATCAGATCATGCTGACCGAGGAACCGGCGCGTACATTAGAACGGTCGCTTTATCCGATGGCGCAAATCATGTCGCGTGCTGGACTGGTGGATCCGCCTCCGTCCCAGATAAACGAATTCTTGTATGTGCCAATGCCGACAAATGTCGGAACATTCCTTGAGCCGTTGTACCGCGATGGGGGTGTGCCCCTGGTATTCGTAGGCATATTTCTTCACACATTTGGTTTCGGCTGGCTTGGTACATGGCTATTGCGCTTTCCGTCGGCGGTAACTCTTGCTGGCTGGTCAACGCTGTGCTTTTGTAACGCAATGGCGTTCTTTACGCCCAAGTTCAACAATTCGCCTACCTGGTTGTTCCTGGCACTAGCGGGCGTAGTCGCTATTCGCGCGAGATTGTACGACCGAAAAAATGACTACGTCTGACGTGCGCGGCAGGCTGTACCCGTGTGACTAATCATCAGCATCTGACTTTGTTGTCACGCAGATGCACGTTAGGTGCCCGTACGCAAGTGAAGTTCGCATTGAAGTAATGACATGCCCTTAGCTCGTCCAAAATGTGTCAGCACCCTGGCGCTGCCTCGATATTCGTCGGACGGCGCGAGCAGCCGGGTTCGCATGTTTCAGTTTGATAAGTATCTGAAGGAGGATGGCATCGACGTTGCCTGGCGTCCGTTGCTCAGTAATTCTTATTTGGCGCAGCTCTATGCATCTAACTCGCGATCTTTCGTGGAGGTGGGAAGATGTTATGCGCGTCGCTTATGGGACGTTGCCGGAGCGGGAAAGTTTGACGTGATTTGGCTTGAAAAGGAACTATGGCCGTTCATGCCGGATTTCATCGACCCAGCGATTCTTCCAGCCAATATTCCTTATGTCGTGGACTTTGATGATGCGGTATTCCATAACTATGATCAGCATGCAAACCCGTGCATCCGCTTTGCCCTTGGCCAGAAGATTGATTCGGTGATGCGGCGCGCACACACCGTGGTGGTCGGCAATTACTACTTGGCCGAACGTGCAAAGAGAGCTGGAGCCGAACGGGTTGTGGTGTTACCGAGCGTGGTCGACAAGGATGTGTACGCGCACGCGCACGCGCACCGTAGCAAGGCGGCAAACGTGACCGTCGGATGGATTGGGTCGCCGGCGTCGCAGTCTCTGCTGGAGCCGCTGTTTCCGCTGCTTGCGGAGTGTCTCAATGAGCCGGGAGATCGATTTGTGTCCGTTGGCGCACGTTTCGATTCACCGCGACTTGTCGTCCACGAACTGATGGCATGGAGCCTGTTGACCGAGTCGCAGCTGGTCGCCACGTTCGACATCGGTGTAATGCCAGTTAGGGATGCTCCATTTGAGCGAGGCAAATGTGGCTACAAGCTGATTCAGTACATGGCGGCGGGAGTGCCGGTCATCGCATCTCCAGTTGGTGTCAACACCGAAATCGTTGTGCATGGTGAGACTGGCTTCCTCGCGGATACGCCACATGAATGGCGGACTGCCCTGCTGAATCTCAAGCACGATCCCGAACTCCGTCAGCGAATGGGCTCTGCTGGCCGGAGGCGCGTCGAGCAGCGCTATTGCACCCAGGTGGTCGCTCCACAGCTCGCAGGCATTTTGCGCGAAGCGGCGCGAGCAAGCGCCTAAACCGATGTGCGGCATCGCTGGTTTTCTGTTTTGCAGCCCTCCGCCGGAGCCAGATAGGCTTGCCAGGGCGATGGCCGCTAGCCTGCGGCACAGAGGTCCGGATGACTCCGGCGTGTGGACGGATGTCTCGGCAGGCGTAGCATTGGCACATACTCGCCTCGCCATCATCGACGTCACCGCCACCGGACATCAGCCAATGTCGTCGGCCAGTGGCCGTTTCACCATGGTGTTTAACGGTGAAATATATAACTTCCGTAAGTTGCGGTGTGAGCTCGAAGGCGTTGGGATGCATTTCCGAAGTCGTTCTGACACGGAAGTGCTGTTGAGTGGCTTTGAGACCTGGGGTCTTGATGCGACGCTACGGAAGACTATCGGGATGTTTGCTCTCGCGGTGTGGGACCGCGAAAGGCGCGCGCTGACACTTGCACGGGATAGGGTAGGAGAGAAGCCTCTATATTTTGGTCGTATTGGACCGCTATTCGCATTCTCGTCCGAACTTCGGGCGCTCAGGCTGCTTCCCGATTGGACAGGCGAGATCGACAGAGATGCGCTGACGGCGTACTTGCGCTACGGCTACGTGCCAACGCCGCACTGCATCCATGTAGGCATCAGAAAGCTGCCTGCCGGTACCACCATGACAATACGGCCGGGTGAAGAGGAGTTCGCAATCGTCCCGTACTGGTCGGCCGTGGATGTAGCGCGTTCGGGGCATGCGACGCCGGTTGACTTGGATGACCAGTCGGCAATAGAGGAGCTTGACCGCTTGCTGCGGTGCGCAGTGTCCCGTTGCATGGTCTCTGATGTACCACTTGGGGCGTTTCTGTCCGGCGGAACCGACTCATCGACTGTGGTTGCCCTCATGCAGGCGCAGTCCCGTATGCCGGCAAAAACATTCTCGATTGGATTCGACGAAACAGAGTACGACGAGTCAGCTCATGCACAAACGGTTGCGAATCATCTCGGGACCGACCACACGTCACTCCGTCTAACTGCTCGGGATGCATTAGCCGTTGTCCCAAAGCTGCCGATCATCTTCGATGAGCCGTTTGCCGATGTTTCTCAGATTCCTACCTTTATGGTGTCGCAGCTGGCACGTTCGGCAGTGACGGTGGTCCTGTCCGGCGACGGAGGAGACGAGTTATTTGGCGGTTACAACCGCTACACTTGGGGCGACACATTGTGGCGCAGAACAGGACGCGTGCCGCGCGCCATTCGTGGTGCTGTCGGGAGTCTGTTGGCGCGCGTGCCGGCCTCGCGCTGGGACAAGATGTTTTCGATGGCTCAGCCGCTGCTTCCGCGGTCGATGCGGCAGTTCATGCCTGGCGACCGGTTGCACAAGATCGCTATGCTGCTCAACGCAGATTCTGCGAATGACCTATATCGCCGGATGACTTCTCATTGGCAGCAACCGTCACAGGTAGTCCTGGATTGCCGGACCGGTGGACAAGTCATCGAACTGATGAATCTCCCAGGGCCCGCTGCACGGCTTTCCGAGAGGATGATGCTGTCTGATCTTGTGTCCTACCTTCCGGACGATATCCTTGTCAAAGTCGACCGCGCCAGCATGGCCGTAGGGCTCGAAGCCAGGGTTCCACTGCTTGACTACACGGTAGTCGAGTTCGCATGGCGATTGCCAATGCGCCTAAAGATCCGCGACGGTGAGGGCAAGTGGATTCTGAAGCAGTTGCTGCAACGCTATTTGCCGCAAGAACTCATTGAGCGCCCGAAGATGGGCTTTGCCGTTCCAGTTGACGCATGGTTACGTGGCCCGCTGCGGGACTGGGCGGAAGACCTTCTCGCACCGGATCGTTTGAGGGCGGAAGGATTTTTCGACGCCGACGTTGTCCAGAAGCACTGGGTTGAACATGTCACTGGCCGTCATCAATGGCAATTCATGCTTTGGAACGTACTAATGTATCAGGCGTGGTTGCGGGAGATGCAGCCGGCCCAGGTTCGTCGGGCGTGAAAGAGAAGTCGCACGAGCGGCTTCCAGACAGCCACCCGCGATGCGTGCTGCTTCTGGTGGTCAACGTATCCTGGTTTTTTCTGTCGCATAGACTGCCGCTTGCGCTGAGAGCGAGGCAACTTGGGTTTGAGGTCTATCTTGCCACCCGCATAGATAGCGCGGCGGATCGCGCCGCAATCGAGGCGGCCGGCATTCGAGTCTATGACCTGGCGATTGGACGCGCCGAGCAGGGTGTGTTCGACAACTTGAAAGTGCTGGCAGCTCTTTTTCTGCTATACCGCCGGCTCGCTCCGGACGTCGTTCATCACGTCACAATGAAGCCAGTGATACTTGGTGGTATCGCAGCCCGCCTGGCGCGTGTGCCATCGGTCGTATCCGCGATCCCGGGCCTTGGTTACGCGTTCGTGGCGGATGGCTGGGTAGCCGCTACGCGCAGGGTCCTGCTGAGGGCGGGTCTGCGAATTGCGCTCCGACACTCCAACTCCACTGCCATCTTCCAGAACCCGGATGATTTGTCTGGGTTGGTGAACGCTGGGGTTGTCGACGCAAGGTCCTGTGTTCTAATCCGAGGCGCAGGGGTTGACACAAAGACTTTTGTTGCCTGGCCGGAACCAGTCGGTATCGTCCGCGTATTACTGGCCTCACGTATGCTTCGCGAGAAAGGCGTAGAGACATTCGTCGAGGCGGCGCGCATTCTGTTGCGACGGGGAGTCGCGGCCGATTTTCAGCTGGCTGGCAAACCCGATTCGGAGAACCCCGGAAGCCTCACCGTGTCGCAATTGCGAGATTGGCATTCGTCTGGCATCGTGCGATGGCTTGGGCACCGGGAGGACATGGTCGCGTTACTACGCTCGGTCCATGTCGTCTGCCTACCTAGTTTTTATGGCGAAGGCGTGCCGAAAATACTGATAGAGGCTGCAGCCTCGGGACGAGCACTCGTTGCGTCCGATATGCCCGGCTGCCGCGAGATTGTTCGGCACGAGTTCAACGGTCTGCTCGTGCCTCCGAAACAAGCACTGGCGCTTGCCGATGCCCTATCTACAATGATCCAAGACAAAGAAAAGCGACGACTATTTGGCCGATGCGGCCGATTATTGGCCGAGACGGAATTTGATGCCGCTAATGTCGTTGATGAAACAATGCGGGTATACGAACGGTTGCGCGAACGTGCAATCCTGTTGCCAACATACCGACAGTAGCAACATGAAAGACATGGCAAGACTGAAGTCAGTGGCGATCAAGTGCGTCCTGGCAGATCTTAGGTGCCCAGACTGTGGAACAGCCGGTGGCATGACTGAAGGCGGTGAACGTGTCTTGCTGTGTGGCACCTGTCGTGCGGTGTTTCCGATAATAGATGGCCGACCTGTCCTTATCTCTGCGTCGAATGGGCTCTTCGATCGCAAGGCCTACACTACCGCCAGCTCGCGCAGCACATATTCGTCCCCATCTCGCGATTGGTTTCCAAGTCCATCGGTGAATTTGTCGCGGTCGCGAGTTCTAAGAAATCTCGGGCGCATGCTTGCGCGGCTACCAGCGACGGCTGTATTGGTCGTCGGGTCAGGTACGCAGCGCCACAAAATTGAGGCTGCGCTTGCGGCGGGTGGCGCGTGCAATTTGCGGCTAACGTGCGTAGATGTCGATGCTAGTGCTGACGTCGACGCGTTTGCTGATGCTCATTGTCTGCCTTTTCGTGAAGAGTGTTTCGATGCTGTAGTGACGACGGCTGTTCTGGAGCATGTATTGCGACCTGAAATCGTGGCCGCTGAGCTTGCCCGTGTGCTGCGTACCGGAGGGTTGCTTTATTCGGAGCTACCATTCATTCAGCAGGTACACGAGGGTGCGTATGATTTCACCCGCTACACGCTCTCTGGTCATCGTCGTCTGCTAAATCGATATCGGGAGCTAGAGTCAGGGCTGGTCGCGGGACCGGGCACCGCGCTGGTTTGGACGGCGGAGGCGTTTGCTGGCGCGTTTTTTGCGTCCCAACGCATTGCGCGTGCGGCACGTCTGGGCGCGCGACTCATCCTTTTTTGGATAAAGTACTTCGATTATCTCTTGATACGGTCACCAGCAGCACTGGACGGAGCCTCGTGCACCTATTTCTTCGGTGAAAAGATCGAGGGAACGATTCCGGATTCCGAGATCATTGCCGGATATCGGGGTGTACGCCAAGTGGTCCATCTATAACATAGTTCCAATATCACGCTGCACAATTGCCAGCTGAACGATCTGGCGAGCGACTTCTGTTACGGGCAAGTAATTGCGTAATTGTTCGCCGCCGGACATGTCGCCGTAAATGTCCTATGGCTCGCGCCCTGGGCGTTGCTCGCGGCGCGTCTCGGTGCGGGACGGCCAGGTGAAATCCACTCGAGGGAGTAGAGCATCGTGGAACTGGTTCGCGCAGAACTCCCTGAGGTACTGCCGGTAAGGTCCAAAATTTGCTGCATGGGGCGGAATATGCAGCTCACGCTCTATGCAGATTTGGTGACGCGCTTCTCACCCCGGGTACATGGCCGGTCGCTGCGGCCTGATGAAGCAGCTCAGTTTGTGATTCAGTTGACGATGTTTTGTCGCATGCGCAGGTTATTATGGATGGGGGGATTATTCGCCCCGGTGCTGATAAATGCCTGCTCGACATAGGGCCTATCATTGGGCCTCCGCGGCTGTCGCTACTAGCCTGCTGGCTCTCGTTACGGCGTGTGGCGGGGGCAGCGGGAGCCCGTTACCTTCACCGCAAAACGTGACGGCCGAGCCGGGGGACGCTGAAGTCGAACTCTCCTGGTGGCCGGTGCCCGGTGCCGAGACCTACACGGTCTATTGGGGCGATGCAGCCGTGCCGTCTGGCGAGACGCTGCCGAACCTTGGCTCCACGATTTCAGGCACCGAGTGGAAACATACGGGTTTGGTGAACTACACAACCTATCGCTATCGCGTCGTGGCCAAGGGTGGCGGGCGGAAGAGCGCAGAAAGCACCGAAGTCATGGCGGAGCCAGGCCCGGTGCCGGCAGCGGTGGAGTGGGTCATTGTGACCACGGGCAGCGGTGGAAACTCCGTTCATTTCAGTCCCGCAACAGGGGCGGATAGGTATCGCGTCTATTACGCCGACTCGCCGAATGCACTTGGAGGCCGGCGTCCAACGGCCAATTTCATCGAGACTGCCGGTGCTCCTGCTGCCCATGTACCGTCGAATCCGGCCCGTGCCGTGTTCTACCGTGTCATAGGCATAAACGGCACGAGGATCGGACGGGGCGGCTATCCTGCAGTATCTACGGTTTTCGACATCCGCAACCAGACCGTGCCGCACGTATCGCCGGCGCTTTGGGACGTCGATGGTGATGGATGCGTTGACATGGTTGGCGCACACGGCGATTGCGCAGGCGGATTCCAGTCCTATTCATTTGCATCGCGCGGCCTGGGAGGGCTGTTCGCGACCGGCCGGAACAATCGCGATTCGCGATTTGCCGATTTCAATGGCGACGGTCTGGTCGACATCTTTACGAATGTATATGCCCGCGCGGACGACCCGTCGTCGCGAGCCATCCTGCATATTGGCGAAGGAAGCGGCATGTTTCGCGAGGATGCTGGCGTGGCCGCACTGCAAATCGGTGGATTCGGCGAGACCGTATTGGTCGCTGACTTCGATAACGATGACGACCTGGATATCTTTGTTCCCCACTATTGGCATCGGGACGACGGTGGCCACAATTGGCTCCTGATCAATGACGGTCACGGAACATTCGTCGATCGCGCCGAAGCGGCCGGCGTAGCGCGCGGTCCGCTGCTGGGGCCGTACATTCCGGAAGGAGCACAGGCAATTGATTTCAATGAAGACGGTTGGATCGACATTCACGTTGCCTCGGCGCTCTACATCAACAATGGTGACGGCACTTTTGCGGATCGGGCGGGGGATTTCAATTTGCCGGTCAGGTTTGACGACGGCATGAAGTTAGCGGATGTCGATGCTGACGGCGACTTCGATCTGATCCAGAGCGACAGCTTTGTGACCAAGCTCTTTCGCAACGAAGCTGGGGTCTTCGATGCGGGTACTCAGGTTGCAGGTGATTCGGCGCATACGACCGTCGGATACGGGCTCAATGTGTGTGATGTCAACGGCGATGGCTTCGAGGACGTCCTCGTGCCGATCAACCATTCGACGACTAATACTGGTTCTCCGCAGCTGCTGATCAACGTTCATGGTCAGCTCATGCCATCGGACCTCGG
>Ga0315297_10000895_pt1 | contig 17905 bp, 12 predicted proteins | sample YL17G15_0_MG_FD_203628 | JGI IMG/M metagenome (GOLD analysis project Ga0315297, IMG submission 203628) | Sediment microbial communities from Yellowstone Lake, YNP, Wyoming, USA - YL17G15_0 | ecosystem: Environmental > Aquatic > Freshwater > Lake > Sediment | place: USA: Wyoming | collected... | reverse complement strand
CCCCTATCGAAGGGGATAGCCGGTTCCCGGCCGGGGAGGTCCAGGACAGTCACCTCCCGGCCCGTTCGAACAAGCTCCTGAACCAGGGCGGTGCCCAAAAAGCCCGCCCCTCCAATCACCAAGCACCTGGCCAAAACCTCAACTCCCCTTCCGAAGGGCGAGTCCCCTGGACCTCATTCCAGGCCTCACTCCTTCGACCCGAAGTAACGCTCGATCCGGACGGCTATCTCCTGGGCACGGAGCAGGCAATGATCGATGTTGAAATACTGGAAATCACCCTGGCGGCCGAACGAGGCCAAGTTGTCGACGAGTCCCAGCCGGCTTTGCACCAATTCATAATGCTCCGCGAAACCCTTCAGCCACAGTCCATAGGCGTTCGGCGCCCTGACGACCAATGACCCGAAAACGTCGGAAGGGTCGATAAACCCTAAGCGCTCCAATCCTGAGATCGCCGTCCGCCTGAGTTCCTCATCCGAGCGCCCGCCGTCCTCCGGCGGCGAATCGGCGAATTCGACGCATAGGCACGTCCGGCCTTTGGGGGCGCAAGCCGCCGAGCAGTTTTTGATTTCGGAAACGCGGTTGAAGGGGATCTCTTTTTCCGGAAAATAAATCCACATGTGGTCCAGGACCTTATCCCTTTTCAAGAAAAGAAAAACAAAGGCCAAGGCGGAATAGGGAAAGGCTTTGCGGATGAGAGCGGCGTCCTCGGCCGGGACCAAAAACGAGGCCAGCTCGGGCAGAGGAATAGTCGAGGCCAGGAAATCGCAGGGGAAGACGACCTGCCGGCGGCCGTGTTGCACCACCGCGCCCGCGACTCTGTTGCGGCTCATTTTCAACCCAACGGCCCGGCGCCCGAGCAGAACCCGGCCGCCCCGGGCTTCCGTCTCTTTTTTCAACAGCTCGGGGATCATGCCCACGCCGTACCGGGGGAAGAACGAATGGGCTCTCTGCGGATTGTGGGGATGATCCGGGGAGGAAGCCGGCCTTTTGCCGGTCATGGCTTCCGTCACGGCATCGAGGAGGTTGGTCTCGGGAACGCGTTCGGCGGCAAAAGTGGCCGAAAGCAGACCCGGCCTGATGCCCCAGGATTTTTCGGTATACTCTTCGAAATAGAGCCGGTAGATCCTGCGTCCGTAGCGGGCCTTAACCCAGGAGGCGAAATCGTCCCGACCGCGCCTCCCCAGAGAATAAAGCAGCCTAGCCCAAACGAAGCTCAGCCCGTAGCCGAGGGTCTCTCCATACGACAGTTTGGACAGGATGTCGCGCATCTTCAGCGGATACTTGAACAACCGGCCGTTGAACCAGACCGCGGACTTCCGTTCGATTTCAAAAAGATCCTTCCCCATTTTCCTTCGCAGGTCGGCGATGACAGCTTGGTGCGAAGCCTGCGTCGAGTAGAGCGGGTGGGGAGCCAAGTCGAGGAAAAAACCCTTGTGGCGGATGGTCTTGGCCAGGCCGCCGACCGACATTTCCGCCTCGAGGACGGTAACCTCCGAGAGGGGGGCAATCCGGGCCGCCAAGGCCAGCCCGGAAATTCCCGCCCCTAGGATGACAACCCTAGGCTTAGCCGGGGGACGCCGGGGCGGGGTTCTAGGCTCTGGGTTCATGACTTTAGGGTTGATGCTGAAAGGCGGCTCTTTCTTTGAGCGAATAGACCCACAGCGGACGAGTTTTCCCCCCGGTGATTTCCCTGTAGGAAGCCAAAAAATAATCTTTGAGCTTGTCCTGGGACCAATAGAACACGAAGTCGATACCGGACTTTCTCAGCTCGGCCTGGTTTTCTGGGGACGCACCGTAGCTTGTCATGTTCCCGTAATACTTTAAACCCAAATAATAAGCCAGTATAAGAGTCGGAGAATAATGAACATTCGAGGCGATCTTCGCTCCGGGTGGAACCCTGAAGCGAAAGCGAAGCGTGCGGCTGAGACGGTACAGATCAACATCAGTGAAGCCAAAAGTGATGAAGAATTGTTTCCGGCCGTCTCTGAACAATGCCGAATACTGGTAGGGCAGGAGAAAAAAACTGATCAGAAACGCAGCCGTCAGGAGAGGGACCGACGCGCGGGTTGACCGGTTGCGGGCCCTGGACAGAAGATTAAGGAGATAGGCCCCTATGAGGACGATGAGGATGAGGTCGAAGATCAAGTAGCGCTCGATCACGAACAAGGCTACATATCCGGAGGTATAGAAAAACAGGGTCGGCCAGGATAGGAATAAGACCCGGTGGCGCCGAGGGAAGAACGCCAGGGTCAGGCCGGCCAAAAGAATGATCGGGGACAGCGGCGAAAAATTGGCGAATACCTTGAGTGCATCTTGAAAGTTCGCCTTCATGATCCGAAACCAGAAGGCGAAGTCCCGCCCGGATTGGAACGGAGACCAGGAACGATAGAGTCGGATGTAAGCCGCGGGATCCTCCCAGGCGTTCACGGCTGTCGGATTGGGCGGCGGGAACAGTCCGCCCGTCATCATCGGATGAGCGCCGGGGTCCTTGGAATAAGGGCCGACTATACTCAGGTTGATCCTTGAGGAGGCGCTGAACGTCGGCTTGCGATATTTCAGGCTGACGGCGGCGATCCACCCGCCGCTGAGACAGAAAAAGAAGGCCAGGACGGCCAGGAAGCGGCCTATCGCCTTTTTTCTCTCCGGCCCCCGCCCGGAGACTATGAATAAATACAGGTGAAAGACGAGAGCGTGCCCAAGGAAAAAAAAGAAAGCATAGGATTTGGCCAGATAGGCCAGAGCGCCGAACAGGCCGCACCACATCCCGGAATGCTTCCGAGCGAGATATCGGGGGTCAAAAAGGACGAATACATAGCAGACGATGAGGCCCGTGACAAGGATGTCCGGTCCGTTATCAATCAAATAAAAACAGAAAAAAAGGGCCGGGCCGAACGCGAGGAGAGCGATCATTCGCCAGGGGAACGTCAAGCTGAACCGGCGGGATAAAAGGTGAAAGCTGATTAGCAGAAAAACGGAGGCCAACAGCGTTAACAATTTGTAGGCCACGACCGGCTCGATGCGCACCCAGAGAAGAGGCGCCAGCAGCCAAGAAAAAAGCGGAGACCAGTAGCCGTTAACCGCCTGGTCAAATTGGCCCCGGGCATATTTCTGGGCGATCGTGATATAGCTAACCTGGTCCGAACCCGTCACATAGGGCTTGATAAAGAATATCCCTGAGGCTAAGAATGCGGCCAGGAGAAGGGCCACCCAAAGCCTTTCCTTCTTCTCCCATCGGCCCGGAGGAGCGACAGGAGCCGAAACGGACTGATCGACCGCTGCTGACATGCGCGTCTTCACAAAAATTTCTGATTGAAAATAGAGATATATTATCTAATTGAAAGATTCGTTGTCAAATCTCCTCAAACCTCCTCATATTGACTTCTGAGCCCCGTATATGTAAAAGAGGGATTTCAGAATGAAAAGCGGACCGAGCCGATGACATCCCCCTTCGTTTTCAAGCCCTTCGCGGACATGACGCCCGAGGACTATGCCGCCGTCGGGTTTAAATCCGGTCTGGAGATCCACCAGCAGCTCCTGACGGAGAAGAAACTCTTCTGCCGCTGCCCCGCCGGCCGGTACAGCCCCAAGTTCGACGCCGAAATCCTGCGCCACATGCGGCCGACATTGTCCGAGCTGGGCGAGTACGACGGCACGGCCCTCATGGAATTCAAGACCAAGAAAGAAATTATCTACCGGATCAACCGCGAGACCGTCTGCACTTACGAAATGGACGACACCCCGCCCTTCATGATCAACGAGGAAGCCCTGGACATCGCCCTAGGCCTCGGCCAGCTGTACGACTGCGCCATGATCGACGAGCTGCACATCGCCCGCAAACAATACCTGGACGGCAGCATCCCCACCGGCTTTCAGCGCACGACCATCGTCGGCGTCGACGGGAGGATTCCCTTCAAAGACCGCTTCGTCCGCATCGTCCAGCTCGGTCTGGAGGAGGACGCCTGCCGGGAGGTGAGCGATGTCGGCCACCGCCGGACCTACCTGACCGACCGGCTGGGCATGCCCCTGATCGAGACGGTCACGGCCCCGGACATGCGCACCCCCCAGGAAGTGGCCGAGGTGGCCCAGTGGCTCCGGCGGATCGTCCGCAGCACGGGCCGGGTGAGGACGGGCATCGGCGCCGCCCGGGAGGACGTGAACGTCAGCGTCACCGGCGGCACCCGCGTCGAGATCAAGGGCGTGCCGCGTATCCCCCGCATCCCTCTCCTGACCCACTACGAGGCCATGCGCCAATGGAACCTCCTGAGACTTCGGGACGAGCTGGCCGGACGCGGGATCACGGCTTCGAGCTTCGCCGCGTCGTCCGAGGACATCACCAAGGCCCTGCGCCGCACTCTGTACCAGCCGCTGCAGACGGCCCTGTCCGCGGGCGCGTCCGTCCGCGGCATCCGGCTCAACGGCTTCAAAGGCCTGCTGCGCTGGCAGACCCAGACCAACACCTATTTCAGCCAGGAGATATCGGACCGGGTCCGGGTCGTGGCCTGCCTGACCGTGCTGCCCAATATGCTCCATTCCGACAGCCGCGGCGAAGCCCTGACCAGCGCCGAGTGGCTGGCGGTCAAAAAAGCCCTGAACGCCGGGGACAACGACACCCTGGTCATCGTCTGGGGACCGGAGGGCGACGCCCAGACGGGAGCCCAGGAGGTCATCATTCGGGCCCGCGAAGCGACGGTCGGAATCCCCTCGGAGACGCGCCAGGCTTTGAAGGACGGGACGAACGGCTTCGAGCGCATCCTGCCCGGGCCGAACCGGATGTACCCGGACACGGACCTCCCGCCCAAGCGCATCACCGCCGAGCGCCTGGAAGCGATCCGGACCGGACTCCCGCCGCGCATCCCCGAACGCGAAGCCTGGTACAAAAAAATCGGCGTTCCCGCGGACCTCGTCGAAAGCCTTTCGGTCTCGGGGCAGGCCCCGCTGTTCGAGACCGCGGTCAAGGAGTGGGGCTTGCCGGCCAAACTGGCCTCGGTCGTTCTGGTTCAATACCCCAAAAGGCTTAAAAAGAAAGGATTTCCGGCTCCGCTTCAGGACGGGGGGCTCTTCGAGGCGGTGCTCCAGGCTGTTCGAGACCGGAAGCTATATCCTGAAGGAATTCTTCCCGTGCTGGAGGGGGCGCTGTCCACGGGCCGGCCGCTCGCTGAATGGCTGCCGCGTCCCGGCGACCCGGCCGAGCTGGCGCAGGACATTTCTCGGACGGTCGAGAGCGTGCGCAGCAAAAAAATCAAGTCCAAGGACGGCAGGGGGCCGGCGCGCCATGCCATGGGGCTCCTCATGAGGGAGTGGCGCGGACGGGCGAGCGGCTCGGACATCGCCCGGCGGCTCGATCAACTTTTAAAATAAAAAGCATCAACATGGACGACGCCAATAATTTCAAAGGATACAAAGGCCGGGCCCTCGAGGTCCTGAAGCACTTCCAGGCGATGGTCTGGAGCGACGTCAAAATCGCCACCTCCCGGGGCGAGTACACGGGCATCATCCTCCCACGCTCCGAGACGGCCGACCCGCTTCACATCGTCCTGAAGCTGCGCTCGGGATACAACATCGGCATCCTGGCCGAGTCCGTCAGGGCCGTGGATATCCAGGGCCGCAAGGAAGCCCACTACAAGATCCCGGAGAAAGAATTCCCCTACGACCCCAAGAAACCCAAGGTCAAGCTCCTCGGCACTGGCGGCACGATCGCCAGCCGCCTGGATTACCGGACGGGGGCCGTCATTCCGGCTTTTTCCCCGGGCGAGCTGTACGGCTCCGTGCCCGAGCTGGCCGACATCTGCAACCTCGAGACCGAGAAGCTCTACGGCGTCTTCAGCGAAAACATGGGGCCCGAGCAATGGCGGGGGACGGCCGAGGCCATCGGCCGGGAGATCGCCCGGGGCGTCCAGGGCATCGTCATCGGCCACGGCACGGACACCATGCACCACACCGCGGCCATCCTGTCCTTCATGATCCAAAACTCGCCCGTGCCCATCGTCATGGTCGGCTCCCAGCGCTCCAGCGACCGGCCGTCCTCGGATGCGGCCCTCAACCTGATGCACAGCGTCAAAACCGCGGCCGAGAGCGACATCGCCGAGGTCCTGGTCTGCATGTTCGGCCCCACGTCCGACCTTTACGGCCTCCTCCACCGGGGGACGCGGGTGCGGAAGATGCACAGCAGCTACCGGTCCACCTTCCGGACGATCGGCGACATCCCCATCGCCATGGTCAGCCGGGAGACAATCACGCCCCTGCGCCAGGACTACCGAAGGCGGCGGGCCGACACCGAGGTCCGGATCAACACTGCTTTCGAGGAAAAAGTCAGCATCGTCTACTACTACCCCAACATGAAACCGGACATCATCGACTCCCTGATCGACAACGGCTACCGGGGAATCATCATCGCCGGCACGGGCCTGGGGCATGTCAACAAGCCTCTCTACCCGGCGCTCAAGAGGGCCCGGGACAAGAACATCGCCGTGTACATGACCGTCCAAACATTGTGGGGCTACGTCCAGATGTACGTCTACGACACCGGCCGGGACATGATGGAGCTGGGCGTCGTGCCCGCGGCCAACATGCTGCCCGAGGTGGCCTACGTCAAGCTCGGCTGGACCTTGGGCCAGACCGCCGATTTGGACGAAGTCAAACGGATGATGCTGACTCCCATCGCCGGCGAGATCACCGAGCGCGAGCCGTCCAACGGCTACCTAATCCTCCAGGGCGGCATCCCCGAAGTCGAAGAGTTCATCTCCAAATACCATAAATAGTAAAAACACAGGGGAGGGCTTTCGAAGGCTTTATCAGAAGGCGCCCAACTGGCAATGCTTGATCCGCACCCCCAAGCGGTCGGCTGCATAGCCCGCCTGGGTTTTGTGAAGGCCGAACCGTTCGGCGATGGACAGGAGCGCGGCGCAGGATATGACGTTGGATTTGTCGCGGGTGGCCAGAAGGGCTTCCTCCAGCGCACCGTGCTGACGCGGCTCGGGCACATGGGTCGTCTTCCAGAACTTGGCTTTGCCCGGATAGCCGAACAAACCCAGTTGACAGTGCGTCAAGCGGATTTGGAGGGAGTCGGCCGCCCGCCCGACCTCCGCTCTCGGAAGGGCGAGTTCCTCGGCGATATCAAAAGCCGCGGCGCAGGGGAGCAGTCGGTTTTGCAGTCGGCCGCGCACCGCATCGGCCAAGCCCTCATCAACTTTGATCGTGCCGCCGGTCTTTTTATCTTTCAAGGCCATGTCGTCCTCCGGTCGGAGATCCTGTGCCCGCCCGGAATATAGCGCGGGAAAGGGATGCTGTCAACCGACCCCCCTCCTTGACAGCCTTCAACCTCGGATATATATATGAGCCGGTAAAAGCCGACCCGATCCGGCCGGATGATTTCAAGGTCTATTTAGACGGCACGGCCCGCAAAAAATAGGCCGTCGGCAACATTTTCTGCATCCGGCGCGTATAAAGCATAAAAGAGTGAGGCCTGAGATATTTTTTTATAAACTAAAATAATAGTTGACAAACTAATAACTTAGTTTTATATTATTATTGCCATGACGGACATGAAAGAACTGACCAAGGCCGAAGAACAGATCATGCAAGTCCTATGGAGGCTGGAGAAAGCTCTGGTCAAGGACATCATAGAGGAGCTTCCCGAGCCGAAACCGGCCTATAACACCGTCTCGACCATCGTCCGCATCCTGGAGAAGAAGGATTTCGTCTCCCACAAGGCCTACGGCAAAAACCATGAGTACTTTCCTCTCGTTTCCAAGGACGAATACAAGAAAAAATTCCTAAAATCGTTCATCAAGCGGTACTTCGGCGGTTCCTTCCAGGAAATGGTCTCGTTTTTCGCCAACCGCCGCGATATCAGCCTGCAGGAACTGGAGGAGATCCGCCGGCTCCTCCAGGACGAGATCCGCAAGCATAAGGATGACACCCCATGAGCCAAGCCGTTCGTTACATTCTTGAAACAAGCGCGTGCTTGATTCTGTTCTACGGAGTGTACTGGCTTTTCCTGAGAAGAGAAACATATTTTCTCCTCAACCGCATCTATCTGCTCTCCTCGCTGGTGCTGTCGTTCGTCATCCCGGCGTTTCCTATCCCCTCCCCGTTCCTCACCGTTCCGGTTTCGTCCGCGCCGATCGGCCCGGCGGCCGGGACGGCTCTTCCAGCTCCCTCGGCGGGAGCCGTCGACGCCGTCCTCCTGATCTATGCCGCCGGTGTTCTCGTGTTCCTGGCCCGGTTCATCACCCAGGTCGTCAAGCTATTCCTGGTCGTCAGGAAATCCGGAAGCAGCGACTTCGGCGGCGCGAGAATCGTGTCCGTGGACCGGGAGTTCGCCCCCTTTTCCTTCCTCAAATACATCTTCATCAACGCCCGGGAATTCAGCCCCGGCAATTTGCGGCACATTCTGGCCCACGAGCAAGCCCACATCCGCCAGGGCCATTCCCTGGACGTCTTGCTGGTGGAGCTGGCCACTATCGTCCAATGGTTCAATCCGATTGTACGGCCGTACAAGAGGTCCATACAGGAAACCCACGAATTCCTGGCCGACGGCGAAGTCATTGCGCAGGGCTTCAACTCGGCCCGCTACCAGCTCGTCATGCTGGAGCAACAGGTGGGTTCCAGGCTGCTGGAGTTCTCCAACAACTTCAAGCAGTCGCAAATCAAAAGGAGGATCGTGATGATGTCCCAAACCCGATCCAAAGGCGCGTCCAGGCTGAAAGTGCTGGTGCTCATGCCCCTGGCCGTGCTTTTGGTGCTGGCCTTGGCCCAGCCGAGGCCTGTCGCTACGGCCGACTCCGCCCTCGTTTCCGCGCTTGAGGATAAGACCGACCAAAGCCAGGATGAGATGAAGAAGAAGGAAATGCTCATCAAGGCGACGGAAAGCCTGGCTGTCCTGAAAGAAAAGGAAGCCAAGCTCAAGAAAGCCCTGGAAACGGCCGTCGAACCGGAAAAACAGAAGGAACTGGAGCATTCCCTGCAGGTCATCCTGGAATTGCGGAAAAATACAGAGGCTTTTATCAAGGATCCCGAGACCGTCCCCCCTCCTCCGCCTCTCCCACCCCCTGCCCCGGTGGGGAAAGCCGGACTCAAAATGCTCCAGGAAAAAGAACTGGAGATCAGGACGAAGCTGGAAGCCGCTACTGACGCGGAGGAGCAGGCCAAGCTGAAGGCCGTGCTGGAAAAGATCCTACAGAAACAAAAAGCTCTCAAGGCCGAGGCGTCCCTGATGCCTGGTTCCGAAATGACCCCGCCTCTTCCGCCACAACCTCCGCTGCCCCCATCTGAAATGGTCCCTCCTCTTCCGCCGCAGCCTCCGCTCCCCCCCAAGGAACTGTACAAAGCGCTCCAGGAAAAAGAGCTGGTCCTCAAAGCCGAATTCGACAAAACCGATGACCTGGAAAAAAAGGCCGAGATCAAGGCCACTCTCGAGAAGCTGAAGATGAAACGGGAAGACCTCAAGGCCTTGGCGGAAAAGAATGACCCTCGGCCCCAATACACTGTAGCCGACTATGAGAAGATGCTGTCGGAACTCCAGGAAAAGACAAAGGCCGTTGAGGCCGAACTGGAAAAGACCTCGGATTCCCAAAAGGCCGCCGAACTCAAGGACCTGCTGAAGAAACTGGACCAGAAGCAAGCACAGGTCAAGGCCATGATCGAGGACCTGAAGAACGCCCCCGAAGAAAAGAAATAGCGCCCCGTTCCATTCCCGAGGGGAAACCGGGATGCCCGGTTTCCCCTTTTTTTTTGGCAGGATTCACGCCAAATTCGGCATTCGTTGTCAGTCGCCCGGCTTGCGCCTCAACGAGTTCAGCGCCTTGACCTCCCGTCATTCTAGATTTATCATGTTCGCAGCTGGATAGGAGGGAAAATCAGTGCGCGCGCCTGGCCGGACCTCAAACGAGGACAAACAGGATTTTCCCTGTACCCTGCCGGGCTGGTATTAGCCCTCCAAGCGGCCAAGGAGGAGATTCATGGGATTATATAAAATTAAATTACCAAGAAAAGCTCTTTTCGTTGCGCTGCTCGGGCTGCTGCTCCTGCACGGCTGGTCCTCTCCAAGCGCTGCGTTCAGGGCACTTGACGCTCAAGCCGGCGGCAACATCCTCGTCATTATCACGCCCGACGAAGTCGTTCAGCGCGGCGCGAGGTGGCACTTTGCCGAATTTCCCTATGAGCGATGGAAGGCCAGCAACATCCAGATGATGGGCATAACTCCCGGTAACTATACCCTTGAGTTCCAGGATGTCGATGGATACACAAAGCCGGCCTCGTCGACGGTTCAGATTGTCTCCGGCGAAACTTTAACCATCAACACCCAGTATATTCTGCAGACCGCGAGCTTGAAAGTTTGGATCCAGCCGCCGGAAGCGGTCGCAGCGGGCGGGAAGTGGGAAGTGACCTCCGCCAGCCAGTTGCAGGGCGGCTGGCACAACAGCGGCGAGACCGCGGCCAACATTCCCATCATCCAGACTGTAGTCTGGCTGAAGGACCTCGAAACGGATGCCTGGAACTATCCCGCCGGCAGCTATGTCTACTTGTCCCCCAATGCGCTCACGGAAATCACCCTGAGCTACACCCACCCCAAGGGAACGATCAAGGCCGATATCCAGCCCTCCGCGGCCATCAATGCCGGCGCCAAGTGGAGGCATAGACGGGTGGGGAATTTTGCCTGGTCGGATTGGCACTCGCCATCCTTCGTCCTGACGGGGATGCGCCAAACAAACTACCAGGTCGAATTTCTAAACCTGCCCGGTTGGGTGCGACCCGATTTTATCCAGTTCGATCACAAGACCGATACGGACACGGTCGTGCCGGGGACCTACACTATGAACATGGGTTCGCTGATGGTCACCATCGAGCCGGCCGAGGCCCGGACGGCAGGCGCCCTATGGCGCCGATCCGGAATGAGCGCCTGGATTCCGAGCGGCAGAACCATCACCTATATTCCGGCCGGTGAGACGACGGTTGAATTTTATGATGTCGCGGGCTGGGCTGCGCCGGACGCCCAAAGCGTCACCATACGTAAAAATCAAACCGCCAGCCTGACCGGGTACTACTCCCCAAGCCGGGCGACCTTGAGCGTGAATCTCGGTCCTGCGGAAGCGGCGGCCGCCGGGGCCAAATGGCGCCGGGTGGGGACCTTGGTCTGGCACGAAAGCGGAGCGACCGAATACCAGATTCCGGCCGGGACGTGCCCCATCGAATTTTCCACCGTTGCCGGCTGGCGATCCCCGGACGAACAAACCGTGACGCTGGTGAAAAACACGACGAACGCATTCACGGCAACCTATACTTCGACCGCCCCGCCCGGTTCCCTCAACGTCCATCTCGGGCCGGCAGAGGCGGCAGCCGCCGGAGCGCAGTGGAGGCACCGCACTCCGAATTCCGCCAACGGATCGGCCTGGCAGGACAGCGAACAAACGGCTACCGGAATTTCCGCAGGGGCGTACGAAATCCAGTTCAAAGAACTCGCGGACTGGCAGGCTCCCGTTGCTCAATCCGTCACCGTCCGCTCCGGCCAGACAACCTATCTCAATCAGTCCTACGAGCGGAAGACCGGGTCTCTCAAGATTCAGCTTCTCCCCAAGGACAAGGCCATCCAGGACGGCGGCCAATGGCGCCGTAAGGGCACGGTCACCTGGCACGCCGGCAATTTCACCGAAACCGATAAACCCACGGGCGCCGGCACCGTCGAGTTCAAACCCGTCACGGGCTGGGCCAAGCCGTCCGACCTCCAGGTTCAAATCGAGGCCGGTCAAGTCAACACCTTCCAGGCGACCTATGTTAAGTCCGTCTCTTCGCTGACCGTGACGATCAATCCCCCGGAAGCGGCTTCCGCCGGCGGCATGTGGCGACGGGCGGCCGCGCCTCTGCCGACGGGCTGGCGTTCAAGCGGCATAAGCGAGACGGGCATTGCCCCCGGCACTCACACCGTCCAATTCAAGGACGTCCCCGGCTGGACTAAGCCTTCCGACCAGAGCGTCAGCATCCAGGCCGGACATGCGGCCCTCCTCACGGGCACCTACACCGCCATGCCGCCTGCAACCGGCTCCTTGACCGTCATCATCACCCCCCCGGAAGCCGCCGGCGCCGGCGCACGGTGGCGAGTGGCTAAAACAAACAACTGGCGCGCCAGCGGCGATAAGTTGTCCAATATCGTCAATGATTCCTTCACGGTCGAATTTAAGAGCATCGGCGGCTGGACCAAGCCCTCCGACCAAAATGTCACCATCAATCAAGGACAGAATTTAAGCATGACCGGCGCTTATATCCGCTCCCCGGGGAAGGGGTCCCTCAAGGTGACGATAGGGCCCTCGGAGGCGAGGACGGCGGGCGCCCGGTGGAAATTGGCCGGCTCAACCCTGTGGAAGACAAGCGGCCAAACCGTAACCAATATCGCCGCGGGAGAGGTCGGCGTCGAGTTCAAAGATGTCGCCGGCTGGTCCAAGCCCGACTCCCAGACCGTTCAGATCAACACCGGCCAGACAGCCTCCCTGACCGTTCAATATATCAGGACAACCGGGTGGTTGAAGGTCACGCTCGAGCCGGCCTCGGCGCGGAGCGCGGGCGCCAAATGGAAGCCGGCCGGGACGACGGTCTGGCGGAGCAGCGGCTATCTCTTGAGCGGCTTGAACGCCGGCAGTTGCGCCATCGAGTTCAAGACGGTTGCCGGCTGGAACACTCCGGCGGGCCAAACGGTCACCATCAACGCCGGCCAAACGGCGACAACCACCGCAACCTACTCCCGGCAGCCCGGGTCGCTCAAGGTCAACCTCTCGCCGACGGCCGCAGTGAACGCCGGCGCACAATGGCGGCTGACTGGAACAACGGCTTGGCACGACAGCGGTTCTACTCTGGCGGATGTTCCGGCGGGGGCGTGTCAGGTCGAGTTCAAGGCTGTCTCGGGATGGAGGACACCCTCCAATAAAAACGTCACCATCATTTCAGGCCAGACGGTCACGGCCACAGGCGTTTATACTCAGTCCAGCAGACCGCCCGGCGAGCGGCCGAGTTGAACCGCTCGATAAAAAGAAGGAGCAAGATATGAACATAAAAAAAGCTTTTCTCATTCTTCTCATCATTGGCCTGGCGGCCTGCATGCTGATGAGTTCCGGCATCACTTATTATTCGGGAGCCCCGCGCTTCAGCCCCACATCCTCCGACGCGGTGGTTTTGCTCCGGGACATCCCCTCGCAGTCCTACGTCAAACTCGGGGAAGCTTGGGTCAAGCCCGAGCCGAGCTGGAGCGCGTCCTACGTCGAAACCCAACTGAGACAGAAGGCCGCGTCCCTGGGAGCCAATGCCCTGGTGATTATTTACGACCAATATTTTCCGGGAGGCCAGGTTGTCCCGGGTTTCGGCCAGGGCGTCCAGATGCAGCCGAAAAACGGCGTGGCCGGGGTGGCCATCCGGTATCAATAGTCCGGGCTGTTCGAGACTCGGGATTGAGGTCGGGATGGCAGGGCCACGGGGAGTCGAACCCCGGTCTGATGGCTGAGAACCACCTGTCCTAGGCCTCTAGACGATGGCCCCGCGAGCCAAAAAAATACCAGATTGAGCCCTCGGAGTCAATAAAATAAGAAGCACTCCCTTCCAGGATATGCTCAGGCGACAGAAGAGGGAGAAAAAATGAACGGGGCCCCGCTTCGGGTTTCCCCCGGCAGTCCTCACGCCAGAGCGTTCCGGTCTGGCGGGTGGCCCCCTCCCCTCGCCCCCCGTTCATTTTTTCTTGGAAGAGCGGCAGGTTGGGCCCCGCCTTCGGGAGAAACCGGGGGGGGATGCGTCCCGCTTCAGCGCCGGGCGGCCAGGAGCATTTTGGCCGCGGTCTCGCCGCCGTTGACGCGCCACAGCATGGGCGTCGGCCGGTCGAGCCCTTCCGTGTGGGCGGCCGTGTTTTCCCACTGATAGTTGAGGACAAGGGTGTAATCCGAGAAATGCTGCCAGCGCCGCCGCGGCAAATTCTTGACCATGTGGAAATGGTTGGCAGGGATCCCGACCTTGGCCTGACTGGCCGGGATGTGCCGGAAGGTCAGGAAGGTGTGCGGCCAGGAATAGTCCGAGGCATGGCACACCCGCTCCATCATCGCCTCGGGCAGCTCCACGCTCTCGGCTTCGTCCTGGACCATGGTGAACATGCCGCACGGGTCGGAATAGGCCATCCGGCCGGCCAGGCCCTTGATCCCCTTGGGCGAAACGAACCCGACCGAGAAACCCAATCCCGGGAAATAGTGCTCCACCGCCTTGAACAGATACACCTTCTCGGCGTAGTCGAGCGAGGCGCTTCCCGAGTTGTTCCCGTCGATGAACCCGCGCTCCATCCAGGCCGCGTTCTTGTAGGAGGCCAGGTTGATCTTAAGCCGGCGGGCGCTCTCCCGGATCTCCCAGGGCTCGTAGACCTTGCGGAAATCCATAAACAGCGTGGGCTGTCCGCCGGAGAGATAGCCGTAGGCGATCATGGTCAGCAGGCCCTGGATATCGTTCTCGGTGGCGAAGGGCACGACCGGCTTCGGGCCGGTGTGGTCCTCGCTGGAGTTGAACAGGGACTCGGCGATGTCGGCCGTGCTCAAGGGCAGGCCGCGCCGGTCCGAACCCCAGGCCAGCTGGTTCGTCCAGCCTCCGCCGATGGCGTTCACCTCGCGCATATAGTTGCGGAGGATGAGGTACAGGGCTAGGCCCTCGTCCAGCTTCTTCCAGTCGGCCTCCCCCAGGGCGGGCGCGTTCGTTCTCCTCCCGGAATAAATGGCCTTCTTGAAGCGGACCACATCCTCGGTGTGGGTGAAGATGCGGTCCTTGAACTTGACGTTCACTACCCAGTCGTGCAGGGCTTTCAGTTCCCGGCCCTCGTAGCCGCCTTTTTTATGGACCATATCAGCGAACAATTTCATGGATTCGCGGCTGGACTCCAGGCCGAAAAACCTGCGGGCGGCAAGCACAGGATTGAGGGCCGTCTCCATCTGCATCGAATCGGTGTCCACGGCGAGATAGCGCTTGCCGCGCAGGGCGGCGACGGCCGTCAGGGCATAGGCCAGGTCGACGATCTCCTCCTTGGTCTTATCGTCGAACTGGGGGTTCATCCCCGTCTCGGGCATGGTCCCGATGACCATGGGACACAAGCGGCCGGTCTGGGCGTAGGCGCCCACCAAGGCGTTGATACCGACGACACCCGGCTTGGGGGCGTTGTTCCCGCCGACGCAGGCCAGGGGCGTCGAAGGCGGGAAGTGGGCGGTCAGGGCCATGGCCGTCTTGCCCGGGAAAAACCAGGTGTCGGGCACGACGAGGATCGTCTCGACGCCCGCTTCCTTCATCTCCCGGGCGGCTTCATCGGCCGTCCTCTCGCTGTCCACTAAAAAGGAGCAGAAGAAAACGTTGGGCGGGATTCCGTCGGGAAGGGTCAAGCGGTCGGCCAGCAGGTTGGCCGCCATCGTCCCGATGTTGTAAGCCCTGGTCCGCGAATCACGGTCGAGGCGGGGGTCGCAGGGCACGAATACGCCCCAGGTGAGAACGCCCGGTTTCTTTTTTTTGACAAAGGGCATGGCTCCTCCTCCCCTTGGAATAGGACGGCGCTCAGATGTATTCGATGGTGGCGGGCGGCTTGGGGGTGACCTCATAGGCCACCCGGGTCACCGTCGGGATCTCTTTCAGGATCCGCTGGGTGACGTTTCGCAGAACATCCCAGGACGCGGGCGAGGGCTCGGCGGTCATGGCGTCCTGGCTCTCCACGGAACGGACGATGATGATATGCCCGAACTTCCGCTGGCCTTTTTCCACGCCGGTGCCCCGGTCATTCATCAGCACGGCGAAGGCCTGGAACGGCTTCAGGACCGCCAATTCCTCCTCGACGATGAGCGTGGCCTTGCGGACCAGGGCCACCCGCTCGGGCGTCACTTCGCCCACGACGCGGCAGGACAGGCCGGGCCCGGGAAAAGGCATCCGTTCGGAGATCCGCTCGGGCAAGCCCAAGGCCCTGGCCACCTCCCGCACGCCGGGCTTGAACAGTTCCCTGATCGGCTCGATGACCTTGAACCCGTAATCCTTTTGGGGGTCGATCCCGATCTGTTCCAGTATGTTGTGCTGGGTCTTGACCCCGCCCTTGGTCTCGATGATGTCGGGCTTGATCGTGCCCTGGACGAGAAACCGGGCGCCGCTCTTCTTCACCGCGCGGCCCAGGACCGTGTAGAACGTGTCGCGGAACGCCTTGCGTTTTTCTTCGGGGTCCAGCCGGCCTTTGAGGGCGGCGAAGAATTCGCGCTGGGCGTCGACGACCTCCACCTTCACCCCGAGCTTGGCGAAAATCTTTTTCACATCCGAGGGCTCGTCCTGCCGCATCAACCCGTCGTCGATGAAAACCGACTTGAGCTTGGAGCCGAGAGCCCGGGCGGCCAGCATCGTGCACACAGAACTGTCCACTCCCCCGGACAGGGCGGAAACGGCCCTCTCCGATCCGGCGATTATTTTTATTTCTTCGATTTGACGGGAGATGAATCGGGCGGTGTCCATCCGGGCTAACCCTCCGTGACTGAAACTCCGAGATGGCATAATCATACACAAACACAAAAAAAATACAATCATGAGAAAATCGAATCGGGCGGCGCGTCCTTGGATTAGGAAAAGCTCCTGAGGGCGGTCCTCCGGCTCTTTTTAGTCAATCCAAGGCGCATTTTTCGGGAGGGCCCCCTCCCTTTTTTTAAAGTCGTGTCTCGTTATCTTTATTTTTATCAATAAGTTATAAAGCGGATCGACCTCGCCTCGCGTCCCATCGACGGAAGATTTGCCCGGCTTATCGCGGCGCGACAATGAGCCAGGTCTTAAGCCAATGGACGAAAAGGCCGCTGAGGGCGCCGAGGATCGGGCCCCAGACGAACTCGAGCACGGTCAGGGTGAGATTCCAGTCCTTGAACAAAGCGTAGTTCGTGACTCCGTACACGCTGATGGCCAAAACGCCGGCCAGAGCACCCACGACTGCCGCGAGGAGGCTGGACCCGTCGGCCGCCAGAAACACCAGGAGGACCAGGCACGTTACGACCAGGACCTGCGATAGGAGACCCGGCCCCCCCTTGAGGGCCATCTTCCCGCCTTTCATCCGAGCCAGGGGCTTGAGGCCTTGGACATAAGGTTTCTTGAAGATCACGAGATGCCAGGCGGCGTCGATCAGACTGGTAAAGATGAAGCTCAACAACCACAGAAGAACGTAACGCAAAATATTCATTTCGACCTCACGGGGAAGAAGTATCGGGCGAGCGCCCGTCCTGATCCGCCTTGGGGAACCAGGGGATGAAAACGCTCGTCCGCCGAGCATAAGCGGCAAACTCGGGCCGGCCGGCATATTTTTTCTCCAGCATCGGCACGCCCGAGACCTTGGTCAGAAGAACAGTGATGAACACGGGACTCGCCAGGCCCAGCCAGCCCTGGGGGACGGCCAGGCCGATGAGGAAGATTCCCCACCACATCGCCGCCTCGCCGAAGTAATTGGGGTGCCGGGTAAAGCGCCATAAGCCGGTGGTTATGATTTTGCCCTTGTTGGCGGTATTTTTTTTAAAACGCTCGAGTTGAGCATCTCCCACGCATTCAAAAATGAAACCGAGAAGCCAGACCAGGAAACCAGCCGCGTCCCAGACGGTCGGCCCTCCCGCGGCTGAACGATTGACCAAAGTCACGGGAAAGACGATGATGAGCAGGAAGAGGCCCTGCAGGAGAAAGACCTGAAGGTAGCTCCGCGGGACGAACCACCGGCCCCACGTCCGTCGCCACTGGGCATAGCGAAAATCCTCTCCCCGCCCCCGCTTGCGGCGGAAGATGTGGATGCCGAGCCTGAGCCCCCAGACGGCGACCAGCGCGGTGACCAGGAAAGGCCGGCTCACGAGATGAGGCCACCCCGGACCGCTCACTAACGATATCAGGGCCACAAGAATAAACCCCG
>Ga0315297_10000894_pt1 | contig 17911 bp, 21 predicted proteins | sample YL17G15_0_MG_FD_203628 | JGI IMG/M metagenome (GOLD analysis project Ga0315297, IMG submission 203628) | Sediment microbial communities from Yellowstone Lake, YNP, Wyoming, USA - YL17G15_0 | ecosystem: Environmental > Aquatic > Freshwater > Lake > Sediment | place: USA: Wyoming | collected... | reverse complement strand
CGTGGCGCTGTTGCTTGTGGCTGGTCCGCTCGCGGCGCAGGCCGATTCGCTGAACCGCGCGTTCGACCTGGAGCGCCGGGGCAACTACGGGGCCGCCGTGATCGCCTATCGCGCTGTCCTCAAGAACAGGCCGGCGGACGTGAGCGCGATCCTTGGCCTCGAGCGCTCGCTGCAGCCGCTCAACCGCACGGCCGAGATGGTGCCCGAGTTGAGCACGGCGCTGGCCGTCAATCCCTCCGCGACCGCCCTCTATGGTGTTGCGGTGCGCACCTACGGGGCGGCGGGGATGTCGGACAGCCTGCGGCGTGCGGTGGATCGCTGGGCGCAGCTCGCGCCCGCGGACGAAACTCCGTACCGGGAGTGGGGCAACGCGCTGCTGGCGCGGCGCGATCGCACCGGCGCACGCTCCGCGTACCTGGCGGGCCGCCAGCAGCTTGGGCAGCCGACGGCGCTGGCGCCCGAGCTGGCCCAGCTCGCGGTGCTCGAGGGCGACTACGCCACGGCGGCACGGGAGTGGCTGCTGGCCATCCGGAAGCTGCCGGGCTATCGCTCCGGCGCGGTGGTGACGCTGCGGCCCACGCCCGACGCGCAGCGGGCGGCGGTGCTCAAGGTGCTGCAGGACGACGGGTCACCCGATGCCCAGCGGCTCGACGCCGAGCTGCGCGCGCGCTGGGGCGACCCGATTGGAGGGTTCGAGCGCCTGGTGCTGGTGCTGCCCGCCGACCCGGTCGAGTCGCGCGACCTGCTCCGACAGTTCACCGAGGCGCTGCGGGGCAACCCGGCGCCGGCCTACCGACAGGCCATGGGGCGCGCGCTCGAGGCGATGGCGCAACGCTCCAATGGCGCGCAGCGTTCCCGGCTGCAGCTCGATGCGGCCCAGGCCTACCTCGATGGTGGCGATCGCGCGTCGGCGCGACGGATGCTGGCGAGTCTCGCGGGCGATGGCAGCACCTCGGCTGCGCTGAGCGCGAGCGCGTCCGGTACGCTGCTGCGACTGCTCGTGGACGAGGGCAAGATGGACGAGGCGGAGCGGAGCCTGGGACAGTACCGCGGCGTCCTGTCGGCACAGGAAATGGCCATGCTGACGCGGCGCGTGGCGATGGGGTGGGCGCGGGCCGGAAAGCTCGATCGCGCCGAGGCGCTGGCCGCTACCGACAGTTCGGTGGAAGGGCTGGCGCTGCGCGGCCAACTCAGGCTGTTTCAAGGCGATATCGCGGATGCCGTGGAACTACTCCGCGCGGCGGGCCCGTATGCCGGTACGCGAGAGCAGGCCACGGCTCGCACGTCGCTCCTTGCGCTGCTCCAGCCGATCGAGGAGGACTCGCTGCCGGCGTTGGGGATGGCATTCCTGGCGCTCGAGCGGGGAGATACGACGAGTGCGGCGGCGGGTCTTGCCTCCCTCGGTGCCGGGCGACCGAGGAACAGGGGCGGTGCCGAACTGCTGCTGCTGGCCGGGCGGCTCGAGGCGGCGCGCGGACAGGCTCCGGCCGCCGAGAAGCTCTTCCGGGCGGCCGTCGACACCACCGCACCCGCCACGGCGCCGGCGGCGCTGCTCGAGCTTGGCCGGTTACTGGCCGGTTCCGGACGGGGCGGAGAAGCGGTCCCCGTCTTCGAGCAACTGATCCTGGACTATCCGCGCAGCGCGCTCGTACCGCAGGCGCGCCGCGCGCTGGACGAAGCGAAAGGTGCGGTACCCCAGTAATGTGCCTCGGGTGTGTATCACGGCGGGATTTCCTGCGGGTTGCCGCCGTCGTGCCGACCATTCCCTCGGTCATGCGCGTCCGCGGTTGGGCGCGCGCGGACTGGCTGCTCATTCCCATGGACGATGCGCAGGCCGAGCACCTCAAGGCCTATGGCCACACGTTCAGGGCCATCCAGCGCGGCGTGAAGGCGGAGTGGCTGCTCAATTACCGGGGCGGCTCGTTCCTGCTGCCCAGTGACGCGGCGGTGGCGCGGGACGCGGCCCTCAACGGCATCACGGTCGAAGGGTTGAGCGATGCCGCGGTGACGCAGATCCGCGGTGAGATCGCCACGTCCAACATGGATGCCGTGCCGCTGGAGAAGGCGCCCAAGGTGGCGGTATACGTGCCCCCGTTCGCGGCCCCCTGGGACGACGCGGTGACGATGGCGCTGAACTATGCCGGCATCGAGTACGACAAGCTGTGGGATATCGAGGTGGTGGAGCAGGGACTCAAGACCTACGACTGGCTGCACCTGCATCACGAGGACTTCACCGGCCAGTACTCCAAGTTCTACCTCAACTACGCCGGCGCGCCGTGGCTCGCCGAGATGGTGGCGAAGAACCGCGAGGTGGCGCGACAGCTGGGCTACGCGAACGTGCCCGCGCTCAAGAAGGCGGTGGCACAGAAGATCAGTGCCTTCGTGGAACGGGGCGGCTTCCTGTTCGCAATGTGCACAGCGACAGAAACCCTCGATCTGGCCCTGGCCGCGGAGAACGTGGACATCGCGGCGTCCTATGCCGACGGCACGCCGATGGAGCCCAACGCCGGGGCCAGGCTCGACTGGAGCAAGTCGCTGGCCTTCCAGAACGCCACGCTGGAGCTGAGTCCCACCACGCCGGTCTACTCGGACATCGACGGGCACCAGGTCAACTCCGCCGACCGGCGGCAGCAACTGGGCACGTTCACCATTTTCGGGTTCAGTGCCAAGATCGATCCGGTCCCGACCATGCTGGTGCAGAATCATCGCGACGTGATTCCCGACTTCTATGGGCTCACCACGTCATTCACCCGGAAGACGCTCAAGCCGGGTGTCACCGTGCTCGCCGACGAGACCGGCGCCCCGTGGGTGAAGTACATCCACGGGGAGAAGGGGCAGGGCACCTGGACCTTCTACGGCGGTCACGACCCCGAGGACCCACAGCACCAGATCGGTGACGCACCCACCGATCTCACGCTGCACCCGCATTCCCCGGGATACCGGCTCATCCTGAACAACGTGCTGTTCCCGGCGGCGAAGAAAAAGGAACTCAAGACGTGAAGACGTGAAGACGTGAAGACGTGAAGAGTTGGTTTCCTTCCGTCACCTCACGTCCTCACGTCCTCACGTCCTCACGTCATGGATCGTATCTCCCCCGGCGTCCGCGCTTACCTCGCCCAGCAGATCGAGGCTGCGGAAGGACGCGAAGTCTCCTTCGTCTCCGAGTTGGACCGCGACGGCGTCATCGTGGCCGCCCGGGCCGTGGCGCGGGGCACGGTCGACCGGGTGCTGGCCCTTCCCGGCATCGCCCGGTCGGGCGAGATGCTGCTGCACAACCATCCGAGCGGGCACCTGTCGCCGTCGGGCGCCGACCTCGCCGTGGCGGCGCAGCTGCACGACAACGGGGTGGGGTTCGGGATCATCTCCAACGATGCCACCCGGCTGTATGTCGTGGTCGAGGTGCCGAAGGGGCGCACCGAGACCCGGCTCGACACCCTGACGGTGGTGGCCGAGCTGGGCGAGCACGGTGCCGTGGCCGTGGCCATGGGACAGTTCGAGGACCGGCAGAGCCAGCGCGACATGTGCGCGCACATCGCCGATGCGTACAACGACGGTGGCGTGCTGATGCTCGAGGCCGGCACCGGCGTCGGCAAGAGCTTTGCCTACCTCGTGCCGGCGCTCGCGTGGGCCCGCGCCAACGGCGAGCGCACGGTGGTCAGCACCAACACGATCAACCTCCAGGAACAGCTGGTGGGCAAGGACCTGCCGTTCCTGCGTGACGCGTTGCGCACGGAAAACCACGAGCCGTCGTTTGCGCTGCTCAAGGGCTGGCGCAACTACCTGTGCCTGGCCCGGCTCCACCAGGCGGTCGGCGCCCAGCGCACGCTGCTCGAACCGGACAAGCTGGACGAGCTCACGGCGGTCGCCGCCTGGGCCAGCCGCACGCCGGATGGCTCGCTGAGCGACCTCCCGTCCCCGCCGAGTCCTGAGGTCTGGGACGAGGTGAGCGCGGAGTCCGACCTCTGTCCGCGGCTTCAGTGCGAACACTTCGATCGCTGCTTCGTGTTCCGCGCGCGGCGCCAGGCGGCGCAGGCGGACGTGGTCGTGGTGAACCACCACCTGCTCGCGGCCGACCTCCAGGTGCGGCAGGCCAGTGACAACTGGCAGGAAGCCGCGGTGCTGCCGCCGTATCAGCGGATCATCCTCGATGAGGCGCACCACATCGAGGATGTCGCCGCGGGGCACCTCGGCACCCAGGTGTCCAGCCGCGGCGTGCGCCGGCTGCTGGGCCGGTTCGAGCGCAGTGGGCGCGGCCTGATTCCCACCCTCTTCCACGAACTGCGCTCGATCGACGACCTGCTGGCGCGCGCCAGCCTCGACCTCCTGCGCGACCGCCTGGTGCCGGCGCTGGCCGACGCGCGCCGCGCTTCCGACCAACTGTTCGCGCGACTGGTGGGCCTGCTCGAGGAGGCGCCCGGCGGGCAGCGGCGCCTGGACGAGGACTTCGCCACCGATCCGGTGTGGGCGGCGGGGCTCTCGGCCGAGCTCGAGGCGGCACTGCGCGCCTTCCAGGTGCTGCGGGATTCGGTGGAGACGATTGCCGGACGACTCGAGCAGGCCGACGTCTCGGAGCGGCGGCTGCGCCTCCTGCAGGAACTGCGGGCGGTGCTGGGGCGGCTGGAGGTGGTCTCCGAGGGACTGGTGCATACCCTGCGGCCCGCGGCGGCGGATGATCCCGTGGTGCGATGGATCGAACGGAGCGGCAAGCGCGGTGGCGACGTGAAACTGGCCGCGGTGCCGCTCGACCTGGCGCCGGTGCTGCGGGAACTGCTGTTCGAGAAGGCGAAGACCATCGTGCTGACCAGCGCCACGCTGGCAGCCTCCGGCGACTTCGGCTTCATGGAAGGCCGGCTGGGCCTGTCGGGTGGTGACTCGCCGGTCACGGTTCGCGAAACGTTTCCATCCCCGTTCGACTATCCGAGCCAGTGCGTCTTCGGGATCCCGACCGACATTCCCGATCCGCGCGAGGACGAGGCAGGCCACGCCTCGGCAACGCTAGGGGCGATCATCGATCTGGCGTATGCCTCCGATGGCGGCATGTTCGCGCTGTTCACCAGCCATGCCGCGCTCCAGCGCACCGCGAGCGCCCTGCGCCAGGCGGTGGGCGGCCGGTGGCCACTGCTGGTCCAGGGCGAGGCGTCGCGCGATCAGCTCCTGTGGCGTTTCCGCGAGGCCGGGAACGCCATCCTGCTCGGCACCGACTCGTTCTGGGAGGGAGTGGACGTGCCCGGCCGCGCGCTCCGCGCCCTCGTCCTCTGCAAGCTACCTTTCAAGGTGCCGAGCGAACCGCTGACGTCCGCACGGCTCGAGCGCCTGGCGGAACAGGGTGAGGACGGCTTCATGGGTTACTTGCTGCCGCATGCGGCGCTCAAGCTCAAGCAGGGCTTCGGCCGGCTCATTCGCAGCCAGCGCGACGTGGGTGTCGTGGTGCTGCTGGACAGTCGGGTGACCACCAAGCGGTACGGCCCGCTGGTGCTAAGCGGCCTGCCGCGGGCTGAGCGGATCATTGCGCCGTGGGCGCAGGTGCGCATCAAGTGTGAAGACTTCTTCGCGCGTCACGGCATCGGGGCCCCGGTATGACCTTGGTCATGCAGCCATCCAAGATCGTGTGCATCGGGCGCAACTACGCGGAGCACGCGAAGGAACTGGGCAATGAAGTGCCGAAGGAACCGCTCATCTTCCTTAAGCCCCCGAGCGCGCTGCTGCCGCCCGGAGGCACGATCATCCTTCCGGCGGTATCCCGGCAGGTCGAGTTCGAGGGCGAGATCGGCGTCGTGATCGGCACGCGGGCGCGCCGGGTGCGCGAGGCCGACGCGGAGTCGTTCATTGCCGGCTACACCTGTGTCAACGACGTGACCTGCCGTGACCTGCAGAAGACCGACGGCCAGTGGACCCGGGCCAAGGGGTTCGACACCTTCTGCCCGGTGGGACCACGCGTGGTGGCGCTCGACTGGCGGACGCTGTCGGTGGTGACACGGGTCAATGGGGTGGAGCGCCAGCGAGCCCCCTCGAGCGACATGATTTTTTCCATCCCCCGCCTGGTGGCGCATGTCAGCGCCATCATGACGCTCGAGCCAGGCGACCTCATCGCAACCGGCACACCAGCCGGCGTGGGCCCGCTGGCCGCCGGTGACGTGGTGGAGGTGGAAATCGCGGGCATTGGTATCCTTTCGAGTCACGTGGCTGCACAGGAGTTACCATGATTCGCTTCAGTGACCGGCTGGAGGCGCTGCCGGGCTATCCGCTGGCCGAGATCCCGTCGATCAAGCGCCGGCTCATCGAAGCGGGCGTCGACGTCATTGATTTGGGCGCGGGCGACAACGACACGCCGCCGCCCGACACCGTGCTGGCCGCGATGCACGAGGCGCTCGCGCAGCCCGCGCTCAGCAAGTACGGCTTCCAGCAGGGCCTGATGGGCTATCGCCAGGCGATCTCGCGGTGGGTGGAGCGCCGCTTCGGCATTCGTTTCGACCCGGCGACCGAGACGCTGCCCCTGCTCGGCTCGAAGGAGGGCCTGGCGCACGTGCCGGTGGCGGTGGTGAATCCCGGCGACGTGGTGCTCGTGCCGGAGCCGGGTTACCAGGCGTACATCGGCGGCGCCATCCTGTCGGGTGCCGTGCCGCACATCTGTCCCCTCCGGGCAGACCGGAACTTCCTGCTCGAGCTGGACGACGTGCCGGCCGATGTGCTGTCACGCTCGAAGCTCGTTTTCGCCAACTATCCCAACAACCCGACGGCGGCGGTCGCGACGACCGAGTATCTCACGCGCCTGGTGAACAACTGTCGCAAGCACGGTATCCTGCTCGCGTACGACAACGCCTACTGTGAGCTGACCTATGACGGCTATCGCGCGCCCAGCATCTTCGAGATTCCCGGTGCACGCGATGTCGCCATCGAGTTCTTCTCGCTGTCCAAGAGCTATTCGATGACCGGCTGGCGCATTGGTTTCGCGGTGGGGCGGAGCGAACTGATCGGCGCCCTGACACGCGTGAAGTCGTACGTCGACACCGGGCCGTGGCTCGCGATCCAGCAGGCGGCGGTGACGGCGCTCGATAATTCCGATGCGCTGGTGGCGCCGGTGCGTACCGAACTGGAGCGTCGCCGGAATGCGGGGGTGGCCGCCCTCAACGCAAACGGCATCGCCTGCGAAGCGCCCCATGCGGCGATGTACCTCTGGGTGCCCCTCCCATCGGGCGTCGCATCGGCGCCCTTCACGCGGCGAGTCCTGGAGGAGACGGGTGTCGTCCTGTTGCCGGGGAGCGGCTTTGGCCCGGCAGGCGAGGGCTATTTCCGGATCGCGCTCACGGTCGGTGCGGCCCGGCTGGAGGAGGCGGCGCGGCGCATCGTGTCGGTGCTCGCGGTGACGCCACGTGATGAACTCGCCGCCGCCCGCTGACGCATGAAGCTCCTCGACACTGACGAGACGATCCTGCTCGTCACCGGCACCGGCATAGCCGCCGAGGAGCGGGACCGGCCGCTGGCGTACTGGCTCAAGGGTGAGATCGACCAGCGTGGCGCTTCGCATCCCTACCGGCGGGGCATCGTGGTGGGTGATGCCTGGTACGTGGAGAACCGGATCTTCCAGCTCAACCCCGCGATCACCATTGGTGGACCGGGGGTGAATGCCGCCGCCCGCGAGCTGTCGGAAACGTTGCCGGTGGTACACACCGAAGAAGACCGGGTCTTTGTACAGATGGGGACATCGGGTGAGGCGACAAAGGTGTGCCTCTGGGGCGCCGACCTGGCCGCGACCGCGCGGGCAGTGCAGCTGTTTGTGCAGGATGGCATGCTGGAGGAAATGCTGGGCCGCCTCTGGCGTCCCCGTCCGAACGGCGGTGGCGTCTACGTCTGATCGTCAGTCGCCGCCGAGCAGGTCCTCCAGTGCCTTGTCCACCACCTCCGTCGTCTTGCCCTCGATCAGCTTCCGCAGGATGTCCGCCGCCTCGAGTGGCAGGTTGCCGGGGTGGATCCGATCCTTGTCGAACCGCACGATGTGCCCGAGGGGAAAGGCGACGAGGTTGTCGCTCATCGCCTCGTCATCGCCCTCGACGGTCGCATCGTAGCTCGCGCCGGGCACCGACGCCGCCCACGGCTCGACTTCGTCTTCCGGCTCTTCATCGGTGAGGCCGGGGGGAAGCTGGAGCAACGCGTACAGCTGGCACTGCAGGCCCGGTGCGGCCTCTCGGGCCACGAGCACCACGGGCACGGGATTGCCGAACAGGTCGTGCTCGGTGACCTGCGACCACATCTCGGGCGGCATGACATAGCGCGCGATCAGCCGCGTATCATGAAATGTCGCCATGCACACCATGCCCTCGGGGGTGCGCTCATCGTCGACAAGGCTGACGCGCAAGGCCACAGGCTCCTCGGCAGCTGCGTACGCCGCCGGCGGGCCGTCGCCCTCAGGGAGCTCAACGGGCTCAGGTTTGGACATGGGGGAAAGATAACGGCGGGTAGGGCGGGTAGTGGGTAGCCGTGACGTATGGGGGAAACTCGTACCCTTGCCTATTCGGCCAAACCCAACTGGAAGAGCGCCGCGCGGAGCCGGCTAAGGCTCTCATCTCTTCCGACCACGAAGAGCAACTCGTTAACCGGCTCGGATACTGTTCCCCCGGTCAGCGCGATCCGCACGGGCTGCATCGCGTCGCCGAGCTTCACTCCATTCGCTTCGGCAGCCTGCTTCACTGTTTCTAGCAGCCCCTCCGGCGTCCACTCCTGGGCCGCCAGCGGTTCCAGAGCTTTCGTGGTCATTTCCATATTGGCACGGAATGCCGGTCCCATCTTCTGCTTCAGCTTCTCGGCCCTCTCGTCGTCCTGGACTATGCGGCTCTTATCGAGCCGCACCGCCACCTGCTCGGCGAGCTGCAGCACGGTGCGAGAGCGCGCCTTGGCGGCGTCGATCAGCGCATGCAGGTCGCGACCCTTCGCCTCCACGCCCATCCGCTCGAGCTGGCGACGTACCGGCGGGAGCAGGTCATCGGCGTTCGTGTGCGAGAGGTACTGCCCGTTCATCCATTCGAGCTTCACCGTATCGAACACCGCGGGCTTGCCCTGGATGCCCTCGAGCGAGAAGAGGTCGATCATCTCGTCGCTGGTGAGCACCTCACGGTCGCCGCCGGGCGACCATCCCAGCAGCGCCAGGAAATTCCGCATCGCCGCAGGGAGAATGCCCTGGTCCTGGTAGTCGCCGACGGCGGTGGCGCCGTGGCGCTTGGAGAGCTTCTTCCCGTCGGTGCCCAGGATCATCGGCACGTGGGCAAAAACCGGCGGTGGCGCACCGAGGGCCTGGTACAGCGCGATCTGCTTCGGCGTGTTGGAGACGTGGTCGTCGCCCCGCATGACATGGGTGATCCGCATCGCGATGTCGTCGGACACTACCGCGAGGTTATAGATGGCCGAGCCATCGGAGCGCAGGATCACGAAGTCGTCGATGTCACGACCCTGAAAGCTGATCCGGCCGTGCACCGCGTCCTGCCAGGCGAGTTCCGCGTCGGGAACGGCAAAGCGGATCACGAATGGATCGCCCGCGGCGAGGCGACGGGCTTCTTCCTCGGGTGTCAGAGCCCACCGGGCGCGCTCATACCGGTATGGGCGGCCGGTGGCCACGGCGATCTTGCGCTCGGCGTCGAGTTCCTCCGCGGTGGTGAAGCAGCGGTAGGCCAATCCATTGGCCAGCAGGCGCTCTGCATCGGCGCGATGCCGGGGGCTATCGGCACCCTGGAAGTACGGGCCCTCGTCCCAGGTGATGCCCAGCCAGGTCAGTCCCTCGAGGATGACCTGGGTGTGCGCGTCGGTGCTGCGCTCCTTGTCGGTGTCCTCGATGCGGAGGACGAAGGTGCCGCCGGTCTTGCGGGCGTAGAGCCAGTTGAACAGCGCCGTGCGCGCTCCGCCCACGTGCAGGTAGCCGGTGGGCGACGGGGCGAATCGGACGCGGATGGGGGAAGCCGTCACAGGTACCGCAATGGAAGGATTGAACGTACGGAGCGGGAGGGATTCGAACCCTCGTAGGCGCCTTTCGAGCACCTAAACGGTTTAGCAAACCGCCGCCTTCAGCCTCTCGGCCACCGCTCCAATTCGTGTCGCACTAACATAAGCCCGGGTCTACCCCATCCAAAGGGGCGGGCCCGGCCGCGCCCTATTGGGCCGCCGCCTCGGCCTCGTCGGCCCGGCGCTCCATGGCACTCCAGCGGAAGAACAGGATCACCATCCACACCCACATGATCGGGTCGGCGACGGCCTTCATGAGGAGGCCAGCCATCTGCTGGTCACTGTGCGCCTGGATGCTCCCGACACGCGGGGCCAGTTCATAGAGCTTGTACACCGGAAGCCCGGAGAACGTGAGCATTGCCGCGGGTACGGTGGGGACGATCGTGGCGGCGAAGAGATAACCGATCTTCAGGGGCTCGTTGAGGCGGGCGATGCCCGGTGGCGCCAGCACCGGCCACCAGAGCGCCAGTCCGCTCAGGAACCAGGCGGTATCGATCGCGAACGAACCGAGCTGCGATGCCATGAGCGCATCGGTGACGCTGGGGACGTGCGTCACCAGCAGCACCGCATTGAACACCACGAGCCCGAAGATTCCACCGGCGGCGCGGTGCAGTACGCTCTTCCAGCGGGGCGCCGCACCGAGCTTGCGCCAGGCCTCAGGGGGCACGCCCAGCATCAGGAATGGCGGCGCCACCTGGCTCAGCAGCAGCCATTGCACGGAGTGCATGCTGGCGAGGTAGCCGCCGCCCAGCGTGCCGATCGGCCAGTCGAGCGCGCTCCACACCAGCAGCAACCCCAGCAGGAAAGTGAGGACCCTCCCGGAACCCCAGGCGAGCGCCGCGTCGGCCGACAGCGCGCGCTTCCTGCTCTGGAAGTAGAGCAGCGCGATGAAGCCCACCACCAGCCACACGCCGGGATAGGCGCGCCACTCCCAGCTCCATGGGGTGTTCGTGGCAGAGCACCACCAATTCATCGAGCGCGCATCTCCCTCAGGGGGCGTCGCCGTATGCACGAACGGGCAGCATCACCGTGACGGTGCCGGCGCGGGCGAAGGTGAGTGTCACGGGGAGCGAGTCGCCCTGCTTCGGCAGCTGCTCGAGCGTCATCAGCATGAGGTGCGTCCCGCCTGGCGACAGCACGAGGCTGTCGCGGGCGAGGATCAGCGGCGCCTCGAGGTGCACCATTCGCACCATGCCGCCATCTTGCACCTGGCCGTGGAGCATGGCCCCGGCCGCGACGGATGACGTGAGCGTGAGCAGCGTATCCGGCCCGGCGCCGCGATTCACGATCGTGAAATAGCCGGCGGCCTCGGATGTGGTGGGCGGTGCAAACGCGAAGCCGCCGTGAACCTGGATGTCACCCGAGGTGACGATGCCGGCGTCGCGTGCCGTGCAGCCGCCGGCCAGCAGCAGCAGTGCCGCCATCCTCACGAAGGCTGGTTCGGCCAGGCGACGAGGAGCGGAAGGTCGTGGGCCCAGTTGGCCTGCCGGAAGCCGAACGGATAGAGGAAGCGGCAGACGTTGTCCGGCGTGCACGCGTATACGTACGCCGCGTGACCGATGAAGTAGCTTCCCGTGCCCGCGCCCACCGTCGTGTCCTTCGCCGAGGGGGGAATGTGCGCCGCCGCCTCGGCGGCCGCGATGTCCGCGCGGCTTCCGAGCAATCCGATGAAGGTCGGATCGAAGGCGTCGAGCCAGCCCCGCAGGCGGGTGGACGTGTCGCGTTCCGGGTCGTTGGTGACGAACACCACCTTGATCCGGCTGGCGTCGGGGGCTGGCATATTCTTGAGCGTCTGGGCGATGTTCGACATGTGCACCGGACAGACGTCGGGACAGTGGGTATAGCCGAAGAAGAGCAGGGTGACGTAGCCGTCGGTCTCCTTGCGGAAGTCGAACGGACGTCCCTGCGTGTCGGTGAGCGTGAAGGCCGGCTTTTCCTGCGGCGGCGAGAGGGCGAGGCCGAGCACCTGGCTGGAGGAGTCGGGGGGCGCGCCTCCCGCGGCGCGGTCCGGGGCAGCCGGGCGGCACGACGCGAGACCGATCGTGAGGAGGATCACGAGAGCATGTTCAACGATGTTGGGCACGGCGGAATTTACCGGGCCGGTGGAGGCGCGGGCAACCACGCGCGGTGCGCGGGCGCGGCGGACGTGAAAGCGGTGACGGTCGGGATGAAGATCAGCAACCAGGGCGATGTCGCCGATACACTCGTCGCGGTGACCTCGCCGGCCGGTTCGGCGATGCTGCACACGGAAGTGCCGGGGCGGGGCATGCGCCCCATCGGCGCGCGGTCCCTGCCACCGCGCAGTGCCATCAGGATCGGGCGCGGCCTGCACGTGATGGTCGAGGGCATGCCGGATGTCCCGGCGGCCGGGGCGACGATACCGGTGACGCTGCGGTTCGCGCGCGCCGGCTCGATGGAGCTGTCCATTCCCGTCTTGCGCTGCTCGGAGGCACTCACCGCTTTGGGGGAGTGACGGGCTTCCCTGGACAGGCGGTGTGACGGTAGGGAAAGAGGACCTGCTTGTCGCCCGGGGCCGGCCCCGCCGCGATGCGCGCGATGACGGAATCCGCGCCTCGCCGGTGGTAGGCGATGAGCCTGGGGAAGTCGTGCCGCGGGTTCTCGAACTGCAGCATCGTGTCGGATACCACGGTCGCGGTGAACACCGCCGTGGGCTGCATCATGGGATGCGCCTCATAATCGACACGTCCGTCCTTCGCGCGGATCAGCACGATGCTCGTAGTCGTCGAGCTGCCCGCCCTTGATCGTCCGGGCCATGCCGAGCATCGTGCCACCGGCCGGAGTCATCCATTGCTCCTCGATGGTCGTTTGCCCGCGCTGCATGACCCAGCATCCCGCCAGCCATGCGGCGCTCGCGATCGTGGCCGGCGCCTGCGCCGCCGCCGGCCGGCTCGACAGGAGCAGCAGCGTTGCCGCCACGCATCCGCGCATCTTGTCCGACCGGTTCACGAGTCCTCCTACCAGACCTTGATGTACCAGTCCCGCGCCTTCGCCTCCCCCGACACGGTCCAGTCGTCCGGTGACGCGCGGAACAGCGCGAAGTAGCGAACGGCGCTCTGCTCCGCGCCGTCCGGCCCCGGCGCAGTGACTGTCGCGCGGGCGATGACATTGTCGCTGAATCCGCGGACGCCGGTGACCCGCACCTGGATCGCGGTATCGGCAAGCATGCGCTTTGCCAGCGCCGGGTCGATCACATAGCCCTCCTTCGTCTCCTGGCTGCCGATCGCCGACTGCCGGCGATCCTGTGCCACCCAGCGCGTGAGCGCCTGACTGGCGGTGGAGGGTACCGTTGGCTTGGTCGACACATACTGCGCCACGAACACGAGGAGGACCGCCCCCAGCAGGAACAGCACGAAGCCGCCGGAGCCGCCCTTCCCATCACGACTGGTCATTGGATTGTCCTCAGCCGCTCGGCGGCCTGACGAAGGGTGTCCTCGCGCTTGCAGAAGGCGAAGCGCACGAGGCGGCGCGCGGGATCCGTGGTGCTGAAGAAGCTCGAGCCGGGCACCGGCGTGACCCCGATTTCGGTGGTGAGCCACCGGGCAAACTCGGCGTCCGGCAGGTGGCTCAGCGCTGAGTAGTCGGCGAGGATGTAGTAGGCGCCGTCGGGCAGGGTGGCACGGAAGCCCGAGGCGATGAGCGTCTCGTGCAGCAGGTTGCGGCGGCCGCAATAATCGCAGGCGAGCTTGCCGTAGAAGCCGGCATCGAGTTCATCGAGCGCCACCGCCACCGCCTCCATCAGCGGGGCCGGCGCACCGACGGTGAGGAAGTCGTGCACCTTCCGGATCGCGCCCGATACCGTGGGCGGCGCAATGGCCCAGCCGATTCGCCATCCCGTCACGGCAAAGGTCTTCGATGCGCCGCTGATGGTGACGGTGCGTTCCGCCATGCCGGGCAGGGTGGCCATCGGCACGTGCGGGCCGGCATAGCGGATGTGCTCGTAGATCTCGTCCGTCACCGCCCAGGCGTCGAAGCTTTGGCAGAGCGTGGCGATGGTGGCCAGCTCGTCGCGTGTCAGCACGCGGCCGGTCGGGTTGGCGGGTGTGTTGAGGATGATGGCCCGCGTCTTCGGGGAGAATGCGGCGGCGAGGCGCTCGAGGTCGAGGGGCGCCCCGATGGGCAGCGGCACGTGGCGCAGGGAGGCGCCGCAGAGGATCGCGTCCGGGCCGTAGTTCTCGTAGAACGGGTCGAAGACAATCACCTCGTCGCCGGGCTCCACGATGGCCATGAGCGTCGCGACCATCGCCTCGGTGGAGCCGCAGGTGACGGTGATGTCCGTCTCCGGGTTGACCGTCATGCCGTACCACTTGGCGTACTTCCGGGCCAGCGCCTCGCGCAGGCGGCGGGAGCCCCAGGTAATCGCGTACTGGTTCACGTCATCGGCGATGGCGTGCGCCGCCGCTTCCTTGAGCAGCGCCGGGGCGGGGAAATCGGGGAAGCCCTGCGCGAGGTTGATCGCGCCATGTTCCCGGGCGAGCGCGGACATGCCGCGGATGACGGACTCGGTGAAGCCGCGCGTGCGACCGCCGAATGCCGGTGCCATCTACTCGGACGTCGCGATCGAGTCCTGCAGTTGCACCCGGCTGCCGGCGGAGTCGGCCACCTTCATGGCCTTGCCCACCCCGGTTGCCCCCGGAATCTTCGACTGGCCGAGGACGCTGTCGCGCTCACGCTGGGACTTGAGCTTCTCCGGCGCGGCGTCCTTGTCCCTGGTGCAGGCCGCCAGGGTGGCGAGAAGCAGGGCCGCAGTCGTCAGTCGTCGGTACATGGGGTGGCTCCTGGCCCAGGCATGCTAGGAACGGGACTTCGTGTCGCCGACGTCGAGGTGGTGCCGCTTGAGCACATGCGTGAACACCGGGGCGAGCAACAATGCCGTCACCACGATGTAGGCGAGGCCGGAGTAGAGCGCGTACGCGCCGGCGAAGACCCGTGAGGGGTCATTAGGGTAGCTGCCGGATGGTCCCTCGCCGCCAAGGAGCAACGCGGCCTGGGAGAACGATTCGGCAAGGCCATAATCAGCGGTGAGGTGAAATCCCAGCATGCCGATCGCCAGGGACCCGGTGATGAGGGCGGTGGCGAGCAGGAGGTTCCGTCGCGCCAGATACCGGACAGTCGGGTGAACGCGGTGGGTTGTCAGCGCGGCTGCTCCGGAACGGCGCCGGCAGGGCGGTTGCGCACCTCGGGCCGGGCGAGCAGGCGCTCGGCGAAGTCGAGTCGCTCATGGACATCGCTCAGTTCGCGCCGGAGATCGTCCACCTCGCCGCGCAGTGACTCGAACTCCTCCCGGGATCCACCCTCCAGGCGCAGGCGCGTCTCCTCGAGACGCAGCTTCGCATACCGCTGGAACCCGGCGAGCGCGAGGCCCAGGACCGGAATCGACAATGCCATGATGGGGATGAGCAGGACGAGCGCGTGCCTGTCCATCGCATCTCCTCCGCGCGGGGCGTGCTAGGCGTACTGCAGGATCGCGATGTAGTGGCAGGCCGTACCCGCGATCACGAACAGGTGCCACACAAAATGCCCGTAGCGCAGGCGGTCGGCGGCGAAGAACGCCACCCCCGCGGTGTAGGCCAGGCCGCCGGCGGTGATCCAGAGCAGGCCAGGCAGCGGCACTTCACGAAGGAAGGGCCGGGCCGCAACCAGGGCGAGCCAACCCATCGCCAGGTAGAGCGCGGTGGAAAGCCGGGGCCACACGATTCCCTGCGTGGTCTTGAGCGCAACGCCCAGCGCGGCCAGCAGCCACACCACGGAGAGCAGTGTCCATCCCAATGGACCCCGGAGCACGCCGAGGGCAAAGGGAGTGTAGGTGCCGGCAATGAGCAGGTAGATGGCGCTGTGATCGATGACCTGGAGAATGCGCTTGGCGCGGCTCTCGGGCATCGCATGGTACAACGTGGAGGAGAGGTAGAGCAGCACGACGGTGACCGCGAAGATCCCGGCGGCGAGGATGAGCACGGCATCGCCACGACGGAACATGGCCCCCATGAGGAAGGGCGCCGCGGCAAGGCTCGCCACCAGCCCGATGCCGTGACTGACGCTGTTGGCGATCTCTTCGCCCAGGGTCTGGCAACGCGAGCTCATGGTCAGATGGCCTAGCTCGCCATCCGCTCCTTGAGCCATGCCATCAGTCGGCGATCGACTTCCAGGGCCTCCTGGTCGGGCGAGTGCGGCATGACTTCCCACCGCTTGCCGGCGCTCATGAGGAACCAGGATGCCTCCGTCGCCTCGATCGCGCGGGCGGCATTCGCCACCTGACCCTCGTAGGAAACGAAGTGAAACTCGCGACCCTTGAATACCAGCCGCCGCTGTTCAACCTTGTGCTTGTTCATGGCGCCTGCCCTCCGGGGAAAACCCGCACTTCCGTGCCCGACCTGAATCTAGTCGGTTCGGCCCCGGATCAGGCTTTTGCGGTCAGGGTGTGCCCAGCGCCTCGCGAGGGGCCACGGCCGGTGCCTTGGACGGCACGGACCTGCTGCTCCCCTCCACCACGCTGGTCCCTTCGATCACGTCGAGGTCCGGGCGGACCTCGTCCGTCAGGCCGACGCGGTTCCGGTCCTCGCGCACCATGCGCGAGAAGAGCGACAGCTCGCGGTCGAAGAGAAACTGGAAGAGCAGGCGGGTCCATGACACGTACGACTTGAGTTCCACGTAGAACTCGGGCGCCATGGCGCGGATCTTCGGCAGGCGGGTCCACGGCACCGACGGAAAATCGTGGTGCTCGTTGTGGTAGCCGACATTGAACGTCACCGCATTCAGGGCTCCATAGTAGCTGAACGTTTCCTGCTCCCCCTCGCCCGTGAGGTAGTGGCGCTGGATCCACCGTGCGCCGAGGGGGTGAAGCCCGATGCTGAAGAAGAACGACAGGGCGAGATACGCGAGCGCCTTCGGTCCGAGATAGTAGTAGACGGCGACGTTGACGGAGAGCTGCAGCAGGAGGTTGATCACCTCCAGCCGCTGTAACACCTGCACCTCCTTCATGCGTATGGGGCGCAGGGCCTGGAAGAACGGAAAGAAGAGCAGCCAGAGCGCCTTCCCGATTGCGGAGTGGCCGACCAGCCTCGCCTCCCAGACGCTGGGCACGTCCGCGTCCAGCTCGTAGACGCCCTGGAAGGCGTGGTGCTTGAGGTGGTACTTCTGGAACGGTGCAATGGACGGGAAGAAGAGGGGCATGTTGGCGATCAGCCCCGTGATGAAATTCGGCAGCTTGCGCTTGAACACGAGGCGATGGGTGCACTCGTGGATGAGCACGAACAGCCCGTGATTGGCGAAGGCGCCGATGCTGTACGACAGCAGGAACACTACCCACCACGAACTTGTGGCGGCCACCCAGGCGACCAGGCCCTGGAGGGCGACGACGACCAGCGTCCACCAGAAGGTCGACTGGCTCGGCCCGATCAGCGTCCGGATGTCCGGGTGGGCCCGGAGAATCTCCTTGGTGCGGCTGCGGTGCGGCTCGGGGGCGCTCGAATGCTTGAAGTCTTCGGTGGCGGCGGTCACGGAATCCTCAGTATCAAGATCAAGTTGCTGGGGTGGACCGGACCGGAGCACCGATGCGGAGCCGTAGCGTTGCAGAATCTATTCGTACGCAGGCGGAGTTGACAAGCACGTTATGACATGTAATAGCTGTGATGCCGAATGGACTTCTCGAAGCACTCAGGCAGAGTCAGCCATTTGCCCGGCGGAGCGCCGAGGCGATGGTGAGCGTACTTCGTACCGCCGCAGTGCTGGATCACGAACTGAACGATGCGCTCAAGCCGCATGGCCTCACGCTGACACAGTACAGCGTGCTACGCATCCCTGCGGGGCGCCGGCGAGAACGGGCTCTGCGGGCGCGCGGTGGGGGAGGGGCTCATCTCCTCGGTGCCTGATGTGTCGCGCCTGCTGGAGCGGATGGAGGACATGGGGG
>Ga0315297_10000892_pt1 | contig 17931 bp, 21 predicted proteins | sample YL17G15_0_MG_FD_203628 | JGI IMG/M metagenome (GOLD analysis project Ga0315297, IMG submission 203628) | Sediment microbial communities from Yellowstone Lake, YNP, Wyoming, USA - YL17G15_0 | ecosystem: Environmental > Aquatic > Freshwater > Lake > Sediment | place: USA: Wyoming | collected... | reverse complement strand
GGCTGACGACCATCCAGAGGGTCCTCCAGGGGCCGACCGCGCTCGAGTACGCAGTGTAGAACAGCCAGACCACGACGGCCTCGAAGACGAGGAACAAGATCACGAACCAGTGCTTTGGATAGTCGATCCTCAAGGGCTCGTTCTTGGCGATTCTCATGGTGATGCCTTTCATCTCTTCAGTGTCTGTGCGCTGCGAAGGGGGCAGAGGCTATGAGCTTCTCCTCCAGGTTCCTGTAGAAGTCGTCCTTGAAGCTGATGAACCTGGCCTTCTTCTCAGACGCAGTGAACACGAGCGTCTCGTCTCCCCTGATCTTGAACTCGCACTGGCCGTCAATGACCATCGTGCACTCCTTGGGGTCCAGGATCATGACGGCTATCTTGCTCCTCGCAGACACGACCAAGGGTCGTGCCGCCAATCTGAACGGCGCTATGGGCGCTATCACGAAGGCATCGACCCGAGGGTCGATGATGGAAGAGCCGACGCTCATGGCGTAGCTCGTAGAGCCCGTGGGCGTGGCGACTATCAGGCCGTCGGCGCGTATCTCCGTGGCGGGTGTGCCGTCGACCGATATCGCGAAATGCCTCATCTTCGCGATGTGGGCCGTGTGTACGACCGCCTCGTTCGTCGCGTCCTCGAGCCGCTTGCCGTTGAGGACTGTCTTGAGCTTCAGCCTCTCGTCGATGTGATAGTCACCCTTGAGGAGCTTCTTGATGGCGGTCTTGATCTCCTCTGACTGAATCTCGGTCAGGAAGCCAAGAACACCCGCGTTCACGCCCATGACCGGCGCGTCGCTCGCCTGCAGTGTCCGGAGGATCGTGCCGTCGCCTCCGACGGTGATCAGAGCATCCACCTTCATCTTCGCAAGCGGGATCCCCTTGAGTCCGAGCGCCTCCGCGGTGTGCGTTTCAACAACATAGTCAACGCCCTTGAGGGCCTCGAGCACCTTCTTCGCCACGGGCTTGAAGTTCCGCAGCTCGGGAGTGCCAGTGATGCCTATCCTCGTAGTACCATCTCCTTTATCCTCGGGTCACCGTAGGCCAGGAAGTTCTTCCTGTCCTGCAGATTGAATTCCATGTCTAACTTGTCGCCTTCGAGGTCCACGACCTCGCCCCCTGCTTCTCGGAGGATGAGGCAGCTAGCCGCGATATCGATAACCCTGATCATCCTCTGGAACTTTGCGCAATTCATGTAGAGCGCTTGGGCAGCGCCTTGGGCGACCAGGCACATCTCTAGGGAGGCGGCGCCGAAGGACCTGGCCTTGCTCACGATCTTTCTGACGTTCTCGGTCTCGGGGGCAGAGTCCTTGTTGTTGTAGATGATGAACACACCTTCGTCACTGTCGAACTTCGAGACTACTATCCTATGGCCGTTCAGCTCAGCACCTCCGCCCCTGCGCGCGAAATAGGTGTCTCCTGAGCTGAGGCTCTTGACCAGAGCGAAATCGCAGTCGGACAGCTTGCTCTTTCCGATTGCGAGGGACACTGAGAAGAACGGGATACCCCTCGTGCAGTTCAGGGTGCCGTCGATCGGGTCGACCACGAGGACACTCTTCGCTCCCCTGTCGATGAACCCCGCCTCTTCGCTCAGGACATTGAGCTCGATCTCTTCGTCGTCGAGGTACTTGAGGATGACATCCTCGGCGAACTTGTCTATCTTCGAGGTGGCGGACCCGCTGGCACCCATGCCGACGTGGATGTGTCCACCGAAGTCCTTGGGCAGCTCGTGGTAGGCTGCGTGGACGGCGTTTGCTATCCTGGTCAGTTCCTGCTTCACGGGCTCAATATTGGGAGGGTCATTGATATTACTTTCCCGGGATTCGGCCAGCAAGCCTGGTGATAGCTTCCTTCTGGCGCTATTGGTTCGGTCGAACAGGGGCCTCGGTCGTCTTGCGTCTTCCCCATTTCGGGAAACTTCCGCCGAAGCCGGTAATCATCTTTCGAATGCTGAGATCGGTCTCGTACTTCAGCGCAAGCTCGTGTGCCATCGTGGGGGAGAGGCCGCTGCTGACAAGCCCTTTCTCGAAGAGTTTGGCGCTTCGTCTCGCATTCCTCTTCATCCTCAGGTAGGCGATGCCCGTGCCCAGGGCGATCTTCGGGATCGTAAGAGTGATAGCGGCGACCAGCTTTGGCAGGTCGTCCTGGTGCTCACTCATCATCTTCATCCAGCTTCTTCTTGATCTTCTCGTTGATCTTCTTGCCTATCTCGTCGTCCCCGCCGACCAGTCCAGAGAAGATATTGGAGATCATGCCACCCATGCTGAAGTTCGCCATGAACTTCTCCGTGAGCTCGTATGCCTGCTTGTCGTCCATGCCGGCTTCCTTCATCTGCTTGAAGAACGCTGCGACGGACTTGCCGAACTCCTGCGCCTTGTCCGCGTTGTAGATGGTGTTGCTGATCGAGTCCAGCAGCTTCGGGATCTCAGTCGAGACCACACCCAGTATTTCCTTGACCTCTTGCGCGTCATTCTTCTTTAACCAGTCATCTGACATTCTTGTTCACCTCATCGCCCTTTCTCAGGGCTTCTTGGACCGTACTATGCGTGGTGCCAGTACATAAGGAAAGTGAGCATTAGTGACCATCTGCCGGCTATGTGCCGTCTTGTTTCGCAGGAGATGGCTCTTCGCTTCTCTTTCCGACTCCTAGCCCGAGCAGCTCGAACCACTTGTCCACATAGGCTTCCGCAAGCCAGTACTCCCTCGATCTCTGGGACCCTTTGGCACGCACGACGCCCTTCTCCTCCAGCCCCTTGAGCCGCTCGCGGACTATCCGTCTCGAGGACGTGCCCCTCATCTCTTTCAACTTCTCGGTTATCTGGGAGATGTTCTGCCCGTCCCTCTCGAACAAAACCTTGACGATGTCCCTGGAGATAGAATCCTTCACGCCCGGGATCAGAAGGTCGGGCGATATCGCACCGTACCTCTGGTACAATCCTAACATCTTGAAGTAGCTGGAGGAGATCTTCTGGAACCGCTCGATGTAGTCGACGAGCTGAGCGTAAGGCCTTGCGACCTTGCTCATCGACTCCTCGAGGCCGTCCATCTTCTCCGCGAGGGACTTGATCTGCTTCTCGAGGTCCTCGTCCGCCATCGGGCTTGCCATCGCCTTCGATGTATAACTGATTTATCAGGGAACGCCCATGGCCTCAGCACAATGGCGAAGCTTCTGTCCAAGGTCGACGGAGTAGCGGGAGTGTTCACGGACGGGAAAGGCCTCCTGACGGTCAACGGCGCTCCCGGCAAGACCGTCTACGGAGAGCGCCTCTTCGCGGTCAACGGTGTGGAGTACCGCTCTTGGGATCCCTCCAGGTCGAAATTGGCAGCCGCGATCCTCCTTGGCGCGAAGGATTTCGGCCTGGATGAGAACACGAATGTGCTGTATCTCGGGGCTGCTTCCGGCACGACAGCCTCGCATGTCTCGGACATCGTTGCAGGCGGCATCGTTCACTGCGTCGAGGTGTCGGAGAGGTCGTTCAGGGACCTGGTTCCCGTCTGCGAGGCCAGGCGGAACATGATCCCTCACCTGGCGGACGCGAACCTGCCCGAGAAGTACGCACATGTCATCGAGGGCGTCGAGTTGGTCTATCAAGACATCGCCCAGAGGAACCAGGTGGATATCTTCGTCAGGAACATGGCGGCGTTCGAGGCCGAGCACGGCGTCCTGATGCTCAAGTCCAGGAGCGTGAACGTCAACCGGAAGCCGAGGGAGATATTCGCCGAGGTCCGTGAGGAGCTCGTGTCTAGATCCTTCAAGGTCAGGAACATCATCTACTTGGAACGATACTCAAAGGACCACGCGGCCTTCTTCGTGGAGGTGTAGACACGATCGAGAAGTTCACGTATGTCATCGCATTCAAGGGCGACAAGTTCGTGATGGTCCGGCACAGGGACAGGAAGTGGGAGATGCCTGGTGGCCGGCTGCTCAAAGGCGAGAACCACGAGCAGGCGGCCGTGCGTGAGTTCTTCGAGGAGACCGGCATGAGCCTGGACATCATCGGGCACATCAGGATATTGACCCCCGGTGGAAAGGTCTTCGTCGGCACTGTCCGCGGCGAGCTGAAGGCTGGCCCGACCGAGTACAACATCGTCGAGGTCAAGGAATTCACGGACCTCCCTGACGAGCTCTCGTTCCCTCTGGTGGAGTATCGCGCCATGCTAGCCCAGGCGAAGCGCGTATTAGAAACCTTTAAAAGGGGGAAGAATATAGACGGCTCTGCCTCGCCACTGACATAGAAGAAACGGAGTCAGATCAGCAATGTCAAGGATGCATTCAAGCAGGAAAGGTTCTTCGGGCTCGAAGCGGCCGCTATTGACGGAGAACCCGAAGTGGGTTCAGCAGTCGTCCGAGGAAGTGAAGGACCTCGTAGCGAAGATGGCAGGCGAGGGAGTGTCCATGGCCAAGATCGGCCTGGTTTTGAGGGATCAGTACGCTGTCCCGAGCGTGCATCTGGCAACGGGCAAGAGCGTCAAGCAGATCCTGGACGAGAAGAACATCAAGTTCGACCTCCCGGAGGATCTGCAGGCCCTGATGAAGCGCGCCGTGTCCATGGGCGGACACGTCAAGAAGAACAAGAAGGACCTGCACAACCTGAGGGGGAGGGCGCTCATAGAGTCGAAGATCAGACGACTTGTGAAGTATTACAAGCGGGAAGGCATAATCCCGGTGACGTGGAAATACTCCCTGGATACCGCCGCACTGCAGGTCGAGTGATGCTTATATGGGCGGGAGCATAACACTCCCGGACGAGTTCTCCGACAGCCTGAAGCATGCTCAGAAGGTCGTCAATTCAGCTAGTTACCTGAGGGTCATCTCTCACTACGACGCGGACGGTTTGGCCGCAGCGGCCATCATGGTCGGGGCGCTCACCCGAAGCAAGAAACAGTTTCATCTCAGCATCAACCGGAGCTTGGACAAGGACATCATCGATGGCATCGCCAAGGAGGGGAACGAGGCGATACTGTTCCTCGACATGGGCTCTGGCCAGATAGACGCGCTCGAGGCTCTGGAGGCGAAGCTCGTGGCCCTGGACCACCACAAGCCCATAAGGAAATCGCGTAAGGTCGTCCAGGCGAACCCGCATTTCTACGGCATGGACGGTATGACCGAGGCGTGCGCGTCGACGGTCTCGCTCCTCTTGGCCATCACGATGGACCCGTGCAACTGGGACCTCTCGCCGATCTGCATAGCCGGGATAATCGGTGACAGGCAGCACATGGGCGGCATGAAGGGCGTCAACCAGCAGATACTCGACTATGCGAAGGAGAAAGGATTCATCGAGGTCCAGAGAGGCCTCAGCTTGAAAGGCGCGACCATCGCGGACGCCATCGCGGATTCCGTGGACCCGTACTTCGTCGGGCTGTCCGGGCGGAAGGAAAACGTGCTAGCGTTCCTGGAGTCGATCCACCTCAACCCGAACACGGCCATGGGCGCGCTGGACGAGGTCTTCAGGAGGAAGCTCACATCCATGCTCTCGCTGAGGCTCATGGGTCAGGGGTGCAGGCCGGAAACGGTCGAGGAGCTCGTGACGGATGTGCACTGGATCCCGTCCCTGAGCCTGACAGCGGCTGACCTCGCGGACCTGCTCAACGCTTGCGGCAGGATGGACCACGAGGGCCTGGGCATCGCTCTCTGCATGGGCGACAACGAGTCCATCGCGAAGGCGGGAGAGCTCAGGAGAGAGTACAACAACAAGATATTGCAACGCCTCTTGAGCATCGAGACGGACGGTGTCAAACACAAGGATCACATGCAATACTTCACAGCAGAGGACCCGTCGCTCGCAGGCGCGCAGTGCGGCCTCGCTATGCAATACATACTTGACCAGTCGAAGCCAACGCTCGCATTCTCGCATGTCAAGGGCAGCGTCAAGATCTCCAGCAGGGGGACGAAGCACCTCATCTCGAAGGGGCTCGACCTCTCGGCCGCTCTGAAGAAGGCTGCGGAGAAGCTCGGAGGGGCCGGGGGCGGGCACGCGGTTGCTTCCGGCGCAACCATCCCTGAGGACAAGGAAGAGGAGTTCGTGAAGGCCGTGGACGCCATCATCGGGCTCCAACTCCGGTAGCGGATTTCTTGCGACATAATTATAATGGGACCGACGGCAATCAGGTCTGGATTGGGGTAGGATGAACGACGAAGAACCGGCCGAGAGCGACGAGGATATGAAGAACGACCAGTGGCTGAAGGAGAACTATATCGATCTTGTACAGGATTATCCGAATCACTGGATAGCGGTCGCCGACCGACAGGTCATCTGCAAGGGCAATTCGAAGCGCGCGGTCGAGGCGGAGGCCAAAAGACTCGCCCCGGACAGAATTATCTCGCTCTACTTCATCGAACCATCGGACATCATGCCTTGAGCTCGGTCATCATCCAGGGAAGGTCCACTTCGTCCGTTCTGAATCGTTGTCTGACCGCGCTGTCCTCCAGCCTCGTCCTGACACCCGCGTTGTGCATGACTAGACCGGTCCACGCGATCATCGCGCCGTTGTCGACGCATAACGAGCCTGGAGGGACGAACATCTTCGCGCCTCTCTCCTCTGCCATGATCCTGACCATCTCCTGAAGGCGCTTGTTCTGCACAACGCCGCCTCCGAGCAGGACCTCGTCTTTTTCCACATGGGCCATAGCCCTCTCGGTCACCTCGACGAGCATCGCGAAGCAGGTCTCCTGCAGGGAGAAGCACAGGTCCTCCAGCCTCTTCCCTTGACCACGTAGCTGTATGGCAGCAGTCAATATTCCCGAGAACGCGACATCCATGCCCTTCACGCTGTACGGGAGATCTATCAGCTCCTTGCCCTCTCTCGCAAGCTTCTCGAGCTGAGGACCTGACGGGAACGGCAGGCCGACCGACCTTCCGAACTTGTCGATCATGTTGCCTATGCCGACATCAAGCGTCTCGCCGAACACGCGGTATCGGCCACCAGAATACGCGATGACCTGGGTGTTCCCCCCAGATGCATACAGGAGGATGGGGTCCATGCAGCCAGTCACCTTCCGGCCGATCTCCAGGTGGGCGACGCAGTGGTTGACTCCGATGAGGTCCACGCCCAGGCTCAGTGAGACTGACCTCGCGGCCGTTGCAGCCGTCCGCAGACAAGGTCCGAGACCCGGTCCTTGGGAGAACGCTATCAGGCCGATATCCTCGTACTTGATCCCGGCCTTTGCGACCGCCTCGTGCATCAGAGGCACGACGTTCTCCGCGTGATGGTTCGCGGCCTCTCTGGGATGGATGCCGCCTTTCGAACCGTCGATCATCTTGGTCAGGTTGGCGAGGACATTGCAGTCATGGTCGACAATGCCGATCCCGACGGTGTGGGCCGTGCCCTCGATGCCGAGGCAGATCATCGGGCGTACATCACGTGCCAGATAAATAGAGTATTCTAGAAAAGAATGAGAATCGAAGAAGCCTGAGGGGCTTCTTCTTTTTTGGTTTCTTCAGAGGACTATCTGGATCGACCTGCCGACCTTCTGCACGATCGCAGCGTCGTAGGCGATCTTCGCCGTCAGGCAGTCCTGGACCGCAAGTCCGGTGGAGCAGAAGACCGTGATCTGTTGGTCGCTCTCCCTGCCCGGCTTCAGGCCCGCAACGATGTGCCCTATCTCGACGTCGACGTCGTCCTTCGTCATCTCGCCTTTGGACAGCGGGACATTGATCTCGCCCGAGTGACTCGCCTGCTCCCAATCGTCAATGACCAGGCGCGCGCGCTTCAGTATCTTCGGGTCCATCTCCTGCTTTCCGGGCGCATCGGCTCCCATGCAGTTGAAGTGCGTGCCGTCCTTGACCCATTCGTCGAGCACGACCGGCGCGCGGGCCGATGTGACCGTGACAACGATGTCGGAGTCGACGACGCAGTCCTTCGCGTTCTGGACGGCCTTGATCTTGCCGACCTGTTCCTTGTAGTGGCGCCTGAACTCCCTTGCCAGCGCCTTGCTCTTCTCCGGGAACATGTCGTACAGTCTGACCTCATCGAAGTGGCCGAACTGAGTTATCAGTGCGAGCATCTGGGTCCTGGCCTGGTTGCCGCAGCCTATTATTCCGAGGATCTTCGGGTTCGGCCTCGCAAGGTACTTGGAAGCTACTGCGCTCGCGCCGCCCGTCCTCATGTCGGTTATGTGCGTTGCATCCATGAACGCCAGTGGGGCTCCCGTGTGCGGGTTCACAAGGACCAGCACTGCCATGACAGTCCTCATCCCGAAGTTCTTCGCATTGTCCGGGTGGACGTTCACTATCTTCACTGCGGATACATCCATGTCCTCGACGTACGAGGGCATCGTCCTCAGGTCGCCGTTGAACTTCTCGTAGAAGAGGTACGCCTTCGGCGGCATCTGGACCTTTCCGAGCCCCTTGTGCCTGTAGGCGTTCTCGACCGCGCCGAGCACATCCTTCATCTCAAGGAGCTTCTTGACCTGCTTCCCCGTCAGAAGCAAGGTCCTGACAGAAGCGTGTTGTGTAGACATCCAATTCCACTACTCCTGTTAGTTGCATCTTATCTGACGATTTAAGGGTATTCCAGCTAAAGCATAAGTTTCCATACGAAGGTTGGCAGGCCAGTGTGATAACGATGTTTACCTGCCGAGGGCGAGATCCGTACAAAGTGGTGATGGAAAAGCACTTTAATCTCGTAGCTCCATAAGACAACCGCATGCCCCCTGCCGAGCTGGAGGAGTAACTATCCCAGTAGAACGCAAGCTGTCCGCCAACTCTTCTAAGGATTTCAAGACCGTTCTCGAAGTGCTCAAAGGGAACGTCGGGCTCATTGCCGAGAATTGGTTCGCATCCTTCTCGAGATCGTCCTACCTTAAGGGCAGGGAGTTCGGCGAGCCCGAAACGGTTCGTCTCGATCGAATGAAGGCCTACGTGGAGGCCACAGTCGAGAGGGCGGAGAACCCCGAGTCGAAAAAGGCCCATGAGGTGCTCAAGAGCTCGATCAGGGCGGACACCGCGAAGGTCTTCGGATTCACTGCGATGGTCAAGAAGCAGAACCTGCTCAGGGACGTCATGCTCTACGTGGTCGAGCACGACCTTCCGGACCTGCCACGTGCGACCGCGAAGCTGGCGATCGATGCGATGATTGACAAGAGCATCGAGGGAACTGTGATGATGCTCGAGGAGTACGGGGAGTTGCGGAGCTCCATCGCCTCGTGCCTGCCCGGCGCTCCAGATTCGCATTTCACTGGTGACCAGGGCCTATCGCGGATCTGCAGGAACCTGATGGACTATTTCGAGGTCGATTTCGTGGCCCTCTTCACATTCCGTCCTCCAGCCAGCGAGTTCATCTGCGAAGCTTGCTCAGCGAAGGGCGTCACTCTCACGAAGGGTTCGACCGTCCTGCTCGACTCGTTCCCGATCGGTGCCGATGCGGTGAGGGAGAAGAAGATCAAGTTGATCGGCAACGGCGAGGAGGAGTCGTCCGAGAGACGCAAGGTGCTTGGAAGATTGATGTTCAACCGTTCGATGGCGGTCCCGCTGGTCAATGGCGAGGAGGTCATCGGCCTGATACTCCTGGGTGACAGCTCCAAGGTAACGATGTTCACTCCAGAAGAGGCCGGCCTGATGGAGGACATCGCGGTCCAGATCGTCTGGGTTATGAGCAGCACCGACCTGTTCAACAAGCTCTCGACGAGGTCGAAGGCGCAGAAGGCATTGATCGACACAGCCGCCGCTCTGCAGCAGGAAATCAGCTCCGAGGAGATCTACAGGATCGTCGCGACGAAGCTCCTGGAGATCGTTCCCAGCAAAGAGCTCGCGTTCTACGTGTATGACTGGGAAAGGCGGATCGGAAACCCTGTCTATGCGACCGGACCGTACGCGTCTGAGATAATGATGGACAGGGAGTTCCCTGCGGACGTCGGCTTTACCGGATACGTTGCGCGCTCAAGGAAGGCGGAGATAATCCTCGACAGTGAAGCCGACCCGAGAGGAAACTACATCCCGGGAACCCCGAGAACGCACACCAGGATGCTGGTCGTGCCCGTCATAGGCCAGAGAGAGGTCCTAGGCGTCATAGAGCTGTTCAAGTATCCACCCGATACGTTCAGCCAGGAGGACCTTGAGGCCGCGACGATGTTCGCCAATCATGCCTCGGTCGCGCTTGAGAACGCCAAGCTTCTGACGGAGCTGAGGCATGCCAGGGACCAGATCGAGGTCCACATGGACTTGCTCACTCATGACATAGCCAACTACACGACCCCCATCATGGCCTACTTCGAATCCCTGAGAGCCAGACAAGACTTGGACCCTCAGATAGCCCAGGCTGTCGACAGGACCTCCAGGCAGGTCGAGAGCATGATGAGGTTGGTTGAGATGGTCCGCACGGTGGCGCGGGTGAGAGACGAAGCCCCGAAGAACCTCCACGCCGTCGACGTCAAGAAGGCCCTCGAGGCCTCGATCAAGGAGATAAGGGACAAGTCCAAACGGGATGACGTAGAGTTCGAGCTCGATCTGCCCAAGGAGCCAGTGATGGTTCGCGGGGACGACATGGTCGAGGACATCTTCATGAATCTCTTCTACAGCGTCGCCATGCCGGACAAGGAAGCCAAGACCAAGCTCATGGTCTCCATGGAGTCCAGGAAGGACCACAAGATGGAGTTCTGGTGGATCAAGGTGTCTCAGCCCAGCAGGGCGATCCCCAACCACCTCAAGGGCGAGGTGCTGAGATTGGCGAAGGCCTCGAAGTCGGAGCTCACGAGTGGTTTCGGCATAGGCCTCGCCGCAGCCAAGGGCGTTGTCGAGAGATACTCGGGCCGTATGTGGGTCTCGGACATCGTCCAGGGAGACTATACCAAGGGCTGCGTGTTCAACATAATGCTCCCCAGAGTGAAGTGACCCTCGAACAAGTTCTTGTAATTCTTTGGCGTTCGCCTGAAAGGGGAGCAATCTGCCGAGGCGCAAGTACGGACACATGGTTAGGGCCATTCCACCGGTCCCTGAGGACAAGTGCAGGTATTGCAGGCTCGGCATCGCGTGCCCGATCCACAAGAAGAAGCTGTTTTAGATGCCGAACGTTAGCAGTTTGGCGAGGCTGATGTCGGACCCCAGATACGCCGCTACAGCTGCGCCAAGTAGATTCAAGAACCGGCCAGCGACCAGAAACCGGGGTCCAAGCAGCCTCAAGTGGCTCTTAACGATGCCCAGCAGGTCTCTCCTTGCCTCCTTCACGTGGGTATTCCATGGCGGCATACACTAGGTTCTCAGCTCGGTCATCGTACTCGATGACAATTCCAGTCCTTTCTCCTTTCTTGAAAACCTTCACTTTAATGGACTTCTTCAGTTCGTCTGGGACTTGCGCCCTGATTCTAGCTTGCATGTGCTTCGCGTGCGCCTTGAGGGGTGCTCCAATCTCAGGCAGAGGCAGCTCCAATCTTCCCACTTCATCACCGCAAGCCCGGATTGTCTTCTGGTTATTGAATAGTTCGACGGACGGGAAGGTTTCTCAACCTCAGGGTTCACTGAACGCAGCGTGAGTTCACGAAGCCCGATGTCGCCGCCTTGATCGAGCTCAACAGCACGTGCTCGGGCGTGTCCACCTCAAGCATTTTGACGGGAGAAGGTCATTCGCGTCCGGGACAACAGATGAAGGAATATGGACTGATAGTCGTCGGCACCGGCGCTGGCATGAACGTGGTCGATTCCGCCCTTGAGCGCGGGCTGAAGGTGGCGATCGTGGAAGAAGGCCCCGTGGGCGGAACGTGCCTGAACAGAGGCTGTATTCCATCCAAGGTTCTGGTCCATGTCGCTGACGTCATCAGGGAAGCGGAAGAGGCCGCAAAGATCGGGGTCTCGTTGAAGGTCGAGAGCATCGACTACAAGAAGATCAAGGAGCGCATGTGGGACATCGTCCTGACCGGCAGAGGGGAGATGGAAACCAGCCTGAAGCAGATCAAGGATATCGATTTCTACAACGTCATAGGCACATTCGTCTCCGACTACACCATGCAAGTGGGCAACGAGACGATCACGGCGCCCAGGATCGTGCTCGCCTCCGGAGCAAGGGCTCAGATCCCACCGATCCCAGGGCTGGACAAGGTCAAGTACCACACATACAGGACAGTGTTCGGCATCGAGGAGAAACCTGAGAGCATCATCATCCTGGGCGGGGGATACATCGGGTGCGAGTTCGCGCACTTCTTCTCCGCGATCGGCACCCACGTCGTCGTCATCGGCAGGAACCCCGTTCTTCTTCCCCACGAGGAGCCCGAGACGAGCCTCGTCGTGAAGAAGAGGCTCTCAGAGCATGCGGAGATCCATACTGGCACTAACACCGTGAAAGTCGAGGGCACGGACGGCAGGGTAGCCGTCACAATCAATGATCCGCTCGAGAGGGCCGAGAGGACGATCGAGGCTCAGCACCTGTTGGTCGCCACGGGCGTGCGCTCGAACACCGACTGGCTCAAACCCGAGAAATCCGGCGTCAAGACCGACGACAAGGGCTGGATCACGAGCAACCAATATCTCGAGACCTCGAAGCCGAACATCTACGTGCTCGGGGACGCCCTCGGCAGGAACATGTACAGGCACACGGCGAACTACGAAGCCTCGGTCGTGCGGAATAACTTGTTCGAGGAACACAAGGTGACGCTCGACCTGCACGCGGTTCCCCACGCTGTCTTCACGAATCCGCAGGTGGGCCAGGTCGGGATGACTGAAGAAGAGGCGAAGCAGGGAAGGAAGGTCATGGTCGGCGTGAGCAGGTATTTCGACAGCGCCATGGGCTTCGCGTACGGGGATGAGGATACCTTCGCGAAGGTGATCGTGGAATATCCGAGCAGGAGAATCCTTGGCGCGACAGTCGTCGGCCCGCAGGCAGCTACCTTGGTCCAACAGGTCGTGAACCTGATGTACACCGAGGCCGGAACTTACGCTCCGTTCGCGCGCGCGCAGATAATTCATCCTGCCCTGTCCGAAGTACTGGCCTCTGCGTTCGGCCGGTTGCGACCGGCGAACTTCGAGCTCGAGCACCATCGCCACTAGGACGCGTATTGATCCATCCCGATCGTTCAGCTAGTTTGGTCAACCTCAGGAAATCCATCGAAAGTCATGTGTATGGAGAGAGAGATTCTGCAGTGGATAGAATGGGCTATGAATCGGACATCGGACTGATCGCTGAGGAGGCCAGCCCCTGAGCCGCCGGTGTGGCGAACCATTGACGAGGTCGAGGATGAAACCGATCCAGGATTTCAAGGGCAACGAGATGCGTTGGTACAGTACCGGATTTGCTCGGTGGAACAACGAGCTCCTGGGCACGGACGGAGAGACCTATGCCACCCTTGTTTGGAAAGGCGTTCTCATGAACAAGGCGATGGGCTCCTGTGCCAAGGGAGACTACCAATTCAAGTGGGCGGGATTCGCTCGGAGGCATGTCCCCGTCGTAGAGATGTCGTCGGGCAAGGAGATCGGCAAATTGAGTCTGGGGCTTTTCGACAGCGGATGGTTGCAGATGGAGAACGGGCGCAGATATCAATTCAAACAGATTGGCTGGAAAAGCCGATGGTCGTTCTTTGACGATCTCGGGGAGAAGCAGTGCACGCTCGCCTTCCGTTCTTGGGTGAGTAGGGGCGGGGATGCCATCATCGCGGTCAATGCGACCCTGAACCCGGACCTGCCAATCCTCCTGCTCGTCGGCTGGTACGCAATGAACATGATGAGTATCGAGACAATCGCATATGTGTCCTAGGGTGGCTAGTATGATCGGGAGTTGAGCGGATGAAGAAGTATCACATGCGCAGACAGGAATTAGAGATGAAGAGCAAGAGGGCAATGCGGGAGATTCTCGCGGGTCAAGAATGCATGACCATCGCCATGTGCAAGGGCAAAGAGCCCTATCTTGTCACGGTCACATATTCGTATGATGCTCGAAACCAATCATTCTACTTCCATTGTGCGCCCGTCGGGAAGAAGATCGACTACCTGAAGACGAACCCGATCGTTTGGGGTCAGGTCCTTGAGGACCTCGGATACGTCAAAGGGGAGTGCGAACACAGTTACAGGACAGTAATGTTCAGAGGAAAGGCAGAATTCATCACGAACCCCAAAGAGAAACGGAGGGCGCTCGGACTCATGATCGACAAGCTGGAGGAGAGGCCGAGCGAGGCCAGGAAGCGACTCATTACTCAGAGTTCTCTGGAGAAGGCGTCAATTGTCAGGGTGAAAGTCCTGGAACTCTCCGGAAAGGAGAGCCTTCACAAAAAGGGATAGGACCGTTGGTCATCTCTTACAAAAGAACCGTGTCCCCGAGGACGCCCACGCAGCTGCCGATATCCCGGCGAGAGCCATGATCGAGGCGATGAGTATCGCGAGGTTCTGGTAGGCACTGTAATCGTCAGCGTAGAAGAACAGCCAAAAGACTATGAATATCAGCCATCCCACGCACGCGATGCCAGACACCACTGATGGCAGCTTTGGCTTGTGGATTTCCGTGACACCACGGTCGAAATGCTTTGCATATTTCAAGCCCCAGGTAACCCATGTCCCCGCTAGGACGCCGATTCCCGCGATTATGGAGACCAAGACCATGGCCAGATTCTTAAACATGCTGTAGTCGCTTGCGTAGAAGAACAGCCAGATCACGAGGAATATGAGCCATCCGAAGAACACCGCTATCGAAACGGCGATTCTCCATCCGAAGCCCGGTGTCCTCATAGCCTCGAGGCCTTCCTTTGGCATGCCTTCTTCACACATGGTTCTCCCTGGGCAAACGATGCAATTCTCATTAATAAGTTCTGCGGCGGAACTCCCCAATCGCCACGTGGCCATACGGCTGAAGTATGTGGTTCTCGTTCCCAATCCATTGGATTGTTATCCTTGGAGGACTATTGGGTGACAAGACCTACCGGGAGGGAAATGATCATGACGTTTGTAGTCGCACCAACGAAACCGGTCGTCCCCTTCGATTTGCTGGAGAAGATCGACGTTCGTGTTGGGACGATCGAGCTCGTCGAAGATGTCAAAGGATCGGACAGGATGGTCAAGCTCACCGTGGACTTCGGCGACAGGAAAAGGACCGTCCTTGCGGGCATGAAGAAGGAGCGTGCCAACCCCAAGGAGGTCGAGGGGAAGCAGGCGCTCTTCGTGGTGAACCTGGAGCCGAGGAAGATCATGAGCGTGGACTCGGAGGCGATGCTGTTCGATATCGGATATCCAGACGGGATCTTCCCTGTGCTTGCGATCCCAGAGAAGCCTGTCCCCAATGGTGCGAGGGCTGGGTAGTCAGAGGAACGAATCGGTACGCACGAGAATATCTCCAATAGATGTCGATGAGTGGGCCCAACCGGGCCAGAACCAATGCCCAGCCAGATGATGCATGTGGGGTTTCAATTTTCTCGTGATAGTTCAAGGCCAGTTCTCAAAACCCTTTAACTTTTTTCTCAATCCCGGATTATAGCCCAGAATTTACCATCAATTAAAACTGGAAGCTATAATCTTCGAAGCTGGAAACAATCTTCCAACGAGGGGGGTTTCATGCCGGTAGAGAATGTTCGACTTGTGAGCCAGGCAATTGGTTGGTACCCCGTGAACCCGGGTGACCGCTCCCCCAGCAGCAACTGCTACCCCAGGATTTGATTTTCGCCTGATTCAGTCGATCCATGTCAACGGCGGTTACAATTCCCCAGATCCGGCGGATTGATTTCCCCACTTCTGGCGGTCAATCTTCCCCACTCCTATTTATCCTTGTCTGAGACCCTCGCCGGCGGAGGGTAGGTCAATCCCGCCTTCCGCCTCGCCTGCAGCCTGTAGCTCTCTCCCTTGATGTTCACCGTGAGGCTGTGGTGGAGTATGCGATCGAGGACCGCCGAGGCGAGCACGTTGTCTCCCAGGACCTCACCCCACTCGGCATACGACTTGTTCGATGTGTAGATCGTCGAGCCCCTCTCGTACCTCTTCGACACCACCTGGAAGAACAGGTGGGCGCCTTCCCTGTCCAGCGGCAGGTACCCGATCTCATCCACTATCAGGAGCCTCGGCCTGCATACGCTCCTCAGGGCGCGCTCGAGCGAGCCCCTGTGGCTCGCGCTCTTCAGCTTCTCGACCATCTGCAGCGTGCTCGTGTAGTACGCCGAGTACCCCGCCTTGATGGCCTCCATGCCCAGTCCTATGGCGATGTGCGTCTTCCCCACGCCAGGAGGCCCCAGGAGGATGAAGTTCTCGTCGTTGGCTATGAACCTCAGAGACCGCAGGTCCGCGAACACCTTCTTGTCTATCGACGGCTGGAAGGATGGGTCGAACTCCTCCAGGGTCTTCTTGACGGGGAAGTGCGCGAGCCGTGTCATCGTAGCCACCGAAGACGCCTTCCTGGCCCTCACCTCATCGTCCACGAGCCTGTCGAGCACATCTACCGTGGACGAGTCGTCCGCGGCGGCCTTCTCGAGCACGGAGTCGAGCACCGACTCGGCCGCGAACATCCTCAGCTTCAGGAGGTTGCCATGGAGCCGTTCGTACGCCTGGCCGTCGGTCATCTGATCCCTCCGGTGCCCGCGAAGCTGTCGTAGACAGACAGCTCGCGACGGCCCACATCGACCGGCGGATGAGGGATCATGACCCGGGGTCTCTCATCGATGGCGGCTATCCTGTCCATGTGCCGTTCCTGGTTGGAGTCCCTTATCGCCTTGTAGAGCCCATCGAAGTGTTCCTTAATTCTGATGCATCTGTGTGTCCCTGGAACTGTCTCGTGCGTGGCGACTACTTCGTCGTCCACGACCACATCGAACCGCTCGCCCTTGACCCGCAGCCTGCACTCTCTTCCAGCGAACCGCCATGGGACGGAGTACCTGTTCCCCAGGTAGGACACGAAGCAGTCCCTGGAGACCCTCCTGAACTCCGTCTGGACGACCTGGTACGGCGAGAGTGAGGCGAACGGCCTGAGCCCCTCGAGCTTGAACCTCTCGAGGGGCACCTCGAATGTGGTGCCATGGACCCTGGAGTTGACCTTGTCGCACCAGCCGAGCGCGTGCGTGTTCAGCTCGGAGAGCGAGGAGAACTCGCGCCCGAGGAAGAAGTTGTCCTCGACGTACTGTGCGATCCTCTCGACCTTGCCCTTGGTCTTGGCGCCCTCTATCCCTGGCTTGCACAGCCTGGGCGTGAAGCCGTAGTGCAGGAAGAAGTCCTTGAACAGGGGGTTCCACTCGGAGTCGGAGGAGACCACGGCACGCTTCAGGACGACATTCTTGGTGTTGTCGTACAGGATCGTGTCGGTGTATCCATCGAAGTATCCGAAGGCGCTCATGTGGCATGTGATGAATGTGGAGGTGGTGACGTCGGTGGTGAACACGACGAAGCTCATCCTGGAGTACCCCAGGACCATGGCGAACCCCCGGAGATGCTCTGATTCGCCATCGAGTTCGACCTGTCCGAAGTCGATCCAGTCGGCCTGGGCCTGTTCCCCCGGAGGCGTCTCGAACCTCAGCTCGGCAGGTATCGCTCTATCGTTCCTCAGAGGCCTCATGAACTCCTTCACGGCGGTGTACCCGCCCGTGTAGCCTCTCTCCTGGATCTCCTCGAGTATCCTCACGGCGCTCAGGGGATGCAGCCTGAGACGGCCGACGATGTACTCCTTGTGCGGGTCGAGAAGCCCCGTTCCACGGCATGCGTGTTCCGGAGGCGCCCCGCTCTGGGCGTACCTCCGCACCGTCTTCCTGTCCATCCCCAGTTCCCTTGCTATCTGGCTGATCGTCTCTCCCTGCTGGTATCTCTGTCTGATGTCCATCCAGTCCACTTCCGACTTCATTGTCTCGACCCCCGTTGGACAGGGGCCAAATCAGAAGTGGGGAAATCAATCCGCCGGATCTGGGGAACTTAATGCGCCATTGACACATGTCTGGCAACTGCCGGGTTCAAATCCCCTTCGGTCCACCATCATTCTTCGGAAAAGAACATTAGAAAGGAAAAGAGTTTGGGAACGCCCTGGTGCAATTCCGTTTTGATTGAACCGAAATGATGG
>Ga0315297_10000887_pt1 | contig 17977 bp, 31 predicted proteins | sample YL17G15_0_MG_FD_203628 | JGI IMG/M metagenome (GOLD analysis project Ga0315297, IMG submission 203628) | Sediment microbial communities from Yellowstone Lake, YNP, Wyoming, USA - YL17G15_0 | ecosystem: Environmental > Aquatic > Freshwater > Lake > Sediment | place: USA: Wyoming | collected... | reverse complement strand
TTTCTCCTGTGCACGAAGGATGGCTTTGATTATATTAGCCTTGGACCGATATTGTGTTGGAAGCCCCATCTTGTGCGCAATCTCTCGAAGCGACCCAAGATCCAATACTTGTAGTTGATCGGCATTCAGGCGGGGTCCACTCATTACTGGCATTACGCGGTCCGCTTTTTCCTCTACCTGCGCTTCCAATACCGTGACTTCCGGAACAATCTCCTGGGCCACTATGAAGTCGGGCCGCCGCTTCGATACCGCCGCCTCCAGAGCTGGGCTCGGAGGTACCTCCGCCGCCTTCGGGAGTACCGGTCTATCAGGCTGGCGCGGGTGACGGGTGAGGTCGTGCCGTGGGAGGTGCTCTTTGGCGCTATCATACACTACTATGACCAACCCCTGGCGAATCAAAGCCAAAAAGTCGGGGTCGTTCTCAATCCAAACTCTGGAACAAGTCTGCTCCAAGTCGAACCCTACGCCAGGGCGCAAAGTAATGCACCCATTATTCTCTAAATCGAAACTGAACGGACCACGGGTCGCCGCCTTAATTTTGAACACAAGACACTCCTTTCGTTTCGACTATACCACTATCCATATCTGTTTTACAAGTATCTACGTGGTACAGCATATACTAATCTTACTGCAAACGGTTGATGAAGGCTTTAATTAGCGTCGAAAACGAACCATACGCGGTTGCAGACTAGCTGGACTCATTGTCTTTTGCATAAGAGTTGGTCTACTAGTAGAAGTCATGGGGGTCATTAGTATTCTATAAACGCCTATATAGCACTGTATCATATCGTTGCTGCCGTTAGGTGGGTGGTCCACCTTTATACCGGAGTCGTTTAGTCGCTTTAGTTCGTGTATAGCTTTAGCACACGGTATGTTTCGGTCTACCTGCGGATCGCCGTTTTCGGCCGCCGGGAAACGAACTTTCCCAGAGTAGCAAGCGTTCCTAAAGGCGATATGATCGTCTCTACTGAGGTTCTTTTTGAACGCCACGATCCCTTCATCGATCAGTTCCTGAATATGATCGGTGGAATTCCAGCGGTCGTAGCTTGCAGCTAGTAATTTAGTAGTCCGGTTCATAGCCTTAATAAAGTTTACTATAGATGGAAAATGCACCGACCTCTGCACCCCATACTTTATAGGGCGCATTTCCAAAGCCGCATCTATCACACACAAATCGTTATCGCGATGGCCTACGGCTAGACAAAAACTGTCCCCAGTTTCGCCAGGGTCACAATGCACAGCATAGCGCGCTAAGTTGTTTATGCGCATACCTAAGAATTCAGGCCTTATATAATGATACTGAACTGTCTGCACTCCATTGGTAGCCGTAGCGTCAAATGCTACTTCTCTATACTGTAATATGGACGGGCGTTTCTTATCCTCACACAGATCCACTCTGACTGGATCATCTATGAAGGGGTTTTCCGCACCGGGCGGATTAGCACCAAAATCACGCTCGGCGCCAATGGGGTCTTTTTCGTATGCCTCCGCCAAATCGCGCTCTTTGCTGATAGTGGGGTTGAACTCCCAGGTAGGCATATGAAAGGAGTACATACGGCGTACGCGCGTAGCGGTTTTCAATAATTGCATAGATTTATCGTCTAAGAATATGGGCGACGATACAGACAGCATGAGCCCATCTTCCGCAATCCACTCACCCTCTTCCCGCAACCTCGCACAACTGGCCCGCACAGTCAGCAGCGAGTTCTCGAGAACGCGGTATACCTCAGTAGCCGATCTTTTACTATCACCGGCGTCCAGGCGAGATAACTCATCGAAAGCCACTGCCAGTCTAGTGGGTCCAGCCAGTGTGCCTGAGTTGGTGTGGGTAGCACAAACCCGAATGAATTTATCAAACCACTCTATTTCAGTGTCGTTCTCCCAGTATAAATCTCCGCGGCGCAAATTGTGATCGGTCACTTCTAAATCCATTAACTGCCTGCGGTAATTCTGAAACCAGGGGCTGTGATCGTAAAGCCCTCGAAAGTGTCCGTAAATTGTTTTTTCAGCTTGCCGTTGACCAGCCGCGACGAAGTCTATGTCTAATGTTTGGCTGCTCACCATACCTAACCTGGCGGGCAGGCTCTCGTAGCACAGCAGGTTGTGTAGATGCGCGGCCACCATTGAAGCAACCGTGGCGCTCTTCCCAGACCTCATACCAACCACACCAACCAGGGTATTGTAGTAGCGCAGTTTATCTTTGAGTTCTCGTTTATGTAGCCCACATTGGGGACACGTATCAAACTCAAACAAAATTTGCTGTCCACGCGGCACTTCGTCACTGTTTTGAATCTTTTCTGTGTCGTTGCAATTCGGACAGAGCAGTTCAAAGAAATCGCGCACAATCCTATACTGCTCAGGCCATAGCGGATTTGGGCCACTCAGAAAGTCTGGCGACTCTATGAAAATTACTTGGTTGGGCGCCCTAACTAGGCGTACGCGACCAGTGAATACGGTTGGCTCAGGCTCACCAGATATCAGTTTATCTATACTCTGAAAAACTTCGGTCTCTTCCATTAAGGGCCTCTACCGCCAACTGTAAAAAGGACTCTTTCGGGGACAGCCTGCTACCGGGTGCGTAACCTAAAACCCTGGCCAACTCACGATCCCATTTATCGGTAACAGAAGACGGTAAGTTGGAGAGATTTTTCAAGAGTGTATTGGTGTCTGCGTCTTCTACGAATTTATATTTATCCACCAACAAACCATTGAAGTGTGAGAAGTGCAGAGCCTCTTGGAAGAGCAATATGGCGTCGGATAGACCGGTAACTGCGTTCAACCGCAGCAGTATATCGTTAGCGTGCCGCACTTTTTTCATTTCCTCACTATTCTCAGTGACGTCATCGATGATACCTTTGGCACGCATGTCTCGCATTATTTCATCTACGCTCAGGCTACCTAGTTCTTCCACCGGTATGCCGGAAAGTTGACTGCGCTCTTCTATCGAGCCTTCTTCCAATAACTCCTCAATATCTTGCTCGACGTCCGTCATGACGACAGACTCATGCTCGGTTACCCACCCGCTAAATATTTGTTCCAATTCACTGATACCGCGGCTTAGAAGCCGGCGCAGTTTGTCTTCGGTCTGCAGCAGCAACACGCTGGCTCGGTCGGACAGCACCTGCGGAGACCCGTATCCCCCACGCGCCTCTTCCTGCCGCAGGATTTGGTATTTATAGGTTAGTTCGTAAATCTGTTCTAAGTCTTGAGTTAGCATACCAAAATTCTCACTCAAGAATTAGTCTCTTGTTTAACCCGTGGCCGGCGCAGGAAGGCTTTTCTGGGTTCCAGTCCTATACCCATTTTCTTAATTGCTGCCTGAGCCTCCTCCAGTGAGACCATGCCCGTGCGCGATCTATCGCCATTAAATAGTCCCATCTTCTTGCGGACTGCTGTAACCACATCTGACGAACAGCCGAGACTCTCAACCAACTGCCAGTTAGTTAGTGTCGGGTCCGCTAACAGGCGGGCTTTGATCCGAGCCACTATCTGTTGTTTGTCTTTTTTGCGCATTGAATTCCCGTAGATTTTCGTTGAAGAACTGCATGGTCCGCATAAACGTGAGGAACGGTTCAGGCGAACTCTCAGTCAGACACAAGTCCAGCAATTCCTCGTACACCAGACTGGCCATGAACCCGGTATATTCTACATCAGAAACTCGCCCCGCCATATCTATTGACTTAGTGATACGGCTAAACTTTTTACGCATTATACTGCGCAAAACTTTCCGCAGCATGGTGCACCGCGGATCTGCCAAAAAGAGCGGTGGGAGCGGTGGAGTTGCACCGTCAGACTTCTGGTCTGTCTGCATTTGTAAGCACCTTCGCACCCAGCGGGTTACATATCGCTATGCCAGGTAATTCATACACTTTAGGGGGCGGTAGAGGCTTCAGCAGCCGCAGTTTTACCAACCAACGCCTGGCTACATACCACAACCCCCAGTACCACGGAAAGCGTATCACCCCAGGGCGCTTAATCTCTCTGTCGCTATTATGCATCTTCTACCTACTCTTCCTTTACTTGATTGTGTTGCTCCCACAAATGGACAGCAAGCGTTAGGCCCAGCAAAGCCTGTCAGTATGTAAGTCGTCTTGCTGCGTGCTAAAGCGAGATGGATGCAGTATCTCATCCCCGTCAGAGTTCCAAATAACTCTGTGCGGGCCTTGGCAACAGCACACTCCAGGAGCCCAAAGATTTCCAATAGCCCAATGAACCCAATATTTACACTGCCCACATGTACGCTTATGATTTTTCTTATTCATTTAACTCTCTGTCTCGAGTAGCTTGTAGCAACATTCTCTCCCATGCGGCTACTCTACGCTCAGCCTCTAGCCGTAGTTCCTTGGCCTCCTCTAGGTTCTCCCATGCTTTTGCTAGTCCTGCCCGCGCTCGACGTAGCTCACGCAAGCACTTCGCTACTTCGCTTATTGCTCCAGGCTTAGGGTCGGGCATTGGTTTCCTCCGCGCATTGACACTTTACGTCTGCCTCAAGTTCAATTAAATCAATACATAAAGTTGCTAATGCTTCTAATTCTTCTCTGCCAAAGAGTGTTGAATTGTCGTCAAATAATTTTCGTATCAGTGGTCGATCTGGTTTATCGTAAGTTATTTCAACGGGTTGTAAACAAAACCTTGTATGGCTACTAAGCTTTAGAAAGCCAATTTGTGTATCTATATATCTATAATCAGAGAGATAGAGACACTGATATTCCTCATCGTCTCCTGTCTGAATTTTATATTGACTCAAATCTGTAATAACTTGCATAGCTTATTACTCCTTATAATCATGTAATTCTCACGGCCGTCCCTCCAAAACGTGTACTATGTCGTAGAGTTGCAACATGTGTTCCGCCGCCCTCGCCGCCTCCGCCGTCTCCCTCGCCGCCCACGCCGCCGCCCACGCCGCTGCCCTCGCCGCCTCCGCCGCCCTCGCCGCCGCCACCTCCGCCGTCTCCCTCGCCGCCCACGCCGCCGCACCCGCCGCCCTCGCCGCCTCCGCCGTCTCCGCCGCCCACGCCGCCGCCCTCGCCGCCTCCGCCGCCGCCTCGGTACGGTCCGTGCCATCAAGCCACCGTTGCGCCCATTGCTCTACTCCCGGGACTCCGCAGTGCAGGGCATGGTTAGTGACTGTGCGGACGGCGATTCGGTCCAGTGCCACTTGAAGGCCCTGCTCTCCCAGAACCTTGGGCCGCAGTAGTACCCAAACCCTGTCGGCGTGTGGAATGTCTAGCGCCGCAATCTCCAGCGGCGTCAGCCCCAGGCCGGGAACCAGAGCGTGCACTCTGTCGTCCGGGTAGCGATAGCACGGGCGCCAGGAGATTATTTGATCAGCGGTGATCCTCACGGTCTTCTCCTTTAGACTTAGGATCAATTTGTTATTCCTTTAATAAGGTCTTCTTCAAGCCATTTCATAAACTCGACTCCAGTTGCTTGTCCAAGAACAAATCTACATATCACATCATTACCAAGACACTTTGTTTTTGCATTAGCTAGCATACGAAGTTTATGCCAGTCACTCAGAAACTCTTTAAGAATTTCACTAGGAATCATCAAGTTAACGTGTATAGAACTCTTAATATCGTCATCAGACGAGAAGAAGCAGCGTACCAGCAGGCCAACTAATTGCATATTGCGGTCATTAAAGATAGGTGAACCAGAAGCACCTACCCCAACAGGGAATGATACTTGCTGTAGTTTCAGGATCTTAGTATGAGCCAGCGGTGGAACTTTAAATGCATTACCTACATTGCTATAAAGTATAACAGCTTCGCTGGCTGTAAGACCGTTTCTCATGACTAAATGGATTTTACTGCCAATAGGCTGACTGGTACCCAGTTGAATATTAATACCTAAGTCTGCATTTACAGAACAAAGCATTAAGTCTTTGTCAAAGTCAATAAATTCAGCCTTACACGTATAAACATTCATTTCTTGTGAGCGTTCAACTATAACTTGTGCATTGCAAAAAGTTTTGCTTTGGCTGAGATTTGCCATAGTCTTTAGTGCTTTATCAACATCAAACCCAGGTGTTCCAAGTTGTGGAAATACTGTATGAGTTATGTAGATTTCTGGATTACAAAGATGACTTGACCTTTTCGATACCACCGGACTTTTCTATATAACCTAGTATAATCTCTACAATATCTGCTTTTCCGCAAATTGGAGTGACTTTACTAGGTACAAAGTCACTATTAGCAACGACACACTGCCCCTGCCGTTGGCAGTGCTTTTTGTCGTCTATAGCATAGCATTCCGCAGTGTATGTATAGCTGCGGGTAAACCCTCCTTGCCCATCGTGGCCGAAGTCGTTCATCCCGTGAAAATGAGGGCAAATATCCCAGCTGATCTTCATAATTTATGCCTGAAAAGCGGTCGGCAACACCCCGCGTGTGTCTACCACCAAACTAGCGTTCGCTAAACTCGAAATATCAAAATCCGAGTGCACAGTTATCAGCAGCACCATTTGGTACTCCGGTACGCGGCTCAGCGGGACCGACCGCACATTTTCAAATTCAGGCACCAAAGAATCGTGATAGTCTACCACTGCACCTTCTTCCTTGAGCAGCCTAATTATTTTACTAGCCGGACTTTCGCGGGTATCGGCAACGTCTGCCTTATAGGCCACACCAACCACCAAAATACTGGACCCCCGCAGAGGCAACGTCCGAGAGTTCAGCGCTTTGGTCACTCTTTCTACTACGAATTTAGGCATAGCCGAGTTCACCTCATCGGCCAGCTCTATAAATTTCACTTGCATGTCTACCTGGCGTGCCAGCCAAGTTAGATAGAACGGATTCACCGGGATACAAGGACCACCAAGCCCCGGTCCTGGCCAAAAAGGCTGAAATCCGAAGGGTTTGGTAGCTGCTGCCTTTATCACTTCCCAAATGTTTATATTGAGCCGGAAGCAAAGCATCTTCAGCTCATTAACCAGGGCGATATTCACAGCCCTGTAAGTATTCTCAAAAATCTTCACCATCTCAGCCGTTCGCACCGATTCCACCGGCACCAGCTTGCAAACATGTTCATACAGGGCGATACCAACTTCCCTGCAAGTGGGGGTTACGCCACCGATGATTTTCGGGGTGTTTTTTAGAGAGAAATTCTTGTTGCCTGGGTCCTCACGCTCCGGGCTATATACCACAAACAGGTTTTTCCCAACTTTATCAGTTACTCCATCCAAAATCAGCGGTAGGAAAATTTCTTCAGTCGTACCTGGATAAGTAGTGGACTCCAAAGACACTAAGCGCACGTGCGCACCATCACGCATGAGCTTATTGATAAGTGTAGCCGCTTTACGCACGTATGTTAGATCAGGTTCTCGATTCTCTGTTAGTGGTGTGGGGACACACACAATCAAAGCCAGACAGTGGTGCAAGTCCTCCAGTGTGCTCGTCGGGTGTATCTTTTGAAAAGACCTATTTGGTATGGAAGTTATATAACTGTGCCCTTCTCGCAGTTGTGCAATTTTCTTTCTGTCTACATCGAACCCCACTACCTGAAATCCTGCCTCAGCGAATGCTAGAGCCAAAGGCAACCCTACGTATCCTAGACCAATAATACCGATTTCAGCTTTTCTATCCCGGAACTTGTCGATGGTAGCGTCAGGCATGGATTTCTCCCTAGTATATCAAAATACTTCCTTGCAGACTGACGTCAATTCTGGCGTCACTTACCAAAAGTTATGGGAAAGATGCGGTGGTTGGAAACTTCGCAGTGCTGAATGGTGAACTCGCTAGTCAGCCGGGGTAAATAATCAACCCGCGACCCAAGCGGTAAATAGTTTACAGTGGCGTGGGGAATGAAGCCGTGAATGGGCTTGGTTTGTATGCCCAACGATTCCACAGCTTCTTTCAAGCGGGTGTGGACATCCGTCAATCCGGGGGAATCTATTAGTGATACAAGAGCAGTATTATCCTCGTTATCGAAATAGGCCCACCCTTGCAGTCTGGCCGATAATTTAGGTATACTAACGACAGCGTCTCTGGCGGCCTGGACTACCATATCAATCACTCCTGGATCGTAGTCCTTTTTGCCAGGTATGTACAATAGTGTTATATGGTCCACCACCTGAGGTTCAGTTTTCGTATGAGCGGCTATTTGTCTAGAAAGCTCCTCAAGACGTGCTTGAATCATAGGTGGGGTGCGTAAGTAAAAAAATATATCTTTGGGGTCTTTTTCTATTTTTGCTTTAAAGTGCACGCTTCAACCCCCGCCACAGAGTCTTCTCCGAAAAGAGAACACTGTGCCACAACCGTAAACCAAGCCGTTAGCAAACTACACACAGCCAAACAGTCTATCTGCCCTAAGGGCACCGATTGTCGCCCACCCGGTGACACCAGGTGTATACCGTCTGCCCGCCTCTCTAATACTTTGTGTGTACGATTCACCTCGAGAGCCTGTACTTTCGCCACCACCATTTGGCCAGTGTAACTGTAGCATCATCTATAGCTGCAATTGCCGTTTTAGGTATCCACAACTGATGGTCATCTATGTCTAGCAAAGCAGCCTTCTCGGACACTCGCAAAATGCTAACATACGGACGCTTACAACAGTCGTCCAAATAACCAGCGAAAAGAGGTTCTACGTCTCTCGGTATCCAACCGCGCATCAGTACACCAGTATAGCTGTTTTACCAGAAAAGGGGTTGTAGAGCGGCGAAGACGCTCCGTCAGACACTTGAAACGGTATCCACTTCTCTGTTATAGGTAGACCAGTTTTTAGATAGCTGACCATTTTTTCCACTGATAAAGAACATAGCTCCAGGAACTTCATTTCGGCCAATTTGGCAACTAGCTGTTCAGCCATGGCTTGGTACTGTACCAAGTTACCCAATGTCACTCCAACTAGTTTCAAGCCTCTAGCCGGGTCTGTATCTTGTTCAAAACGCTGCAAACCAGTCGGCAACAGAAACCCCTCTATCCCTGCTACTTCATTTTGGCATACAACACCGGTATTGTGAGGAATGATAACATACATTTCAGGCATAGATTGTAAATTGATAGACAACCCGGCAGGTCCCGCCCCTGCTTCACCGCCCCGTTTCCCAGCGCTAGGATTTACGGGACTACCACGGCGCATTTCGTGGCTGGAACTATCGGCCGGCGCGAAGTTTCCTTCTGGTGTCATCTGGCCACCACGCGAGTTATCTATCATTGTCGTCCTCTAATCCATAGCGTTTCGAAGCTTTGTGCGTCGAAGGTAGAATCACAGTGTATGCAGTACACTACCTGACTATGTGGGTCCCACTGCACCTCTTGGGTGTGACAAGTCGGACAGCGCCAACACGCCGGATTATCGCATACTGCCGGTGCAGCAGCTAAGCTGTGAAACTCTTCGTCACAAATAATACACCTTTTCGTTTCGTAACGCATGTTGTGTCTTGATGTGTATCCTGACATGTATCCTCTTACTGCGCCTCTTCTTTTTTCTCTTCCACAATAACCGGAGGAGTTACGGATTCCAACTCTTTCTCTTCCGGTTCTGAAATTGTTACGGAGTCCTTCGGCTCATCTGGTTTTTGACATGGTACCTTATCACGCGGGCAAGCCGACAACAGAAGAAACGCCACCAACACCAGGAAGAACTTCATGACGCCTCCTTCCCACATACTGAAATTAGTTTTAGACCGGGTGTGAATGTGGACCAACCCACCAAAGAACCGTCTGTTTTTGCAACTATAGCCTCTGCGGCGGCTTTTGTGGAAGGGTAAGGGCCCATCTTGCCCCAATTACCGAGGCAGTAAAACAACCCATTCAGTCGGTACAAGCAAACATGGTGCCCAGTATAAGTGTCTGTGTGCCAAAAGACATTCATTACTACTGGTTCGAAAGTGGGCGCCAGAGATTGCGCTGCCCAAACAGCAAATTCATCACAGTCCAAAGCACCAGCAGGTTGACTGTGACCGCACAGCACCGCGTTTATACAGTGCTGCACCCAGTGCGGTGAACCAACTGCGTCCCACAATTCACGGAAAGAATCCTTACGCCACCGCAAAATATTTAGGCGGCCTTGCACTTCTTCTGGTGTACCCAATCGCTCCACGGGTACAGACCGGTATTTGCGCTGGTATATGTAGCGGTACAGCTGGCTCCACAGCAAATACAGCCTAGACCACCAAAAGAGTTTATAGAGAGTCCGCATGTTTGAGAGCCAAAATAGCGCTGGTCAGATAGCGCACGTCTTTTTGCATTTCTATTTCCTCGTGCAGCACTTGCCTGCAAGATACCGGGTCTGCCCTGACGGCCACTTCAACAGCTCTGGCTTGCTGGTGCGCAGACTCGTAGTCCATGCCTCCTTGCATTAGTTGCCGTTCGTGCAATTCGTGTATTAGAAAAATTAGTATCTCTTCCTTTCTAGTGCCGTCGTCTATCCATATTTCTCCACGCGGTATGAACGAGTACCGGTAGGCATGACCACCACCGATAAAATCGTCATCCCACTTCTCCCGTACGTACTTACCGTCCACTAACCAAGCAGTCATACCTTTCCGCGGGCTACGCAGCAGTAGCTTCGATCGCCAATTCACTAGATTTGGCGCTAGCGGGTCTAGTTGCCCTTGGACCATAGTGCCAGTCTCCGCTTCTCTGAGGCTGGTAGCCTCTTAATGTTAGCTTCTAGACGGTAGGCAGAAGATCGACAGCTGCACTGCTCACGGTAGACCAGTTTCACAGGCCTGCGGGTTCTGGTGTACTTGGCCCCTAGTTTAGAATTGTTGTGCTCATGTAGGCGTTTTTCTAGATTGGTACAGGACCCACAATAGAGGGTATTGTCGGCGCACTGAACTAAGTAGACATACCAGGGCGTGTTTTCTTTGGCTGACATAGTTTTGGGTTTTTCTTCCTCCAATAAAAATGTAAGCCAAGTGACTGTTCACTACTAAATTCTCGTCCACACCCAGGACAGGTAACCGCTTCCTGAGTATTTTTGGGCGAGCGCTTCATGCCGAAGCCCCTCTTGCTTCTTGCCATTCCCTGAAAACCAAAGCGGCGCTATTCGTCAAAACTTCTAAATCCTGCGGCTTTATCTCACTCATTTCCGCTACTGTTTTTCTCAGTATTTCTGCTGCAAAGAAAGCTGAAAGGAGTGTAATTAGCTTATTTGGCGAATCGGCCATTTTATCGGACAGGAAAGCAATTATCGCCCTAGTTTCCTTCTCTACTAGGGGGAAATTTTCGAACAGGAACTCAGCTACTTGCGGTTCGTGCATCATCAGGCGTTTCCTTTCAAGACCATGGTTCTAATGAACTGCTGAGGGGGCACTATTGTGTTCTTCCAGCCTTTCGTAGCCGCGAATTGGCAGAAATATAGGCCAGGAAAGCATCTAAAGATGGGGGCGCATCATCAGTCCGGTCTCTCATAAACATAGTAGCTAGTCGTTTCGCCGCGTCTACCTGTGTCGCCAATAAGAACTCATCATATACACCTAAACGCCCCTCAGCCTTATCTAAAGACCTACGCAGGTCATATATTTGTTGATTCTTATCGATTAGACGCTCTCGCTGTTCAGTATTTGTGGTGTGAGCGTCGTACAATAGAACTACCAGCGCAGTAATTAGTGTCAGGGCCACTATTAACAAAGAAAATAACCCAAAAGTTAGTACCTTACCATCAACTGTAATTTCTCGGCTGTCCATACTACTTTTGTACTACGTACTACTACTTGGTCAAGTTTTCTTCACTATACACAGTAGACAAATCCTGTATATCCCATTTCGGTTCGAAAGGACTCAAGTCTAATACAGACGGCGACTCTATGAGCGCTAGCTGGAAAGAACGAATACCGCATGAGTTTAAGCAGAAAGCATGCAAACCGCCGTCTGTTAGTCTATATGGTTCAACATTTCTGCGTTGACCTTTATATGTGAAAGACAGCAGCTTTTTACTATTCATAGCAGACCGAATAGTTACAAATATGGACTTGGGAATACCTGGTGCTGGTATTTCTGGTCCACTACTGTCCTTGATAGTGATAGGCGATACTGGCTTAGATTGGTGGGTATTATGATTTTCTGAGTCTTGCCCCTCCTTACGCATCCACGAACCGCGCCCGATGTGTATCGCCATTATGCTAGCCCTCAATTTTCTTCAACTTCCTATAATAGTCTTTGTCCTCATTCAAATGAGCCCAAGAAATTTTCAAGGTTTTCTCAGGATCATCTCCCGTCACATCGGTGAGCGGGTTTGCCGTACCGTGCTCCAACTCTATTTCAAACCCTTCAAACAAGTCCTCAGGCTCAAAATCTACTTCTCCCCAGTCTAGACCGACGTCTTCCGCCAACTCCAGAATCAAATCCTGAGTTTCTTGGTCTAACATTAGTGGACCTCGTAGACTAAAACCAGCGTGATTGCCGCTCCACCAACCACACCTACAGCTGCCCAAAACCAGCCACTGCGGTACCAAGCATACTGATTCTCTATGTAGGTTTGTTGCTCCGAGTTAAGCTGCGTAAGCTTGGCTATTTGGTCATCCTGCAGTAACCCAATTTCCTCCAGCTTAGCTATTTGTTTTACTTTTAGAGAGACACTCTCCTCCAATAAAGTGATCTTCTGCTGCAGCAGCGGAAATTTTAGTCTCATATCTAAAAGCGCACGCGCGTCTGCTTCCACGAAGCAGACCCATGGTACACCATCTATTTCGTGGGTACGGACATCGTCCTCTGCTTTACATACTCCGTTGAAGATGATGACCGTAATTAGGAGCAGCGCACATCTCATGGGCGAATACCAATCTCCCGAAATTTTTCAGCTATTTCTTCAGCGGTCATGTGTGTTCTAACGTGCTCACGCAAAGAGTCTTCCACTGCAGACAGCTTGCTATCCACTTCCGCGTCACGTTCACGTAGAGCTGCCAATTCGCCTACCGCTACGTTGTGTTTTGCAGCTATTTTATCTATTGAATGTTTAGCCCTCAAGAGATAAATTTTATACTGCAATTTGGCTGTTTTGCGGTAGCCAATTAGCACCAGAATCAACAGCGCGATAGCGATTAGGCCAACACGAACCCAGTACCCGATGGAACTGAAAAAAGCTACCACCTTGGCTAGCATGTCAACCTCCTGTTTTTTGGATTTCTACATCGGCAGAGTGGATATTGTCGATTGCCGATTTCAGAAAAACGACCGCGCGATACGCTTCATCGCCCTCCAGCTTCAAGCTTAGAACACGCGCCACCAGCGCATCTAGACTAACTGCAGCCTCACGAAGAGACTTCATTACTTCGGCTTTCTGATCCATCCAATGGCCCCCCTAATGCACTAGCAGTTTTAGCAGATATCCAAACTTTCGCAGTGGATACGGCTTTACTGCCCAGCACGTACCCTAAAAGAGCGTAAAAGACTTCTAAAAGCCCGTCCGGTAGTTCTTTCACTTCCCTGTACCAAAAAGATTGTAGAATAACATAACAGCCTATTAACATGCACCGCCCCAATGATAGTGCTTTGGTGCCACTAGGGTGCTCCTCCATAAATAGAATCCCGAAAAAAGCAAATACATACTGTCGGATGGTACCCATAGTGCCCTCCTTTACGTATTCGTTAGTCTGACACTAATGTAGCTCGCGAGCTAAGGCCCAGACGGGGGGTGCAAAGCCCAAGTGCGCGAGCTACTAATTACAGGTTTAAACCATGTTTCCTCTTACGTTTGTCTATTTTTGTTAACTCGGCGCAGATGATCATTATTGTTGTAGTAGTTTATAGTGATATAACTAATACACCTAATATTACAGGAAGAATTATCGCGGATATTAATATCAATGTTTATGTCTTTCTCAATATCATCACTAATTTCTTTACCCTTAATATTATTCGTTATTGAAGGGTTGCATACCTCAGGTGCAGCGTCTGCTTTATTGTCTTCGATCTCTTCAACGGGGTGTTCACTATTTTCAGTATTTACTACCTCTCGGATTACGGTTTTCTTTCGGCGTAGAGAGTATCTCGACCTCCCCATTTTTTCCAATCTCTTCAACGGGGTCGGCGTAGAGAGTATCTCTACCTCCCTATTTTCAGTCTCTTCAATGGGGTGTTCACTATTTACGATTTCTTTCGGCGTAGAGGGTATCTCGACCTCCCCATTTTCAGTCTCTTGCATTGTTTCTACTGCCATACTGATCCCCTCTACTACGTTGCGTCAACTAGCTCTTTGGCCGCCAACAAAAAACTTCGGGCTCTTATGGCAGACTCTTGCTTGTAAGCGTCTTCTTTGGTGGGGTGCCTGCCTAAAAGGCGCGACTCGTCAGCAGTGTACAGACAATATTTCTGCTCAGACTTAGGGCGATCTGGGTCAAGGTCTTGCTTTCTGCATTTTTTTATGACAGCAGCAACGTACAGTGGCATGCTGGCCTCCATAATTTATTGTATAAGAATTGGCGTACTGGGCAGTTAAGAACTGGCAGCTACACTATCTCAGGTGGGAACTGTTGCATGACTAGCGAAGCGTACATCGCCGGGTTTTTGATACCAAATATTTCAGGCTGCTTTCTACGCATGTTCCGCGCACGCCCCATCCTTGACTGGCCTTCGATTTTCAATCTCCTGCAGTTCTTCCGCAGTGAATTCGAATGAACCTGGCACTAGTATTTCTAGCGCTCCATCTAAAACTCTCGCAAAACGCCCGAAACTGGATACTTGCGGGACGTACAACCCACACAACTGCAGCACTTTTACCATCCTGTCGCGCCCGAACTGTTGTGACCCAAAAGCACCAGTCAGAATGCAGTCTAGCAAATCCATGCGGGTCCTGTCGGTCTCACTGGCAGCTAGAACCCACGCTTCCTGAACCTGCCCTGGACCAGCTGCCTTGAAGATTCTACTCAATCTTGTAGAATCGACAATACCTTGATCCTTCAAAAATTGCAGTTGGTCTTGCGCAAATTTACGACGTTGCTCCGGATCCAGAACTTTGATATCGGACATTTTCGTCTCCCATTCTTTCCGCTAGTGAGTCAGACAATATCAGTAAATCCCTCTGAGAAACTCTACCTTTAGCCCCAATTGAACGGTTTTGCCTAATTTCAATTACCGACAAATTCTTATACAGCTCTCGCACTTCTGGTGTATCAGAGTTAGATAGCACCAAGTCTACCTTGCGTGTGTTTAACGCCCGAAAGAACTCACTCAGTTGAGCGTGTTGCTGAACTGTCCACTGTCCAGAACCGTACTGAGTGAAGGAACACTGTTTTATCGGAAAATACGGCGGGTCAAGGTACACGAAATCTCCTTGCTTTGCAGCGCCTGCCACTGTATAATCACTGACTATCAAAAAGTCATCCAGTAAAAGCTGGTGTGCAGACCGGAACAATTTTGGGTTGTAGATGTTAGGCGTTTTGTACTTACCGAATGGTACGTTGAACCCTCCTTTTGAGTTTTCCCTATATAAACCATTGAAGCACGTCTTGTTCAAGAATATGAACCGGGCTGCTCTATCAAGAGGAGTGGAAGGGTTCTTAGAGCGAATCTGCAAGTACATATCTTTGGCTTCCTGCAAACAGAGCGCCACTTTCTTCTGGTAGGCCTGGTCCATTTTACGTAGTATCTGCAGCAAACCATCAACATCGCCGCGCACGGTTAGGTATACTTCTATTAGATTAGCGTTGACATCCGAAAGGAACGCATGCCCGAAGTGCATTTCTCCTTCTTGACGTAACTGAGCTAGTCTAAAATACAGTGCACCGCCCCCCAAGAACGGCTCGTAATACATCTGAAAAGTTCTAGGTACTAACGGCAACAAGTGTTTCAGTACGGAAGTTTTCCCACCTGGCCACTTTATAAATGGTTTCACCAGCTTACCCCAATTTTATACAACAACTTCTCACTGCCGTATTTAGCTACGTATTCGTCTGGGTCTAACCCGTCAGGCAGTTTAGTAGAGGCACACTCAATACCGTGCTTTGCCAACAACAGCGTGTTCTTTTTGGCTGCTTGCCTACCGGCTTCATCCGGATCCAACAATAAGCAAACTCTGTCAGCGTAGCGTTTGATACGCCCAATGTGCTTTTCATTGAGGCTGGTACCGCAAAGCGCAGCTACATTTCTGATGCCAGCATCGTACAGACCTAGCATATCAAAATAACCTTCCACCAGGATCAATGTGCGCCCAGCGTTGACGTATTCTCTGTTGTTCCAAAGTCCGTACAATATTTCACTTTTAGAGTAGAGCGGCGACGTCCTAGTATTGATGTATTTTGCTGGACTGTTGCCGAGGGCTCTCCCGCCAAAGGCCACAATCATTCCAGCATGGAATATCGGAAACACTATTCTATTAAACAGTGTTTCGGTTGCTTTCCCTTCTTCGTCTAGATTTATGAGTCCCAGCAGAGCTGCTGCAGACGCAGCTATGTCAACCGCGTTCAAGGCGTCAATCAAACCCCCACTGACCCCACTATACCCTAATCGAAAATGAAAAGCAGTCTTTTGGCTTATCCTTCGAAGAACGTAGTTTTTAGCAGCATCATCTTCTTGGAGAGAGCGGAAGAAATGCTTGGCAGCACAAATATTAATACTAGTAAGGTCTTGCCTATTCACATTTATGCGCAAAACTTTTCGTATGTACAAACCAGTTATATACCCACCGTCGCAAACCAGCTGAATAGGCTATGTTGGAATCGATCAGCGCTCTAAGCTCCGCTAACCTGTAACGTTGTACAGCAGAAATCATCTCTGGTGCAGCTGAGGTGCGATGAAGAACGTTACCAGTCAGGCACGACTCATTGGCTACGCTAATATTTTGTAAGTATTCATTGTGGACATTTGGGTTTTTTCTTTCCAGTGCCCACAACAAATTCACGAGCTTATCTAGCAAAATCCACCGCTTGCGGTCGAATTCCAACTTATTTTGGTTGGACTCATTGGGGTCATCAATTACTAGCGGCACTAACGGTACCGCGTGATGTACACTCCAAGGTCCAATGTCCAGTCTCTCAAACAGTGCAACATAGTGTCTGTTTATTTCTTTCTCGAATATAAAGTCATCATCTTTCCCAGAACCCTGGTACACCAAAGTAGATAACCACATCCTGTCCACAATAACTAACTCGTGCTTCGGCAACAACGCCAGGAGAGTTTTCTCCTCCTCCGCTACGAGTTCTTGCACCCAATTCAGCTTGTTGGTAGGGGTTGGATCTGTTAACAATAACTTAAATACTGTCGAGTTCACCAAATCGGTAGATGGGAAAGCACATGTTCCAACTTCAGGGAACAACCTAACTAATTCACGGACCAGCCAACTTTTTCCGGTATTGTCTACCCCATCCAGTATGAGCAATTTCGGCATTAGTTATCCTGCTCTGAAAGACTGCCCCGAATTTTTGCTATTGCCCTGTTGAATATTTGACTGGCTCGCTGCTTGGAAAACTTGAAGAGCCTGCCAATCTCCTCAGTACCTTTTCCTATACTAACTAGTTTAATAACGAGCAATTCAGTCTTAGTCAATTTATCCATAGAAGCTTCAATACGTTCAATGTCACACTTTTTCAGAACGATTTCTTCAGGGTTAGAACCCCCCGGCGGGTCGAAAAAGTCAAGACTGATTGTCTGCATCGCAGGGTGCGGCTCTATCTTTCCAGTTTTTACACACTCCGCGTTTTCACGCTTGCGCGCGTATTGAACCCCAAATGGAATGTGTATTGGCCCTCTGCGCATCGCCGCCTGTCGGACGAATTTTCGGACCCACGGCATAGCCATGGTAGAGAATTTGGTGGGCCTTTGCGGATCATACAGCTGCGAGGCTCTCATCAGCCCCAGACAACCTTCCTGAATAAAATCACGGTACTCCTCTTGTGACTTCGCAAACCGCCTGGCCGTCATAGTTGCTAAACCTATATGACTAAGCACCAATTCAGCATTACGTGCATCCACGCGTGCCCCCTATGGCAAAATAAAAATTTACTGCGTCTTGGTTATGTGCAGATAATATCATAGGATAAACCCAAAATCAAGGTAAAATAATAATTCCCCGGAAATAATTATTTATTTTCTGC
>Ga0315297_10000884_pt1 | contig 18072 bp, 15 predicted proteins | sample YL17G15_0_MG_FD_203628 | JGI IMG/M metagenome (GOLD analysis project Ga0315297, IMG submission 203628) | Sediment microbial communities from Yellowstone Lake, YNP, Wyoming, USA - YL17G15_0 | ecosystem: Environmental > Aquatic > Freshwater > Lake > Sediment | place: USA: Wyoming | collected... | reverse complement strand
GGCAGCGGCCCGATCGCTAGCACGTCGAGCGTGCCGTCCTCATAGTCGTTGTGGACGATGCGGTCGGCGGATAACAGGCTCGCCAGGAGAAGCGCCACCCACAACACGCCCGGTGCAATGCGCGACAGCAGATTGAGATCGGGCCCGAGGCCGAGCGGGGTGATGGCGACGACAACGAGATAGAAGCCGAGCGCGGTGCCGATGGCGCCGCCCTCGCGCCAAGCGAGGCCGATCTCTCGGGCGAGGAGCGCAAGCCAGGGTCTCATCGCTTACACCCCCCGAGCTTCAGCTCGCGCGTGAATTTCACCTTGAGCGGCGTATGGCTGGCGATGGCAGCGATGCCGCCTTGGCGTAAGTGCTCGGCGATCAGCCGCTCCAGCACTTTGACCGAGGCGGCATCGAGCGAGACCGAGGGTTCATCGAGCAGCCAGATCGGTCGCGGCGCGGCCAAGAGGCGCGAGAGCGCGAGCTTTCGCTTCTGCCCCGCGGATAGAAGTCCTGCGGGTAAGCGCGACAAAGAGCCAAGGCCGAACAACGCCAACGCTTGGCGGAAGCTTCCTGCGCCGCCGCCGAGGAAATCGTGCCAGAAAGCGAGATTTTCGTCGACGCTCGCGGCGGTCTTGATGGCGTTGGCGTGGCCGACATAGTGACAAAGCTCGGGGAGCGGTGCGTCGCCGGTCTTGCCTTCCAGGCTGAATTCTCCGTCGTCAAGCGGCAACAGGCCCGCGATAAGACGTAACAGGCTGGTCTTGCCGGCCCCGTTCGGGCCGCTGACGAAGAGCGCTTCGCCGGGCAAGAGCTTGAAGCTCAAGCCTTGAAAGAGAAGCCTGCCGCCCCGCCGGCAGCTGATCTTGTTGGCGGCGAGGCCGGTCGAATGAGCCATTGCACGGTTTTTGCGCAAGATGTGACGGAACTGGCAGGTTGGAATGAATTCGCGTAGACGCAAACTCTCTCCGATTGTGCCGGTGGCGCAAGGGCTTTTATAGTGCGGGGAGGGGCCAATTCCGGCCGTTCCCGCTCGAACGTCGCGCCGAACCGACGCGTCGCATGCCGAGGAGACCTGGTTTGACGGTTTTGGCTGAGACCTCGCTCGACAGTTTCAACTGCCGCCGCAAGCTGAAATTGGGCAAGCGCGTCTATTATTATTTCAGCCTGAAAGAGGCGGAGGCCAACGGCCTCGCCGATACGTCCTTGCTGCCTTACTCGCTGAAGGTGCTCTTGGAGAATCTGCTCCGGCACGAGGATGGGCGGACGGTCACCGCCGACGATATTCGCGCCATGTCGCTCTGGCTCGCGGAGCGGCGGAGCGACAAGGAGATCGCATTCCGGCCGGCGCGGGTGCTGATGCAGGATTTCACCGGCGTGCCGGCGGTGGTCGATCTCGCGGCGATGCGCGACGCCGTGTCCAAGCTCGGCGGCGATCCTTGCGCCATCAATCCGCTGGCCCCTGTCGATCTCGTTATCGACCATTCGGTGATGGTGGACGCCTTCGGCTCAGACAAAGCTTTCGAGATCAATGTCGAGAAGGAATATGAGCGGAACGGCGAGCGCTACGCGTTCTTGCGCTGGGGCGCCGGCGCCTTCGACAATTTCCGCGTGGTGCCGCCGGGCACCGGCATCTGCCATCAGGTCAATCTCGAATATCTGGCGCAAGTCGTGTGGACGAGCGAAGGCGAGGCTGGGACGACGATGGCCTATCCCGACACGCTGGTCGGCACCGACAGCCACACCACCATGGTCAACGGGCTCGCGGTCTTGGGTTGGGGTGTCGGCGGCATCGAGGCAGAGGCCGCCATGCTGGGGCAGCCGATCTCGATGCTAATCCCCGAGGTCATCGGCTTCAAATTGACCGGCAAGTTGAAAGACGGCGTCACGGCCACCGACCTCGTGCTGACCGTAACGGAATCTTTGCGGCGCGCGGGCGTGGTCGGCAAGTTCGTCGAGTTTTATGGCTCAGGCCTCGACCATCTGCCGCTCGAGGACCGCGCCACCATCGCCAACATGGCGCCGGAATATGGCGCGACCTGCGGCTTCTTCCCCATCGACCAGGAGACGCTCGATTATCTCAAAGCGACGGGCCGCAAAGACTCGCGGATCGACCTCGTCGAGGCTTACGCGCGCGCCCAAGGCATGTTCCGCGACGAGAACAGCCCGGAGCCGGTCTTCACCAAGACGCTCGCGCTCGATCTTAGCGACGTCGTGCCGTCGCTCGCGGGGCCGAAGCGGCCGCAAGACCGGGTGCCGCTCGACAAGGCAGCGTCAGCCTTCATCGAGGTGCTTGACAAGGAGTACGGCAAGGCTGGCGAGCAAGGGAAGCGTGTGCCGGTCAAAGGCAAGAATTTCGATCTCGGCCACGGCGATGTGGTGATCGCGGCGATCACCTCCTGCACCAATACCTCCAACCCGTATGTGATGGTGGCGGCGGGTCTGCTGGCGCAAAACGCTGTGAGGAAGGGGTTAAGCGTCAAGCCTTGGGTCAAGACCTCGCTCGCACCCGGCTCGCAAGTCGTCACCGACTATCTTGAGAAGGCTGATCTACAGGGCGATCTCGACACGCTCGGCTTCAATCTTGTCGGCTATGGCTGCACAACCTGCATCGGCAATTCGGGGCCGCTGCCGGAAGAGATTTCGCACACGATCCATGAGCATGGGCTAGCGGTCGCGGCGGTGCTGTCGGGCAATCGCAATTTCGAGGGCCGCGTCAATCACGATGTGCGCGCCAATTATCTCGCCTCGCCGCCGCTGGTCGTGGCCTACGCGCTCGCGGGCTCCATCATGGTCGATCTCGCCACCGATCCGCTTGGGCGGGATGAAGACGGCGAGCCCGTCTATCTCAAGGACATTTGGCCGTCGTCGAAGACCATCGCCAAACTGGTGCGGAAGGCGGTGAAGCGATCGATGTTCAAGAAGCGCTACGGCGACGTGTTCCGCGGCGATGCCGAGTGGCAGGACATCCAGGTCAAGGGCGGCCTGACCTACGATTGGGACACGCACTCCACTTACGTGCAGAACCCGCCTTACTTCGCCGGCATGTCGATGATGCCACAGATGGTCAATGATATCGAGAGCGCGCGCATTCTCGGGCTCTTCCTCGATTCCATCACCACCGACCACATCTCGCCGGCGGGCTCGATCAAGCGCGACAGCCCGGCCGGCCATTACCTGACCGAGCACGGCGTCACCGTCCACGATTTCAATTCCTATGGCTCGCGCCGCGGCAATCACCAGGTGATGATGCGCGGCACTTTTGCCAATACGCGCATCAAGAACATGATGGTGAAAGGCATCGAGGGCGGCGTCACTCTGCATTACCCTTCGGGCGAGCGCATGGCGATCTACGACGCGGCGATGCGCTACATGGCAGAGGACGTGCCGCTGGTCGTGTTTGCCGGCAAGGAATATGGCACCGGCTCGTCGCGCGACTGGGCGGCCAAGGGGACGCGGCTGCTTGGCGTGCGCGCGGTGATCGCCGGAAGCTTCGAGCGCATCCATCGCTCCAATTTGATTGGCATGGGCGTGCTGCCGCTGCTCTTCGCGGAGGGCAATTCCTGGCAGGCACTGGAGCTGATCGGCGATGAGACGGTGAGCTTGCGCGGACTTGCCGAGATCAAGCCGATGCAATGGATCGAGGCCGACATCATTTATCCGGACTGCAAGACGCGCGCCGTGCCCTTGCGCGTCGCCATCGATACGGCGGACGAGCTCGACTATTTCCGCAATGGCGGGATTTTGCACTATGTGCTGCGATCGCTGGCGCGGCCTGCTGCTTAAGGGTTGCCGCTCCCCCTCACCCATTTGTGACCCCGGTTGAGCGTTTTTAACCGGATATTTGGTCAGGCTTCCGGCATTGTAGGGGCCATGAGGCGCCTCCTTCCGTTCCACGCGGGAGCCTTCGCGGCGCTCGCCGTCAGCATCTTCGGCCTTGGCATCGCGAGTGCCGCACCACCCGAAGCTGTCACGCAAGGCCCCGCCGTCGTCGAGCTCTTCACGAGCCAAGGTTGCTCGTCGTGCCCTGCTGCCGACGCTCTGCTGGGGAAGCTCACCGAAAAGCCGGGCGTGCTCACGCTCTCCTTCTCGGTCGATTATTGGGACTATCTCGGCTGGCGCGACACGCTTGCGAGCCCCGCCAATAGCGGGCGCCAGCGCGACTATGCCAAAGCGCGCGGCGACGGACGCGTCTACACGCCGCAAGCCGTGGTTGACGGACTCTTGCATGTCAACGGCTCTGACGAGCGGCTGGTCCTCGATGCCATCGATGCGGCAAAGGTCAGGCTACGCGACGTCAGGGTTCCGGTCAGCGCGCGGGCCGAAGGCGACACGCTCGTGATCGATATCGGCAACGCTCAGGAAGGCTCGCATAGCCGCGACGCCACCGTCTGGCTCGCCATCGCCAAGGAGAAAGAGACCGTGCCGATCTCGCGCGGGGAAAATCGCGGGCGCACGATTACCTATCGCCATCCGGTGCGCGAGATCAGTCCGATCGGCATGTGGAAGGGCGATGCAATGTCGCTTCGGTTGCCGCTCAAAGACTTGAAGACGATGGGCGGCGATTGCCTGGTCACCTTGCTGCAAGTGGGCAGCACCGGGCCGATCCTCGGTGCGGCCCTTTACGAGCAGGAGTGAGATCGGGGCGACTTACCTCCTCCCCACCGGGGAGAGGCAGAAGGGCCGTGCCCGTGTCAGCTTGCGATGCAAGCGCACCCCTACAGAATAAAGTTGTCGGCCGAGAGCGAGTTGACGTGGTTCACCTTGATCTGGAAGTCCGCCCTGCCGTCGCCGTCTCGCGTCCCCCGGTCGGGAGATGGCGGCGAAGAAAATGCATTTAGCGGGAAGCGAAGTGCGCCGGAACGACTGTGGCGCGCGCAAATAAAAAACGGGCCGCAAGCCGGCCCGTGATCACTCAGTCTGGGAGGTACTCAAGAAATGAAAATGGCCCGGTCAGAGAGAAGACCCCGGGGGGCTGGGGGGCTGAGAATCCGAAGCCTCACCTTTAGACCGGGCCATAGTCAACTAAAGAAGCATTAACCTTGTTTAGGGCGTGCCAAGGGCTGAAACGGGGCGGAACTGTGATTAATATTTCACTGTATTACAGCGCGTGTTAGGGCGCGGAGCGTCTTGAATTTTGCGCGGCAGGCGATCATCATGAACGTCCGTTACAGGAGGCGCGTGCACTTTGCGCGAAACCGATCCCATAGTGGTGCCGCTGGCCCCAAAAGGCGCCGGCGGCGGACTTGACGACAAGACACGGCGCGACGGCATCGCATTCGACCGCCGAGAGCTCACGCAAATTCTCAACGTCTATGGCAAGAAAGTCGCGAGCGGCGAGTGGCGCGACTATGCCATCGACAGTCTGTACGAGAAGGCGGTGTTCTCGGTGTTCCGCCGTTCGAGCGAATGTCCGCTCTACAGAATCGAAAAGCAGCCGAAGCTCGCGCGACGGCAAGGCGCCTATAGCGTGATCGCAGCGACGGGATTGATCCTGAAGCGCGGGCACGATCTGGCGCGCGTGCTGCGGGCGCTGGATAAGGGCTTGCGGCTCGTCGAAGCTTGAGGCCACTCGTAAGGGCTTTACCCCGTCATCCTGAGGCGCGAGCGAAGCGAGCCTCGAAGGATGAACGGGGCCCGGGACGTCGCCCCTTCGAGGGCCGCGCTTTTGCGCGGCCACCTCAGGGTGACGGCGTACCGAGGGAAAGCCACAGCAAAAAACAAAAGGCCCCGGGGATGAGCCCGGGGCCTTGGTGTTGCGCGATGCTGACAGCGTCTAGCGGCGATTGCCGAACAGCTGGAGCATGAACATGAACAGGTTGATGAAGTCGAGATAGAGGCGAAGCGCGCCCATCACGGCTTTGCGGCCAGCGACGGTTCCGTCGTCGCCGACATAATACATTTCCTTGATCTGCTGCGTGTCATAGGCGGTCATGCCGGCGAAGATCAGCACGCCGATCGCCGAGATGGCGAATTGCAGGGCGCTCGAAGCGAAGAACAGATTGACCAGCGACGCTAGGATGATGCCGATCAGGCCCATGAACAGAAACGAGCCCCAGGCGGAAAGATCGCGGCTGGTGGTGTAACCCCAAAGGCTGAGCGCCCCGAACGAGGCGGCGGTGATAAAGAACATCTGCGCGATACTAGCGCCGGTGTAGAGCAAGAAGATCGAAGAGATCGACGCGCCCATCAAAGCGGCGAAGACCCAGAAGGCGAGTTGCGCGGCCGCCAGGCTCATAGAGTTAATGCGCGCGGAGATCAGGAACACCAGCCCGAGCGGCGCGAAGATCACCACCCATTTGAAGGCGCTGGCAAACATGAAGTTGCCGAAGGGCGTCAGGCCGGTGATGGCGCCGTCAGCGCCCGTCACAGCCGACATATTGAAGATCACATAGGCGACGACGCCAGTGATGGCGACGCCGATGCCCATATAGTTGTAGACGCGGAGCATGTAGCTCCGAAGGCCCTGGTCGATCGCTTCCGCGCGGCCGACCGTCGTGCCTGGCGCGTAGCGTTTGTCGAGTTCAGCCATGGAAATTGGTCCTTCCTTTCAGGTAGCTTGGCTAAGTCGGATTTCTCAAGCCGATTTGATCCGAATATGGTGGCTTTCTGGCGCTAACACAAGGTGAGGGTTCCGTTGGTCGGAGCCGAAAAGCTGCAATCGGCGCGTGTTGGGTGACGAGCGGCATCGAGCCCTCCGTCGATTAGCAGGCTCGAGGAAGCATATCAGGCGGAACGGTCTTGGCCAGTCCCGCGGGCTTGAACGCCGGTCCCCTACAATATTAAATCACCTTTACTCAAGCTGATCAGGCCCTTCAGCTCGATCTGAAAGGCTGCCCTGCCGTTGCCGTTGATGTCGCCCTCGACGATGTGGTCTTGTCATGGGCGAGGCCGGGCTTATTCACTTTGTCAAAATGGAGCTCGCCCTTCTTGTGATGGAAGTCCTGGCCGGAAGCGCGGTTAAGCGCCGGTGAGCAAAAATTTTAGAACGAAATAGCTTCAGGCATCCCTGAGATAGGTCGCGGCTTTCGCCGACAACACGCGCCAGGTAGCAATGGCGCCGAGGCCGAGTACGGTAGCGAGCGCAAGCGCGATGGTTTCCGCGATGGCGGTGCCTGAAAAGACGAAGGGGATCTCGAATGCCCATTTGCACAGAGACCAGGCGATTGCCGTGGCGAGCAGAACGGACGCGAGCGCGGTCGTAAGACCGAGCAGACCGAATTCCATCAGCTCGGCGCGAATGACGCGGCCGCGGGTGGCGCCAAGCGTTTTGAAAAGCACGGCATGATATTTCCGCCGCTCCTGACCGGCGGCAATTGCCGTTGCGAGAACGGCGGCGCCGATCAGAACGGTGATGAGCGCGGTGGCGCTGATCGCGGTCATGACCTTACCCAGAAGCTCGCGCGCGGCATCGACGATGTCGCCGACATTGATGGCGGTGATGAGGGGGAACTTCTCCGCCAGCGTCTGGATAAGCTTCCCTTCGGTCGCGGGATCGACATTCTTCGGCAATTCCAGCGTGACCATGGAGCGATGCGGCGCGCCGACAAGGGTGTTCGGCGTGAACACCATGACGAAATTGATGGCGAGAGATTCCCAGTCGATCTTGCGCAAGTTGGCGATGCGCGCATCGACATTGTGGCCGAGAATATTAACGGTGATGCTGTCGCCGATTTTGAGGTCGAGCCCCTTGGCGGCCTCCACGTCGAAAGAGACGAGGGGCGGTCCGGAATAGGCGCGCGGCCACCATTCGCCTTCGACCACCTCGGAGGCCTCGGGCAGCGTCTCCGCATAGGTCAGTCCGCGATCGCCGTTCAACACCCAGCGAAAATCCGGCCCGACCTTGACCTTGTCGACGGGGACGCCATTCAGCGCCACGATGCGGCCGCGCAGCATCGGCGCTTCGGCAAATTTGGCGTCGGGAACGATTCCATTGGCGGTACCGCGGAAGGACGCGACGTCCTCGGCATTGAGGTCGAGGAAATAATAGGCCGGCGCATCGGCCTTGAGGTCGTCTTGCAGCTCCGCGGACAAAGAGCGGTGGATCAAGGCCACGGCAACGAGGAGGCCGAGGCCGAGGCCGAGTGCCACGGCGACGGAGCGCGCGAGCGATCCGGGACCGGCAATGGAGGCAAGCGCAAGCGACAGCGAGGGATAACGTTGGCGGCGGAACTTTGCCGCGGCGCGCTTCAGCACCCAGCCCAAGCCGAGAAAGAAGAGGAACGAAGCAACAATACCGATTGAGATGGAAAAGGTGACGAGCCGCTCCTCGGACGCAAAGATGCCGAGCGCGAACAGCGCGATGCCGGACGCGGCCGCGCCGGTGATGAAGCTTAAGGCCGGGCGTTCCTCGTGCTCGTCGAGCTGCTGGCGGAGCAACACGGCGGCGGGCACGCGGGCGCCGCGTCCCAGGGGCCAGAGCACGAACAGCGCCACGGTCAAGAAGCCGGCCAAGGCAGCGATGAGAAGCGGCAATGGATGCGGCTCGACAGCGAGCGGAATCGGCAGTTCGCCGCCATAGATGGCGGAGATTGCCGGCGGCGCCATCGCCCCGATCAGGAGACCGAGCGATATGCCCAACACCGCCAGAAAGAAGGCTTCCAGTGCATAGATGGCAAGCACGAACCGGCTCGATGCGCCGAGACATTTGAAGGTGGCGATCACTTTGCGCTTTTTCGCCATGTAGCCGCCGATGGCTCCGCCGACGCCGATGCCGCCCAAGAGCAGCGCGGTCAACCCAACAAAATTGATGAACTGGGTGAAGCGTTCGGCGCCGCGGCGGATCGCCGGCGCCGGGTCGGTCCAATCGCGCACATCGAATCCGCTTTGCGGAAACTTATTCATGAAACCGGTGCGGACGCGGGCCAGAGATTTCTTGTCGTCGCCTTTGTCGCCGGGGAGCCTCACGCGGTAAGTCCAGCGGACGATGCTGCCGGGCTGGATTAGGCCGGTATGTTCGAGGGTGGCAAGCGACATCAGCACCTTCGGGCCGTAGGCGAGGCGGTCGGCGAGCCGATCCGGTTGCTGGCCAAGCACCCCGCCGATGGTAATCTCGGCGTCGCCAATCTTGAGCTTGCTGCCGACATTGAGGCCGAGACGATCGAGTAGCGTGCGCTCGACGAGTACCATGTCGTCACGCTGCCAAAGCGCGCCGGCACCTGACGGATCGTTCACCACGACGTCGCCGTAAAGCGGGTAAGCATCATCGACGGCCTTCACCTCGACGAGCACGCTTTTGCCGTCACTATTTCGCGCCATGGCGCGCAGGCCGGCGGATTCGCTCACGCGGCCTTGTACATCGAACGCCGCGCGCTCGTCCGTCTCGGCGCGACGATGCACGCGCTCGAACGCGATATCGCCGCCGATAAGGAGACGGCCTTGACGCGCTAACGCCTCCTCGAAGGAGGCCGACAGCGAGCCGATCGACGCAACAGCGGCGACGCCAAGCGCGATGCAGAAGACAAAGACGAGAAGACGGCCGGCCCCGGCGCGGAGTTCGCGTCCGGCGATCGTGAAAGCGAGCGGAAGGCGGAAACCGGAGTGAGCGGGTAGGGGATGCGCGTCCATCACTTGGCCCGCACGCGACGCTTGGCGCCTTCGCCCACGATGCGACCGTCGGTCATGGTCACGGTGCGGTCGCAGCGTTTGGCGAGCGCAACATCGTGGGTGATGAGAAGCAGCGTAGCGCCGCTCCGTTCCTTCAGCACGAAGAGAAGCTCCATCACCTCGGCGCCGGTCGTTGCATCGAGATTGCCGGTCGGCTCGTCGGCGAGGATCAGCGAAGGCCGGGGTGCGAGCGCGCGGGCCAGAGCGACGCGTTGCTGCTCGCCGCCCGACAGTTGTCCCGGGAAGTGACTCTCGCGATGGCTGAGCCCGACCTCCTTTAGTGCGCCGCGTGCCGTGGCGAAGGCATCGCTGCGGTCGAGGAATTCGAGGGGCAGCGCGACATTCTCCAGCGCCGTCATGGTCGGCACCAGATGGAAGGATTGAAACACGATACCGATCTTGGCGGCGCGAAGTCGCGCCAGCTCGTCTTCGTTGAGGACGCCGAGATCGGCACCGGCGACCTGCAAGCTTCCTTGGTTCGCGCGCTCAAGCCCCGCGATCACCATCAGCAAGGTCGACTTGCCGGAGCCGGAGCGTCCCACGACGGCGATGGCCTCGCCTTTCGCCACGTCCAGATCGACCCCGCGCAAAATGTGCACCGGCCCCGCGCGAGACGGCAGGGTGACATGCACATCATCGAGGACGATGGCGGAGGAGCTTGGCTGTTTCAGGGTCTGATCCATTGGGGTAAATTGAGCAACTTTCTCCAGATGGCACGGCATCGCGTAATAGAGAAGGGCAAAGAGGTCGAAAAGATGAAACTTGGCTTGTTGGGCGTTGCGACATTTGCCGCGGTACTTATGGTTGCTATATTCCTGGTAACTGTCACGGCGGCAGAACCGAACGCGCCGGTGATCGTCGTGCTGGGCGACAGTCTCGCAGCTGGGCTCGGGTTGCCGCAGGATCAAGCTTTTCCAGCGCAGCTGGAAAAGGCGCTTCGCGCCAAGGGCCATGACGTGACCATCACCAATGCCGGCGTCTCGGGCGATACGGCTTCCGCCGGGCTGGCGCGGCTCGACTGGGCGGTGCCGCCGGAAGCAAATGCGGTGATCGTCGAGCTCGGTGCCAATGACGCGCTGCAAGGGCTACCGCCGGAGGCAACCAAAAAGGTGCTGGAGGAGATCCTCAAGCGCTTGCAAGCGAAGGGCCTGCCGGTACTGCTCGCCGGCATGGAGGCGCCGCGCAACATGGGACGCGACTACGTGGATCAGTTCAGCGCCATCTATCGCGATCTCGCCGCGCGCTACAATGTGGTGGTCTATCCGTTCTTCCTCGAGGGCATTGTCGGCGATACGAACCTGTTTCAGGGTGATGGCCTGCATCCCAATGCGCAAGGCGTGACGAAGATCGTGGACGGGATCATGCCAAAGGTCGAGGAGCTACTGGCGCGGGTTCCGGCCCGGAATTAGCGCGTTTTCGCTCCCGGTTCTATTGTTGTGAGGACCGCAATTCCCGCATACCCTAAGTTGTAGGGCCGGGGCTTCGCTCTGGCTCCAAATGAGGCGCAACGCTCGTGCGGCGCGTGCCGGCGGGTTGGTCCCAGGGAGCTCGCCATGGTCGACTATGTCTTCGACAGCACGAACAGCTTTTTCAACACGGGCCGCGCCATCAGCGACTTTACGGCCGGTACCGTGAAGGTGAAGGCCGACGGCCACCTGATTTCAACCGGCGACTTCAGCGTGGTCGGCGACCTCAACTGGACCATCACCATCCTTGGCTCGATCGGCACATATGCTGCCGCGAAGGCTGGCATCTTCCTGGGCTCGCCGGGACTCGCCATTGCGTCGAGCCTCATCATCGGCGCCGACGGTGATTTGTTCGGAACGAATGTCGGCCTCTACGTCCAGCACCGGACCAACGTGGTCAATGCCGGGAGTATCTCCGCGACGACAGGGGACGGCATCCTCGAAACCGCCAACGCCATCGGCAATTACAAAATCACCAACTCCGGCATCATCGTTGGTGGCAACAACGGTATGTCGCTGCTCGGCGCCGGCATCCACACCACGTATTTCCAGGAACAGACTCGTACCAGCATCACAGCCTCCCAGCGGCAATAGTGGAGATCATAGCATTTCTCGGGTGCTACGCCCCCAAATTTCAAGCGTTTTGGCCGAGCCGCTCCTTTGAATCGTCACAGAGCCGGATAGAATGGCGTCCGCATCGAGAGTCGGGATTTCTCCATGAAAATGCGCAGGTTGATCGGATTGGGCCTGGTGGTGAGCAGCCTCGCGCTGTTCGCGGCCCCTCTCGGTCAGTCCGCGCTTGCCGATGACGACGCTAATATCCCCAATCCCCTCGATGTGCTCGCCGCCCTAGCAGCCGGCGCCGCCAAGAGCGTGATTGCGGCGTTCTCTACGCCGGAGACCGATGCGAGCCTGCTCAACCGGCAGATCGGGCAGATGATCATGGTGGGGTTCGCCGGGGTCGGGGAGAAAGATGCAGGCGTCGCCGCCGTGCGCAATGAACTGGCGGAAGGCGTGATCGGCGGTGTTGTGCTTTACCCGGAAAATATCCGCTCGGCGAAGCAGCTCAAGAACCTCAACTCATTCCTCGCCAATGCCAAGTCCGACCCGATTCCGCTTATCGCCGTCGATCAGGAAGGCGGCCTGGTGCAGCGGCTGACGCGGTGGAACGGCTACACCAATTTCCCCTCGGCGCGAAATGTCGGACGAAATCCGAGCTACAGCACGCCGGAAAGCGTGGTGCGCCTCTATGGCATCATGGCGCATGAACTTGCGGATGCCGGCTTCAACGTCAATTTCGGCCCAGTGGTCGATCTCAGCATCAACGATCGAAACACAGTCATCGTGCGGCGGAAGCGAAGCTATGGCGCCGATCCGGTGCTGGTCGCCAATCTCGCGCGTGATTTCATCGTCGCGCATCGCGAGGCGAATATCCTCACCGTCGCCAAACATTTCCCCGGACACGGATCGAGCCACGCCGATAGCCATCAGCGGCTCGCCGATGTTTCGAAGACCTGGCGCGAGGTCGAGCTCGATCCCTACCGCATCCTGGCGAAAGACGGAATGCTCGACATGGTGATGGTCGGCCATCTCTATCATCCGGAGTTTAGCGACGGCGAGATGCTGCCGGCGTCACTCTCGGCACGCGCGATGGATGAACTCAGGGACAAGGCCGGCGTCGGGTTCAGGGGCGTCATCGTCAGCGACGATTTGGAGATGGGCGCGGTGCGCGAGAAATATTCGCTGCAAGAGCGCGTGGTCAGGGCGGTGAATGCCGGCACCGACCTTCTCGTCTTTTCCAACGTGAAGTCGCGCGATCCCGAGCTTGGCGCCAAAATTCACGCGATCATGGTGAAGGCCGTCAACGACGGCACGATCCCAATGGCGCGCATCGAACAGGCGGCCGGACGCATCGGACTCCTGAAGCGCCGGCTGATGCAACACGATCTGGCGGGCAAGTGGTGAGGCTATCCGGCGTCCTGCTCGGATCGCTGTGGATGGCTGCCGGCTCGTTGAGGAAACAAGACGACACAGACGATCATCAAGGCCGCAATGACCGCGGAGGCGATTGGGCGGCTCAGGGCTAGCCCGCCCTGATCCAACGGCTTGTCGAGGAAGTCGCCGACGGTAGCACCCAAAGGCCGCGTTAGGATGAATGCGACCCAAAACAGCAAGACGTGCGAGACGTTCGACCAAAAATAGGCGGCGGCCACCACCGTCAGTCCAGCAGCGAACACGAGCGCTCCGCCTTCATAGCCGAGGCCGGAATCGGCGATCCAGTCGCCGAGGGCAGTGCCCAAGGTTTGGGAGAATGTGATCGCCGCCCAGTAGAACGCTTCGACTTTTGGCGTGTTGACAGTTGCCACCGAAATGGACCCGAGCGACCAATACCAGAGGCCGAGCACAGCGATAAGAGCGGCAAATAAGATCAGCGAACCTCCCATGTAGCCGATCCCCAAGGAACGAGTTGCAAAATCGGCCATCGTGGTACCGGCTGTCGTGGAGGCCACGATGACGGACCAATAGAGGTAGGGGTGAAATTTCTTTGCAGTGATCTGGACCGCCGCCAAGACCAGCAGGGCGGAAAGAAAAACCGCCGTACCGGCCAGGTAGCCAAGGTCTATCGTCATGGTGACGGTGTCGCCGGCTGTCTCGCCGAGAGTTGTCGCGAGGATCTTGATGATCCAAAATCCGAGCGTGACCTCGGGGACTTTACTCGCGCTAAGGCTTGCGCCGCTTGCCATCCGACAATTCCGTACCGCGCCCTGAGGCTGTCCGATCCGGAGATATAGCAGCTTGATCTCTGTTTGGACGCTTCGACCGTGCGTCAAATTTACGCCCCGGTTCCGGAGGCGCTAGGCGACATACGCAGGCTTGTTAGCCCTATAGATGGTCCTCTCGCTTGGAAATGATATTGAAGCTCTTGTCGAGCTTGATGTCATAGCTCTGGCCTTCGGCGCAGACCGCGCCACCCACTTCGTATTCGTCGGACTCAACGTCAAGCTCTTTGAGGCCGGTACATCCCGCGGTGCGCAGGGCATCGATGACCTTGGTTATCTCGTCCAGCGATGCCGGCTTGGAAGCAAGCTTTTCGCATCCCCCCAGCATCGTTGAGCAAAGCAAAAACATCAGAGCGCTGCGCATCTAATCTCTCCAATCAACTGGTTGGCTGCCAAAGCGAATTTTCTATTCCTATAGCAGCTGGCACGAGGAGCGATTGATCTAAATCAATCGGGAGCTCGCGGAGGCATCATTCGGCTCGATTGGCGGATCATAAGGCGACTGCCTCAGTGATAGCCCTCGTCGCCGGCCTGCCAGAACACATAATAAGAGTAGGTGGTGTAGCCGAGAATGATCGGCAGTAGCGGGACGGCGCCATACAGCATGAAAAGCTGCGACTCCGGTGCCGCCGCCGCCTTCCAGATCGTGATGTCGGGCGGAATGATGAAGGGGAACAGGCTGACGGCGAGACCCGTGTAGCACAAGAGAAAGATCACGACGCCGAGCAGGAAAGGCGCATAGCGCAAGCGGCGATCGAGCGACAGCCAAAGCGCGACGATTGAGGCCGCCGTGATCAGCGGCACGGGCGAGAGCATCACCATATTGGCCGGCGTGAACCAGCGCGCGGCGATCTCAGGATGCAGGAACGGCGTCCAGACGCTAAAGATCAAAATGAACGCGGCGAGCACGACAAGCGCTTTCCGCGCGACACCGTAAGCCCAGTTCCGCAAATCCTCGTCGCCCTTCATGATCAGCCACCCCGCCGAGAGCAGGACATAACCCGACAGAATCGCGAGCGCCGTCACGGCCGAGAATGGCGTCAGCCAATCGAAAGCGCCGCCAGCGAATTTGTTGTCGACGACCTTAAAGCCCTGAATGAAGGCGCCGATGGCGGCGCCTTGCATCACCGCCGCCAGGATAGAACCGCCGGCGAAAGCAAGATCCCAAAGATAGCGGTATTTTTCCGATTTGAAGCGGAACTCGAAGGCGACGCCGCGCAAGATCAGCCCGATCAGCATCAGAACGAGCGGGATGTAGAGCGCGGGCAGCATGACGGAATAGGCGAGGGGGAAGGCGGCGAGCAAGCCGCCGCCGCCGAACACGAGCCAGGTCTCGTTGCCGTCCCAGAACGGCGCCACCGAATTCATCATGGCGTCGCGGTCTTTATGCGACGGCGCCAGCGGGAACAGCACGCCGAGGCCGAGATCGTAGCCGCCAAGCAGCACGTAGAGAAACACCGCGAGCGCCAGGATCGACGCCCAGACAAGAGGAAGTAGGATGGGGAGATATTCGGTCATGGATTGCCTGCTGCCTCCATCGGTCTTCGCGACGGATCGCCTTCGGTATGGTCCTCGATCGGCGGGGTGGCTTCGGGTCCTGCGCGCACCAACTTGGCGATGTAATAGATGCCGGCGCCGAAGATGACGCCATAAGCGAGCACGAAAAGGACCAGCGAGAATAGCACGCTGCCGCCCGGCACCGGCGAGACGGAGTCCGCGGTACGCAAGATGCCGTACACGGTCCAAGGCTGGCGCCCGACCTCCGCGACGAACCAGCCGGACAGCACGGCGATGAAGCCGAGCGGTGCCGCGAATTGCATCGCCTGCAAGAATAGACGGTTCGAATAGAGTCTGCCGCGGAGCCAGAGCACAGCGCCGATTGCCCCAAGCGCGATCATGATCATGCCGATGCCGACCATGATGCGGAAGGCGAAGAACGGGATGATCGGATTGGGCCGGTCTTCCCGCGGAAACGATTTCAAGCCCTTGATCTCACCGTCCCATTCATGGGTGAGGATCAGGCTGCCGAGGTCCGGAATGGCAAGCTCGTAATGGTTGGTCTCGGCCTTCGGATCGGGAATGGCGAAGAGGATCAGGGGCGCCTGCTTTTGCGTCTCCCAATGGGCTTCGAGCGCGGCGATCTTAGCCGGCTGATGCTCGCGCGTATTCAATCCGTGCAGATCGCCGATGACGAGCTGGAGCGGCGCCAGCCAGACGATCAGGCTCAAGCCCATGCCGAGCATGATGCGGCCATGCGGGACGTTACGGTCGCGCAAGATGTACCAGGCGCCGATGCCGTCAACCATGAAGGCGGTGGTGAGATAGGCGGCGGCCACCATGTGCGAGAAGCGATAGGGGAAGGAGGGATTGAAGATTACCTGCCACCAATCCGCGACATGGAGCACGCCGTCGTCGCCCATCACCTGCCCTGCAGGCGTCTGCATCCAACTATTTGCGGCCAGGATCCAGAACGCGGAGATGACCGTCCCAGCTGCGACCATCAGGCTCGCGAAGAAATGCACGGCGCGGGGTACGCGGTTCCAGCCGAACAGCATGATGCCGAGGAAGCCCGCCTCGAGAAAGAAGGCGGTCAGCACCTCGTAGGCCATCAAGGGGCCGATGACATTGCCGCCGAGGCGCGAAAATTCGCTCCAATTGGTGCCGAACTCGTAGGACAGCACGACCCCGGAAACCACGCCCATGCCGAAAGAGATGGCGAAGATCTTGGTCCAGTGGCGCGCGATCTCCATGTAGATCGGATTGCCGGTCTTCAGCCATAGCGCTTCCAGCACCACGAGCCATGCGGCGAGCCCGATGGTGAAAGACGGGAAGAGAATGTGAAACGAGATGGTGAAGGCGAACTGGATGCGCGAAAGGAGTAGCGGATCGAGCGCGTCCATGAGGTGAGCCTCCGCGTGCCGGGTAGAATCGCGGCAGGGCGACTTTAGCGCCGTCGCTATGTGATGCAAAGCGCCGTTCTCGGCGGGGCAGTTGGCCTATGGAATGACGTCGCGTTTGATGAAGCCGCTGTGGCTATGCACCTCAGCATGAAAGTCGGCGTTGCCGTCGACATCGCCTTCGACCAAAAAGACTTTCTGGTGCTTCCCAAGGGCCTTGACGCGGGCCGCGTCTGTTATGTTATAATAATACGTATGAACGCAGCCCACCATCATCGCCACGAAGCCCCGAAGCTCTCGCGCAATCAGAGCCAGGTGCTCTCCTGTCTGCGCTCGGCCAACGAGCCGCTCAGCGCCTACGCCATTCTGGATCGGGTTCGGAAGTCCGGCATCGCGCATCCGCCCACGGTCTATCGCGCCCTGAACGAGCTGATGGAGAAGGGCATGGTGCATCGGTTGCAATCGCGCCAAGCCTTCATCGCTTGCGGACATGGCAAATGCGACGGCAAGTTCGCCTTCGCCGTCTGCCGCGAGTGCGGCAAGGTCGTCGAGATCGCGCTCGGCGACAAGGACCAAGCGATGATGCTCGGTTTCGCGCCGAAGGAGATCGCCGCCGATCAGGTCACGCTCGAGCTTGCGGGTCTCTGCAAGATTTGCCGCGCTGCTGCGCGCGCCTAACATAAAGGCGCTTTCCTTGCACACGCACCAACATCATCCTCACGAGCGGCGGGGCGCGCTTGCCATGCCTGTCTACTCGCTGTTGCCGATATCGGCCTGGTCGCGGCTCGGGATCGCTGCTGTGATTACGATGTTGGTGTGGATTGGCGTCGCGTGGGCGCTGTCATGACCGTCACCGCGCATCCGGCCCCTGCCATCGTCTTTCGCAATCTGACGCTCGGCTACGACCGGCACCCCGCCGTGCATCACATCGAGGGCCAAGTCGCCCAAGGAGAACTGCTCGCACTCGTCGGACCGAATGGCGCTGGCAAGTCGACGCTGCTCAAGGGCATCGTAGGCGAGATCACGCCGCTTGACGGCGGCATCAAATTCGGCGGCAAGAAGCGCGACATCGCCTATCTGCCGCAACAGATCGAGATCGACCGGAGCTTTCCCATCTCGGTGTTCGATTGCGTCGCCATGGGATTGTGGCGGGAGATCGGGGTGTTGCGCGGATTATCGGCTGTGCAGAACCAGGCCGTCGCCGAAGCGCTGCAAACGCTCGGCTTAAGAGGCTTGGAGCGGCGCAGCGTCGGCGCGCTATCAGGCGGACAGTTTCAGCGCGTGCTGTTCGCGCGGCTCCTCTTGCAAGATTCGTCCCTGATTCTGCTCGACGAGCCG
>Ga0315297_10000883_pt1 | contig 18079 bp, 16 predicted proteins | sample YL17G15_0_MG_FD_203628 | JGI IMG/M metagenome (GOLD analysis project Ga0315297, IMG submission 203628) | Sediment microbial communities from Yellowstone Lake, YNP, Wyoming, USA - YL17G15_0 | ecosystem: Environmental > Aquatic > Freshwater > Lake > Sediment | place: USA: Wyoming | collected... | reverse complement strand
CCGTCCGCCGGGCGATCCGCAGGTCTTCCCGGGCCAGCAGGTCGCCGATCTCGATGTCGCTCAGGGGGTTGTCCCCGTCCTCGCCCTCGACGAGCTTCCGGATCTTGTCCTTGACCTTGAGGGACGAGACGGACTCGCCGTGACTCCCCGGCAGGGACTTGTGGAAAAAATACTTCAGGGAAATGACGCCCCGGGGGGTCGTCATGTACTTGTTGGCAACGACCCGCCCGACGGTGGATTCATGGACGCCGATGTCCTGGGCGATCTCCATCAGGGTCAGGGGCTTGATGAAATCGATGCCCTTTTCGAAGAATTCCTTCTGCCGATCAACGATGAACCGGGCCACCTTGTAGATCGTCTGGTTCCTCTGGTCCAGGCTGCGCATGAACCAGAGGGCCTTTTTCAGCCCGTCCTTCAGGAAGCGGTGAGCCTCAGGCTGGCGGCCGGCAGCCTGGGCCAGGAGCTGGCGATAGTAGCCGCTGATGCGGAGTCGCGGCAGGCCCTCGTCGTTGATGGCGATCGTCCACTCGTCCCCTTCCTTGGAGACGATGATGTCCGGACTGATGTAGCTCGTCTTTTCCTCGCTGTATTTCCTCCCCGGGGCAAAGTCGAGGGTCTTGAGGAGGTCGATGCGGTCCCTGACCTCGGCCATGGAGATGTTGAGGACGCGGGTGAGCTGGTCGTAGTCCTGTTTCTTGAGGAGGGGGAGGTGATCGGAGATGATGGCCCGGGCCGTCTCGTCCTGGACTTGGAGGCTGTCCATCTGGGCGAGGAACGCCTCGCGCAGGTCCAGACTGCCGCAGCCCACCGGGTCGAAGGTCTTGATCTTCGCGCGGATGGCGTCGATCCTTTCCGGCGTCGTCTGGGAGAGCCTGGCCAGCTCTTCGACGCCGGAGCTCAGGTAGCCGTCCGGGTTGATGTCCCCGATGATGTCCTGGGCGACCCTTTGGTCTTCGGCATCAAAGAAGGTCAGGCTGGCCTGCCAGTTCAGATGGTCCCAGAGCGACGGGGTCCGGGAGATCGTGTTCTCGAGCGACACCGCGTCGCGGCTCTCGTAGAAATGGGGGCGGAACCCGTCGTCCAGGTATTCCTGGAACCCGGCCAAGTCATTGTCGTCGGCCGTCTCGCTGTTCATCTTCGGCTCGGTCGATTCGAGGTTCAGGTTTTCGAGGATCCCTTCCTTGTTTTTGACGCCGGCCTCTTCCGCGGCCACGGTCTCGCTGTCCTTGGGCCTGTGCTCCTGGGCCTCGTCCTCGATCTCGATCATCGGGTTCTGGGAGACCTCGGCATCGATGACCTCGATGAGCTCGAGGTTGGTCAGGGGCAGGAGCTTGATGGCCTGCTGAAGGGCCGGGGCCAGAATGAGCTTCTGGACCTGCCTCTGGTCGAGCCGCTGTTTGAGGATCATCGATTCAGCCTCGAATTCGCGCTTTGTCCATTCCTAAAGACGAAACTCGTCTCCCAAATATCTCTTTCGCACCTCTTCCGAAGAGATGATCTCCGCGGGCGTCCCTTCCTTGAGGATCCGGCCTCCTTCGAGGATATAGGCCCTGTCTGTGATCTCGAGGGCCTCCCGGACGGAATGGTCCGTCAGCAGGATCCCGATGCCCTTCGCCCGGAGGGACCGGATGATCGCCTGGAGGTCGCGGACAGAGAGCGGGTCGACCCCGGTGAACGGCTCGTCGAGGAGCATGAAATCGGGGTCCATGACCATGGCTCTGGCGATCTCGAGACGGCGCCGCTCGCCTCCGGACAGGGTTAGGGCGCGGGCCCCGGCCAGCTTTTCGAGACCGAACTCCTCGAGGGTCCCGGCCACGCGGGCGCCCTTCGGACCCGTTCCCGGCGGCCGGGTTTCGAGGACAGCGAGGAGATTCTCCTCCACGGTCAGCTTCCTGAACGCCGACGGTTCCTGGGGCAGGAGGACGAGGCCTTTCCGCGCTCTCTTGTACATCGGCCGGTCGGTGATGTCCTCGTCCCTGAGGTAAACGCGGCCGCCATCTTGGGGGACGAGGCCGAGGATCATCGAGAACATGGTCGTTTTCCCCGCCCCGTTCCGTCCGAGCAGGCCTACGATCTCACCCTCCTCGACCCTTATCGAAACCCCGTCGACGACCTTTTTATGCCCGTAGCTCTTCTCGAGTTCAACAGCTCTCAGAGAACCCTTCATGGCTCACGATTTGACGACGGTGGTCGACCTTCCCTGTCCCTCATTTTCGATTCGAATCTTACCATCGCCCAGATCGAATGTCAATTTGTCTCCCCTGGAAGAACCGCCCTCTTTATCGACCAAAACCGGCCTGCCGGTCAGGGTGATCCGGTCGGCCCCCGCCTCATAAAAAGCCCTGTCCCCGCGGCCTTCGTAGCGGCCCTTCGAAACGACGACGGAGGTGAGCGCCGTGAACGTGTCGGCACCCTTCTCCTCGCGGCCGAGGACGGCGTCGATCGTCTCCGCGCCGAGCCGCGCGCCCGGCATCTGGACGTAGCTTTTTTCCCGGAAGGAGAGGACGCGGTCGGCGGCGGAATAAACCATATCCTCGCCACCGATCTCGATGCGCCGCTTGGGGGTCTCTCCCGCCGCGGCCTGGGTCATGCCGGCCGCGACTCCCCCTCTTCCGCGCATCTCGCCGGTCGCCTCGAAGAGATCCAGCTCGCCGGCGAGCAGGAATTCTTTGTCCTGCCAGGCCTGGACTTCTCCGGCGAAGGAAAAGGACTTCGTCGCGCCCCGGAAAACGAGGCTCGCGGCGGAAACGAAAAGAGGCTTCGCCGCCGAGAAAAAGCCGGCGGCCGGGCCCTCTTCTCCCGGCTTGAACAGGCACTTGACGCCTCCCGAAGCTTCGAGGTCGCCTATGGCGGGCCCGGCCGCGAGGGAGGGCGCTTCGATGCGGGCCCGCCGGGAATCGGCGACAGCCGGCCGTCCAGGCTTTCCCGAGGCCCGGAGGACGCCGGACGAAGCATCGAACGCTGCCGATTCGCCCTCGAGGACGCGGCTCTCGTCGGCGAGGCCATCGAGCTCCGCCCGGAAACCGCCTGACGCGGACCAGCGGTCAAGCTCCCCATCGGCCCGGAACGTCAGGAGGGCTTCGGAGGCTCGAACGATGCTCCCGGAGGCCTCGGGAAGAGACAGGGACAGCCGCGTATTCCCCCGGGCCTGGACCGAGGAGAGTTGAGAGGAGCCGGGGACGAAGGAGAGCCCGATCCAATCCGCCGTGATACCGCTTCTGTCCGGATCGGCAGCCGGGGCGGGCGTGCCGCCGCGGTCCACTGCCGCCGCGAAGGCTCGTCCCTTGACCTCGGCCGCTCCGTCGAAGGCGACGGATCTAAAAGAGCCCTCGTCTTCCGCCGCGTCGAATGTCAGGATTCGCCCTGTCCCCCGCCATCGGCTGCCCGCAAAATCCGCCCGGCCTTCCGCCCGGCCGCGCCGCTCGCGCCTTAGATAGAGGAAGGAATCGCCTGAGAGGACGGCCTTCTCCCCGTCCCGGCCGGCCGCAGTGAATTCCACGCGGAACCCGCCCGCGAGACGGACCTCGTCCATGCCTTCCGCGTAAGAAATTTCCGCGGCCATCCCGGCCATCCTTTTCGAAGAAAAAGCGCCGCCGGACGCCGTCTGGAAAATGCCGTTGTCCTTGTCGTAGTCGAACGAGTCGCCTTCGAGGACGACGTCCCCCGCTTCGACCCGGACCCGGCCCGTAATGCCGAAATGGACCGCGCCGGTATCGTAAACGACTTCGTCCGCCGTGATCCGCGAGACGACCTCGCCCGCCGGGCCGTAATCCGTGACCTCGACAGACCCCTTCAAGTGGTTCCGGCCGTCCGGGCCCAGAAAAAAGTTCGCGCCGCGGACATCGGTCCGCAGTTTGCCGTCCCGGTATTCCTCGTGCCGGACTTCTTCCTTGAGATCGACGACCCTGTCATCGGGCAGGGGCTTGACGGCCTCCGGACGCGGACTGCCGCGCTCTCTGAGTAGGTGGAGTATTACCGCAGCAGCCAGGACGAGGAGAATAGCGGCAACGGCGAGTCCGGCGAGCCTCACCGGGGCCGACGCCTTTTGAGCGCTCATCGTATCAGACCTTTAAGTCTTCGATGGACAGGCTGACTTTCTGCTCACCGAGGTATTCCGACATCATCAGGGAAAAGGCCAGACTGACCCGGCTGCCGCGCCGCACGACGTGACGCAACTCCGCCTTGTCCCAGCCGAGGACCTCGAGAACCCGGCCGTTCTGGCGGGCCAGGAATTTCAGGTGCTTTCTCTGGAGGACCTGGGGGTCGCTGATGACCTCGACGTTTTCGGCGACGAACATGGGCTTGGCGTTTCCGACGCCGAACGGTTGAAGAAGGGCGAAGGTATCGAGAAAACGGCCGTCGACCGCGGCGAACTCGAGCGGCCCGTCGATCTTGATCTTCCTTGTCAGGTTGTCCTCGGTGATGCGGGCCTCGGCCAGCGGGTTCAAGGCCTCCTTAAGCGCGGCCATCCGCTCGGTGGGAAGGGTGCAGCCCACGGCCAGCCTGTGCCCGCCGTAGCTCAGGAAGAGGTGCCGGCAATCGTCGAGAAGGTCGATCAGGGGCACATCCGGGATGCTCCGGCCCGAACCGTGAGCCTTACCGCCCTCGTAGACGAAAAGGACGACGGGCCTGTTGAAACGGTCCTTGAGCTTGGAGGCGACGATGCCGGTGACCCCCCGGTGCCAGTCCGGACTTCCCAGGATGAGGCACTTGTATTTCTTGTCGAGCCCCCGCTCTTCGATCCTCTCGAGGGCGTCGTTGAAGATCTTCTCCTCGGTCTTTTGACGCTGGGCGTTGAGCGTGTCGAGCTTCTTGACGAGCTCGTCGGATTCCTCGGAGCTCTCCGAAAAGAAGAGGCTAACGGCCAGGTCGGTCATGCCCATCCGGCCGGCGGCGTTGATCCGGGGGCCGAGGCGGAAGCCGAGGTCGCCTTCGGAGATCTTGCGGTTGCCGAGCCCGCACGCTTCGATCAGGCTCCGCAGGCCCAGGTTGGAGACGTTGCGCAGGCCCTTGAGGCCGTGCTTCACGAAGACGCGGTTCTCGCCCTTGAGCTCGGCCACGTCGGCCACTGTCCCGATCGAGACGAGCTTCATGTAGTGGGGCAGCCCAGCAGCCTTCCCCGACTTCTCGAGCAAGGCCTGGATGAGCTTGAAGGCGACGCCGACTCCGGCCAGGTTGCCCTCGGGGTAACCGGAATCAGCGAGGACGGGGTTGAGCACGGCCACGGCGTCCGGGAGCGTCTCGCCGGGCCGGTGGTGGTCGGTGATGATGACGTCGATGCCCTTGTCCTTGGCCCGGGCCGTGAACTCGACGGCCTTGATGCCGCAATCGACGCTGATGACCAGGCCGGCTCCCTTTTGGACCGGGATCTCGATGTGTTCGTCCTTGATGCCGTAGCCGTCAGTCAGCCGCTCCGGGATGAAGTACTCAACCGTGGCGCCGAGGGACCTCAGGGCTTTTACGAGCATGACGGTCGACAGGACCCCGTCGACATCGTAATCGCCGAAGACGAGGATCTTTTCACCCTTGGCGATGGCCGCCTCGATCCTGGCTACGGCCCGGTCCATGCCCTTCATCTGGTAGGGGTCGTGGAGCGCGTCGATGCCCCCATAAAGGAACGAACGGGCCGCCTCCTCGGTCAGGATATTCCGGTTGACGAGGACGCGGGCGATGGCCGGCGGCAGGGACAGGGCCTGGGCCAGGACGTCGGCTTCGGGGCGCGGCGGACTGACGACCCAGATCGCGGAGTTCATGGCGGGTTCACTCTAGCACAGTCACCCCGATCGCTCAAACCATCCGGCCGTTGACAATTAAACGCTTGAAAAATAAAATGGTTAAGCCGTGTTCGCCAATCTTCGGGATAAGCTCGCCAAGACCCGGAACGCTTTCCGGAAAGTCGAGGACCTCTTCCAGAGCGGCAAGCGCCGCGAGGAGATCCTGGACGGTCTCGAAGAGGCCCTGATCCTGGCCGATGTCGGCGTCCCCGCCGCCGGCCGCATCCTCGAAGCCCTGCGGACAAAGACCTTAAAGGACGCGAGCGAGGCCGACCTGGAGAGAGCCCTCAAGGACGAGCTCGCGGCCATGCTCTCCCGGCTCGCTGACGGCCGGCCAGCAGACGCCGGCCCTACCGTCATCCTCATGGTCGGGGTCAACGGCGGCGGCAAGACGACCTCGGCGGCGAAACTCGCCGCCCGCTTCAAGGGCGAGGGGAAAAAGGTCATGCTGGCCGCCGCCGACACCTTCCGCGCCGCGGCCCAGGAACAGCTCGCGCTCTGGGGAAAGAAGCTCGGCGTCCCCGTCGTCAAGGGCTCCTACGGGGCCGACCCGGCCGCGGTCGTGTTCGACGCCGTCCAGTCCTTCAAGGCCCAGCAGGGCGACGTCCTCCTCGTCGACACGGCCGGACGGATCCATACCAACACCAACCTCATGAACGAGCTCGAGAAGGTCAAGCGCGTCGTCGTCCGCGAGCATCCCGGCGCGCGCCTCGAATCGCTGCTCGTCCTCGACGCAACGATCGGCCAGAACGCTATCCAACAGGCCCGGGAATTCCTGAAGTTCTCGGGCCTGACCGGTATTTTCCTGACCAAGGTCGACGGGACGGCCAAGGGCGGCGCCGTCGTCGCTATCGCCGAGGAGCTCGACCTGCCCATCCGGTTCATCGGCGTCGGCGAGAAAGAGGACGACCTCTTCGAGTTCTCGCCCCGCGAATTCGTCGAGGCCCTGCTGTCATGAAAACGGCGCGCGACCTGGCCTATATGGAGATGGCCTACGGCCTGGCCGAAAAAGCCCGCGGCCGGACGAGCCCCAACCCACTCGTCGGCGCGGTCGTTGTCCGGAGCGGCGCCGTCATCGGCCACGGTTTCCACGAAAAGGCCGGCAAGCCCCACGCCGAGATCCTGGCCCTGGGTATGGCCGGACGATCGGCGAAGGGAGCCACACTCTACCTGACCCTCGAGCCGTGCGTCCACTGGGGCCGGACCCCGCCCTGCGTCGACACGGTCCTCGCCGCCGGGCTAAAGAGGGCGGTCATCTCAGCCGTCGATCCGAATCCGCTCGTCCACACCAGGGGGATCCAACGGCTCGAGGAAGCGGGCCTCGACGTTTCCGTCGGACTCCTGGAAGAAAGGAACTCCGACCTCAACGAAGCTTACGCCAAGTACATCACCCGCAGGATCCCCTTCGTCACCCTCAAAGCGGCCCTGACCCTGGACGGCAAGATCGCCTGCTGGACGGGAGATTCCAAGTGGATCTCCTCCGCGGGGACGCGCGACTATATCCACCTCCTCCGGGGCGAGAACGACGCGATCATGATCGGCGCCAACACGCTCGTCGCAGACGACCCCCGTCTCACCGTCCGTCATCCGAATTGGGGCGGGAAGAAGATCGTCCGGGTCATCCTCGACTCGCGGCTCCGATTCCCGCCGACGGCGAAAATATTGTCGACGCTCCCCCGCGGCCGCATCATCGTCTTCTCCGGACACGGCGCCCCTACAGCGAAGGCCCGCGCACTCGAAGCGCGCGGCGTCGAGGTCGTCGTTCCCGGCGGCCGGAAAAAAGCATGGAGTCTCCCGGACGTTCTAGCCGAGCTCGGCCGGCGCGAGATCACCTCGCTCCTCGTCGAAGGCGGCAGCCGGCTGTTCACGGCGTTCGTCGAAAACGGACTGGCCGACAAGGCCGTCCTGACCTACGCGCCGCGCCTCGTTGGCGGCCTCGCCGCCCCGGGGTTCATCGGCGGCAAGGGCGCGGCCAAGGTCGGCGAAGGTCTTGCCCTCAAGAAAACGCGCTCGTTCTCGATCGAGGACGATATCATCCTGGAAGGATATTTCTGATGTTCACAGGGATCATCAATCAGAAGGGGACCTTCCGCGGCTTCCGCAAGGGCCGCGGCGAAATGCTCGTCGAGGCGCCCGGGTTCGCGGAGAAGCTCGCCGCCGGGGAGAGCGTCGCCGTGAACGGCGTCTGCCTGAGCCTTCTCGCCTCGGACAGGGAGGGCCTGCGCTTCAACCTGTCCCGGGAGACACTTGAGAAAACCACCCTCGGCGCTCTCAAGCCTGGCGACCGCCTCAATCTCGAGCTCCCGCTCACCCTCGCCTCTCCGCTCAGCGGGCACCTGGTCTCCGGTCACATCGACGCCGTAGGCAAGGTCCTCAAAGTCTCGTCCCGGCCGCCGGGGAAAAGGGTCACCCTGTCGTTTCCGCCCGCCCTCCGTCCCTACTTCATCCCCAAGGGTTCGGTCGCGGTCGACGGGGTCAGCCTGACCATCGCCTCGCTCGGCCCGGCCTCGTTCGAGGTCGAGCTCATTCCGCTCTCGCTCGAGGGGTCGAACCTCGGCCATCTCCGCGGCGGGGAGGCCGTCAACCTGGAGTGTGACATGATCGGGAAATACGTGTATAATTGGCTGTCTCAAGGACGCAAAACGGGCTGAAGGACGCCCGTCCGAGCGGATTCGAGCCTCGCTGGAAAGACCCATGACCGAAGAGCGCAAGACAGTTTCCGTCGAAACGGCCCTCGACGACGTCCGGGCCGGACGGATGATAATCATCGTCGACGACGAGGACCGCGAAAACGAGGGCGACCTCATGGTGGCCGCCGAAAAAGTCACCCCCGAGATCATCAACTTCATGGCCCGCCACGGCCGCGGCCTCATCTGCCTGCCCCTGACCCGGGAGCGGTTGGAGGAGCTCCAGCTTCCCCTCATGGTCAGCGAGAACACCGCCCGCCTCCAAACGGCCTTCACGGTATCGATCGACGCCAAGGAAGGGGTCACGACCGGCATTTCGGCCCACGACCGGGCCAAGACGATCCTCGCCGCCGCCGCGCCCGAAACAAAACCCGAAGACCTGGCCCGGCCGGGGCACATCTTCCCGCTCCAGGCCAAGGAAGGCGGGGTCCTATTCCGGGCCGGGCAGACCGAGGCCGCCGTGGACCTGGCCCGTCTGGCAGGCCTACAGCCGGCCGGGGTCATCTGCGAGATCATGAACGAGGACGGCTCGATGGCCCGCATGCCCCAACTCGAAGAGGTCGGCCGCCGGTACGGCATTCCCATCCTGACGATCGCCGAGCTCATCAGCTACCGCATGAAGCACGAGACGCTCGTCCGCAAGCTCGAAGAAACGGACATGCCCACATCGCGCGGCCATTTCCGTCTCCACGTCTACGAAGATACGATCCGCGGCGAGCACCACGTCGCCCTGGTCAAGGGCGAAGTCGGCAGGGGCGATCCCGTTTTGGTCAGGGCCCATTCGCAGTGCCTGACGGGCGACACCTTCGGCTCGGCCCGCTGCGACTGCGGCGAACAGCTCCGCCTGTCCATGGAGATGATCGAAAAAGAGGGCCGGGGCGTCGTCCTCTACATCATGAACCACGAGGGCCGGGGCATCGGCCTGGCCAACAAGATCAAGGCCTACGCCATGCAGGACGAGGGCGCGGACACCGTCGAGGCCAACCGCCGGCTGGGTTTCAAGCCCGACCAGCGCGACTACGGCATCGGCGCCCAGATCCTGGTGGCCCTCGGCATCCACAGGATCCGGCTCCTCACGAACAACCCCCGCAAGTTCGTCGGGTTGACCGGCTACGGCCTGGAGATCGTCGACCGCGTGTCCCTCGAGGTTCCGCCGAACGCCTGCAACCTCCGCTACCTGAAGACGAAAAAAGAGAAAATGGGGCACATCCTGGACCTGGTCTGAGGATGGACGAACGTCACCCGCCCGAAGAGCACGGTCACTCCCGCATCTGCCGCGCCTTCCTCGACAAGCTCGCCCAGACCCCCGACAAAACGAAGAGGCTGGCGGTCATCACGGCCTGCGCCAAAGTCCGCTTCCCCTGGGTCGAGGAGCTGCTGTGGGAAACGCTGGCCGACCCCAATGAAGGCGTGAGGGACATCGTGGTGAAGGAGCTCCGCCGCCGCGAGCCCCTGCATCTCGAGTTCGCCTTGAAACGGCTCCGGCTCCCGCCCTGGTATGCGCGGAGCTCGGCCCTGGGGATCATCGGTTGCCGGCGCATGCAGGAGGCCGTCCCGGAAATAGGACGAGCCGTCGCCGACGCGAACGTCGAGGTCCGCCGGGCGGCGGCCGAAGCGCTGGGGGAAATGGGCGGCGATGAGGCCCTGCGGTTTCTCGTCGTGTTGAAGAAAGACGCCAGCCCTTACGTCAGGGCGGCGGCCGAGGAAGCCATCCGGAAGACGAGCGGAGTCCGTTTCAGCTGATTTTTTTCAGGATAGCCCCGCCCCGCAATCCGCCCTCGGGCAGGCCCAGCTCGACGACCTCGAACCCCGCCGCTTCAAACTCCGAACGGATCTCCTCCTCCTGCTGAAAGTAATGGGCGAACTCGATGCCGCCGACAAGCCTATCGCCCCTCGCATAGGCCAGATTGCCTAACGTGAGCCATGAAAAGATCCGCCTGAAGAGCTCCCAGATCCCTTTAAATTCCCTTTCCCCGGAAAAGAGAAACTGACAGATGAAAAAGCCGCCAGGCCTAAGTGACCGGCGGACGCGTTCGAGCATTTCGAGCCGCCGGATGCGCGTCGGGATTGACGAATATGTCCCCGAAGTCAGCCAGGCCAGCTCATAGGACGCCTCGGGGACGTCGAGCCGGGATATGTCTTGGACGAGCACCTTGATCGGCCAGCCTCTCCGGCGGGCGTTTTCTCCGGCCTTCGCGGCAAGCTCAGGGACGAAATCGACGCCGGTGACCTCGAAGCCCATGGCGGCTAGGCAGACCGCTTCCCGCCCCCCTCCGACTCCCAGAAGAAGGAGCTTTCCTCGCCGAAAAGGAACCCGCTCCAGGAGAGACTTTTCCTCGGGAGAGAGGCCCGAATCGACCAGGCCGTCCTCGGCCCATCCCCTGACGGATTGAGGCCCCGAGTAGGTCCTGCGGTTGAACTCGATGAGGTCGCGGGGTCGCATGATCATGAGGGACAGGGATTGAACGAACCGACCGACGCGAATCAGGAACCGGCCGACGGCGACGCGGATGTTCATGAACGGGTCATGACCCTCCTCCTCATGACCTTATTATAAACAGAACGTGATTTCAAGGCCCCGTCATCGGGAACGGGCCCCAGGGCGGGTATTTCAAGAGGATGCCTAACGGGAAGCAGGTTCGGTCGGGCGTTTTCCGGCAGGCCGGAGCGACGCCAAGAAGCCAGCGTCAGCTGGAAACGCGGTTGGACTGGCAGGCGCTGCAGGAGGCGGGATTCGTATTGCAGTCGTCGTGGTAGGCCCCGGGAGCGACGGGCGGGTGATTCGTGTGCTTGCAGTGGGTTAGAACGGATTCTTCGGGCCGGCCCCTGAAAAGGATGACCAGCTCTGGTGTTTTCCAAGGTTTTTTCATGACTAGAACCTCCTCCTTAGCTTCTTCCTCTTAGCAGGTCTATATTAGGAGCTTTCAGCCCCTCTTGTCAAGCCTTTTCAGGGCGGCCTCCCGGGCATGGGCCACGCTGCAGAAGTATTCCACCGGAGCGTCCAGCTCCCCCGACTCCAGATGGGCGTTGGCCGGGCACCAAAGACAAAGGTTGACGATGGGGCACCTGGCGCATCTGGCCAGATAGTCGCTGCGGCTCGACCTCCGCTCCAGGACCCGCGGGACGAATCCGGTCCAGGCCTCGGCCAGGCTCCCGGACCGCAGGTCATAGAGGAAGTCGGGGTGAAGGAGCGATTGACAGATCTTGAAATTGCCGTCGTGGCCGACAACAAAGTTCCGCTTCCCGGCGCCGCACCGGAAAAGGTGCGCGCATTCCGATTCCGCGAACTCCGGCACGACGAACTCGTCGCGGTGCTTCTCGAGGGCGCCGAAACGCTCCGCGTCGGCCTGCTCCAGCTCCACAATCTCCTCGGGCGTCAAACGTTCCGCTTCGATGTCCTCGTTCCGCTCGGGGTCCCTATCGAACCGGTAGTGGAGAAACGGATCGAACCGGAAGTAATCCTTGGTCCGGGCCCGGCAGAACGCAGCGATGCGGGGAAGCTCGTGCATGTTCGACCTCAAGGCCATGGCCTTGAGCCGGATGTTGACGCCGCTTTCCAGGAGAAGCCCGAGCCCCCTTATGAAGGCGTCGAATGACCCCGGGACCCGCGTCACTTTTTCGTACGTTTCGCGCGTCACCCCATAGACGGTGACTTCGATATCGCGCGGCGGATGGTTCTTAAAGAACCTGATATGCTTCTCGTCGATCAGTGTCGCGTTCGTGTAGAGGGACACGAGGAGTCCCTTTTTCCGCAGGGCCAGATAGATGTCGAAGAAATCCTTGCGAAGAAGAGGCTCCCCTCCCGTGACGAGGCACCAGACAGCCCCGATCGAGACGGCCTCGCCCGCGATCGTTTCGATCTCGTCGACGGCGAGCTCCCGCTTCCTGGCCGACCTATCTTCGGCCGCTAAGTTGATATAGCAGTGCCGACAATCGAGGTTACACCGGGCCGTGACCTCGATATCGAAGCTCATGGCCGCCCGTTTCGCCTTGAGTTTGTCCCAGAGAGAGAACTCCGGCAGGGCCCGGCTGGACACGTACTTTCCGTCCTTCATGGCACCCTTTTCGCCATCCGTCCGGTCAGCCGCCGCAAGAGACAAAGGCCGCGAACGAGGCCGCCGGTCCGGGACAGGAGGGCGACGGCCGGGGACCAGCGCCCGACCGACCCGTGGACCTTCCTTCCGTTTCGTTCAACCCCCGACACCGCGCCCAGGATCCGGTCCAACGGCAGGACCCCGTCCACAGAATAAGTGTTGTCGCCTCGAAGGAAAAACCAGCCGGATTTCTTCCGGACGATCCTGTGGATGGCGACCTTGTCCGTTCCAGGGCGAAGGAAGGCCACGATCTCACCGGTCCCGGGCTTCCTCCCGACGAGCGGAGAGACCGTGACGACGTCCCCGTCCTTGATGAAGGGAGACATGCTGAAGCCCATGACCCTAAAGCGAAAAGGCTTGCCCTTGGCCAGGACGGCTCTCAAGAGCGCCGTCAGGGAATCCCCCGAAAGGGGAAGCTCCCTGCCCTTTCTCACCAGGACCGCCGGTCTCATTGAATGCGCCTTCAGCTCTTCCTGACGACCATTCTCCTCGAAACGAGCTCCTCGATAAGGCCGGCGATGTCCTGCTCGATGATTTCGGGCAGGGCGTCGAACTCGGCCACGAGCTCGACCGCGACCTGCCGGAGGGACCTGACCCCGTCGAGCTTTTGCCAGATCGCCCGCCCGGTTTCATTTAGGGTATAAAGCTCGTCCTCCATGTCCCCGATGCCGGACACGAGGGGAATGATGATGATCTCTCCTTCGATCTCCCTGGCCACGATATCATCAGACGGCCCGTAGACGGAATCAAGATCGACCTGTTTGTCCATGAAGGTTCTCCTTTTCATTTGTCAGGGCGCGCATGAACTCCCCCCCCCGCCCCGTGGACGGGGGCCGGACAGCCGGCCGACCCTCCCCTGCCAGTCCCTGACGGCCCAGGCCTTCTCACCTTTTCCGAGAAAACCGAGGGCCGCCGCCTGAGCGTGCGCGACATCACAGAGATAGTCGACGGGCGTGTCCAACGTACCGTGCTCGGCCCAGGACCTTGCCGGACACTGGAGGCAAAATGCTTTGAGGAAACAGCGGCCGCAGCGGCGGAGGTATTCGGGGTTTCGGGCCTTCATTGCGCGGACGATGGGAACGTGGTCCATAACCGCCGCGCGAAGCGATCCTAGCTTCAAGTCGTAGACCGTATCCGGATGCCTTAAGAGGAGGCAATATTGAAACGTCCCGTAGGCGTCGATGGCGCCTTTCCCGCGTTCCGAGAGACACGTAAAGAGCCGGTCCCCATGGATTCCGGCGTGCTGAGCGACGAACCGCTTAAGCTCCGCCCCGTCGGACTCCGCCCGGAGGGCCGCGAGCCGCAGGGCCTCCTCAGGGGAGATCCGAAGGCGGCGGATGAGGTCATTCTTCCCGTTGTCCCGCCGGGAGCGGAGATCGAAGAACATGGCCCAGGCCGTTCTCTCAGTTTGTCCGGAAAGTCCGGACGCCCAACTTTCGAATTCGCTCATCTCGCCCTTGTTGGCAGGCAGAAGCGCGCTCTTGACAATGAAGGGGATCCGACGCTCGAGCAGGAGGCCTATCCCGCGACGGGCCGCCTCGAACGAGCCGGGCGTCCCCGTTACCGCCTCGCAAGAGCTCTCCCTCATCCCATAGACCGAGACCTCGATCTTTTCCCGGGGGGGGACCCGGGCAAGGAGTCCGGCCAGCTGCGGTGTGATCAGCGTGGCATTGGTGAACAACATGACCCGAATCCCAATTTTCCGCGCGAAGAGATAGATCTCTTCGAAATCGTCCCGAAGAAGGGGCTCGCCGCCTGTGAACCGGACGGTCAAGCAGCCGAGCGCGGCGGCGCTCTCGAGGAGATGTTCGACCTCCTCCGTCCTCAATTCCCGGCTTCTCGCGTCGAGGTCACCGGCCGGCCGGTTGATGCTGCAGTGGATACAGTCGAGGTTGCAGCGCTCCGTCAACTCAATATCCAGCCAGGTGAGAAGCGGCCGGGCGTTCTGCCAGAGAGCGGCCCGGTCGAGCCGGACCCTCGTCGCGTAGCCCGTTCGCGCCGCGCTCACGCGACGAGCTCCTCGAGCCGCTCCACGATACTTCCGCTCCTGTCGAAATAGAGGTTGTAAAACGGCACGCTTTTCGCCAAATCGCCGGCCAGGGCGAGGATGTCCTGCCACCAATCCGCCGTCACGAGCGGGCGGACGATGCGGGGCAAAAAGTCTCGCAAGGCCGCCGCCGGGCTCTCGACCCGCTCTAGCCGGTTCTCCCCGGCCTGACGAAGGAAAAAGATGGCTCGGAGGGGCGCCTTTTCCGGTGATACGAGCGGGATTTCCCCATGACTCCAGCTGCCGTGGATCTCGAACCCCGCCGGTCCCCGGCGCACAATCATCCGGTCGTCGCAAAGGATGCGCGCCCGGTCCATGAGCATCTTGACGATCGTCGACTTCCCTGCCTCCGAAGGTCCGGCAAACAGCAGCCCGCGGCCTCGAAGCTCGACTCCAGCCGCGTGAACGAATGCGCCCCCCGTCCGGGGCAGAACACGGGCCAGGAGGATCTGATCCGACGGCAAGAGCATGAGGGAATCCAGGGAGCCCTGGAGGAAGAGGTCGGGCGAGGGGTTGAACACGCTGGCCCTCGTATGGGGCTCGTTGAACACGATGACCCGGTGGGTTCTCCCGTTCTCCGGACCGGGATAGATGCCGCGATAGATCCAGGTTCCGCCCTTTCGATGGATCGCCCACGGCGAAGCCCTGTACACGGCCTCTCCCAGATCCTTCCCCACGAGGTCGGGAAGCGTAAAATGGTGGCTGATCGAGATCGTTTCCACGCCGGGCCCGTCGGCCCTGAAGAGCTCGAACTTGGGACGGAACGTCTCGTCGGTGAACGGAAGGTCGGAGTCGAGCTGAATCGTCAACCCTCCGATCTGGTAATACCGGCGGTGTGTCTCGAGCCACGCTGTCTTGGCCTTCCTCGCCTCCGCGGCGGCCCGGCAGAGATAATCTACACGGGCCGAGTGGTCCCCGTGCTCGAGATAGGCATAGACCGGGCACCAGCGGCAATCCGGCCTAAGGTTGCAGCTCCCGCAGTGATCGCGATAGGCCTGTCGGGTCTTGATCTTCTCCGCCATCGAGGGCAGGACTTCATTCCAGGCACGCTCGAAGCTCGTGGCCCTGAGGTCGCAACGGAGGGCGGGATCCTTGGCCAGATCGCAGAAGCTCATCCCGCCGGATGGGTCGACGTGAAAACTCCTCCGGGCGGCGATGCAATCGGCATAAAGACCCTCGCCGTCGGAACCGGCGCAAGATGCGTGGCCCGCCTCCGGCACCCCGAGGCCGGGAATGGATAGAGGGTCGAGCTCGCTAATCGTTTCAGGGGAGAGGCGCTGGGCAAGGATTTCCTTGTTCTTCTCCCGGTCTCCCCAGGCCGAGAGATGGAGCCAAGCGGCGCCGATTCTCCAATCGGGGCTCCAGGATTCGGCCAAACGGACCATCTCGCGGAATTGATGGAAGCTATCCTTCATCGGCACTAGTTGGACCGTGAACCCCGTCCCGGCCTCCCGGAGCATGGCGATCCCCCGTTCGAGCGCTCTGAAGGAGCCCGGGACGCGCGTGATGTGGTCGTGGATGTCGGACGTTGCGCCATAGAGGGAAACGAGCTTGGAGCCCGGCCGCTTTAGGAGCCGGGCGATCTCCGGGGTGATCAGCGTCCCGTTGGTGATCAGGGTGTAGGAGATCGACCGGACCGTAACGTAATTGAAAATATCGCTGAAATCGGGCCGCAACATAGGCTCGCCGCCGGAGATCGTCCACTCGTGGCAGCCGATCGCCCGAGCTTCGTCCACGATCCGGCGAATCTCCTCGAAGCCGAGTTCCCGTCCCGCCCCGGAGAAGTCGGACGGAATCCGGAGCCAGCAATGACGGCAATCGTTATTGCAGCGATAGGTCAGGTCGAGGGACCCCTTGAGGGGAATCCTTGGGTACATCCCGACCTGACGCCGGCTCACGAAGCGGCTCATGTTATCTCCGTTCTGATAAAAATCGAGACCTCCGTGGCCCTTCGGTGGACTCCGGCACCGGGCGGTATTATACCCGTCCCTCTTCCATAATGGTATAAGAGAGGACCGCCGAAAATGATCATGACCGGGGAATCGGTGGGTGATTTTTGCCCTTCTCCCCTCCCCCCAAAGGGTGATAAAAGAGAGGCCGCCTCACCCCTCGGCCCGGGGCCCGGGTGTTTTCCCGGACTCGAGGATGAAGGTCACCGGGCCATCGTTGAGGATGTGGACGTCCATGAGGGCCTGGAACACCCCGATCTCCACGGTCACCCCGAGGGCCTCGACGGCGCCGACGAAATGATCGAAGAGCTCGGCCGCCCGGCGCGGCTCCTCGGCTCCATCGAAACTCGGCCGCCGGCCCTTGCGGACCGAAGCGGCGAGCGTGAATTGGGAGACGGCCAGGACCTCGCCCCCGGCCTCGGCAAGAGAGAGATTCATCTTGCCCTCGGCGTCCGGGAAGATGCGCAGCTCGACCGTCTTTTTGGCCAGGGACTCGACATCGCTCGCGGTGTCGCCCTTTTCGATCCCGACGAGCAGGCAGACGCCCCGGCCGATCCGGCCGACCGTCCGCCCGCCGACGTCGACGTGCGCCTCTTTCACCCGCTGGAGCACGATCTTCATGGCCTCTCCTTGCCCGCCGCCCGCTTGAGGATCCCAACCACGCTTTTAAGGTCGGCCGGGCTGATGACGCGGAGAAGGGCCACATAAATGACGATGCCCGATACGATCGCCGCGGCCAGCGCGCCCGCCCGGACGATGAAGGCCGCCCGCTCGAGCGCCGCAGCCGGCCAGAGAAAGCGCAAGGCCGTCCCCATGACCGCGGCCGCCGCCGCCGACTTCGCCGCCGGAAGGATCCACTGGCCCTTGCCGAGCGGGCCGACCTTGCGTTCGAGCCAGAGGAAGAGAAGGACGAAATTGAGGAGCTGCGACAGCGAGAGCGACAGGGCCAGGCCGCCGACCCGGAGCGAACCCATGAGCAGGAGCGACAAGGCCGTGTTGACCAGCATGACGGCGATCCCGACGGCGACGGGCGTCCGGGTGTCCTTGAGGGAGAAGAAGGCCGGGGCGACGACCTTGACCCCGGAAACGAAGGGCAGTCCGAGGGCGAAGAACAGGAGGCAGGACGCGCTCAGGGCCGTCGACCCCCGGTCGAACATGCCCCGTTCGAATAGGGTGCGGATGATCGGCCCGTTGAGAGCCACGAGACCGGCCGAGGCCGGGAAGGTGACGATGGCCGTCAGCTTGAGGGAAAAGCCGAGGGTTTTTTTCATCTCGCCGATGTCCCGGGCGGCGACCTGTTCGGAGAAGGCCGGAAGGAGCGCTGCGGCCAGGGCGATCGAAAAAAGGCCGAGGGTCAGTTCCTCGATCCGCGACGCGTAGTAAAGCGCGGATGTACTTCCCTTTTCGAGGCCGGAGGCGATCATCCGGCTCAGGGCGAAGTTGACCTGGTAGACGCTCGCCCCGAAGATGCCCGGAACCATGAGCCGGCCGACGCGGCGGACGACCGGGTGACGGAAGGAGATGCCGA
>Ga0315297_10000880_pt1 | contig 18099 bp, 17 predicted proteins | sample YL17G15_0_MG_FD_203628 | JGI IMG/M metagenome (GOLD analysis project Ga0315297, IMG submission 203628) | Sediment microbial communities from Yellowstone Lake, YNP, Wyoming, USA - YL17G15_0 | ecosystem: Environmental > Aquatic > Freshwater > Lake > Sediment | place: USA: Wyoming | collected... | reverse complement strand
TGCCGAATATAGGCGTTGAACTCGGAGACCTGAATACCAGCGATTCCATTATCGCCAGGAATATGCCCGGTTACACGGAAAGCTTCCCTGGCGGCGCGGCGATTTTCAATAAAAACACGCAAAAAAACATCGCGCTTGTGGATTCCAGTGGCGCAATCAGGATAATGTCTATAAGTTACTCTCTGCAATTCAAAAATCAGGGTAAATTAAATGAAAAAGTCATATTCCAGATTGTGGATAGCGCCAAAAAACCAATATTCGACATATTCATTGCGGCTGATTTCAACAATCTTGTCATAAAACAGGATGAAATCTGGAACGATATCAAGGTCCAGATCGGTTATCTGAAGAAAAAAGTCCAGCCGATGTTCGCCTCACTTCTAGCGCAGAATAACACAATTACCAAAAAGCCCGGAATCGCGAAATCGCCATTCTCGGACGTCGACGCCTCAAATCCGAATTACAAAGCAATCCTTGATTTGTACACCAAGCGCATAATAAGCGGTTACGCGGACGGCACATTCAAACCCGACGCAAAAATAAGCCGCGCCGAATTCGTTAAAATCGCCCTGGGCGCAACAAATTGCTTTGACTGTTCTAAACCTACAGATTCGCAACGAAAGGGATATACAGGTTTTAAGCCATTTCCGGACGTAGATATGCCAGATTGGTTTTTCTTCTGCGTTTCGATAGGCAAAGCGCTCAAAATGGTAACAGGTTACGGCGACGGATATTTCAGACCCGCAAAAAATATAAGCAGGGCTGAAGCTGCTGCAGTATTGATACGTCAGGCAGAAATTGAGATCAGAAAATCTCCAGATGATTACTTCCTTGATGTGCCGAATGACGCTTGGTACAAAGATTACGTTTATACAGCAGTCCAAATTGGACTTATTAAAGAAAGTACTGGTTTTGTTTTCCCTGATGAAGAAATCACTCGAGGAGAATTCGCGTTTATGGCAGTAACAGTACTGGAAGTAAAAGACTGCCGCACAGTTGATAGTGATAAAGACGGAATGCCTGATTGGTGGGAAATGGAAAATAATCTGAATCCTCTTGATCTGGCAGACGCCCAGCTTGATCCTGATGAGGATAATTTCACAAATCTTCAGGAATACAAAAACGGAACTAATCCGAATGTATTCAATCCACCGGCAGAGCTGTGTTTTTATATAAACAATCCGAACCAAAATGATACCGACTTAGACGGGATTATCGATGTGTGTGATGACGATATTGATAATGACGGCATCAAAAACGTTTTAGGTATTTACGATGAAAATGGCCTGATTGATTCAACTAAAGTGGCTGAAAGCAAAGATAACTGTGTATTTATCGCCAATGCAGATCAGACTGATTCAAATAATAATGGCATTGGTGATACATGCGAAGCATTGCACGTTGATTTATGCCCTGAAATTCCGGAAGACCTTGATGCGTATCATGATGATGACGGTTGTCCTGAATTGAATGATGCAATTTTTGAGAAAAAGGCAACACAGGAAGGCAAAAAGCCTCCTAAAACTGTTAACGATTATTATAAACAAACTCCCGGCGTTTATGTAAATAAAGGGCCGGCTTGCTACTTCCTTGATTATGAGAATGATTTTGTAAAAGACGATATAATCATGACAGCCATAACCGACGTCGTCACGCATGACACGATTTACTCGCAGAGCAATGAAGTCACTTACTAATTTATTGTGGTTACAATAGTGGCTACCCGCTTCGCTTAGTGGCTACAATAGTGGATGTATCACAAACCACAACAGTAGCCACAATCGTAGCCACTATGTAGCCACAACAGTAAAAATTATGAAAAAAAGAATACTAATTCCCATCATCGGCATCGCAATAATCGTTGTCTGCATAATCAGTTGGCAGACGAAAAGCTACTCAAAACTTGATTTACCGTATCCAGAACCTTTCACATCAGACAATCCATCAAAATGTGTCCAATCGATTGCTAATGAGATCGTCAACATGAAAAATGCATGGAACGATAATAACCAAACACTTTTAAAACAGGAAAAACCTACAAGTGAAATGGTCGATGAGGCTTTCGAGGGTATGCGGACATACCGTTGCTGGCTCGATTACCTTTGTGAAACGGTTCTTTATAGCGGCAATGCCGACCCGCAAAAAATGCAAGATGACCAGAGTAAAGGGGTTTCAATAGGCATTTACTTAAAAAGACTGCCAAGCTGCGTTTCCGCGGATAAAGTAATTCTACCAGGAACAAAACTGAAATATATGCCCTATTGTAAAGTGGTAGAAACCTCAAGCGCCATAGTATCCGATGCCGTAGCAAATTACAGGCAATGCAGGGAGTTAGTCGCAGCGCAATTCATCGATCCTGATATACAGGCGAAAAGCTCATCTGATGTTGTTCAGAAAATCCAGAAATCTTCCGCTGCAATAGTTGGTCTTGAAAGAGCGCTCAAAACAAACAGCGCAGGGCAAAAAGGCCTTATTTTGCAAAATAAATTATCAAGCATAGTTACAAAATTGCACGACATGGAAGCACACGTAAACCAGTTAAAAGAATATATGAACAAATTCGATCAAAAATTGCCCTGCTATGCTACAAAATGCTCCTAATCAAATCGAATAGTGGGTCGAATAGAATTTACAAAGGTAGCTACAATTGTGGCTACAATCGTGGCTACAATGGTAGCCACAATCCGTAATAAGAAATATATGCTCAAAAAAATATTAATAATCGCAGTAGGCATAATCCTGCTTCTGATAATTAGTTCAGTCCTTATTTATGAAGTTTCTTCAGCGGCAGATATTAAAACTGTTTGCGAATTTACAACATTAAATGATTATTTAACACCCGAGAAAAAGGGTAGCGCTTATAAGGATTTTGAAAAAGCTTTACAAACAAATGATGGATATTCAAATGATCTGAAAGCGAGAATTGCTTTTGAAAAGGCTCGGGCAAAATATCATGACACTATAAAATGCGTTTTTGATGTTTCGGCAATTTCTATTCTAGGTAGCACACGTAAGCTCGGAGATAACATAAAAAAAGACAATTATCCGGATTTAGAACCTGCGCTGGCAGATCTTCTTAAGCCTGATAAGGTCTGCGCGCTATGGCCAGAAAGACTTACAGAAATAATCGATGAAAAAAAACCTAATAGCAATAGTCCTAATCCTAAAAGTAATAGTCCTGAAATTTTAATAAAACCTATTCTTGAATCATACAATAAATATTCAGCGTTTATTAATTACATTTTGAGCAAAATTGAATCTTACCCAACAATAAGCGGCAGTTCTTCAAATGTTCTAGTTAGCTCATATGACAATTTAGATAAATTGAAATTGATAATGGGTAATGAAATTACAGATTCTTTAGTTGCATTAGATGCTGCATTTACAGGACTTAAGGAACTTCGGCTATCTTTTGTTATGCATGTACATTTTGAATGCATGCTTAAAAATCTTGAAATATACAGGCGCATGCTGGCAAGTTTGCGTACTATTGTATCTACTTTACCTAGCGTTATTGAAGACGCGAGTATGCATAAATAATTTTCAATTTTGTAATTTTTAAATTTTTATAAATAAATCCCAATTTTAAAATCCTAAATATAATTTTTAAAAATTAAACATTCAGCATTAAAAAATTATTTCAAAAATTATAAAAATTACAAAAATTTAAAAATTAATTTCGTAATAAGGTCAATGAAAAAATTTATATCACTAATCATCGGGCTACTTAGTCTCGGAATCAGTATAGGCATGGCGCATGCTGATGATTGCACGGCAACCCAGTATGACAGTGATTTTTACTGTAAAACAAAAGATACATACAGTTATTGCACCGCGGATGCCAAATTAAAACGTAAAGGGCCGAAATTTAATATTTATGAAACGACTTATTGCGACGTTATAAAAAACAGGGATGATGAGATCTATGAGGCATTAGCTAATCAATTGAAAATCGAAGACCCGACTATGACTAAGGATAAAGTTAAAAGCATTTTAACCGATACGCTTTATCCCGATTATGTGCGGGTAAAGGCCGCTTATGAAAATGAAAAAATAATTTCACAGTCTAAAGCGTCCTTGAAACGGCAATTTCAGAATAGCGAAATATGGTATAACGGAACATTAACAGATTCGCCGTTTGACCTTATTGTGGATTTAAATTTAATTGAAATAATATTATTCGGCAATAAGGCAACTTGGCAGGATAACGTGTGGACATGGCCTCCAAACAACGCAACCACTCCTCCAAGCGAAGAAGCAGGCACGCCTGCTGGCCAGACCCCTGGAGGCGCTCCTCCTGTGGGAGCCCCAGCAGGACCTGAGCAGCCAACTGGAACAGCGCCTCCGCCTGAATATGAATGCGTCCCTAATGATGAATTAACCAATATCATTGAAGGTGGTGAAGAAAAACCTGTCCTGCCGCCAGGCATCATTCCGGCATCCTGCGGGAACAGCAAGGTAGAAAATGGTGAAACATGCGATGACGGCAATAATAAATCCGGCGACGGCTGCAGTGAAGCTTGCCAGCTTGAAATCGGCACAGATTTAGCCTGCCAGGACAAAGACGCTATTACGTTTAAAAAGTTTTCAGCTTTAGCTGGCTCAAAAAAAGCTGGTACAGCAGGCGGGAAAGGAGCAGGCGGAGTGGCAGGAGGAGCTGAGCCTTCCCCAGAAACCCCGCCAATCAATTGCCCCCCTGGTTCGACAGCTGTTGAAAAACCAGCACAAGCTGAAGCGCCAACAACAATACCGCAGAATCCAAACTATCCTGGCCCGTTTGTCGGCGGGGTGCCAAAAGAATTTCCGCCCACAAATAAAACTGATTGCCCGCCAGGCGAATCCAGCGTTTCAATTAATCTTGCCGGAAAAGTTGAAAGTACTTGCATGCCAACCGGCTTCTGCCTTGATTTTGAAAGTACTAGAATAAAACTTTTTGGTAATGATTATGCGAATGACCCGCAAAAAAAAGAAGTGGCCGAAGCTATTGAAGCTTCTGTTTGTGTGGATGTCACAAAAGTAAAACGCCCCGAATCGCCGTATTCACTAAACGACGGGTGTGTCGACTGCCATATCCTTGCAATGGATGACATTATGGCAAAAATGCTTGAAAAAAATGTAACACCGCTCCAAAACAGCATGCAGTCATGGGGTACAAGCAATAGATGGGGGCCGACAGTTTCATTTAACATAAACATACTGACAAAACGTTTAATAAAAGGCTTTGTTTCCCCGAAATATGCAAAGGAATCAGAATTGGAAAAAGCAAATAAGGCGCAACAGGCAAATAAACAAAATACGAGCAACCAATTAGACCAAAATCAAACCATAACTAAACCAACTGAGCCTGTAACACAGTCTGCTACCGAAGTGCTTGGTAGATACCAAACAAGTGAAGATACAAAGCAACAGCAACAAAGCGAATTTCTTGAACAATACAAGTTTGTAGGTAATGCAACAGCAGAACAGCAAGCTTACAGCGGTATAATGACTAAATTAAATGAGCTTAATGCGAGTTTCAAAAAGATCCAGGAATATTATTTGAATTTATCCCAAGCCGCTAAATTTGCAGAAAAAAACACATGCTCTTATTAAAACCCCGTAAAATTATCGGCATGATCCTCATCTTAATCTTGTTATTGCAACAGGCACAGTCAGCATGCGCGTTTTATTCACCCTTCTTAAATCAGCAAGCTACGTTGATAAAACAACATATGCTAACCGCATCAACAGTAACTGGCGTAGGAACCTTGGCCCAATTCCAAGATAAAATGAAAGAATTGGGTAAAGAAGGAAATGAAGGTGTTACAAATCTTTTTTGGGGATCAATAAAAGATATCATCATCCAGTCAGTCACTGAGTCTTTTTTGGACGGCCTATCTTTGTTGTTTGGAAGGTGGATTGGAACCAATGAATGGATAAGCAATTGTCTTAGGGATGATATTTGGGAACTTGAGGCATTAAAAGAACAGGTTCTTGATCAAATGCTAAAATCAGCTTTTTTGAGCGATTTGGTAAACGCATCCATTATGTCATTCGATTTTAAGACATTAAACGCAATAATGTCTGATGGATATCCAGTCACTGTAGGAACAGAAACAAAATATATATCTCTTAAAAAAGATTATAAAAATCGAGACTATAGTAAAATTTGGTTCCCTAAATCAAAAAATTATTATATAGAGTGTCCCTATGGCGAATTCACAAAAGCATGGAAAGATTTAAAGAGGGCAATCGATAGTTTTAAAAATATAGGTTCAGGCAATTTGATTCTCGGTTCATTTGCGGATATGGCAGTAGTTGCCCAAATCCGCGCAATAAAACGCGCAGAACAATGGATTAAAGCAAACCAAATCACATTAACAATAGGTGGAAGCCAAGGCTCAAGCCCCAGGAGTCTTATCCAAGGCCCAGGCCTTAATGGGCTTGTGGCAGATTTAAAGACTGAATTTAATTATGCGGCAAAATACGCCGATTTGATATTCACAAACACATGGAGAGGTTTAACAGGGCAAGGTGCCACTGGAACTTCACAATCAACAAATCCCCTTCTGTATTCATTGGCATATCAGCAAGCTCAGGCGGCAAAACAACTAGCCTTAAAACAAATGACAAATGCATCGACGTTTAATTTAACATTCAGCAATGTTTCCGAAAACGTCTTAATAGCTGTTGCCCAATCATTAAATGATACAAACGAAACAATAAAAAGCGCAGTAGATACAACAGTAACAAAAGCAAATCTAAAAACATTTTGTGATAAGTTATTAATTGTTCTGAAAAAACAATGCCCGAATAGAGGCGCCGGCAGTAGTTTGAGTTGTAACAAATGATCACGGATTGATGGGATTTAATCACGGATTTATAGTATTAGTTAGATAACGGTAAAACAGACGCGCAGAAAATAATTTTTAAATATATTAATAAATTCTGTGTGTCTTGTTTCGGAGTTACAGTCTAATCCATAATCAATCCTGCAAATCCGTGTTTAAAAACCCCCGACCACAGGAGGGGGGTTATTTTGTTTTTTGTTTTACGCCCGAAATTTTATAAACAAACAAATTACAATGAACAATCTACAAAAAATTCCAATTTACAATATCCAATTTACAAACATTTCCATTATTTTTTATCTTTTTGTATTTTGGTTATTGTATTTTTTTGTGCCTTGTAATTTGTGTTTTGTAATTTTTATGTTGATTCCTGCTCAAGGAACTTTTGGAGGGCGCTCTCACGGATGCGGTAAACCCGACCTAACTTTACTGCTTTTATCTTACCGCCCTTAATATAATTAAGGACTGTTAACGGGTGTATTTGCAATATTTTGGCCACCTGATCCGTGGTATAAATTTTTTCGTCCATTACTTTTTATATTTATTTTAAGTTTATTTAATTTAATTAAATTTATTTTTGTTTAATTAAATCTTTTTATATCTATTATATTTTTTATAAACCTAAGCAAATCTACTTCAATTGAATTAAGTTTGTCAATAACTATTATATTTAATTATATTTAAATAAATCCAAATATGTGTTTTGGATATACTTCACTCAAGCGATTTAAGTTGAAAGATTTAAGATTAAAGTTTAATACTAACGTCGCAGTTTATGGGAAGTTGGCCAATGGTAAAATACTTTGCCGCCGCACAGGCGGCAAACCATTGGTCAATTTGAGCGAGGCGTGGGATCAGTCGGTCGTGGCAGGCGAGCCCCATGAACTGCTGTTAACAGATGTTATAATAAATTGGGCATTAATCCAATTATTTTAGGTGATAATCAATAACGGGGGCTCAGAATAGACATTACTTTTTGTCCCAGTATTTTTTGATTTCCTTAAGGGCGGTAACTGCTTTTTGTTCTCCAAGCATGTTTGTCGGGCGAATTGATTTTTGGTACCTCATTTCTGTCGCAATTAACTCAAGCATCTCGGATTTCAGCATTGCTCGGATTGGTTTTGCTTCCGCAATTCTCGATTTTCTAACGCTGCCCTCACCCACCCTCTTGATACCTTCAGCGATTAAGTGGTCTTCCTGCTGAATCGCATGAATTCTGTCCCATCTTTCAAAGCTTCTATCGGCGCCCTCTTTCTTCCGAAGAGCTTCACGTTCTTCCTTCCTTTCCTTGGCGAATTGCTTCATTTGTTCGGGAGTAGGCGGCAGACTTTGATTTTTTTCTGGTTTAGGCGGTAAAGATTGCTGAGCCTCAGGCCCACCATGCTGAAAAATAAATTTTGAAAAGCCATCGCGGCTAAAATCTTTAAAATAACAATTGGTTTTCATGAGATATTTGATTAATAAATCTTATAATTATATCAAAAAAGCGGGGGGGAATCAATAGATTTTCACCTAAAATAGATCAATCCAGCTAGGAAAGAATTTATTATTATGTCTGTTATACTTACAACTTAAATCTTTAATCTTTTTCAGGCGCTCATATTTTAGCTCGAAATCACCCACTTTTTTGGTTATAATGTTTGTATGAAAATCGATATCAAAGAACCAGTCACCATTTTAGGTTTCGGCACAGAGGGTCAGGAGGCCTTTAAATTTCTCAAAAATCAGGGTATAAAGGATGTAACGATTTGTGATGAAAAAGAAAATTCCAAAATACCCCAAAATGTAAAATGCCGTGTCGGTGAGTTTGCGTTTAACGATTTATCGGGTTTTGCCACAATAATCCGTAGCCCAGGCGTGCGATATGACCTTCCTTCGATACAATTGGCGAGGGAAATGGGTTCTTTAGTAACTTCGATGACTAAACTGACTTTGGAACTGGCATCCGACAGGATTACAGCTATAACAGGCACAAACGGAAAAACCACTACAACCGCGATGTGCGAACAGATCCTGCGCGCTCATTACGGTAACAAACTTATAGTCGGCGGCAATGACCGTAAGCCCATTTTGCAGGAAGCCCTGAAACACCCAAACTATCCTATTTTAATCGAGGCATCCAGTTTTCAGTTTGCCGATCTAACAACTTCTCCATATATTGCCGCGGTTCTGAACATCACTCCAAACCACATGGACTGGCATAAGAATATGGATGAGTACATAAACGCCAAAACAAACATGCTCCGCCACCAGAAAGTTACTGATTGGGCTGTTTTGAATGCAAAGAATGAAAATTCCGCGAAACTAGTTTACTCAACTCCAGCCCAGCAGTTTTGGGTAAATGAAAAAAGAGGCGAAAATTGGTCAGTCTGGGAAGATGGATATCTAAAACTTTCATTAGGTGGGCAGGAAGAAAATATTCTTCACTTCGACCAGTTATCCGTAAAAACTCACCCCGATAACATACTTTTTGCCGCCGCAATCGCAAAACTTCATTATGTACCCCCTACAACAATCGAAGAACAGATTAAACTTTTTAAAGGCATAACCGATAGGCTTGAATTCGTCCGGACATTGAATGATGTTCATTTTTACAATGATTCATCAAGTACCTCGCCGGAATCAGCCTTAGTGGCAATCGATCAATTTGTCCCTAGCAAACTTATTCTCTTGCTTGGCGGAAGTTCAAAAAAAGCTGATTTCAGCTTCCTGGCAAGCGAAATGGTACGTTTCCGTGTACGTGGTTACCTATACGGTAAAGAGGGGCAGAGTATCAAAGATGCCCTGCTTGCCGCTGGCGGCGAAAACCTGATACTTGATTATGACCAAAGCGGTGATTTTAAAAAAATAATAAAATCAGCTTTTCAGATGGCAAAACCCGAAGACGCTATTGTCCTTTCCCCCGCCTGCGCTTCTTTCGATATGTTTAAAAATTCAAAAGAACGGGGCAAGAAATTTAAAGAAATAGTTAATTCCCTGTAAACCGAGAATGGCCATTCTCGGTTTAACGATTTAGCGCTCTCCAACCCGCGTCTCATCCAGCACAACTGCATCAGCCTCTTTCTTTTTAAAGTACCTTGATATCATATTGAATTCTCTTAGATCGCCAAAATAAGCAAATAAGAAATATATCAAAACGCCAATTGTGACATAAAAAGCAAGTAATCCTACTCTATAAATAGCTGAACCCAAAAAAGGTATAGAAATTTTAAGAATATCCACAACTGACCCCATTATTATGCCCATCAGTAAAAATTTTATAATACTAATCAAGTTAAATATTTCATATTTGACCTTTTTCAGCATCAGTACATACAAAATAATGAAATTCATTATACTTCCACAGGTATATGCAACGGCAACCCCAATAATTCCCCAATTCAATTGCAGAGCTAAAATCAAACTTCCGCAAATGCTTACCACCGCGCCTATAAACCCGCTTAAAAGTGGAATCGTAGTGTTTTGAAAGGCATAAAAACCTCTAGCGATAATAGGAATCAAAGACTGGGCGAATAGAGAAATGACAAGAAAACCCAATACTTTCGCGGTCAAAAGCGCGTCCGCGTGCGTGAATTTCCCGTACACCAGTATTACGTCGATTATCTCATTTCGTAAAACAAGGATTCCGATAGTCGCAGGGATGATAAGGAATAAAACCTGCCCCATAACCCTTTTTATTTCGTCAGAGAAAGGTTTGGCAGAAGGCTCGCTCGCAAGTTCTGAAAGCGTGGCGAAAGAAGTTATCGCGAAAGAAAGGCCTATCATCCCCAGAGGTACTGCTTGTAAGTTATCCGAAAGATAAAATACGGTTATTGAACCCGTCATCAAAAAACTGGCTATAAACGTGTTAACAATCAAAGTCAGTTGCGTTAAAGAAAGGCCCAATATTCTCGGGACTATAAGTTTTAAAGCTTTCCTGACATCAGGCCTATTAAGCCCTAACATCCAGACATATTTAAACCCGATTAATTTGAGCGCCGGCAATTGGATTACAAGCTGTAAAACAGCCCCTAAAACAACACCCCACGTAACCCCGATAACGCCAAACTTTGTTCCGAAATAAATGATGCCAAAGATAATGCCTGTGTTATAAAAAAGAGGGCCAAGAGAACGTAGCAAAAATGTTTTAAAACTATCTTGTAGGCTTACAATCACTGATGTTACTGAAAAAATAATCGGTGAAAGCAGCATAATCCGCATCAGTTTTGCAGTAAGTGCCAGTTGTTCAGCAGAAAAACCTCCCGCAACAAGGTGTGCCAAATATGGGGAGAAAATAAATAAAATACCAGCGATTATAGATACTGCCAAAAACATCAAATGCAACATACTGCTCGCGAATTCCCATGCGTTTTTCGAATCGTCATTTTTTTTGTACTGGATGAATATCGGTATAAAGGCCGCTGAAATCACTCCTAAAACCAACAAGTTATAAATCATATCAGGGATACGGAACGCCGCGTAATAAACATCCAGATCGTAAATGCCTTTTCCAGCCGTTGCTCCGAATGTCTTAGCCAAAAGATGGTCTCGGAAAACACCAAGAATACGGCTTAATAAGGCCGACAGAGCCAGTAATAATGTAGGCGGTAAAATGTTTAAATATCGAATTTTCATAGTAGCGAGTCCGCCGTTACGGCGGACCCTATTGCAACAGCACTGGATCGCCCATGAAGTATTTTTTACGGTAACATTTTAATGAATACTTTCAAATTAAGTTGATTTTGCCATTGACATATATTAATAAAGTATTAGATTTATATCCTATAAACATTATTTAATGGCCCCAGATGTGGATTATTACAGGGATCAGTACGAATGTATGTATGATGGTGAAACAGTCCTAAAGGTTGCATCTATAGGAATGTTCTCTGATGATGTTGGCAAAACTGCCAAAGATGAAGGTCATCCACATTATGCCTGCCTTCCTAATTATTATATTCTTAGGGAATTAGGCATCAAAATAGGTATGGGTAGAAATAAAATTTGTGAAAAATTAGGTAAAATTATTGAATTAAAAAAACAAAAGAAGTTAAATGAACTCGCCGAAGAAGAAGCTTCAATGAACCCCGATCTTAAAGATGCATTTATTGGAAATGTTACTCCATTCCCTGGTATGGAGGAGCGGTATAAGGAACAAGCAGTTTACGATGTCGCGCGTAACAGGATTTTAGCGGTATTAGCTAATGTTAAACAATTTTGCGAAGATAAAAAAGAAATAAAAGCAGAGCCAGTTAATGCTGAATCAGACTATGATTATGTTGATTAGATGAATTCAAAATTATTATCCCCCATGCCATGCCCAATTCCAAATTAGATGTTAGTAAACATTTATTGAGAAGAAAAGGAGATGTAGGACCGCTAAACGACGGTGAAGCACTTTTAAGATCCGCCAACCTTATTTCCGAAAGTTTTTTCGGGGAAAAAGGTATTATAGATAGGCAGTTTTTTGAAGATATTGGGATAACAACAGATATGACGCGCACTCAAATTAATGAGCTTCTGACAGGATTAGATGAATCGATGGTTTATGCGGGGTCAGAAGTAACACGAAGAAAAATTAAAAAAATTTTAGAATTATTACACAATAAAGGTATAGTCGGCTTAGAGGGAGAAGAAGAGACAAAACGGTTTAAGAAACTTATGGAATATATTATAAAATATTGTACAGATACTAAGTTTCATGACAGGGAATAGATTTTATAAAATTCACAAATTTCACAAACTGACCAAACTTTGGGTTTTGTGTCCGCCACGGCGGATGCCATTTGTGCTTTAGGAAAAAGTTTGTTTGTGAGTATTTGTGAATTTTGTGCAATTTGTATTTTTTCGCTCAGATATGATAAAATAAAATAAACTTATTTAAAAATAAAAATATGTTTGAAATGTATAACACCCCTTTGGCAATATTGTATCTTGTTTTATCAATCGGCTTTGGCCTGCTGGTACTTTTCCTGATAGTCGCCATCTACAATCTGATATGCATTTTACGTAATGTCAGAAAAGTCAGCGAAAGAGCCCAGAATACCATCGATCTTGTTAACCATTACCTCTGGCAACCAATAAAAATTATGATGATGATTTTAGAGAAGGGGAAGGAAGTTGCTGCAAGGACACGGAAAACAAAATAGAAGGTCTAATTGAAGGTCTATCCTCCTTCGTCGGATGAGGATCTTATTTCATAGAAGGTCTATCCTCCTTCGTCGGATGAGGGTTTTCGTTGGAGCGAGAGGGTTCATTCCTCCTATGCCGGAATCTAGGGTCTTATTTGATGCTATTGAGATTTTTCAGAGTACGTGATAAATTAATTTCCTTAACTTTGGACTATAGTATTTAATTTGAATTTTATGCATTATGAAGAACTTAGAATTTATCAGCTTGCGAAAACATTACGCGATGCACTGCATGAAGAATTAAAAAAGATCTCACATTATTGGAATATAGAAGATGCTATGCAGGCTTTGGATTCGTCATCCTCAGCAGTCGCCAATATTGTAGAAGGTCATGGAAGGAAATTTTATCCTCAGGATAACTACAGGTTTTTAAATATTTCTATGGCTTCCAGCGATGAGACCCAAAATCATGTCATCGCCCTAATTTCTGATAGGCATCTGGAAAAGAGCAAAGGGGATTATTTTAAAAATAAATATAAAACCCTCTCTATCCAGACCCTCTATTACATGAATTGGATAAGGAAAAAGTATAATTTATAACATCCTCAATAAAGCTCTAATTCGCAGGATAGACCCTCTCGGAACGGAGACCCTCATCCACAGGATAGACCCTCTCGGAACGGAGACCCTCATCCACAGGATAGACCCTCAATTGTTTTCTGGTATACGCTTAAAGTTTTCCTCGCCATAACATCGGCTGTAAACAGGGATTTTACCCTCTCAAGCGCCGCTTTTTCCATATCCCTCTTTTGATCCGGGTTTCGGAGTATCGTCCTTATTGCTTCAGCAAGCCTGTCGCTGTTTGCAGGCGGAACCAGATAGCCTGTCTTTCCGTCTTCAATAATATCTTTCGTTCCTCCGTTATCCGTTGCAATAACTGCGACACTGCTCGCCATTGCCTCTAAAAGCACCAGCCCAAACGCCTCACGGAGCGACGGTAGAACGAAAACATCCGAAGCTCTGAGTATCTGTGGCACATCTTCCCTCCACCCTAAAAAATGCAGATTTGTTACATCCTTATAATCCGTTTTCAGCCTTTCCTCATCAGGCCCCTTACCGACTAGCATCAGATGGAGCGACGGCATTTCCACCCGCAGTTTCCTGAAAGCATCAATTAAATACTTAATACCCTTCCTTTCATGCAGTTCGGCTATGCAGGTTATCACTAAGTCACCTTTTTGGACAGGTAGCGACGCTTTGTCTACATTGTCCAAAAACCTATCGAGCTCAATGCCATTATTTATTAAGTTTAAGCGGTTTTTGATATCTTCGCCATATTCGCTAAGATGTCTAAAATTGTCCATACTTATGGCGATGATCTGGTTTGTTTTTTTAAGGCATTGCCGTTTAATCAATCCCTTAAGTCCTGTTAGTTCAAACGGGTCATGTTCGGTTGTAACAATTGGTATTCCAACCTTCTCCGCTGCCCAGAACGCGTATCGGCAACTTCCAGGGTTCCATAAATGGATGTGTATCAAATCGAATTGTCCGGTTTTGAGTAATTTTTTAAGCGCCAGATAATGCCTTGGGTCGTGTTTGTGTATTGTAGGCATCACATATAAATCCTCATACGCGTTAGCCAGTTCATCTGCCCGTCCGCGCAATACCGAATACGCCCCGCACGCTAAAGAGACCGCGCATCCAAGCGGTTTCAGATGCTTTGCCAAAAGAGCCATCTGCTTCTCGGCTCCTCCGTAATTCGGTGTGTCGGTATAAAATAGGACCTTGATTAACTTGATTGTAAACATGATTTACAGGATTAAACTGTTTATCTGGTTCAGGATTTCAGGTTTTTAATTGTCATTTAAAACTATTTTTCCTGAATTCAGTTTACATTATACAGATTAATCCTGTAATCAGGTAAATCCTTTAATCAAGGTCATTTCTTGTACTCAAAATACGAGTAAACAATCGGGTAAATCACCGCCCATAAAATCGCGATGATCACGATCCAAAAAGTATATTTGGAAAACAAAACAGCCAGAACCGTCAAAACACCCGCAATCATAAACAGTTTACTGCCAAGCAGATGTGTCTTTTCCCAGACTCTATCACTGCTTAATGTCCAAGGTGTCCGAATGCCTATAAACCAGTTCCTCTTGGAATGTTTTAGCATTTCGCCGATATAAATAAAAAATATTCCCAAAAACGGCAGTATCGCGCGCGTCATATTGAACGCGAAGCCCAAATTTGCCGCTAACGAGAGCAGATAAATGTAAAAAAGGAAAGTGATAAGAACAAAAATAAACCAGTCAAACCACACCCGGAATTTCTCTACATTCTTTTTTAAGGGGTCGATTTTTGGAAGCAGTAAGAACAACAGGTACGTAATCACCGATATCGATGGCATCAGATAAAGCGCCCAGCATTTGGTCATATACCCGTTTGGCTGTCCCGCAGTATTCCAGTGGCTCATCATCCTGTCGGGCATTTTAGGGTAGTAATAGGCGGCCAGAATAAAGGAAAAAAGGATTATGGCAATAATTCCTATATGGATTTTTTTGTTTTTCATAATTTTTAAAAATTATCTGATGTTTTAATTATACATCAGCCGATTGTCCATCACTATCCGACTCTTCACAAACTGTTTTACAGAATTCAGCCACTTCAAAAAGGTGCATATGCATCATTGGTAAATATGCTGAAGAGTTCAAGTATTGACTAATTTTTCCTAAAGTTATTTTTGATAATGTTCCTTGAGCATCAGGATAAGTTATTATTAGACCTTTTTCTGGATCAATCATGGAAACAATTCCCATTCGTCGCCCCAAAGGAGAGAGGGGTGCTTTTGTCCTCTGACTTTCAAGGTAGTGATGAATAGTAAAATTAATTGCATAGTTTCGCAGCATTACCATAAAAAGCGCATAATGACTTGGGGCTAAACCCAATGGCGTTTTTTTAAGATCTTTTGCACCTCCGCTCAATATTTTGGCCGCTTTTGAGGTAATTTTTAATATTTCAAAAAACGTATACATAAATTCTTTCTTCGTATCCTTGTCATAAAATTGATCCAATCTTTGCTCAAAATCACGGCTACTATTTCTCCAACATAAATGAACATTTACCGGAGGGATTGAATATTTGCCCCTTTGTCCATGTGTCATAAAGGCGGGTCTTTCATCTACCCTCCCTCTCCATATGAATTCATGAATAGCAGGAAGTTTTGGCATCAATGAGTCAGGAATAGCCTCCAGAATCAAAGGCGCAGCAGAACGAATGACTCGGTCAATAGGTTTTTCAGCCTTTGGCTGTTTAAAACACATTTCTGGAAAACCAACATATTCCTCCTGTAGTAACTGACTTTCTTTTTCAGGATGTCTATTGACTAAAGTAGCCCAAAGCAGTGTACGTAAATAATGCACAAGATGATAATGACGAAGTCGTTCGTTCCCTTTAAAATTCATTATATCAACTAATTCTTTAGGCGGGACTTGTACCGCCCCAGATTGACCTAACAGGGCTTCTGTTTGACCAGGCACCCCCTCCTGTTTGTCATTATAGATTTTAATGGTTGCTGCTAATTTTTCACCACAAATCCGTTGCCGCGTTTCACTGATCATTTCATAGTTCGTGGAAGTACCTATCAATTCTCGTTCTCTCTGTTCGAGCACACGCTTATTCCCGAAACTCCAAATAGGCGATTGACCAGATTCTATTCGTTCAATGTTAAATGAAACAACTGACCCATAAAGATCATCAGGCGTTTCAGCTTTTTTTATTAAGGATTCAAATTGTTTCATTGATTTCGCAGAGTGCATAAATACAAGTTAAGTAGTATATTGTACATAAATTTATTATTTTGTCAATATTATTACTTGACAAATTATCAAAAATAGGTAATAATATACTCCTTGTATAAATAATTATGAAAAAATCACTCTCAACCATCATCTTAGGAATAGTCGCAGTCAGTTCATTTTTACTGGCTCCAATGGCATATGCTTTTTATGACAATTATCCGACTGAAAACATCCAGTTTCACCCACAGCATAAAGATTATTATGATGGGAATTTAAGGTTACAGCTTAAAGAGCGCGCGGATATCGAAAGGGCATCAGCTCCGAATGTGCATTACAATAAATACGATGGTGATTATTACACATGCAGTTGGAAATATAATACAAATCTAGGCACATGGGTTTGTAACAAAACCTATCCAAACAGATATACTTATGTGTCTGAATCAGTCCAGGTTTGCCCATTTGGTTATATCTTAAATCCTAGCAAACAATGCTCACCTGTTAATGTGCCATACAACGCTCATCTTAACTCTCGTGGCGACGGATGGCAATGTAATGATGGATATAAGAATGTCGGTAGTGGCTGTATTTTGAACTTAACATCAAGTACATCTACTAGATATGTCGCAGTCGTTGATCAGCCTGAACAAATACAGGTAACAAAATATGTATATGTTTACGGCGATAAAACTCCAACAAGCCTACCTGCAACTGGCGCTGGTGTTGGTTGGACACTGATAAGCGGCGCGATTGGAGCTTTGGGGTATGTCGGTCGGAAGTTTTATAAATACATATTTTAAACATATCTTGAACTTAGAGTGAGGCTATGATAGCCTGTGCAAGCAAAAAACAGGTGAATTTTTTGTGGGTCAGTAGCTCAGTTGGTAGAGCAGTAGCCTCTTAAGCTATTGGTCCTGGGTTCGAGTCCCAGCTGGCCCACCAATCAAGTCAGATGTTTCCGTATCACATCCCCAACCGACACCCCTTTTGGAGCGTCTAATAATATTTTAAAACCTTGACCCGGGTGCGCTGTTACAATTGGTTTTTGTGTAACATTGTCTCTAAAATTACTGAGTATCAGATTAGTCGTTTTAGTTGGTGTGATTAAGTCCAACTTATCATCTTTTTTTACCATATTCCTGACCTCAACAACCATTTTTTTGCCATCGATTTTTGTTACAACACCGGCAAAACTAAAGTCGTCGTTATAATTCCTTTTTTTACCGTATTTCTGTCCCTCGGCACCCGGTTTGCCATACCAAAAACCTGTGAAATAGCCGCGTGTGTCGATTGAATTTATTAAATCCAGTATCTCAGTTGTCGGCGGCTTGCCATCCATCGCCAGATCCAGCGCTTCCC
>Ga0315297_10000879_pt1 | contig 18101 bp, 27 predicted proteins | sample YL17G15_0_MG_FD_203628 | JGI IMG/M metagenome (GOLD analysis project Ga0315297, IMG submission 203628) | Sediment microbial communities from Yellowstone Lake, YNP, Wyoming, USA - YL17G15_0 | ecosystem: Environmental > Aquatic > Freshwater > Lake > Sediment | place: USA: Wyoming | collected... | reverse complement strand
TTCGTTAAACACGTCGTGGCTCAAGATCAGCACCGGGCGCAGGCCGGCCTGTTCCCGGCCACGCACCGGGTTGAGGTCGGCCCAGCGGATCTCGCCTCTCAGTATTCGGGCCATGAGGCCAACTCCTCATCCATTCCTTCCTCAGCAAGCGCCCGTTCCAGACGCACGTCCAGCTTCGCGCACTCGCGGGCGAGCCGGACGCGGCTGAGCCGGTCCAGCTTCTCTTCGAGCGCTACCTCGATGGCGTGGCTGCGGTTTGGGAACCGGGCCTGTCGGACGAGCGTGTTCAGGCGACTCAGGAGCTTCGAATCGAGCGAGACGGCAACCTTGGTCTTGGCCATCAGCACCTCCGGTAGTATGACGATATGTCATACTCGCCGGTTGGTCAAGACCAGTCGATCGGCAGGCACCGTCCCAGAGTTGCCGTAGCGGTTGCCGTTGTCGCCCCCGGATGCCGCGGCTACCTTGCCCTCGATGCGCTTCCCATACGCCGTCCCGCACGACGTCCCCCTCTTCCTGGCCCCCATGGCCGGCGTCGCGGAGGCACCGTTCCGCCGTCTCTGCAAACGGTTCGGCGCCGACGTCGTGGTGACCGAGTTCCTCTCCTCCGAAGGACTGCGCCGCGGCAGCGCGCGCACCTACGAGATGGCGTCCTTCGCCCCGGATGAGCGGCCCATCGGCATCCAAGTCTTCGGCTCCGATCCCTCGGCCATGGCGGAGGCGGCGGCCCTCGTGACGGAGACCTTCGGGCCGGAGTTCGTGGACATCAACTTCGGCTGCCCGGTCAAGAAGGTGGTGAAGCGCAGCGGCGGTTCCGGCTGCCTCAAGGACCTCGGCCTGGTGACGGACATCGTCCGCGCCGTCGTCGCCGCCACGCCGCTGCCCGTCACCGCCAAGATCCGCTCGGGCTGGGACGAGGCGACCCGCGACCCGGTCTCCATCGCGCTGCGCTGCCAGGAGGCGGGCGCGAGAGCGCTGACCCTCCACCCGCGCACCCGCGCCGAGGGGTTCTCCGGCCACGCCCGCTGGGACGAGATCGCCGCCGTGGTGCGCGCGCTCGAGATTCCGGTCGTCGGCAACGGCGACATCCACACCGCGGAGGATGTGGTCCGGATGCGTGAGGACACGGGCTGCGCCGGCGTGATGATCGCGCGCGGATCCTTCGGGAACCCGTGGATCTTCGACGCGGCGCGCGCGCTGCTCGAGGGCCGCCCGAAGCCGCCCGCGCCGACGCCCGCCGAGCGGTTCGAGATCGCGCTCCAGCACGCGCGGCTCGCCGTGGAGATCGACGGCGACACGCCGAGGGTGGTCGTCGAGTTCCGGAAGCACCTCGGCTGGTACACACGCGGCCTCAGGGGCGGCGCCGAGTTGCGAGACCGCCTGCACCGCGTCCATTCGCTCGCCGAGGTGGAGCGCCTCTTCGCGGCGTACCCGGAGAGCGGCGCGGTGGCCGCGACGCTGCGACCGGCGCCCTCCTCTGGCTGAGCGGTTCCGCGGTCGGTGCGGCGGCCGGCTGGCTCGTCGCGCGCCGCGCGCGGCGCCGGGAGGAGCCTGCCGGCGCTCGGGCGCCGCCGCCCAGGCTCCCCGGCCTCGATCTGCCGGTCGAGCCCAACCTCGAGACGTTCCTGCGCCTGCTCGTGGACCAGGCAGTCGATCGCGTTGACCTCCCGTGCGCCGTCGGGCTGCGCGAGCAGGACGGCGGACCCGTGCGGATCAGGTCAGTGTCCGCCGCTGCCGACCCGCGCTACGTCGACTTCGAGGTGGACCTGCAGTCGCTCGCTGGTCGCGTCGTCACCGAGGGACTGCCGATCGTCGAGTCCGCCGACCGCGGCGTTCTGAGCGTGGCCGGGGGCGATCGCCGCCGGAGACCGAGCGGCGCGGTGGGCGTCCCGCTCGCGGCCGGGCCGCGCGTCTTCGGCGTCCTCATCGCCTTTGGCGAGCCGCCGATGGGTGGTGCGGAGGCCATCGGAGTGCTGGAGCCGCTGGCCAAGGCGTTCGTGCCTTTCGTGGTGACCGCGCTCGAGGCCGACATGGCCAAGCGCAAAGCGGAGACGGACGCGCTGACCGAGCTGCCCAACCGCCGCGGCTTCGACCGGGCACTGCGGCGCGTGGGCGGAGGGCCCGCCGCGCTTGTCGCGATAGACATCGACCACTTCAAGAAGGTGAACGACACGTACGGGCACGCCGCGGGCGACGAGGCGCTGCGGCTCCTCGGACGGCTCCTGCTGAGCGCCCTGCGCGAGGGCGACGTGGCCGCGCGCATCGGCGGCGAGGAGTTCACCGTCCTGCTCCCGGGCGGTGACCTCCGTCTGGCGATGGAGGTCGCCGAGCGGCTACGGGTGCTGGTGGAGTCGCGGGCCTTCCACGCCCCCGGCGGCGAGCGGCGGCTCACCATCTCCTGCGGGGTCTCCGCGTTTCCGTATCCCACGGCTCATCCCGAGAACCTGGTGGCGGCCGCCGACGCTGAGCTCTACCAAGCGAAGAGGGCAGGACGGAACTGCGTGGTGGCGGCGCGACCCGCTTCGCCGACGGCCGTGCCGGCCGGGCCGAGAGCCAAGGCCGTGGCGGCGCCGGGGCCCCCTGCCTAGATTGCACAGCGTCGGGGGCGATTTGGCTTCGACGGGTTTCGTGATGCGGACGCAGCGTGCCGAGGTTCCTCGGATCCTCGTTAATCCTTCGGGGAACGTTCAAGTGCCAACGCGGACTACGCGCTGGCTGCCTAAGGGTTAGACCCCTTTGGCACCTGCCTGGGAGGCAGCCCGCCTGAGGCGGCGCCCGGGTATCGCAAAGTCGGGCTGGTCGTGTGCGGCGCCTCGGCGCGCGCGGCGAGATCAAACGGGGCTTGGTTGCGCGAAGGCTGCCGGCGAACCGGCGCGTGACGACGGCTTGAATCGCGGGCTACGCACGTAGAAGCCACCGCGGATTGGGGCTCGGACCGGGGTTCGATTCCCCGCGCCTCCACTGAGTACCGCCACACTGCACCAGTTCCACACCGTCCGGCGGCGTCCGATTAGGGCGCCGCTTCGACGTTTCTCCTATTGAGAGTCGCCGTCGCGCCTTCGCCGGCAGCGCCGCGCTTGAAGCCGAGGCCGCATTTGCGAACACGGGCCGGCTGCGGTGGTGGTGGAGGTGTCCGACGTGTGGCCGCGGACGTGCCCACCGCTCACCGCCTGTGGAGAATCCATGTCTGTGCGGGTTGCCGGCTGGTGCGCGGGGCGGTGAGCGTGATCGTGTCACCCTCGATGGAGCCTTCGTACATTGAGCCTGACATGTCGATCGTGATCGTGTGTGTCCTCTCATTGATGGTGTATGGGAAGTTGCTCCGGCGCTCGCCACGTGGGGCCTTGATCCAATACGAGCACTGGCCCCTCCTCAAGAACGTGAAGCGCACGAAGTCGAGGTCCGGGCCAGGCACCGGGTCGTCGCCGATCGATACCGTCTCCCAGACGCCCAGCACACGATCGAGGCTGAACGCTCCGGCACCCGTATCACTCGGGCTCACACGTACCCATCCCGCGTCCTCCGGTTGCGGCTCAGGAGTGAGGAGGCTGAACCTCATGGCCTCGGCGCCCGCCTCACTCTGGTTCAGCAGCGCCCGTCCGACTGTCGTCACCTCCCGCCCGTGAGCGAGATCCGCGGTCCATTCGAGGAGCCGCACTCCCTCTGAAGCGGCAGTGTAGAAGGTCCCGGACGAGAACAACGTGTGCTGATCACCGGGAGCGACGAAGTACCGAAACTCCGGCACGGCAGCCTCGATTTCGGACATGCTCGCCGTCAGCATTGTGGAGACCGGCGAGTCTCCCACTCCAAGGGCCCTCAGAATCAGGGCCTGTGTGCCGTCAGCGACGCAGTCCACACGAGCGAGGCGGAGGTTGGGAACCACTCTCGCCGCTCCGATGTAGAGATCCTCGAACGTCATCGGCTTCCCTGCGGTCCCTTCGATCAGACCCTCGGCAATCAACACGGAGTCTGCACCCCAGTGCCTGAGAACGGACGAACTGAACCCTGCTGCGCGCAGGGCACCGCCGCCATTGCCGATTCCCACGACGTGCGCCGATGGGTAGCGCCGAGCCAGGAGAGCCGCGTAGTAGGGGGCTGGAATCGCACCGGCGCTTTGGCCGACAACCACAATCTGTGCAGGAGACGGAAATTGCCCGGCGATCCAGTTCAGCACCGCTCGCGCGTTGCGGGCACCCACGTGGTGATATACGAACGACGATGAGGAGTCCGCAGCTCCGCGTCCGTACTCGATAGCCCGAGATCCGAGATGGAGGTCACCGGTGCAGTACGGAACCTCGACCATCGAGTAGTTCTTGAAGGGATTGACGCTCGTCCAGATGTCCAGGATCCCATTGTAAGCCGGGTAGACGCTGTTCCTGGCACGGATAGGCGCATTTCCTCGCGGGTCGCAGGAACCTGGGTTCCAACAAGCACCACCGCCCCCAAAGAACACAAGGAGGCTGTCACGGTGTGCGATCCTCGCGTAGAACTGGAACGGATCGCCGAGTCCACACCGGGTGTCCGGACCCCCCGGCACCGTTTGCCAATCGCCCTGCGCGCGCAGGCCCGCCGGAGCGACCAACGTGCCGAAGATCAGGCAGGCGACGGACAGTGCAAGCGTTCTCATAGAGCCTCCTCGATCGCCGCCCGGCGGCGCGGCCGCGGCCTATCTCGAACAGGGTGAAGATGTTCACGATCGGCTGCAACGCAATGAAGTCGTTCTGCCGGGGGGGAGCGAGGGGAGAAGGCATGCGCTGTGGACGCATGACGCCCATCTGACGCCTGCCGTGGGCGGGAATGCGGCGGACTCGTAGATTGGTACGCAACCTATGGCTCTCCGTCTTCATCTGCGGGTGCTCGGGGTCGCCACCCTCGGCGTGGATGGTGCTGATGCCGGTGAGCCGCTGCTCGGCCCCGGCAAGGCGCTGGCGCTCGTCACGTGCATCCTCATCTTCGTGACGGTGGTCTTGGTCGGCGCGGCATGGCTCCAGGCCCGCCAACCCGAGCAGGTCTGCAGCCTCCTCCTCGACTACTGCCGCCGCAAGCTCCCCGCGGGGGCGGAATACTAGAGTTGGACGCGGCGAGAATTCGAGGAGGTGGCGCGAAAGCACCGGTGGCGCTGAGGCTGCTACCGCTCTCTAATTCAGACCGCGACCCCCCCCCGATGCGCTCGCCCCCGCCCCCGCACGGTGTGCGCCCAGATGGTCGGGCACGTCACCGTACCTCAAGCGGCAGCGCCCTCCAAGCCAGCCTAGCCAGCTGGCACGCGCACCGGGGCGGTGGCCACATAGCCGTGCGGAGCTTGTCGTACACATCCTCGTGGGCGACTTCACGGTGCTGTGACGGGACCAGCTCGGCGACCTCGAGGCGGACGCGGATCTGGTAGTAGGTGACCGTGGCCCACGGCAACGCATCAATGCGCATGGAGCGGTAGCGAAGCGTTGCGGGACGGTGCATATCATTGCGGAGCCAAACCGGAGGGCACGTGGTGAAACACATGGTACTCGTGGCGGCGTTGGCGTTGAGCAGCCTCGGCGGCGTCTGTGCCAAGATCCGAGAACGGCCTGGCGCGACGGCAGGCCAATCCGCCGTGGGGCAGGCCACACACGACACGGGTCCGTGGGTCCCAGTAGCCGGCAGCCCTCGGCGGGACGAGCTAGACACGGCGACCATCGTCCGCAGCGACTCGAATGTGTATGAGGGTTGGTTTCGTCGGCCAATGCCATCCGCGCAAGGGGCGAGAGAGTCGTATCATGTTAGGTACGAGATCGACTGTCTCGCCGGCATCGTGCGCGCGACCCAGGCCGCCATCTATGGCGACAGCGGAGCACTCACCAAGGCCTTGAGTCCTTCGGAGATTGTGCACAGCGGCGAGGCCCGGTGGAGTGGCCCGATTTCTCGGGATCTTGCGGCCGTGTTCGGCGCGATCTGTGGCCGCGTCCGTGGCGCGAACCTCCCAATTGCGAAGCCGTGAGGCCAGTGACCGCATGATCCCAGCACAGACCGTCCCACCCGTCCCCCCGAAGTAGCTACGGGCGCCGTTCGTGGCGCAGCGATGCGCCTAGGCGCGTCGGGCAGGGTTGCTCTCGTGCGGTCGCGCTCACTCTCCCGGCGCTGCGGTCCGGCTTCCTCGACGTGGCGGCGCCGATGCGGGCAGGACGGCGGCAAGGCGCGAGGGCAGACAGGAAGCGTGTGTCAGTGCGTGGTATGACAGGGCGCGCTGGGAGGGAGGCGTCAGCACCTCTACGGCCATACCGCGACGGAATCGACCCACACGCTCCCATCAGGCTGGCTCGCCAACACAAGGAACCAGCCGGGGACGAACGGCGGTGCTCCGCTGTACCTGTACCCGACTATGCCGCATGGAGGGATCGGCGGCGAGTGCTGCCTCGCATTCGCCCATATGGTCACCGTCACCCTAAGGGAGTCGCGGCGAACATCGGCGTGGGACTCGCTGAAGCAGTTCCCAATGTCTGGCCTGGCTAAGAAGTACACCACCAGACTGTCGGTTGTCCGAATGCTGTCCGGATGGTCTGTGTGAAAGACCCGCGCCTGCAGAACGCCCAAATCCTCGGTCCCGTCCCTGCAGGCGACGGCAAGCGCGAACGCGAGGGCGAGGACGGCAAGGCGGGTGTTCATTGCGACCTCTCCGCGGTCAGGACCAGGATCAGGCGGCGGCAGGAGCGACCCCGGCGTCTAGCTCTCCCCGTCGAGCGTGAGCTGTAGGTCCATCCTCCGCCCTCGGTACTCGAAGCGACGCGTGCCGAGACTCGGACCCGGGTCGAAGCCAGCGGCCCCGCCGTAGCGCGTGCCCGCGTCTGCCGCCGACCTGGACATCACCCAGCCGACTTGGCGTTCACCCGCGAATGTGCAACCGAGCAGGCGATCCAACTCAAGGGCGCTGCCGTCTGCCAAGGGGAACGGATCTCCCCGGACGCCCGCCCGGTGTCGCCGCCGCTCGCCGACCCCACGACGATAACCGCACCATGGCCAGCTGGCGATAAAGAACTAGTGGCTTGTAATCATAGGTTCTAAAGTGCTATCTTTGCGGGCATGGACACGAGTGCTGCCGTGCGTCTCAGCCGCGAGGAGCGTGACGAGTTGGAGCGTCGCGCCCGATCCCAGCGCGTGCGGGCCGATGTGGCTCGCCGGGCGCGGATGATGGTGATGCTGGCGGACGGGATGCCATACACGGCCATCGAGAGGGCACTTGGCTGCAGTTCGGCCACGGTGGCGCTGTGGAAGCAGCGCTTCGTCGAGGGCGGGCTGGCCGGGCTTGGGGCGCGACATATGGGCACCCACGCCACGGTACTGACGCCCGCGCTGGAAGCCCGCGTTCTGGCCTGGACGCGGCGCAAGCCGCCCAACGGCGCGACCCACTGGTCCACACGTCTGCTCGCCCGGAGGCTCGGCGTGAGCCATACGTTGATCGCCAAGGTGTGGCAGCGAGCCGGGCTGAAGCCGCATCGGCTGGAGCGCTATGTGCGCTCGACCGATCCGGACTTCGAAACCAAGGCGGCCGACATCATTGGGCTGTATCTGCATCCTCCGGCCCATGCGGCCGTGGTTTGCGTGGATGAGAAGACCGCGATCCAAGCGCTCGATCGCCGCGACCCCGTGCTGCCCCTGTCGCCCGGGCGCGCGGAGCGGCACGGCTTCGAGTACGTGCGCCATGGCACCCTTTCGCTGTACGCGGCGCTCGAGACGCGTACCGGCGCAGTGCTCGGCAAGACGGCCGTCCGCCATACGAGCAGCGAATTCGTCGCGTTTCTCGCCGACCTGGTGGCCTCGCAGCCCACGCGGAGCGCCATCCATGTGATCGCAGACAATCTCTCGGCCCACAAAACACCCCAGGTGCAGGCGTTTCTCACGGCACACCCGCAAGTCACGATGCACTACACCCCGACCTATGGCTCGTGGCTCAACCAAGTTGAACTCTGGTTTGCCAAGATTGAGCGGGACGTCATCGCCCGCGGCATCTTCACCTCGGTGACCGATCTGGCGCGCAAGCTGCGGCGCTACATCCGGGAGTACAACCGGACGGCCACGCCCTTCCGCTGGTCCTATGCGGATCCCAGCCGGCGCATCCAAGCACTTTCGAACTCATGACTACAGTCCACTAGGAACGCCGACACGGCGCACGTAATCAAGAACAGGGCCAGGCGGGTCTTCACGGCGGAGACCTCGGTGGGAGCCGCGTCCAGCCTAGTAGCACCCCGTCAGCAGGCGTCAAGCGCGGGCGTTCGTGCCCCTGCGGGGCGCTGGCGCGTCTGTGCTGCCGCCCTTGCCGTCACCGCGTCGTCGGTGCATATGAAGGGGGATATGCTGCGTGGGGCGGGGCTTCCAAGGTGGCATGCGACGCGCCGACGCCCCGCCCAGATACTCGGGCCGGGGCGAAGGAAGTTCCTGTCCGTGAGGAGGTATCACATGCGCAGGCTTGCGGTCGTTCTGTTGCTCCTGCAGGTGGCTGCCGCAGGGGTTCTCGACTCTGCTGCGGCGCAAGAGCCTTCTTCCACAAGCTACGCCGATCGTCTGCGGGACCTCCTGTCCGCACGGCAGTTCGGGGCGGAGGTCTGTCTTCGCGATGTGAACGGCAATGGGACCGAGGACCTCCTGGTCGTGCATCGAACGGGTCCGCCGGGTACGCCGTCTTCGGCTGAGAACGTCACCGCGTTTCAGAAGGGCTACGTGCCATCGGTGTTCACGATCGCCACGCTCGATGGCGTGTTGCAGCTGAGGAGAGACTCGCTGGCCCCTCAGTCCGAGTACGTCTACCTGCGCGTGTTCGACCGACTGTACGAAGTGCCGATCTCGGCGGTTGCGAGCTGTCGCGGCAGCGTCGACGACCTCAACTACCGGGGCTGTCTCATGAGGGGCTTCTTCACCCGAGAGAAGACAGACGCCTATCCGACGCTGCCGAGTTGCCCACGACGGGAGACGCCATAGGTCGCCTTCGCTCCGAGCGCCTCCGCTGCCTCTTTGCCAAGGGAATTGGAGTGATGACCTGCGGGCCGACGTGCAGGTGCGGCCGTATGCTCAGGCGCATCGCGTCGTGAGTGGCGGGACCGCGCCGGATGGCCCGAGCGGGACCCCACGAAACAGACGATCACGCGGAAGCGGCAGCAGGCTTACGCCGACGCCCGTCACGCCGGCCGTGCGCGCCCTCATCAACCAGATGAAGACGAGCAAGGAGCCTAGCCGCTGCCAGCGGGTCACGGCCGACGAAGGCGAGCGACGGCGCAGCGATGAGGGCGAGCCTGGCACAGAGACTCCCGCCGCGGGGCCGACGCCTTGCCAGCGCATGAAGCTGCCAGCGCGCGCGGGCTGTTGGTTCGCCGGGAAGAACGTTACCCGGTTGGTGTGGTTTGCATGGTCTCAACTCAGAGCGGAGGACATGTGGACTTCGGCAATTTTGATTGGGGCCTGATGCAGTATCTCCATCAGCCGGTGTCGTGGATGGCGGCGTTCGTGATGGTGGCGGTGCTGGGAGCGACGAAGAAGTACACGACGATGGCGGAGACCCGGTTCTTCAAGTTCATCAAGCCGGTGCAGCCATTGGTGGTCTACCTGTTTGCCTTCGTGACGCCACACATCGGGAACGTCCTGCATCTAGCGCGGATACCCGATGCGCAGGTAATGGCGAGCGCGCCGATAGCGACGCTGGCGGCGGTGGCGTGCGCGGAGGTATTGGCGAAGTTGACGAAGCCGAAGACGAGCGGGTGAAGGAGACGCGATGAGTATCCGCACGAGCGACGCAGGAGACAGACTCTCGGTCGCGGCGAGGAGCTGGATGGCGCTCTACGGTGGTGTGGTTTGCAGGATCACGTTGCAGCCTATGCGCGAATCCGTTGGACGGACAGTTGGCGAGGGGAGTCATAATGGGGGTATTTGAGAGGTTCTTCCGGAGCAAGGATGCTCACACTCCGAACGAAGAGGTTACTCGTCTATGCCAGAAGGCGGGGGCTGCCATCGAACGCGACGAGGTTGGCGCGGCCATCAAGGACTTGACTCGCGCAGAAGCCCTGGACCCGCGAGACCCCTGGGTTCAACTGCTGCTACACCAGGCCTACGGAAGGGCGCGTGACATCGATTCGTCAGCAAAGCACTTCCAGGCCCTCAGGGAACTCGATCCCGCGACCGCAGAGGAACTACTGGAGAGTATGCCTGAGTCCCTTCAGGCGAAGATGAAGGGACAGTACGCGCGGGGCCGCGAAGACGGGTCGTGCGTGTGGCTATCTTGAGAGGCATTGGCATGGGTAAACGGTGTCGAAGCGGGAAGCCTCTCTGATGGATCTGTGCCCCTATTGTGGCGATAACCCCCACGCGGCCAACGCCAAGGCCGGTGTGTGAGCTGTAGATCGCGTGTGCCGAATGATCAAGCGGTTCGAGGCCAAGGGCGGTGCGGCATGGCCGGCGTCCGCACAAGTTCTCCTTCGAGATGGAGCAGCACTCGCCCGGCTGCGCGCCGAGGTCCCTGCGGGCAGCGGGAGCTTCCGCAATTTCTGGGACGCGCTGGTCTTCGACCGTGACAGCTACGCCTGCCGCTATTGTGGACGTGACGCGTTCACTTTCTTTCTGCACACGGGCAAGGTGAGGACGCTACGGCTGGTCGTGGACCATCTTGACGCCGGTGGCTGGCGTAGTGACGCGTATGTGTTCGCAAGCAGCGTCACGGCTTGCTGGACGTGCAACCCGCTGAAGGGCGCGCTCCCCGAGGCTGTGTTTCTGCAGGAACTCGACTGGCTCATTGAAGCACGACTTCAGCTCAAGGCGCGTCCTGGCGCCTAACCAGCGCAGCTGGCCGCGCGCGGGCGCTCGTGCGGAAGCGCGGCGCTGGCGCGGGGCCGTTCCTCGCCGTCGTGGTGTCGATCCGCCCGCCCGCGGGCGGCCTCGACTGGGCCGCCGTGTACGTCACCAGTCCCGGCATCGCCGGCGACGGCTACGCCCGGGGGCTCCGGGCGGATACGCTCGTGCGCGCCGACTCGGCGTATCTCCAGTTGGAGCGGGGCCAGGGCGGCGGCGTAATCGGCCGCCGGCTCATCATCTTGTGGCGGTACCCGAGCAGTGGCCCCCCGCAGCTTTCCCCGGTCGCGACTGAGCTCGGCCTCCTGTTCGCGCTCGACAGCACCGGCACCGTCGGCCCGCTGGTCCTCCACGTCGGCGAGCTGACGGCCGCCGTGCGGCTCGCAGGTGCTGCCCGCCGGCGGCCGTGACCAGCGCCGGGTCGCTTGGCCGCGGCGCGCACAGTCGGCGGGCAGTGCTCAAGCGCGCCCATCCACATGGCCACGTTCTTGGGATGCACCCGCCAGTGGCCCCGCACGGTGCGCGCCCGGATGACGCACAGGCGGTCGCGCCGGCCCTTGCCGTCCGCGAGGCGCTGGCGCATATGGTGCGGGGAGAAATTGCGTGGGGCGGTCTTCCGACGCAGCATACAACGACGAGCCGACGCCCCGCCCGGATATTCTGGCTGACGCGAAGCAATGTCCTATCCACGATCGGCGATGTCGACGCACCGGCACTCAACTCCGAGCTGATTGAGCGGGGCGGTTCGGCTGGTCGGCCGGACGAGCGCGACGACTGGTACCCCATCGGCTACCAGACTCCGCCAGAGGTTTGAGCCGGTGAAACCCGTGGTGCCCGTCACCAGAATCTGGTTCATTTCCGCGAATCCGGCTCTCACCCTGGTCGGTGCGCTGCCCATAGACCCGGGCACCCAAGATCTGTCAGCATCGTCATGTCAGGGATGGGGATAGGCAGTCCATTGGTGAGAAATACCCGGGGTAGTTGCCGGGTCGCCACTTGGGGTGGCGGAGCATAGGCGTCCGCTGGCGTGACGGGCAAGAGACAGAGTGTATCTATCTTGGTACCAGCACGGTGGGTAGCGGGCGGTACCGGAGTTATTGAAGTAGGAGTCTCTCGATGACGGCGAGGTGGGATTGGAGGCTGATTCGGATATGAATCGTTGGAAGACCGTGAGGATCATCACCGGCGCGATTGGCGTGGCGATGGTGGCGACGGCCCTCGTTTCGGCGCTTCCCGAAGCGCCTGGTCGAATCGAGTTCTTGCTGGTCATTCTTGGAGTGACCGTTATTGCAGCGGCCATTCTCGGCTCGCGCGCGGGAGCGGCATATCGATCGATCGCGATCATCGGTCTCAACACAGTGATGCTGTTCACTGTGCTCGAGATCGGTGCGAGTCTGCTTCTGGGGGTGATCACCCGCGGGCGATCGAAGCCGGACGCGGAACCCCGGCCAGCCGAGGTAAGCCTCGAGCTGTCCCCATTCTACGCCGATCAGGAGTGGGCGAGCCGATATTGGGCTGAAATAGCCGAACAGTCGGCGACCGGCTGGTATCATCCGTATGAGTTCTGGCGCCGGGCTCCATTTCGCGGCCAACTGACCAACATTTCCCTTGACGGGCTGCGCCTCACCCCCGGAGCGAAGTGCCAATCGGGAGCCCTCGTGGTCTATACGTTCGGAGGCTCCGGTATGTGGGGCGTTGGGGTGCCGGACTGGGGCACGATTGCGGCCTACCTCCAGGCGCATTGGTCGCGCACGGAGTCGCGCCCGGTCTGCGTAGTGAACTTCGGCCAGCCTGGCCACACCTCTACCCAGGGCCTCATCGCACTGGAGCGCGAGCTCCAGCGCTGCAAGATTCCGGACCTCGTCGTTTTCTATGACAGTGTCAACGATCTGAATTATGGTCGCATTTCTGGCATTCCCGGGGCGCACCGTCACCTGCTAGAGATCGCTCTCACCCTCGAAACCGGCGTGCCGGCGTGGCCGTCCTGGGTCCGGAGCCTCAGCGTCTTGCAGCTTGCGCGGGAGTTCATGCCGAAGGCTGCCCCCCGTCCACATCGCTACCAGCCGCGCTGGAACATCGCCCCGGATCTCGCCGATGGGATTGCTGAGGTCTATCTGAACAACGTGCGCATGGTGGAGGCGTTGGCAATTGATTATGGGTTTGCGAATGCCTTCTTCTGGCAACCGCACATCATGATGGGGAAGAAGCCGCTGACCGAAGCAGAGAAGCGCATCCTAGAGGCCACTGAGGCGGGCGATGGCCCTATCGGCCGGGATGGGGAGCGCGCGGGCCACAAGCTCTATCGGCAAGTCTATGCGTCCGTGGCTCGGGCGGCTCAGTCTGACGACCATCTGCACGACATCTCGGACGTTCTCGATTCGGTGCCCTCGCTGGTGTATCTCGATTCGCATCACCTTACACCGGACGGAAACCGCCGGGTGGCCGAGCGCATGCTTCAGCTTATCGGGGACCGAATCGCCATCCCTGGCGGTTCGCGTCCGGCCCGCGCCTGCCATGCCACCCCGGCCGACCGTTGAGCTTGCAGCATCGGCTGTCGGTGAGTCACTCGACCGGCGTTTCCGGCACCTGAGCCTGGTCTACGACGAGCGCTTCGCCCCCACCTACGGCCCGTGGCGCGCCGTCGTCCCCACCGTCGTCGACCGATTTCTCGCCTGCGGGCTCCTGGAGCACGGCTTCACCCGGATCCGCTGCGGCGCCTGCGCCCACGAGGACCTGCTCGCCTTCTTGTGAAAGAGCCGCTACTTCTGCCTCGCGATGCACACCCCACCGCCCGCGCACGGTGCGCGCCCGGATGACGCCGATGAGGCAGGAGCAGTAGGTCATTGATGAGGTCTCGGGCGGGGCGACATCCTCGGTACAAGCGCGCACCCCAACCGGTTTCCGCCGTCGCAGGCCCGCCGGAAGAGCTGGACCGCGAGCGTGTCGTTCTGCGCCACGCCGCGGCCGTTGCGGTACATCGTGCCCAAGTTGCTGCAATCCCGCATGGCGCCGGCGTCGCAGGCCTGCCGGTTGCGCTCAAGTTCAGCCGCGAGCGTATCTGGGGTCTGAGCAACAGCGGAGTGCGCACCGAGAACGAGGCCGAGAACAACGAGCCCCCGAGTGAACATCGGATCCCCCTTGCGGCGCCATCTTGGGTAACGCCGTTCCTCGCACATGGCGGACGGCGCAGGGGACGGCTAGAGCCCCGCCGACCCACGCCGTGAAGTTCCCTCGATGCACTCGCCGGCGGCCCCGCACCGTGCGCGCCCGGATGATGCACAAGCGGCACAGCTGGTAGACGAGTGTCCGCTTCACCGCACGTCCATCGGCAGCGCCCTCCACGCCAGCCGCGCTAGCTCGCGCGGCGGCACTGTGGCGGTGGCCACATCGCCGTGCGGAGCTCGTCGTACACGTCCTCGTAGGCGACTTCACGGTGCTGTGGCGGGAACAAGTCGGTAACCGCGCCGGCTGGGACGATCGCGTCGGGGTCGTGCTCGTGGAGTGCGTCTTCGAGAACGTCGCGGACCTGGTGGTAGGTGACCATGACCCAGGATAGGTGCCGGCGTCAACAGATCGTCGCCAGAGCGTAGACATGCGAACGGGGCGCTGCGAAGCGCCCTGTCTTGCGCGATGGGGGTGCGGAGCGTCTAGCGGTGCGGCGGGCAGCAGGGCGCGTGTGCTCTTGCCAGGACCAGCCGCAGTCCCGCAGGAAATGCTCCCGTTCAAGAGCCCCTAGAAAGTCCGCATCCGTTCAATCATCTCGCTGGTGTGCGCTGGTGGATTGCGTTCGGCTGCGCGCAGGATGTCTCCGACTCGGTGGCGCACGAATGCCAGTCTAGCTCCTCCTGGGGCCTGTCTCGCATGTAGAGCCGGAGCAGTTCATGCCGGGCTTCGTAGTCGGGGGGAGCGACGAAGAACTTCTTGTCGAGGCGCCCCGGCCTCCAGACGGCGGGATCAAGGCGCGACGGGAGGTTCGTCGCCCCCACCACCAGTATCCTCTGTCTACCGCACTCGTTCAATCGCACAGGGAACTCGTTGACCTCGCTGGCGTAGTGGTGGCCAACCGAGTCGCCGCTACGGCTGGGGACCATAGCGTCGATCTCGTCGAAGAAGAGCGTGGAGGGGGCATGCTCGCGGGCATCAGAGAAGATCTTGGCAATCCTGCCCTGGGTTCCATGCAGGGAAATGCTGCGGACCCTCCGATCGGTGGCGACGCGAGGATCAGCGGACCTGCAGCCGATGCCATCCTGTGCCGTCGGATTGCCCGTTCCATCGGAGATTCGCCTATTATCCTCCAGGATGCGGTTCACGGGTCCGCCAGTCGCCAGAGGTATCGCCATGTCGCCTTCCCGCCTGCCACGTCTGCTTGCTGTCCTGCTCTTCCTCTGCGCCATCTGCAGCGCCTCGGCGACGCAGTCGCGCGGCGGGCGAGCGGTGATCGTCCGCTGGCAAGGGATCAACTACCCTGCCCACGTCATCAGCTCCGAGGGCGGGCGGTACCGCATCCGCTACGATGAGCACCGCGAGGGCCGACCCGACGAGGAGTGGGTGGGCGTCGACCGTCTGAAGAACAGCGACTACAGCCTGTTCCGGCCCGCCGGTGGCGGCGGCGCCGGCCGTGCGGCCGGGGCGAGCGGGGCCGCGAGCGCGACCGCGGACATGCCGCGCGCCGTCCCGGCCGGGCGCTACGCCTGCTTCATGTACATCAGCGGCACGGGGCTGGTGAGCAACGGCGAGTTCACGCTCTACCCGAACGGGACCTACGAGCGGGGCGGCGCCCGCGGACGCTACACGTATGCGGCTGGGACCGGGCGCGTCACCTTCCAGGGTGGCGTGATGAACGGCCGCGCGGCGCGGTACGAGGCCCGAGCCGTGCCCACGCTGCACCTCATGGGGAACGCGGGCCACGTGCTCGCGGCGGGTGAGGAGCGCCCCGTGGCCTCCTGCGAGCGGAAGTAGGAGGGATGACGGACAGGAATCTCCTTCGTACCGATCCAGGCTTCTGGCCGCACCTGACCCTGATCGGGGATGTGCGTGAGGAGCCGGGCGAGGAAACCGAGCGGGTCTAGCGCCTGGGGCTGGCAAGGCGAGGCGAACGCGGCGAGATGGGGGGTCGGCAGGCGCGAGGTCGGGACGGCTCGGCGTGGCGCCTGGGCGACTGGCAGTGCCGGCGCGCCCGTCAGTGCGTGGCGCGAGCGGGCGAGGCGAGCCACGGCGCAGCAATGAGGGTGAGCCCGGCACACCGACGGCATCGGGGCGCGAGCGATGGCGGCAACCGCGGCGCCGGGATCGAAGGGAAGGCAGGACGAGGGCAGGCACCGACGAGCCAACCCACCGACCGACCATAGCCCCCCAGTCTTGTCCGTGACTCCCACCTGTCATCACTACGCTTTGCGCGCGCCGTCGAGGCGGCCTTGGCACAAGAGGGTATGGTCCCAGGGGGGTGTGTTGTCGCAGTGGAGGCGGCTGGAGATATTTCCCGATTCTTGCGGGCTACGGTCTTCACTTTTGGGGAGTAGTGATGCCGGCACGCAGGGCGAAATTCGGGCTGCATCCTCTTGCCACGCTGTTCCCGGCGATGAGCGAGATGGATAATGCCGCGCTCAGGGACGGCATCGAAGAGCATATCCAGCGCGAGCCTGCCGCACGGGATACGCGGAGGAGTTGGGTGTCGAAGGTTCTACTGGATCGTGCGGTGGGCGACGGGTATTACGCCTTGACCCCCCGGGTCTTCCGCCAGAGGAACCACCCGAGCGATGCGTAGTAGGCTGTGTAGGTGGCGGCGAACACCCCTGTCTTGAGCACCGACCGGAGGACAACCGACTTCATCGCTGGGGGTGTGCTCCTCAAGGCCAGGGGCACGTCGAGCAGAGCAGGTTCGCGACCCGAATCTCCACGTTCTTGCCTTCGTGTAGTATGCGGCCCACGAACCCCTGCCCGGGTCATACTTGGGCACTAGCCGCTCCCGGTAGGTGGTTGGGTCGGCAGTCGCCGCCGTTGGTGTCACTGCGGCAGCCAGCAAGGAAGCCAGCGCGAGCCTGAGCTGAGAGGAACGCGAGGACATTGGCAGACCTCCGGGAGGCGGCAGTCCATTCAAGGCGCAAGTTCCGTTCTTCCCGACCCGTAGGGGCGTCAGTTCGGCATCATATGCGGGGCGTGCCTGGGGAAGATGCGCTCGGAGTAGCACCAGCCCGTCACGTTGGATCAGCGCCCAATCTGTGGCGCTGCCGACACGAAATGTGTGGCTCCGGCCACACGCTCTATTCCACGAGAACGCACTCCCGCTTGACTATTCGGATGGCCCTGGGAGGAACGCATTCCCTCACCCATCAGTCCAGCGTCGGTTCCGTGGTGGCGCCCGCAGACCGGCGTGGGCGCACGAGGCGAAGCAGCCCTTCGCGTGGTGGAGCCGCCCGCATCATCTGACGGCAACCTGTTGCGTTGTCTCCGTCGCTCCTCGACGGCTCTTGCCGTCCGCCTGCCGCTGATGCATATGGTGCGAGGAGAGGCTGCGTGGGGCTGTTGGTACAGGACCGACTGTTCTCTGTGGAGGCCAGACAATGCGCAGATTCTCACCGCTCACTGTCCTCCTGGTATCCGCGCTCGCTTCGGGGTGCGCCACTACGGGTGGCCTCCGGCAAGAGCCGCTCACGGCTGGCGTGAAGCGCACGTATGCCGCGCCGCTCGGCCGCGTTGTAGCCGCGGCGCGCCAGGCAATGATCGGAGCTGGGATCACTGTTTCGGAGGTTTCCCAGCCGTCGCCGAACATGTGGATGCTGCAAGGGAAGAAGGGGACCTCTGCATGGAGTTGGGGGGAATTGGTACGCGTTGTGGTCCAAGAGGGGGATGGCGAGCAGACGACCGTCTACGTGATCACGCGGCGGCGGATGGCGACGAACATCACTGCGGAAGGCGATTGGTCGAGGTCGATCTTCGACCAGATCGACCTGATTCTGCAGTCAAAGTAGGGCGTTCGTCTTGAGAACCGGGTGGTGCCTCGTTACCAGAGTGGGGTGATCTGGCAAGGGACACCGTCACTCATAGCGAGGAGGACACCACCAATGCGTGCGGTACGGCGAATCGAGACGAAGGGGGGTACCACCCGGCCGGTGGCGGTGGAGGCGGGCAGGCAGACCAGCGGGATCACGGCGCGCGCGGCGGGGCTCCGACCTTTGCGGCGTGTGATCGATGCGCATGGCCGGCAGGCCACAGAACTACCCCATCCGATGCAGATCGCGAAGTCCCCACGATGCACCCACCAGCGCCCCCGCACGGGGCGCGTCCAGATGATGCACAAG
>Ga0315297_10000876_pt1 | contig 18130 bp, 18 predicted proteins | sample YL17G15_0_MG_FD_203628 | JGI IMG/M metagenome (GOLD analysis project Ga0315297, IMG submission 203628) | Sediment microbial communities from Yellowstone Lake, YNP, Wyoming, USA - YL17G15_0 | ecosystem: Environmental > Aquatic > Freshwater > Lake > Sediment | place: USA: Wyoming | collected... | reverse complement strand
CTCGCTCTCGGCGAACTCGCGCGAGGCGTAGGCCCAGCGCCCCTGCTCGGTGCAGCTCACCGGCACCACCAAGGTGCTGTACTTCTCGATCAGGATGGCGGTGCTGAGCACGCGGTTCTGCTTGGCGCCGCGCAGCTCCTCGCCGTCGAGCACGAGGATGCGGGCGTCGCCCTTGTTGACCACCCGCAGCTCCGGCACCGAGCCGCCCTCGCTGACCTCGGTGATCACGGCGCGGCCCTCGGCGAGGGCCTGACGCAGGGTGATGTACCGCGGCCGGCGGCGCGGCGGCGGGGCGTCGTCGGCGCCGCCGGCTCCTGCGCTCCCGTTCGCGAAGAGCGGGAACACGGCGAGCGGCCCTTCCGCCTGGCGCTCGCCGAGGCGCAAGTCTCGTACCAGTTGCGCTCCATCCGTGACCTCGTGCTGACCAGCCATGTCCCACCTCCGTTGTCTGTCGCTCGCCGGCCTGGCCCGGCCGGCGAGCGATACCTCCTGTCCTTGACTCCTCACACCGCTGCACCATGATGGCGGCTCTGCTGGTTATGTCAAAGCGACATCGATGTCAAACCTCGTGTTCCTTCCTATGATGCTATGATAACATACGTGTCAAGCGCCCTACGCCCGCGAACGCAGGATTCGCGCATCGCCATGGCGTACATGGGTGATGAAAGGGTAACGGACGGAGGTGACGGAACCGATGCGCGATGAACATCAACAGAGCATCGGCCGGGCGGTCCTCCAGCTGCGCGAGCTGCAGGGCTGGAGCCAGCGCCAGCTCGCCAAGTGGGTAGGCCTCGACCAGTCGGCCGTGAGCCGCATCGAGGCCGGGCGCCGGCGCGTCTCGGCCAAGGAGCTGCAACTGTTCGCCGACACCTTCCGCGTCTCCGCCGACGCCCTGCTGCTCGGCCTGCCCGGCGGCGGCGAGCCGCCCGCGTCGGCTGCGCTCGAAGAGTACGCCGTGCCCCTCCCCACGCCGGAGCCGTATGCAGAGCGCCCCGCAGCGTCACTCGGGATCGATGCCTTTGCCGCGAGCTACGACCTCGATCTCGACAAAGCGGCGGCCTTTGAGCGCATCGGCGATCTCGAGGAAGAGCCGCAGCCGCACGGCGACATCGACGCGCTCGAACACGGTGACAGCGCGACTCCGGGGCCGCGCGGTGTCAGTCGCCTCATCCCCGGCGTCGTGGCGCACGCTGCCCCGCGCCTGGACATGGGCGACCCGCGCCTCGGGCGCGTCAGTCGCGCACTCCTGCTCCGGGCCGGACGGCCGGCGGATCTGGCCGGCTCCGGGCAGCCCGGGCCGGCGGCGGCGCTCGCCCGCCTCGACAGCCTCCCCGCGGAGGTCGCCGCGGTCGTGCGCGACTGGTTCGAGCTGCGCCGGCTGGCCGGAGGCCATGAGCCGGCGCTCGCGTGGAGCAGCGGCCACTCCGCCGAGGGCAAGCCGGAGCGCTTCGCCCAGCCCGTGCAGCCGGCCGAGCGCGGATCCCTGGGCGGCGACGTGCTCTACGACCGCGTCGCCCGCTTCTGGCGCAGCGAGCTGCACGTCGAGCCCGACGACGGCCCTCTTCCCGACCTCGTGCCGCTGCTCGAGGACGGCCTCGGCGCCCAGGTGATCGTCGCCCGCGTGGCCGCCCCGTCAGATGGTCCCACCCCGAACAGCGCCGAACGGCCCGTGTGCGCCAATCTCACCGCCGGAGCTACGCCCTTCCTCTTCGTCAACGCGGCGCGCCCCGTGGTGCTGCAGCGCTTTGCCCTGGCGCACGCGTTCGCCCACCTGGTCCTGGGCCACGGCGACGTCATCGACGCACGCATCGAGTGGAGCCGCAACAACCCGCGCGAAGCCGCCGCCAACGACTTCGCGGAGGAGCTCCTGGCGCCGGTGCGCGCCGTGCATCGCTGGTACGAGCGGCGCAGCGAGCCACGGCCCGAAGTCGAGACCATGCTCGAGCTGGGCAATGCCTTCGGCATCAGCGCCTGGGCGGCGCTCTATCGCTCGCGCGCCACGAGACGCCTCCACGCGAAGCAGTTCGCGGCGCTGAACCAGAGGCTGCGCCGCCTCGAGTGGGAGCTGCTGCCGCAGCAGGCGTTCCTCGGCGGCCTGCGCGATACGCTCACGCATCTCACGCCCGGCGAGTGTCTGCCGCCGGGCGAGTACGGCCGGCCGGCGGTGCTGCACGTGCCGGCCTCAATGCGCGCCTGGGCGCTCAGCGCCGTGCGCGGCGGCCGCCTGAGCGTCGAGCGCGCCGCTGCCTGCCTGCAACTCGACGCGCGAGAGCTGGCTGCGCAGCTCGCGCGCCTCGGCCTGGAGTGACCAGGCCGATGCGGCGCTCCTAGCCCAGCCCCAGCGAGTCTGTCAACGCCTCGTCGGCCTTGAGCATCGTCGCCGGCGCGAGCGTGGCGAGCCGCTCCTCGAGAAGGTGGCTGGGGATGGGGTTGATGTTCTCGCGGTGCACCCACGCCGGCTCGCCCAGCTCGTAGCCGTCCAGCGCGACCAGGATGGAGCAGTCGCGCCGCGGCGTCGCCGAGATGTGAGCCACGATGGTGCCGCTTGAGTGCCGGCTACCGATGCCGTTCTGGACGATGAGCGCCGGCCGACGCGTTCACCGCATGGCGCGACGCGCTGGTAGGCAGCCCGGCACGCTCCACGGACGGCCGCGTCATCAAAGCCACGACCCTGACGCCAGCCTCCACGGCCGACGTCGGCCGGCCCCGGTCTGCGGCCTACGCCGCCGCCAGGCGGCGCACCGACTACTACACGGCCACCGTCATCAAGGGAGGGCCGCGTGCAGCCATCAGTGCAGCTTGAGGAATCCTGTTTCGACCTCGTCAGCGTCGAGACGAGCCCGGAGCACACGCCCGAATCGGGCGGCCGGCCGACGCAGCCCGCCATCGAGGTGACCGTCAACCTGGCGACCGTCGATGACCGCCCAGGCGTGTGCAACAGCACGCTGGACAGCGGCGGAAAAGGCGACGATTGCGAGCCTCCACCCTACCGTCTCAGCCTCCGCACCGTCGACTTCTATCGCCACTCAGATGACGAGGGCCCCGAGGCGGAGGTCGCCCGGGTCGTCGGCGTGAACGGATGCTCCGTGTTGTGCTGATCAGCCCGCGAGTACCTGCTGCTGATCACGAGCCGGGCGCCATGGTGCCAGCTGACACTGCCGACGATGAGCTTCGCCAGTCTGAGCGTGAAGGCGGCGCCCAAGGAAGAGGGCTAGCCAGCGCGACGAGGCATCTTCGACGGCCGACGCGTCGCCACGACCTGCCCTGCTCATGGGACGTCAGCACCTGCTCGTGGCGTGCGCTCGACCGGGACTGCGATGTTCAGGAGCGGCGCATGCTGTTGGGCTCCGTAGACGTCCGTGTCGCCACTATCGCCCGAGACTATGGGTCGAACAATCGTAGCCTTGACTGCGCAGGCCTCTTCGAAGAAGACGAGGTTCAGTACTTGATCGGCGCCGATACCATAGAGACGGGCGAAGAGCTCCGGCGTGAAGATGCCCGATGAGACGGCGAGGCGATAGCTGCTCCGGTCCTTGAACACGATGTCGAACGTGAGCTCATAGGGTCCGCTGTTCTTGCTGCGGATCACGTGAACGAGGTCGAGTATCGGAACCCGATCCGCCTCGTTGTGGTCGCTGCTCACAGTCGATCCTCCGTCCGTTGCATTGCTGCTTTCACACCTCCATGTGGTCGATCGGGAACAGCTCGCAGGGATCCTTCACGGCCATGAGGTGATAGATACTGAATCGGTAGACCTCTCCAGCCGGCAGATCGGAGGGCGAGTAGGGGAATGCGAGGTTCCCACCTGTCGCGACGCGTCCCGGATAGCTGCAATGCAGCATCGTCGAGCGAGCGTAGGAACACAGCATGTCGGCCAGTTGCTGGGTCTGAGCGACTGCTTCGATGATGATGCCGAGCTCGAGCGGAACATGGTCGCGCGATGGTTCGAGTCTCCCCATGACCCCGTCCTTGCCGTACAACTTGAAACTGAGCTTGCATTGATCGGCGTCCACGTCGAAGCTGTCGAGCGCACGCTGAGCGACCATCTCGACGATCTCGTCGATAGCCGCGATCATGAAGGGGTCGCGGCAGCCGGCTATCGACACGGTTCGATAACCCACCTTCTCGACACCCTCGAGCTTCACGAAGTAGCCGTCACTCGGCACGAAGCGACTGCCGCACACTCGGACCCGGCCGGCGTCCACCTGTTCGAAGCTCGACTGGGTGAGATCAAGATGGCCGCCGGGACCAGGCAGCAGCAACGGGTCAGACTTCTCGTAAAGGGTGTGCGCGGCCACCGAAGTCACGGTACAGCGACGCTCGGGATCGAGCGGTTCGACCTCAAACGATTCACCGTCCAGATAGCCGAACAGGCAGTCGCTGCCGCTGCCGGGGGCGGCGGCGATGGCGCCGCACTCGAGGATCTTGCCGAGGTGGACGGCCGGTCCTCGGCGACACCCCCTGGTGAGTGGGACGGCGGCGAAGACGGCGGGATCGTAGGCTCGGCCCGCCAACACGATCTCGGCGCCCGACTCCAGAGCCTGGACCAGCGGCTCGGGGCCCATCTGACCAACGATGCGCACCGACGCCCCAATGGCCGCTTCGGTCAGCTTGGGCACAGGGCCGAGCTCGCTGATCTGGCCCAACCTCAGCGCCTTCAGGACACGATCATTGTCCAGCTGCGCGTGGACCACGGCGAGCTGGAAATGCACGCGAAGCTCGTGCGCGACCTCGAGCAGTAGCTCGAGGTCGCGCTGCAGATGGGGCTCGCCGCCGCTGCCGCCGGCCGTCCCGATGACCAACGGGATCTTCTCAGAAAGCGCGGCTTCGACAAGCATCCGAAGGTCGCGCTTCACGGCGATGCGATCGGTGAACGCCACGCCGGCGCCGAGGTAGTAGGGGCCTGGGTCGGTGGAACCCGCATCGACGGCGATCACATGCGGGCGGCGGCGCATGCCCTCACGAAACGACCGTACCGGAAAGCCGTAACCGAGAATCGCCGTAGGCGATAGTATCCGCGTGACGCCCGATGTGCGGTCCTGCCGCATCGACTACCTCTCCCTTCTCGTATTGCCCGCAGCGACATCGCTCATGGGTCCGCTGTGCTGCCGGCTCCGGTCGAACAGCATTCCTCGGCAAGCCTCGATGGTGCTCTCCTTGCCGGCCTTCAAATGAACCCGAAGGCGCGCTTCGATGAGAGGCAGGTCGGCGAGTCGCAGGGCGATGACGATCTCCTTGTGCTCAGCCAGGTTGCTCGCCAACCTGCCCTCTCGAGACATGGAGGTGCGGCGGGTGACCTGGATCTGGGCACTCAGCCGCTTCAGTGCGCGTCGCAGCCGGCGGTTCCCTGAGTTGCGCGCGATCAGGTCATGGACCATGTCGTCGGCGGCGAGGAAGTCCTCGCGGGGGCTTTCGTCTGGTGAGAGCGCATTCAGCGAGTCCTCGACGCTTCGCAACTCATCTTCGGGGATGCGCGTATGGGCTAGACGCACGGCTGCGATCTCGAGCGCCTCGCGAAGATAGAAGATCTCCTCGATATCGGAGGGCAAGAGCTCCGCGACGAAATCGCCTCGGTGCGGGTAGTGGACGACGAGGCCCTCACCCTCCAGTGCTCGAAGAGCACCACGCACGGGACTCCTGCTTACGCCGAAGCGATGCGCCAACATGCTCTCGACCAGCTGTGTGCCCGGAGGGAATTCGCCCTCGGCGATGGCCGCGGCGATCCGCTCGCGGATCGTCGTTTGGGCCACGACACTCGACACCGCCCACCTCCGACTTGGCGCCACGTGCGGCCAACATACAGCAGGAGCATCGAGTCATTGTACACAATCATGCTCGCCTTGCTCTGCATCACGCCTGCCGCATCGCCATCTTGACGAGAATCGTATACTGTTTCTCTCTGAGCCGAGACCCTGGCGTGGGGGTCTCGCGAAACGCGGCACGAGGGTGCTCGGTGCGGTGCTGCGCGACGTTCATCAACGGGCTATCGTCTCGCCGGCCACACGATCACCAATGGGCTGGAGGCCTGCCCCTAAGAACTGAACCCGACCATAGTATCGAGTGGCTCAAGCGCACTGCGGTGCGGCGACGGCTCAGGCGCCTACTGCAGACGGTCCAGTTGCACGGACTGACTTGTCGAAACCCGAGAAATGAGGGGAGCGCGACGATGCCTCATCAGCATGAGTTGCTGATCGTCGGCGGCGGCTTGGCCGGCTGGCGCGCTGCCCTCGAGGCCACGGCTAGGGGCGTCGACTGCGGTCTGATCTCGATGGTCCACCCCGTGCGATCTCACTCTGGGGCAGCGCAAGGCGGCATCAACGCCTGCCTGCGCAACCAGCCTGAAGCGGAGGGCGACAGCATCGATGCACACGCCTTCGACACCGTCAAAGGTTCGGACTACCTGGGCGATCAGGATGCGATCGATGTGCTCTGCAGGGAAGCCCCGGCGCGGATCTACGAGATGGAACACTGGGGCACGCCGTTCAGCCGCAACGAGAACGGAACGATAGCCCAGCGCAACCTTGGCGGGGCGCAGTACCCACGCGCCTGCTATGCCGCCGACAAGACCGGCCACTACCTGCTTCACGCGCTCTACGAACGGGCCGTGGCCGCCGGACTGCGCGCGTACGACGAGTACTTCGTCGAGCGGCTCGTGGTAGACGACGGAGTCTGTATCGGGCTGGTCGCCTACAGCCTCCGGAAAGGGACCATCGACGGCTTCGCCGTCCGGGCGGTCCTCTTGGCGACGGGCGGTGCCGGGCGCGTCTATGGGCGTTCGACCAGCGCCCTCATCAACACCGGCGCCGGCATGGCGATCGCCTATCTCGCCGGCGTGCCGCTTCGCGATATGGAGTTCGTGCAGTTTCACCCGACCACTCTGTTTGGCACGAACATACTCATGTCCGAGGGCTGTCGCGGCGAAGGAGGATACCTGCTCAACACCGAAGCTGAGCGTTTCATGGCGCGCTACGCACCGACCTACATGGAGTTGGCCCCCCGCGATGTGGCGGCCCGCTCGATCCAGACCGAGATCGACGACGGTCGCGGCATCGATGGTCAGGCGTTCGTACACCTCGACCTGCGCCACCTTGGCAGCAGATCATCGCCGAGCGGCTGCCGGGCATCCGCGATCTGTGCATCCATTTCGCCGGCGTCGACCCGGTCACGGACCTGATCCCGGTGCAGCCGGGACAGCACTACTCGATGGGCGGTATCGACACAGACGCGGAGGGCGCCACGCAGTTGCCGGGTCTGTACGCCGCCGGTGAATGCGCCTGCGTCTCCGTGCACGGCGCCAACCGCCTGGGCGGCAATTCGCTCCTGGAGACCTTGATCCACGGCCGCCGCGCCGGCGTGGCGGCGGCAGCCGTCGTGCCGCAGATCAGACCTGCAGGCCGAACGCCGAATCTCGTGCGAGCACCTGCGAAGGACTGCGAACGTCGCGTCTCAGACCTAATCGCTCGCAGCGCGACGGAGACAGTCGGCGACCTGCGTGCCAGGGTCCCTGGGGTCATGGACGTTTCTGTGCAGGTCTTTCGCAGCGAGGCCGCCCTATCCCACGCGGTGTCCGAACTGCGCGAGCTGCGAGAGTGTTGCCGAGCGATCCGCGTACACTCCTCGTCACTCCTGTTCAACGTGGATCTCGTCCGCACACTCGAACTCTTCGCCATGGCAGATATCGCCTTGGCGGGGGCACAGGGCGCACTCGCCCGGCGGGAGTCACGTGGCGCCCACGCCCGCACAGATCACTCAGACCGTGACGACGAGGACTGGCTGAAGCACACGCTCGCTTACCGCACCGAAGATGGGCCGCGCCTGGACTATCGGCCGGTCACGATGGGACGCTTCCCTCCGCAGGAGCGTATGTACTGAGGCTGAGTTTCCAGGCAGAGAAAACGGACGAAGAGCTAGGAGGAGACAGTGAAGACGTACAGTTATCAGCTCCCGACCAGGATCGAGTTCGGAAATGGCGTGTCGAGCCAGGTTGGGGCCGAGGCCAAGGCTCTCGGCGCGACTCGCGCAATGGTGATTACCGACCCCGGGGTGAGGGCCGCAGGAATCGTTGACCCCATCCTCGCAAACCTCGCTGGTGTCGGCATCGAGACCATCGTGTTCGACGAGGTCGCCCCGAATCCGCGAGACACGGAAGTCGACGCGGCGGGCCGCATGGCGGCCGACGAGGGCGTCGACCTGCTCGTGGCGGTCGGCGGAGGCAGCCCCATGGACACCGCGAAGGGCGCTGGCGTCCTTCAGACCCACGGCGGTAGCATCCTCGATTGGGAGGGGTGGTGCATCGTCGACAAGCCGATCACCCCACTCATCACTATCCCGACAACGTCAGGGACCGGTAGTGAGGTCAGCTTCTGGGCGGTGATCACGGACACGTCGCGTCATTTCAAGATGAGCGTGGCCAGCCCGCTGATCGCCGCACGAGTCGCACTGCTTGACCCCGAGCTCACTCTCAGCCTGCCGAGGCGGCTCACGGCGTCGACCGGTATGGACGCTCTCTCTCATTCGCTCGAGGCGTACACCGCCGCTGCGGGCTGCCCTCTCGCGGATGCGTTCGCGGTGGCGGGCATCGAGGCTTGCGGGCGGAGCCTGCGCAGGGCTTGCGCCGATGGGACCGATCTCGAGGCGCGATACAGCATGATGTACGCGAGCATGGTGGGGCTGCTGGCCGTGGGAGGCTCCGACGTCGCCGGCGTCCACTGCATGGGCGAGGCCATCGGCGGCCTGTACGACACCCCTCACGGTGAAGCGATGGCCATCTATCTGCCCGTGATCACCGAGTACAACCTGGGCGCAGCGCTCGAGAAGTACGCGAACATCGCGCGACTGCTCGGGGAGGATTTGAGCGGCCTCACGACCGAAAAGGCAGCGAGGCGATCCGTCGACGCTCTCCACAGGCTCAACGCCGATCTCGGCATCCCCAGCGCCGCCGAGGTGGGAGTGAAGCGCGCCGACTTTGAGCGTCTTGCCAAGGCTGCATCCATGAACCTCTCCGCCGGGAGCAACCCTCGTCCGGCGGGAGAGAAGGAGTACTGCGGTCTCTTCGAGCTCGCGGGCGGCCAGTGACCCGGGGCGACTCGAGAACGGAGGGCTTGAAGTGAATCGGGACCTCATTGCCTTTACCCCCGAGCGAGCTCTGGCGAGCGCCGCGGCCGAGCTGACGTGGGTACAGCTGCCGGCGCCTGTGGTGGTCGCTATCCGGAGACTGTTTCTGGATTGGGTGGCATCCGCGCTGGCCGGGAGCACGTCGATCCAGGTCACCCGGCTGTCGCAGGCGGCGGCGCGTGGCGGCCTGGGCATCGGAGGATCCCCGTGCGCGGAGGGGGAGAAGGGGACCGCGACTGCCCTGCCGCGGTTCGCTCAGGCGCCCGCACTCGTCGCGGCGCTGCTCAATGGTGCGTCCAGTCATGTCGAGGAGATGGACGATCTTCACAATGAGTCGATCTACCATCCAGGGACATGTGTGTTTCCCGCGGCTCTGGCAGTGGCCGAGTCGGAGGGTGCAGGCCCACGCGACTTCCTGACGGCGGCGGTCGCCGGCTACGAGGTCTCCCTGCGCGTTGGTCAGGCCCTCGGCAGCGAACACTACCGTTACTTCCACACCACAGGTACCGCCGGGACGGTGGGCGCGGCGGTGGCGGCCGGACACCTCCTTGGGCTCGACACTCAGGAGATGCTCTCGGCTATCGGAAGCGCCGGCACTCAGGCGGCAGGCCTTTGGCAGTTCCTCGCCGACGGCGCGATGTCCAAGCAGCTTCATACGGCAAAGGCTGCGTTCAACGGAGTGCTCTCGGCCTATCTTGCCGGCGAAGGCTTCACCGGGTCGGCAGAGATACTCCTTGGCGAAAAGGGCCTCTTGCCCGGCATGGCGCGCAGCGAGGGGACAGGAGGAATCACCGACGATGGTGCCCTGAGGCGTCGTCAGCGGCAGGCTCTCATGGAAGGCTTGGAGGAGGTGCCGGGCAGCCCGCTACCAGACTACGGTTTCGCGGCCTTCAAGACACCCGAGGTGTCGATCAAGTACCACGCCTCATGCCGTCACACACACCCGGCCGTCGACGCACTTCTCCTGATCATGGAAGAGCACGGTCTCGCGGCGGAGCGCATCCGCAGCATCCATGCGCATGTGAATACTGCCGCTTTCGACCTCCTCAAAGACGCGACCGCGTCTGGTCCGTGGGCGGCCAAGTTCAGCATCCCGTTCTGCCTGGCTCAGGCAGCACTATGTGGCAGCCTAGGGGTCGACAGCTTCAGCGTCTCGGCACTTGAGGACCCGCGCCTCGTCGAGCTCATGAACAGGGTCACCACAGACGTCGATCCCTCTCTCGATGCCGACTACCCCCGCCGCTGGGTGGCCTGGGTGGACGTCGAGACCGTGAGCGGCTCGACCTTCCAGGCTCGGGTCGACGCGCCAAAGGGCGATCCAGACAACGCGCTCTCCGCGGAGGAGCTCGAAGCCAAATTCCGCCTGCTCTCCCGCAGGTTGCTTGACGACGAGTCGGTCGGACGCCTGCTGGCCACGCTGGCCGCGCTGATGGAGCTCGGCCGGATGTCCGAACTCCTGAGAGGCTTTCAAGGCCCTGTCGACGGCTAGCAGCGATCAGAGCACGCCGGCGCCACTCGCCGAGAGGACTACGCCTCCGTGCCGACCGCCTGCGCCGCTTCGAACATCGCGAGGAAGTCCTCCTCCCCGGCGACTCTCGGATTACTCTCCACCGAGACGTTGACCGCGGCCGCGCGGGCCAGCCGCGGGGAGTCTTCGCGGCGCACACCGACCTTGCCGGCCGAGGGGATACAGCGATCGTCCGTGCCGGCGACCGAGTCCGATCTCAACGACACGTACATCGCCGAGCACTGCGTCAGCCCCGCGGTCGCCCGTGAGACGCGCTCCCTTGAAGACGCCGAGCTAGCCCACCTGATCGTCGACCCTGACACGCCGCCCAGCATCTGACGCAGGCGTGTGCGCTCGCTGGTACGGCGTGTGGCCGAATAGCGGCAAGTGTCGGCCGTGATGCATATGCTGTAGCATCGACCAGCAGTCGTCCGTGAGGCGCTCGCCGGAGTGGAGGTTGGCGCGTGAGGTTCGAAGGCAGAGTCTGCTTGATCACGGGCGCGTCGTCCGGGATCGGCGCCGCTACAGCTCGTGCGTTCGCAGTCGAAGGAGCCACGCTGGTTCTCACCGGGCGAGACGAGAGGCGTGGGGGCGAGGTGCTCGCCGCGTGCCGCGCCCGGGGCTCGGGCGACGTGATCTTCGTCCCGGGTGACATCGCGGACGTCGGTGACGTCGTCAGAGTGGTCTCGATGGCCGTGGACAAGCACGGGCGCATCGACGTGCTCTTCAACAACGCTGGCATCATCGACGCGGGTACGGTGGTCACCACAAGTCCCGACAGATTCCGAAGGGTCCTGGACGTGAACCTGTTCGGACAGTTCCTGTTTGCCCATGCCGTAGTCCCGATCATGCAGCGACAGGGCCGCGGTGCCATCGTCAACAACGCGTCCGACCGGGGCCTGGTGGCCGGCCCTGACTCCGTGGCCTACTCCTGCAGCAAGGCGGGTGTTGTGATGCTGACGAAGTCCGTCGCCGTCGACCACGGCGCCGACGGCATCAGGTGCAACGCGGTGTGCCCGGGTGACACGCTGACGCCGATGGTGCTCCAGGCCCGGGCAGGGTTCGACGGGGCGACCGCCAGTGAGTTCGTCGAGGCCGCCGGCGAGACCGTGCCGCTGCGGCGCATGGCGCAGCCGGAGGAGATCGCGGCTGTCGTCCTCTTCCTGGCCAGCGACGAAGCGAGCTTCATGACCGGATCCATCGTACCTGTCGACGGCGGCAATACGAGTCAGTGAGCCCGCCGACTTGTGCCGGCGGGCGCACAGCGTCTTCCCTCAGTCGAGGCGGCCGCCTTCGACGCCCGCGCGGAGTCAGTCGCGCTCGCCGACCGCCTGCGCCGCCTCGAACAGATCCATGAAGTCCGCCTCGGTGGACTCCCTCGGATTGCTCTCGACGGACACGTTCACGGACGCCGCCTTGGCAAGCCGCGGGAAGTCCCCCCGTCGCACGCCCGCCTCGCTCGCGGACGGGATGTCAAGGTCGTCGGTGAGCCTGCGGATCGCCACCGAAGCGCACCGCGCAGCGTCGAGTTCCGACAGACCGGAGACGTCTTCGCCGAGTGCCTCGGCGACGATCGCATACTTCTTGGGTACGGCATCGCAGTTGAACGCCGACACGACCGGGAGGTAGATCGCCATAGCGATGCCGTGCGGTGTGTCGTACAGCCCTCCGATGGCCTCGCCCATACAGTGCACTGCGGCGATGTCGGAATTGCCGAACGCCACTCCCGCAAGGAGGCTGGCCAGCGACATGGCGTAGCGGGCCTCGGTGTTCGTCCCGTCCGCGTAGGCCCTCCGCAGAGAGCTTGCGATCAAGCGGATGGCCGACACGGCCAGACTGTCGGTGAGGGGCTCCGACGGCACCGACGTGAACCCCTCCACGGCGTGCGTCAGCGCATCCACGCCGGTGTAGGCGGTGATGGCGGCGGGAAGGCCCAGCGTCAACTCCGGGTCCACCAGAGCTACCGTCGCCGCGCACAGCGAGCTGCCGACGCTCATCTTGAAGGACCGCTCCGTGTCGGTGATGACCGCCCAGAACGTCACTTCGCTGCCGGTACCCGAAGTAGTGGGGATCGCGATCAGCGGGGTTATCGGCTTCTGCACGAGGCCGAGGCCCTCGTAGTCCTGGATCCTGCCGCCGTGAGTGGCGACGACCCCGATGGCCTTGGCGGTGTCCATGGGGCTGCCGCCACCGACGGCCACGAGCACGTCGCAGCCTTCGGACTCGAGGATCTCGGCGCCCTGCTGGACGGTCGCGTCTCTCGGGTTCGGGGCTACGGCGTCAAACAGCACCGTCTGCACGCCGGCCTCCTCGAGGCACGCAGTCACAGGGTCGACAAGGCCAGCCGCCTCGACACCGGGGTCGGTGACGATGAGCGCGCGATAACCGCCGAGACTCTTGGCCTCTTCACCCACGTTGCCCGACACACCGTTGCCGAACTCGATGCGCGTCGGCAGCTGAAAGCTGAAGCGCTTCATGTTCCCTCCCTCGCCGCCCCAGGGGCAGCGTGACTACTGCTGCCTCACACGCCGAGAAACGTGCGATGTATCTCCTCGTTCTTGCTCAACTCGACGGTCGTCCCTTCCATGACGATGTGCCCCTCGCGGATGACGTACACGCGCTCGGCGACCTCGAAGCTCAACTTGACGTTCTGCTCCACCAGGCAGATCACGACGTCGTGGTTCCTGACGATCTCCAGGAAGGCCTCCGCCAGCTTCTTGCGCACGATCGGTGCCAGGCCCAGTGTCGGCTCGTCCAGGAACAGCAGTTTGGGGTTGGCGAGCAGCGCACGCCCGATGGCGACCATCTGCGCCTCGCCACCGCTCAGCGTCCCCGCCTGCTGGCCAAGCCGTTCCTCGAGTACGGGGAACAGGTCGAAGACGTTCCGCAGGGTGACAGCGCTATCCTTGCCGGCGTTGTAGGTGCCCAGCAGGAGGTTGTCTTTGACGCTCATGTAATCGAAGAGATAGCGCCTCTCCGGGCACTGCACGAGGCCCATCTGCACCAACCTTCTGTTGGAGAGCCCGGCGATCGTCACGCCCTTGTACAGCGCCGATCCCTCCCACTTCAGCAACCCGGTCATTGCGTTGACAAACGTGCTCTTGCCGGCGCCGTTCGGTCCGACCACGGCGATGCATCTCTCGCCGTCCGCGATCTCGAGGCTGATGCCCTTCAGCGCCTCGACACCGCCGTACTCAACGTGGAGATCCTGTACCTCGAATAGGCTCATCTGCAGTCACCCCATGTAGGCGTCGACGACGACGGGGTTGTTCACGATCTCCTGGAACGGGCCCTCGGCGATCACCGCGCCACGATCTATCACCGTCGTCACCTGGGCGACCTCCTCAACCAGACCGAGGTTGTGATCGACCACCAGTACCGTGACGTCATAGTCGCTGACCACCCTCTTGATGATGTTGACCATCTCCTCGCCTTCTTCAAAGGAGAGTCCGGCGAAGCACTCGTCCAGCATCAGGAAGGATGGGCGTGTCGTCAGCACCTTGCCGAGTTCCAGCTTCTTGGCACCGACGGCCGAGAGAGCGCTCGGCAGCTCGTCGAGGGCGTCCTGCAGGTCGACGATCTCCGCCACGCGCTCGACATCCTCCTTGGGGAAGTGGTTCACGTCGACGCCCAGTTCGATGTGGCGGCGGATGGTCAGGTCCGCGACGTAGGTCGCCGTCTGGTTCGTCGCGTTGATGCCGCGCCGCACGCGGTCCCACACCTTCACCCCGGCGAGGTCTCTACCCTCGAACAGGACTCGTCCGCCGTCCGGCCGGTAGTTGCCCATGATCGTCGCGATCATGGTGGACTTCCCGGAGCCGTTGGGGCCGATGAGCCCCCTGATCTCGCCCTTCTCCACGCACAGGCTCACGTCGCTGAGCGCCTTGACGCCGGGGAACACCTTGTTGATGTCCTGCAGCTCGAGGACCGGCATGCTCTCTTCTTTACCCATGTCAGGCCCCCGCCGAGTCGTCTTGTGGTTTCCTGCCGGGGCGTGCGAGCCGTTGCACGAGTACCCAGAGCGCGTCGATGATGCCGACCAAGCCCTTTGGAGCGAAAAAGTAGATGACGAAACCGATGCCGTAGATGACGAGGAACTGCACGTAGGCGTCGACGTACTGCATGAGCTGCATGCTCAGGAAGACGACCAGGTAGGCGCCGAGGATGGCGCCGCGCAGGCTGAAACGGCCGCCGATGATCGCCATCACGATGATCCTGATCATGAACGCCAGCGCGAACGTGTTGGAGACGACGGCCGCCCCGGAGTAGTGCACGTACACCACGCCGCCGATGGCGCCCACGAGGCCGCTGAGCAGCAGCAGCCTGCCCGTGTACTTGTGCGGGTCCGCACCGGCCTGGCGTACGATGGACTGGTCTTCGCGGGCGAAGTCGATGACCTTGCCGGAATCGGACCTCAGGTACCAGGCGAAAGCGAAGCCGCAGGCGCAGAGGAAGAGCGCCAGGACGACCGCGAGCCACAGTTCCGAGAAGAGCCCGTCGATCGGCGACAGGCCGATGTCGCCACCGGTGAGCGGCCTGGCGTAGCTCGAGACGATGAGGTTGGAGAGCGCGATGATGGACAGGAAGCTCACCATCTCGAAGCTCAGGCCGCTGATGCGTTTATGGATGGGGTTGAGATAGAGCCAGCCGCCGCCGGTGCCCACGATGACCCCGCAGATCATGCACAGCCACATGGGCCAGCCCAGGTGGTAGTTCAGGGCGGCGCTCGTGTACCCGGCGAGGCCGATGAAGATGACGTGTCCGAGGTTCAGGTAGCCACTGAAGCTCGTGAAGAACGACCAGCTCATCGCAAACACCCCGAAGAGCGTGGCGGTGATCACGAAGGACAGCTGGGTGGGCATGAGAATCGCAATCGCCACCAGGACGCCGAACGTCGCGATCCACTTGTACAGCTCTCTGGTCACTGACGCCTCTTTTCACTATGCCGTGGCCGCATGGTCATCCGATGCGGATCCCGGCCAGGCCCTTCGGACGGTAGATGAGGATCCCCACCGCCACGCCGAGGAGAACGAAGGCCCTGATTCGAGGGTCGATGAAGGTGACGACGCCCACTTCGAGGATACCGATGAGGAGCGTCGCGTAAATGACGCCTTTGATGCTGCCCAACCCTCCCAGCGTCGTGATGGTGAACATGATGACCAGGGGATAGGCCCACATATGGACGCTGACCCCGATGTACCCGCCGTAGAAGTACGCCCCGATCCCCAGAAGGACGCCGCCCACGAAGTACACGAGCATCTGGATCCTGACGACGTCCAGACCGATGACCTGGCTGCCGCGCACGCTCTGCGGTATGGCGATGATGGCGCGGCCCATGTTCGTGTGCGACGTGAAGTACTGCAGTGCGAACAGGGCCGCCCACCCGATCACCCCGCCCAGGATGAGCTCGCGCCGCACGGAGACGGTGAGCAGCTCCAAGGTGCCCGGGACCAGCGGGGAGATCTTGAAGCTGTAGCCCCCCGAGAAGATCATCGCCATGATGCTCTCCACGCCGAGCGCCAGCAGGATCGTGGCGAAGAACACCCGGTAGGGATTGTCTCGCTGGGGCCTGATGAACACGTAGTAGTGCGCCAGGCAAAGAATCCCCATGCCGATCGCCACCACGAGCAGCGCCCAGTGATCCACGTACGGGCTCAGCTTCACGATGGCGAAGGCGCCGACCATCATGTACGCGGGCAGGGTGATGTCGTAGAACCCGCCTAGCCCGCAGATGAGCGAGAAGCCCACGGTCATGATGCCGTAGAGCGACGCGAAGATGACCCCGTACACGGCGACGTACATCACGTCATGCATCTGGCTAGCCTCCGGAGGTAGACGACGTGGAACGAGCAGCCGTGCCGGGACCGCGCCTCTGCGCTGCGCCCGTCACGACTGCCCGTTCCCGGTCAGTGTGCGCTCAGGCCGCCGTCGCCACCCGTCAGGCGTTCGGCGAGCCGGGGAAGAACGGTGGCGGCTGGTACTTGCCCCCCGCCAGGTGCTTGGGGTACACGGTGACGAGCCTTCCGTAGTCGGCCGGCTCGCCGGGCAGCATGAACGAATCCGCGGGGGCGATGTCCGGCGGCTGCCACTGCGTCATCGGAGAGTACGGCGAGCTCTCCCACAGCCCCTCGCCGCGCTCCGGGTCGGGCGAGGCGGCCGCGGTCGCGTCGATGGGCGAGCACCACGCGTGCGGCCAGTCGCCCTGTCCGGGACCGTAGAACCCCCCGCGGGTCGGCGCGTCCGCGTAGTACGTCTTCTCGAGCTCGGGGATGAGTGCCTCCGTCGCGACGGAGTTGGCGCGCTCCGCTGCCTCCTTGTACGACTTGATGCCGCGCCAGGTGCACTCGCCCAGCCACATGGGCGTGCGCGGGTCGTCGGGGTAGGTGCTGAACCACTCCGAGACGTAGTCGCGCCACTCGGCAGTGTGCTTCTGGAGGCTGCCCCACGTGGACGTGGTGGCCATGGTCCCCCAGGCGCCCTTGCTCCTCTCCCAGTAGCCGTAGTCGTTGAGGATGCCGTTGTGCCCGGAGATGGCCATTGGGACCTTGTTCTCCCAAGCCTGGTTGGCGAGGCGCTCGCCGAACACGGATATGAAGGTCATGATCTGCTGCGCGCCCGCCTGCTCGGCGGCCCGGAAGTACGGCGTGAGGTCCTCGACGTCGACCGGGACCACGGACACGCCAGCGGGCACGAGACCGGCCTTGGGCGCCTCTTCCTTGAAGAAGACCTCGATGCCCTCGGTCCACACCATGTCTTCGCGCAGCATGTGGACCTTCTTATAGCCGTAGTCGTTCATCAGCTGGACGGCCGGGTCCTGGACGCAGAAGTAGAGCCCCTGATCCGTGGGCGTGTACATGAAGTAGTTCTTGAACTTGTCGTAGTCCTTGTTGACGTTCTCCATGAAGGCCTGCGTGGACGCAAACATGGAGAGGTACAGGATGTCCTGCGCCCGGGAGATGCGGCCCAGCAGGGCGGCTTCCACGTCGTCGATGGAGGCGCCGAGGATGACGTCCACGTTCTTGGCGACCAGCGTCTCGAAGCCCTGGATGGCCTGGGCCGTCTCCATGTGATCGTCGATGGGGCCGACGATCTCGCACTTGCGGCCCAGGATGCCGCCGGACGCGTTAATGGCGCCGAAACTTAGCTCGGCGGCGCGCAGCACGTTGAGGCCCGAAGGGTCGCCCATCGCTCCGAGGATCCCGAACTTGATGGGTTCAGTGGAGGAGCCTCCGCCGGAGGACGAGCTGTCGTCGCCGCCGCAGGCGCTCAGGATTCCGCCGAGGCCGGACCCCATGCCGAGAACAACGCCGGCGGCTCCGGCGACCTTGAGGAAGTCCCGGCGATTGAGGGATCCTGACGGCGAAGTGTCGTTGCGGTCGAGCGTCGAGCGATCGTCTTCGTTCTGCATGTTTGCTCCTCCCAATCCAGCCACTACAGGCGACCAGCCGAAGCACAAGCAGAGGGACGCGTGTCGGCTCCCCGGACCGGTGCTGAAGTGCGAAAGACTAG
>Ga0315297_10000874_pt1 | contig 18154 bp, 15 predicted proteins | sample YL17G15_0_MG_FD_203628 | JGI IMG/M metagenome (GOLD analysis project Ga0315297, IMG submission 203628) | Sediment microbial communities from Yellowstone Lake, YNP, Wyoming, USA - YL17G15_0 | ecosystem: Environmental > Aquatic > Freshwater > Lake > Sediment | place: USA: Wyoming | collected... | reverse complement strand
ATTTATTAGATGTCATTTTTTCTTATTTATTATAGGTAAAATTTTCAATTTTCAGTTTTCAGTTTTCATTGAATTTCGTTCAAAAAAATTAAGTTGATTTTCTATTATTATATCAAATTAAAGTTTAATATTACTTAAGAACTTCAATGTTAATAATAAATAATACTATATAGTGTTGACTTTTAACTTTTTAGTTGCAATTTTGACTTTTGATTTTTGACTTTTGAATTTGCCTTAATTACTATCGGATAGCTTCCTTAAACGAATCCAAATTCTCAATCGCCATCCCGACTCCTCGAATAACACAAAATAAGGGTTCGTCAACAACAAATGAAGAAACACCGGTATAGTAAGTAATATAACGATCAATATTCGTCAGTAACGAAGTTCCACCTGACAAAACAATTCCTTTGTCAACGATATCGGCGGCTAGTTCAGGCGGCGTCTGGGAAAGCACTTCCTTTATACCTTCTAGAATAAGCTTTAATGGCTTTGTGATGGCTTCGTTGATTGAAACTTCGTCCACTTCCAATATTTTTGGTAGACCGGACTGGAAATCGCGTCCCTTAACTTCCTTTTTCCTTGGCTCTTTCTTTTCCTCAATAAAGGCGTTACCGATCTTAATTTTAATGTCCTCGGCGGTTCGCTCACCAACAATAATATTGTGATTTTTGCGCAGATGATGAATAATCGCCTCATCTAGCTTAGTTCCCGCTACTCTGACAGTTTTATAAACCACCAGTTGACCTAGAGAAATAACTGCTATCTCTGTCGTTCCACCACCCAAATTGACAATCATATGACCCGAGGCCTGAGAAATGGGGATTTTCGATCCGATGGCGGCCGCCAAAGGTTCTTCTATTAAGTAAACGTTAGAGGCACCGGCCTGCTTGCAGGCTGCCACAACTGCCCTTTTTTCCACCTGAGAAGCTCCTCCGGGAATCGAAATCATTACTTCAGGCCAAAGAACACTTCCTTTTAAGGCTTTTTTTAAAAAATAAGTAATCATTGCCGAAGTCGTCGTGTAGTCGGCAATCACTCCTTCTTTCATCGGACGGGCGGCAATAATCGAGCCTGGTGTCCGCCCAAGCATTTCTCGAGCGTCGTCACCGACCGCCAAAATTTTTTTATCCTCTATAGAATAGGCCACCACCGTTGACTCATTTAAAACAATTCCTTCCTTTTCAACATAGACAAGAGTATTAACCGTCCCGAGATCAATGCCTATTTTTTTACGAAAGAACATAATATTCTATAGTATAATACAGAATAGTTATATTGTTATATGGTTAAAAAAATTTATTTATTATGAAATTCTTATCTAAGTTTATACTTTTTTTCCTATTTATAGCTATATTAGGTCTCGTGATTGCTTATGCTCGTGGTTACCGCTTTGATTTCCAAAACCGGTCTTTGAACTCAACCGGGATCATCGCTGTCTCTTCCTATCCGAAAACCGCCAAAATCTACATCAATGGCCTCCTGAAAGGCGTCACCGACGCCAATTTAACCCTTTCTCCAGGTAACTACCAGGTTGAGATAAAAAAAGAAGGCTACACCAGTTGGACTAAGTCTATCAACCTCAAAGGTGAGCTCGTTATTAATATCGACACCGTTTTATATCCCATAAACCCTACCCTCTCACCTTTAACTAACCTAGGCATCATCAAAGCCATCCCCTTGGAAGATACTAATAAAATCATTGTCTTTACAGAAACGGGCGTCTATCTTTTTGAAGCTGGCCGAAGACCATTATCTTTTTTCCCGCCTCTGAAAACCATTGTCAAAAAGGAACTGTTTCTGGAAACAATTGATTTTTCAACCGGCCTAGTTTCTGTTTCTCCGGATCTAAAACAGGCCATTTTTGAGTTTGATCAATCAGGTGAAAAATATGCTTATCTTCTTTCCCTTGAAGAAGAAAATCAATCTTCCCTCGATCTTTCTTTATCCGAGCAGTCAAAGCAGGCTTTAATTGACGCCTGGGAAAAACAAAAACAAGCTAATTTTTTGAAAATATTGGAAACTTATCCTTCGGATTTTGTGAAGATTGCCTCTGATTCTTTTAAGGTAATTGCTTTTTCCCCCAATGAAACCAAGGTTCTCTATCAGTCTTTAGTCAATATCGATCTGCCGACGATGACTAAACAACCTCTTATCGCTACCAACCAAGCCCAGGAAACTAAGAATCTTAAAAAAAACGGAGTTTACGTCTATGACAAAAAAGAAGATAAAAATTACGAAATTAGTAATGCGCAATCCGTTAATTCTTTAATTGATCAGTCGATTCAATGGTATTTTGACTCAAGACATTTGGTGATTGAAGAAGCGAAAAAAATCTCTATCGTTGACTATGATAATAGTAATCGTCTGGCGGTTTATTCGGGGCCGTTTGAAGCCAAATTCTTTACGACTACCTCGGACGGCAAGATAATCATCTTGGCCAATCTTAATCCTGAAGCGAATAAATTACCGGATCTTTATCTTGTTGGCATTAGATAATGAATAAATAAACAAATAAAGAAATAAGTAAATAAATGAAAAAAATAAATTGAATGAATTCAATAATTAAATCATTTAATATATTTAAACATTTATTTCTTTATTTAATTATTTGATTATTTCGACATTTCACTCAGCAACTCTTACGGCAAACACCAGTAATCGCTTCAGCGTTGTGCCAGGTGGCCAGCAGGTTTGAAGCGTCAGGAATTCCCGATTGGTTTTCCTTGTCAAATACTGGACCTGCGAAGGATCGACTATCTCATTACCAATCACGCGGTAAACATGTCTTTGGCCTTTATAAAAAAGGTTGACTTCGTCTCCTTTTTCTAATTTATATAAAAGATAAAAAACCGCGTTATAATTACCGACATTCCAAAAATAGTCGGTTGAATGGGCAAAAAGAAAGATGTGCCCACCTTCTCCTGGAAAAGCCGTCCCTAAAGTATGGGCTATGCCCTTTTCCAGAACATCCAGGTATTCTTTTTCGTTGGCGGCATTGGTGTTGGCAAAAATTTTAGCGTTGGCGCCGATTTTTGGTACAACAAGGCTAAACTCTGGGTCTTCTGGAGTCAGAATTTCAAACTGTTTGATATTAAATGCTTTTGCCAAAAGACCTTTTGGCATTTCTTCCTTTTGAATTTCGAGTTTTAACTTTTCATCCTCGACAACTATATATTCTTTTTGGAGCGTGTTATTAATAAAATATTTAATTTCTTCACGGACGGGAGCATGTAAAGTTTTTCCGATCATAAAGAGCGAGGAAAAAAGCAGAAAATTCCCAATCGTCCTTAAAACTAAGACTCTAAAGTACTCGCTCGAAGTGGCTTTGTGAATGTGATGACGAATTAGATGTTTTTTAGCTAATCTTGTAGCATTCTTCACTTTTTTTGATATTTGATATTTAATATTTGATATTTCTTTTAGTACCCCCAGTAAGAATTGAACTTACATCGCAGGTTTAGGAAACCTGTGCTCTGTCCGTTGAGCTATAGGGGCTAAAATAAATTAACTACTTTATCCTTTAAGGCCTTGATATATTTTAGCATATCTCCGCCCTTTAAGATCCTTAGACGACACATACCATAAGGTAGTTTACCTTTCTTATTACCTTTTAGAATGTTGACACTTACAAATTTCTCAGCTGGAACTCCGGTTATCCTTGACCAGTATTCTAGGCATTCTCGTTTATCTAAATCTTCATAAATACGAATACTTATTCTTAAACGATCTTTTGATATATTAAATATTTCTTGTAATCCTTGAGTAAATACCCTAATGAGATCCGCGTCTGTATTCATTAGATTAAAATCAGATTTACTTCCCTCTCCCCAATATAAGGCAGTGAGAAAAATCATTTTTTCCTTATCTGATAACAAAAGAATGGTCTTTTCTGCTTTTTCTTTGGCTATTCTTTCTTTGATTTTCATTCGTTTGATGCTTCCTCCTTGTTTTTCATGCCACTCTTTCCAATACTCAGGTAATATTTTGACTCCTTGAATATGACGGAATACGCTTCCATGAGAAGCTTTAACTTCTTTTTTTATTTCGGGTAAACTATACCCTTTTTGTCTTAATAGTTTTATCTTACGAATTGTTTCTTTAGGAATTAATTTGGGCATATAAATATTTTATGGTAAAGAACGATACTAATCAAGGATTGATTATCTTTATCCAATAGATTTTTTGCCTTTTGACTTTTAACTTTTGACTTTCTATAATGAATCCATGTTTATTGTCATAGAAGGCATTGATGGAGCCGGGTGCGAAACGCAGGCCAAGCTCTTAACTCATCAACTCTCTAAACTCGGCAATAAAGTAACTCTTATTAAATATCCTGATTACGAAAGGAACGTTGGTAAATTAATCAAGGAATTTCTCTATCTAAATAAAGATCTATCAGCTGAACAGCAATTTCTTCTCTACACAATGCAGTTTATAATGGATAAACAAATGATTTTGGAAAAAAGAAAAAACGAGGTAGTCATCGCCGATCGGTACTTTACAACTACGCTTTGCTACCAAACCCTTGAAGGAATCGACACGCAAGTAGCTTTGGATTATGCCAAAAACTTCAAAATTGAAGTTCCTGATGCCGTTTATTATCTTAATGTCAATCCTGAAGTTGCTATAAAACGAAAAGGGGGCGAAGATAAGGAAAAAAATCGCCGGGAAAAAGACTTTGAATTTATTAGAAAAACTCATAAACAATATGATTATTTGGTGAAAAATCAGGTGTGGACTAAGTGGGTGGAGATTGATGGAAATAAAGGGATTGAAGAGATAACGAAAGAGATCTATAATAAAATAACAAATCACAAATAACAAATGACAAATGAATTTTAAATAACAAATATTAAATGTTTAAACATTTGTGATTTATTATTTGTTATTCAATTGTTATTTGAATTTTGTCATTTGAAATTAACTTATGGAACGAACTTTGATTATTATAAAACCCGATGCCGTTAAGCGCGGTCTTATCGGCATAATCATCGATACTTTCGAAAAAGTCGGTCTTAAACTAATGGCGGCTAAAATGCTTAAGCCTTCCGAAGATGTCATTAAGAATCACTATCCAGGCACGCCTGAGTGGATTAAAGAGATGGGCGAGAAAACTCTCTCTTCTTTTAAACAATCAGGTGCCAATGTCAAAGAAAAAATGGGAACCGATGACCCAACCAAGCTTGGGGCTTTTGTTTACGAAAGATTGATCAAATATTGGTCTGAAGGACCCATAGTTGTCATGGTCTGGCAAGGGCCGGAGGCGATCCAAATCGCTAGAAAACTAAGAGGTCATACTATTCCTTTACTGGCTCAAACAGGCACACTTCATTCTGACTATTCTTTTGACTCCTCTATCCTCTCATCAAGTCTTGATCGAGTTGTCAAAACCTTTGTCCATGTTTCAGGAGATAAAGAGGAAGCAGAAAGAGAAATAAAATATTGGTTTGGGAAACAAGAATTTAAGAATTATGAAAGAGAAGTTGATCAATTATATTTAAAATGAAAAAACAAAGGACCTTGATAATCATCAAACCTGACGGAGTTCAACGAGGAATCATCGGAAAGATTATTTCCCGCTTTGAAACTGTCGGCCTGAAAATCATCGGCCTGAAATTCGAATGGGCAACTAAAGAAAAAATCATCGCTCATTATCCGGAAACCGAAACTTGGTTTAAAAAGGTAGGCGAACGGACGTTAACTAATTACGCAAAAAAAGGTCTGGACGCTAAAAAAGTCTTTGATACTGATGACGCGATTCAAATCGGACGGACGGTAAAAAAATGGCTAATAAAATACTTTCAGGAATCTCCGGTATTGATTATGGCTCTGGAATCATACGATTGTATTGAAATCTGTCGTAAAATTTCCGGAAATACTATTCCCGTTTTAGCGACTCCAGGAACAGTCAGAGGTGACTTTTCCCATGACACTATTGACTTAGCCAACGAACAGAACCGGCCGCTTCGAAATCTCATTCACGCTTCAGACACTGTCGAAGACGGGGAAAAAGAAATCAAAGTCTGGTTCACAAAAGACGAGCTTTTTTCTTATGAAAGAGCTGATGAAAAATTTATGTACTCTTAAATAAATTTATGGAACCACAAGTTACACCAGTACCACAAGCACCTCCACCAATACCGGAAGCTCCTCAAAACCCAAAATCAAATGTAAATTTGCTTGCAGTTGTAACTTTAGTTTTATTAATCTTGGTTATAGTAATCGGCTACTTTATCTATAAAAATTATTTTGCTAAAACTCAGTCAATTTTCTCATACAAGGATTGCGTTAATGCCAAAGGAAGCTTTATTCAGGAAAGTTTTCCCCCTGTTTGCGTTACCAAAAGTGGTCAAAGATTTGTCCAGCAAACCGTTTCCTCCCCCACACCAACACCAATTGCCAAAAATGAAGTCCTAGGTATTCAGATTAATACTTGTTGTTCCTGTCCGACCAAGGTCCCACGCTCTTTAATCGGTACCGACGGTTGGGTAATTTACGAAAGAGGCAAGAACTATTCTAAGTATCTCCCCGAAGAATGCAACCGAGCTGATTGTCAACCCTGTCCTCCTCTTGAGGAAGAAAATCAAAACAAAATTGACTGTAAAAACCCGAGGCCAGAAGTTTGTACCATGGAATGTATTGAAAACCCTCCGTATATCTGCGGTTCTGATGGTAAAAGTTACTGTTCTGTCTGCCAGGTCTGTTCAGATAAAAACATTGCTTGGTATGAAATGAAGACTTCCGCCTGTACAAAGGAGGAAATTAAATAATAAAAGGCAGAAACATTTTTGTTCTTCGTTTGTAGTCTACATAATCTTCTTTAAAATATTTTGTCAGCAGTGCCTCTTCCCTCTTTGCCCAGTAGAAAATCAGCAAAGCTCCTAAGGGAGCGAGGAATATTAAATAGCTTTGTACTAAAAGCTCGACCCCAATAAAATCTATTCCCATTCCAAGATAGATCGGATGACGGATGTATTGATATATCCCTGAAGTAATTAATGAATGATTTTTTTTAATCTGGTAGTTATGGGGGCCGGTCCAGTTAGCAGCGATTTCTTTTCTAGCACTAATTGAGATAACTACGCCAATAATTGATAGGATGAAACCTAACAAAGCTAATATATTATTATTAGAAAATTGAAGAATGTTTACGCCCAACAGTTGGACAAAGACGACAAAGTATATCGCTTTAATTAAGGTTCTTTCAATAATATTAACAAACGTGTCTTTTTTTGTTCTCGGTTTTAATTTTTCCGCCTTAAAATATCCGATTAACCAATAAAGTTGCTGGATTATAAACAAAAAAAGAAGAATAAATCTTAAAAGATTATTAAACTGCATTAGTCAAGTATAACAGTAAAAATCATCTATCTCGATATTTTTTATATAAATGGTTAGGATCGGGAGGAACCCAGATGATAGGATTACTAAAATCTAACCTTGGTGCTTGTTTCAAAAACCCCATAATCGTAGGGAAAAAAGAAATCTCTTCAGGAAGTTTGCTTAATAAAGGGTGCCCTCTTTTTAATAGCTCTTCTCTCTGTAAAAAATCACCTATTCCTCCGGGTAAAATCTGCCTCTGACCTTGAGAATCATATCTAACAATGACTCCTGCTTGAGAATCATTTAGATTATCTCCTTTATCTACAATTGCAACAATTTCAATAAAATTACTGGGTGGTTCACCTTTATGCTTTCTTTCTTCATATGCTATTAACTCTATCCCCTGTGGGTCAATCAGTGAAGTTCGACGATATTTGTATAGTCTATCTAGCGGCTCAGCCGCTTCCCCTTTAGGGAGAGCTTGTTCTGTTCCTCTTCCTGATTCATATCTGAATATACGTTTAGTTTCCGGATCAAATATTTCTTGATTTGGAGAAAATAACTCTCTTAAAGATTCTCTAGCAAAAACCAAATTAGCAGAAAACAAATATCCTATTTTATTACGTAATGGAATAGAAGTATGTGTTTCTTGTCTCATTTATCTTGGTATTATAACATAAATAATATATTTATAAATATTTAAAAGGGGAATCTTTATGCTATAATACTTTAAAATATGGCAGGCGAAAGGATTATTGCTTCTGATACAGCAGTTTCTATATCTCCAGAAATAGCATTAAATAAAGGCATTCCCCTTATTCCTCTTCATATAACTTGGTCTGATGAATCTCAAAGTTTAGACACAGAGATTACTCCTAAAGAATTTTATAATAGGATGGGGCGGGAGATGAGTCAAGGAATGAAACCTCCAAAAACCTCAGCTCCAAATCCGAATGAATTTTTTGAATTTTATCAACAACTATATCAACAAGGAGCTATAGAAATTGGCTCTATCCATGTCACCAGTAAAAAAAGCGCGGTTTGGAGTTGTGCGGTTGAAGGAGCAAAATTAGCTAACGAAGCGTATCCTGATTTAACAATTCAGGTGATCGACTCTCAAGGTCTCTCTTTAACTCAATGGTTTTTGGTTGAGGCAGCAGTTGAGATGCTTAAACAAGGACTGCCTTTAACTGAAGTAGCCAGTAAGGTTTTGGAACTTGTTCCTAATGCGGCTCTTTATGCATCGATAAGCTCTCTAAAAAATTTAAAAGCCAGTGGTCGAGTTTCTGGAGCGACTAATTGGGTGGCTTCTACTTTAAATCTTTCTCTTTTAGCCCATCTTAATAATGGTGATCTTGAACTTTTATTACCACCGGCGAGAGGAATTAAACAAGGCAGAAAAAGAGTCGAAGATTATATTAGAAAAGATATTGATAAAAAAGGTTTGCCAGCAAAGTTAGGAGTAATTTATACAGGAAATCCGGAAATTGGTGAAGAACTGAAAGGGGCCTTAAGCGATATTTGGCAAGATGGTCAGGTAGAATTGGTCGGACCAGTCGAAGCAGGACCGATCTTAGGTGTTCATGCTGGTCCAGGAGCCGGCGCCATCGCTGCTTTTTGGGATACAAAAAAATAAACTTAATCCTAATATTGAGAAAGACCTTAAAAATCTAGTGGGTTTATTAATTTCTAAGAATGCTTGACACTGTTGAGTTTGAAGACACGCTTCATTAACTTTTCTACCTTGCGATGAAAGTCTTTAGGCTCTTTGTTGTTGGTCAACACATAATCACAATAAGCTAAGCACTTCCCTACCTGCTGGCCGGATTTTTTCTGGCCGACGCCAAGATCACGGCGGTCAACTTTTACAAAATCATTCCAATTTTTTGGATCCCAAGGCTTAGTTCGCTCCAATAATCTTTTAAACCGCAGTTCCCTATTCGCTTTCACGCCAATCAAAATAAAACTGGGATTTTTTTTCAAAAACTCTATTTCTCCGGGGTTGCGGATTCCTTCAATAACAACACGGTCTTTTTTTTGCGCTTTTAAAACCTCGATTGCCCGCCTTGCCAGAACTTCATCGCCATACCTACGTCGAAGGCCATCACCCATGTCCTGAAGGGTTTTACGGGTAAATTCTTTAATATTTCTTTTTTTTAGCTCTTCATGAAGAATCGATGACAGAGAAAAAGAAACAAAGCCGAGTTTTTTGATAAGATAGTCAACCAACACACCTTTACCACAGGCAATCTGACCGACAACGCCAACGTAGACGATGTACTTTTTCATAATTTTCAATTACCAATTTACAATTTACAATAAATTTACAATGTTTCAATTATCAATTTGAAAATTAAGTTATTGAAAATTCAATGAAAATTGAAAACTGAAAATTGAAAATTAAAACCCGTATATTCTCTTTATTATCTCCAATATTTTCTCTCCCCAAAACAACATCACTACAGTCCCAATAACAATAAACGGTCCGAAAGGAACTTTACTTTTAATTTTTTTCTTTTTCAACAAGATTAAAACCATTCCAATAATTGCGCCCGTGACAAATGCAATGTATAGAGCTACAAATCCTGCTTTCCAACCGAGTAAAAAACCCATAATTGCTGACAGATAGACATCTCCCAGACCCATTGCACGTTCGTGAGAAATGTAATAGATGAGAAAAATCGGCAGGGCGACTATTAATGAAGAAATAAAGAAATAAATAAATAAAGAAATTGAGATGATCGATAATAGATGATAGATGATAGAAAGAACAAACAAAGTCAATAAAATATAATCGGAAATTAAATGATATTTCAGGTCGGAGAAAAAAATTACCAATAAACAACATGCTAATCCAAATAAAATAATTGTTTGAAAATTGAAAACTGAAAATTTATTGAAAATTGAAAATTGAAAACTGAAAATTAGGACGAAAGTTATACCTGTTATTATCTCAACCAACGGATACTGCCAGCTTAACTTCTTATAACAGTAACGGCACCGTCCTTGTAAAAGAAAAAATGAAATAACCGGAATTAAATCATACCAGGAAAGCTTTTTTTTACAATAATCACAATGACTCCTCCCAGTAATTTTTTCGTCTTTTGGCAAACGGTCAATTAAAACATTTAAGAAAGAACCAACAGCAGTACCAAGAAGAAACATAAGAACAATTGGCATTTTTATATTATAAATAAGTAGTAAATAATTTTAAATATTGATAAAAACAGCCTCATTTTTCGAAATAATCATTCTCCAACAAAAATCACTATGTCAGCTCCTGTAGTTCCCTCACCTTCGGGCAATGAATTAACAATTTCTCCGCCCAATAATAATTTAATTTTTTGAACAGCGGCAGAGTTTTTACCAGTGACATCAAATACCTGTGTTTTATTATAATCTGCTTTTGAATTGCTGGTAACAATAACATCTACTTCCGGCATTTCACTGATTATTTTATCTTTTGTCAATCCAGCTAAGCCTGCTTTTTTTGTTCCGTTGTAAATTGCCAGTTTTACATTGTTTCCAATGGTCGGCACTGCGACAGTCGGTGTAGGCAAGACAGGTGTTTTTGTTGCCGTAACTACTGAAGCCGATGAGGTAGCCTGAAAATTAATCTGACTCACCTCAATAATTTTATTAATTGAAGGCCTATACAGGATGGCTTTTCCGCTTCCCTGATAAAGAAGAATTTTGTCTCCATTTTGCGCCCTGGCAAAAAAAGCCTGGTTAGTAAGTTTATTTTTGTCAGTGACTGTCGCCATGCTGGGAATTTCTTCATTTGGCAGTTCAATCAGTTTTCCGACTTGATTAACCAATCTTTTTATCTCGGTCTGGGCGACTTCGGTGGGATTGGTTAGTAAATTCTTTGTCCGTTGATATTGAATAAAAAAATAAAAAGAAATAACGACCATAACTATCAATAGGACTGATGTTAAAGATAAAGATAATCGTTTGTTCGATTGGTTATTTTTCATTTAATAACTACAATAATAAGCGAGGATTCAATAATTTTCAACTTTAGAAAGTAAAAGGTTGTTTAACGCCGTCACTGAACCAGGTACCATGGCGCATCAGTTGATCAAGGTTCGGACCATTGACACAGCCCGTACCAACAAAGTCCCAATTATAATTCTTCGAACCGCTGGAGTTGGTTGGCACCAGACATTGGGTTGAATGTGAATTGGTGACAGATAAGTAGGTCAAAGTCGGTGAAATCCCAGTAGTGTTAATATTCCATTTCGAGGAACTTGATGATCGTAAAGTAATCACCTGGCCGCTGTCTCCGGAGAAATTCAGAGCATGAGTAACTGTCTGGGTTGTGCCGGCGGTAAATGTAAGAGTACGAGCGGTGGTTGCAATTGCAATCAGGTCATAAAAACTGGTTGAACCGGCAATAATCTGTTCGGAACCGCCGGTACCGTTTAATGTCACCAGTCCCTGTCTTTTCTCAAAAGTACCATTATTAGTCCAGTTGCCGGCAACGTTCAATGAATAATTATTTGATGTATCCACATCCAAAGTTCCGGAAGCAATGTTCAAGTCTCCTTCAACAATAGTATCGTCTCCCAGAGTCGCTGTTTGACTACTTTTAGTAATGGTTAAATCGTGATAGGTAGCGGCTTTGACTGTTTGAGCAGCACTAGTACTGTTATAATTCACTTTATTTCCAGAAGTATTGACGGTAAAAGTACCAACATCAACTGTCGAACCACCATAGTTTAAAGTTCCGGTTGCTTCGTTGATAAAACTACCGACACCGGCTAGTGATGTTGCCGCATTGATAGTGCCATTGTTGGTTAAGGTTCCGCCAACAGTCAGCAAGGTTGCCACAATCAAGGTATTGGAATTAGCAACTGTTCCGGAAATACTAACGCTATCAATAATAGTTTCTGTTGTGCCACTTATCGTTTTTCCTGCCCCGGAAAATGTATGCGCTCCGGTACTTGCCGTCCAAGTCGTGGCATTATTGGTTAGATCAGCTTTAAATTCCGGAGTGATGGCGGCTTGTTCATTCCAGACGCCGCTGACTGTGACATTTCCTGTAAATGTTTTCCCCGGGTTGGTAGATGAAGAAAAGATTAGCGATCCTCCTGAAGCTATAGTTGTCGTCGTCCCGACTGATAAAGTAAAGGCGCCTGTCGTTAAAGAGGTATTAGCTCCTATTGAAAGTGAACCGGTAATATTTAAGTTTGCACCAGTTGTTGCTGCTACGGTTCCTGATGTCGATAAATTTCCAGCGACTGCCGTCACGGCAAAATTCGCACCAGTAACAGTCCCGCTGCCGGTTAAGCCTAGATGATGATAGGAAACGGTCCGAATTACACTGTTAGCGCCGGAATAATTTACAGTATTTCCAACCGCCGTCGTTGTAAATGTTGCAACAGTCGGTGCAGCCGTAGCGCCATAGTTTAGTGTTCCAGTGGCAGAGTTTACAAAAGTACCTCCTACGCCAGCCAAACCCGCAGTGACAGTCAAAGTACCGTCATTTGTAAAAGTTGTCCCTGTGGCCGTTAATGTCCCGGTAATTGCCAACGTACCAGCGTTTGTCGTTGCTGCTGTGCCTGTTAAGGTGAAATCACCATCGACAGTAGTAAGATTTGTTATTGTTTTAGTATTACTCCCTCCTAAAATAATGTCATGATAAGTAGTTGCTTTAACAGTCTGAACGGCACCATTATAATTTACCGTGTTTCCACTGGAATTAGCTGTTAAAGTACCATTTGTTGAAAATATTGAGCCAGTTAGATTTAAAGTGCCGGTTGCGGCATTGGTAAAGTTGGAATTGGCGTTATCTCCATCTAAGCTCGCCGCAGCAGTATTTAAAGTCACGGCGCCATTATTAGTTACGGTGATGGCACCGCTCACTAACAGCTTTCCTTGAATGGTAATACTGGCCGTGGACTTAAAATTAGCCGCTGTCGCACCTGATACTGTAAACGTCCCCGTATTAGAAACTGTTCCTGAACCGTCAATCACCGAAGAGGCGCCCGATACCGTCACTCCACCACTGCCGCTATGGGTACCATTATTAGTATAGTTGGCCTGGGCGGTAAAAAGATTGCCATTGCTTGCTAAAACTGCACCATTGATTGATACATCGCCGGCCGCAACAACAGCCGCAGTCTGAGTCAGTGTGCCTGAAGAAACCGTCAGTTTTCCAATCGTATAAGCTCCGGCAATTCCACTTACTCCAGTTGAAACCAGTGTAGTTGCGGAGTTAATTGACAATGTTCCGCCAGAACCCAAGGTGCCGGTCAGATTAATGGTGGCGCCATTGGTTGTTGTTAGTTTTGCTTGAGCGGCAGTTCCGCCAAAAGTAATTCCGTTTGTTGTTGTAATCGTACCGGTTGTTGAATTTAAGGTTGCATCAGTAACTGAACCACCGTTTATCGTAATACCAGCAGCACTTACTGTACACGTCAGTCCGGTAATTGTTGATTTTCCGGTCTGGCTGGCTGTTGAACCGCCGGTGATCGTAATTGTTCCTGAAGTAATGAGATTTCCGGTCCCGGCACAGGTAAGATTGTTATTTCCGCTGCTACTGGGCGCGTTCATCACTATAGATCCGGCGCTAATTCCGCCGGTGCCGTTGAGGGTGACTGTTTCGTTGTTTGCTGTGGAGTTAGCAGTAAAGGTTAAAGCGTTAGTGATCGTAATGATCGAGCCATTCGTGAGTGATAAGCCATTAGCAGTAGTTGGGTTTGCTAGGGTTAGAGCGGTAAAGGTGACTCCGGTGACCGCGTTGGTGTTGTTGTTCGTTAGGGTGACGCCGGCAGGGATCGTTGTCGGGTCTTGGCCAAAGGTCATGGCGCTTGACCCGCCTAAGGCCTGCGAAGCTGAGAAAGTCACTGCTCCAGTCCCGTTGTTAAAGGTCGTCCCGTTATGAGTGATACCAGCATTAAAGCTTGTGGCTGGATTTTGACCGGATAAATCCCACACTCCGTTAGGTTGGATTGTCACTAAACCAGTGAAAGTTCTGGTACCAGTGTTACCGGTGGCGGTATTGACTGTACCGGTAATGTCGCTCGTCCCTGATTCAGTGAATTGAAAATTATCCATAGTTAAAATTGCAGCGCTAGCTACCGTGAGGTTACCGGCAAAGGTGAGGATAGCCCCAAGCGTCGTCGTTCCCGAAGAAACAGTTACCTTTCCTAGGGTATAAGCTCCGTTGATGGCGCTGGTGTTGGTGGTATACAAGGTGGTTCCTGAGTTTATGGCTAGTGTTCCGTTGGCGCCAAGCGTTCCGGCCAGATTGATCGTGCCGGCGCCGGTCGTCGTTAATTTGGCCTGTGCTGCAGTACCGCCAAAAGTAATTCCGTTTGTTGTTGTAATCGTACCGGTTGTGGAATTTAAGGTTGCATTAGTAACTGAACCACCGTTAATAGTAATACCGGCGGCGCTCACTGTACAAGTTAGTCCTGTAATTGTGGATGTTCCAGTCTGAGCAGCAGTTGAGCCGCCAGTAATTGAGATTGTTCCTGAAGCGCTTAACGTTTCTGATGCACTGGCTGCGCAGGTAATATTATTGCTGCCACTGCTGCTTGGAGCATTTACAACAATAGATCCGGCAGAAATTCCTCCGCTGCTGCCGTTTAAGGTGACGGTTTCGGCGTTTGCTGTGGAGTTGGCATTCAAAGTCAGAGCACCTGTCACCGTCAAAGTCACACCGGTGTTTATTGATAAACCGTTTGCAGTCGTCGGATTGCTAATGGTAACACTGGCTATAGTGGCATTGGCAGTCACGGTCACAGTCACGCCGGCATTTATTACAGCAGCGTCAATATCATGCGGAACGCCGCTGGCACAATAACTCCGACTGGTCATGTTGTTATGTTTCCTTGACATGGTTAAACTTGTACCACTTTCAACAGAACTGACAGTTGTGGCAAATCCATTAATATTAGTGGTGCAATCAGAATTATATAGAGCTTCGTTCCCTATCAACTCTGTGGTAAAGGCAGTACCACTACCTGTTAGAGTCGCTGTATTACCGGAAGTTGAAACAGTACCGCTTCCGACTGAACGCCAGGTAGCGGCCGCGCTCCAGTTGCCTGTGGCAACGGCTGTTGCCGTGAGCGCTTCATCAGCGGCCAGCTGCCACTGACGGGATTCGCTGAAAATTACCTGGCCCAATTCATCGGTCAGCCGGAGGGGGCCGAGGGAAAATATCTGCGGACTGATTTTAGGAGCCTGATATACATAAGAAAAAGTTTGTTCCTCGTCTTTTTGCATATCAACATTCCAACCGAATTTGGAATTGATTATCTGAAAATCATCCGGTTTTTTCTCGATTATGTATCCTTTGAATGCCTCGTTTGCCTTGACTTTGATCGTCATTTTATAGTCGGAGCTAAACGGATTAATCCTGGTGGCAGCGATCCTTTCAACTTCAAAAGGAAGACTAGTTTTGACTTCAAAAGAGTCGCTGATTTCAAAATTATTATCAAGATTTTTCAACTTCATCTGATAAGTTCCGGTAGCAGTTGTTTGGTAATGGGTAAAATAATCTGGATCATCGGTAATATTATTGTTTGCGCAGCTACCTGATTTTTCAATATTAGATGTTGTCGTCTGTCCGGAAGTATCAGTGATTTCCAGTTTAAGATTTGAATCACAAAGAGTATTGCCGTATTCGTTAAGAGAGGCCATCTGCAGATAGGCTGTGTCGCCGGCAAGATAAACAGATTTATTGGTATTGATGACGAGAACTCCCCAGTAAAACTCAATTGTTTCTGTCTGTCCAAAACTGTCAGTCACCTCAAGAACATATTTTCCTGGACGGAAATTTTGCGGCTGGTCAATAGATAATATGTTTTTGTCGTTCTTTTTTGAAATTTTTTTAGAAAAAGTTATTTCCTGTCCTGAAGAGTCTGTCAATTTATATCTTAAATTTTTATCTTTAGTATTAATCTCAAACTCTGCTTTTTCAGTGGATTTGAAAAATCTGGTTTGTTTATTTAATAAAATAGTTGTTGCCCCCAATATATTACTTTGGGGCTTCAGACCAAGATATATATTTGGATTAACCATACCGTGAAAACCGTTTTCAAGATCCGGATTATGAGGTTTTATTGCAAAATGAAGGTGAGGGCCGGTTGCCAATCCAGTATGTCCTGAATATCCTATCAAATCTCCGGTCTCAACTATTTGACCCGGCTCAACACTCACCGTTGAAAGATGTCCATAATAGGTCATTCCCCAAGTATGATATATTGTCACCGTTGTTCCGTATATTCCCGGACCGGCCGAAAGGACGACTCCCCGATCAACGGCTAAAACATTAGTATTGTCCGGCATCTCATAATCAATTCCGTCGTGGGCAACAATTCCGAATGATTTGTATTCCTCTTGTAAATAAGGATCATCAGGAGTTTCCCCAAAACCAAGAGAGACCGGATAGCTACCACTAAAAGGTAGTTTTATCGCATAATCGATCACTCCAGCTGAAGACGACGATTCTTTGATAAAGTTTTGTAAAGCTTCCACTGTTGATTGCGAGGGTGGAGCTATCTCCGGAGTCGGTGAAACAGTAGGAGTAGACTGTACAGGACTTGATGTTGGTTCAATGCTTTGTACTGGGGTTGGTGTTGATGTTGTTATTGGTGTAGGAACAATCGTGGCTGACGGTGTCGCGGTTGGTTCGCTTGTTGGAGTAATCAAGACTGTCGGAGTAGGTTTCACTGTTTCTGTGGGAAAAGCAGTTGGAGTTGGTTTAACGGTCGGGCTGGGTTCGCTGGTCGGACTAAGTTCTGTTGTCGGAGTTGGTTCAGGAGTGATGGCTACCTCGGCTGAATCAGTAGATTCCTGAGCAAAAGAAGATGTTTTAAAAGGCAGTAACGAATTAGTGATCAAAACGATAATTAGTAGTTGACTAATTATTTTTCTTATTAATTTTCTTAAATATTTTTTTTTCATCTTTAGTATTTTGATAAATAGTTCAAAGTAATATCGCCTATCAAAACAAATTTATTATCCAATGACTGCATCCTAAGATAAATAACAGCCCACTGCCCTGCCGTGTCCCAACCCGGGTCAGGATCAGCATCATTATCAAGACTAGTTTTTTGAATATTTAAGGTGGTCCAAACGCCGGCAGTCGCAGAAACATTGCCTGTTGACGAATAAACCGCATTGGTCGCATCGGTACTGTTATAAATGTAAACGCCAACTGCATTCTCTGTATTAACCAAAGATAAAGTATCATAATCAATCTGAAGAGCGTTGGTATTGGTACAAGCTCCGGCTGTACACCACTGACTAAAGTCTTGCGGCAGGCGGACTCTGACCGCTACCGTATAACCTTGCAAAGGACTGGCTTCTTCTGAATTCCATGAGTAATGGGTCTGTAAACCAGCTGATGAGGAAGCATCTGAGGTCATTGTCCCTATTATATCCGTATCAGTGCCGCTGCCATAAAAAGCAGTAATCGCTGCTCCGGAATATTCTGGTGATAAAGTAATACTCTTATAAGGTCTGGCCGTTCCGGCAAACAATGGTCCGCTGGCCGGATCAAAGGTAAAGGTATTACCACTTGATCCAATTAAACTCTTTGTCGCTACGTCCAAACCATAGTCCCAACCTGTACCGATTTTCAAGCCGGTTTCAGTTGCGTTTGTTTCAGGAGTCGTCAAATTAGTGATATAAATACCTTGAAGAGTAGTCGCCGTACCATCATCACTTGATGTGACATTGATTCTAATTCCGCTGTTATCGGCACTGTTTGTTGTTCCGGCTGTCGCAAAATCTATCTGTAAACCATCTACGTCTGTTGTTGATGTTCCAGTAGCATTAATAATATTCATCATATCGACTGTGGGGGCTACGG
>Ga0315297_10000873_pt1 | contig 18162 bp, 15 predicted proteins | sample YL17G15_0_MG_FD_203628 | JGI IMG/M metagenome (GOLD analysis project Ga0315297, IMG submission 203628) | Sediment microbial communities from Yellowstone Lake, YNP, Wyoming, USA - YL17G15_0 | ecosystem: Environmental > Aquatic > Freshwater > Lake > Sediment | place: USA: Wyoming | collected... | reverse complement strand
CCGGTGACGCTGCTCCTCAACGGACCCGACCTGCGCCACGTGCGACTCCGCGGCGTCGAGCTCGTCCAACGCGTGTACGTCGCCGTGCGGGACGCGCCGTGGAACACGATCCCGGCCGTGCTCTCGGACTGGGACGTCGATCGGGGCCCGGACCGGTTCCGGGTGACCTTCGACGCGCATCACGCACACGAGGACATCGCTTTCTCGTGGCGGGCCGTGATCGACGGCGCGGCCGATGGCCGCATACGCTACGAGCTCGACGGCACCTGCCGCGGCGTCTTCCGGTACTCGAAGATCGGGTTCAACGTCCACCACGCGCTCGACCGCTCGATCGGGCACGCGTACCGCGCACGGACGGGGCGCGGAGAGCTGCGCGGCGTGTTGCCGAAGGCGATCGCCCCGCAGCGCGTCGTCGACGGCATGCTCACCGGCATGTTCGATGCGTACTCGGAGATCGCCATCGAGGTGGCTCCGGGGCTCGAGGCGATCGTCGCGCTGGAGGGCGATCTGCTGGAGCTCCAGGACCACCGCAACTGGACGGACGGCAACTTCAAGTCCTACGCGACGCCCCTGTCCCTGGGATTCCCGTTCGACTCCGCGGACGGTCAGCGCATCCGCCAGGTCCTCACCATCGGGTTCGCGGGGCCGGTTCCGGCGACGCGACCGAAGCGGCCGCCCACGATCACCGTGGGCGCCCCCCTCGGTGAGGTGCCCGCTATCGGGTTCGGCCAGCCGAGCCACGGCGATGCGCTCTCGCGGCACGAGGCGGGGCTCATCGCCGCGCTCCGCCCGGCTCATCTGCGCGTGGACCTCGCCATGGGCGATCCGGCCGTGCCGGCGCTGCTCGACCGGGCGGCAGCGGACGCCCGTGCGGTCGGGGCGCCACTGGAGCTCGCGATCCACGCGAATGACACGAGCGGGCCGGCGCTGGCGGACCTCGCGACGCGGCTCGCCGCGGCCGACGTCGGCGTCGCGCGTGTCCTCGTGTACGACCTGCGCGAGGGGATCAGCGCCCTGCTCGGACTCACCCGGCCGTCGGTGGTCCGCCTGGTGCGGGAGCGCCTGGAGCCGGTGACCGGGGACGTGTCGTTCGCTGGCGGGACGAACCAGAACTTCACCGACATCAACCGCGACCGGCCCACGGACCCGGTGCTCACCGGCCTCTGCTTCTCGATGAGCCCCACCGTCCACGCCGCGGACGACGCGTCGATCGTCGAGAACCTCGTCGGCCAGTCCGAGGTGGTGGAGATGGCGCGTTCGATCGCCGACGGGAGGTCGGTCTCCGTGAGCCCCGTGACGATCGCCACCCGCTTCGGCCCGTACCCGGGGGGTCCGTCCGCCCCGGGCGACCTGCCGGCAGCCGTGGACCTCCGCCAGGCGTCGCTGCTCGGCGCCGCGTGGACGGTCGGTTCGATCAAGCATCTCGCGGAGAGCCGCGCGGACAGCGTCACGTTCTACGAGACGACGGGCTGGCGGGGCGTCATCGAGCGGGACGGGGGGTCGCCCGATCCGCGCTTCCCGTCGCGGCCGGGCGAGGCCTTCCCGATCTACCACGTGTTCGCCGACGTGGCGGAGTGGAGCAGTGGCCGGGTCCTCGCCGCGCCGTCGACGGAGCCGCTCGTCGTGGAGGCGCTGGCCGTCGAGGACACGACGGGCACGCACCTGCTCGTCGCGCACCTCACCCGGACGCCCCGGCGCGTGCTGGTCGCGGGCCTCCCGGGCCGGACGGCATCGGTACGGGTGCTGGACGCATCGTCCGTCGGGGAGGCGGCTGCGGACCCGATCGCGTTCCGCGGCCGGTCGTCGAGCGCCGCGATCGCGGACGGACGCCTGGACCTGGATCTCGCCGCCTACGCGGTCGCCAGGGTGGACGTGGTCGCGTAAGCGGGCGGGTCGCAGACGGCCGCGACGGGCTCCCCGGGTCGCGGCGCGCCGCCGGCGCCGGACACACGAACGCGGCACCGGGGAGGAGGGCCCGGCGCCGCGTTCGGAGGGATGAGCGAGGTGAAGGGTCAGCCGGCGCCGGGCAGTCCCGCGTTGAGGACGGGCAGCTCGCGCGCGCCCATCGCGCGGGAGCCGAACGCCGCCGGCTTCGTGCGACCGACGCGCGCGTAGTACTCCTCGGGCACCTTGGTCGGGTCCTTGAACATCTGCCACTGGCACTGCTGCCGGGCGTCCGGATCCGGGTTCGTATCCGGGTACGTCGGCGGATCGATGACGCGCACCGGGTACCCGAAGCGGTCGATCGGCATCTCCTCCATGAGGACGATGCAGTGGGAGCAGTAGAGGCAGACGCCCGGGGTGTAGTGGTTCCAGGAATGCTTCTCCTGGGTGACCGCCCAGTTGTACGGCGCCTCCATGCGCGCCGGCGTGCGCTCGATCCAGTCCCCACGGACGGTCCGCCCGCCGGAGCCGCACGAGTCGAAGCGCAGGATGAAGCGATCCTCGAGCTCGATCAGCTCCATGTCGCCGGTGCGCTCGGGGCCGACGAGGTGGCCCCGCATCGCCTCGCAGGCCACGAGCATCAGCGTCTCGAGCGCCTGGTCCCACGGGTGCTTGTCGATGTCGAACTTCTCGTAGCGCCACACGAACAGGGGCATCAGCACGCGGTCATACATGTCACGGATAGCCGGCTCACCGAGCTCCTCGAGGACCAGCGACATCAGCGCGTACGTGTGGTCCACGTCCCGATCGTGGCACTGGCGCCAGGTCTCCTTCGCGACGTCGAGGAGGCGCTCGGCCTCCGCGGGCTGCTCGCGGTAGGTGGCCGCGGTCGTCGCCTGCATCTCGGACAGGAAGCGGTCCCAGTGTCGCCGCGGCTGCCACGGCGAGCCATCCGGGAGCTCCGCGAGCTTGATCGCCTGGTCGTTGCGGTCTGCGATCTTCGCCGCGTCCACCCCCGTGTCCCGGAGGTAGCCGTTGAGGTCGTGGATCCACTGGCGATAGAGCGTGAAGCTGACGTTGGCCTCGTCGATGAAGTAGGCCTCGAGCTCGGCCGCGTTGTCCCAGCGGCCCGCTTCGAGCGCCTCGCGGATCTTCCGGTAGGTGGAGATCTTCTGGTCTTCCCAGGTCCCCAGCCGCACGCGCCGCCCGAGGAGCTCGGTGAACGCGATCTGCGTGTCCGCCACGGGGCGAGTCCTCCCGGTGCTGGAAGCGTCGACGATGCCCGGAACCGATTGCAGTCCGGAGCGTCGGAGCGTATCACACGGAGCGCGGGCTCGCCACCACGGCGGCCCCGCGCTCGTGGAAGGGGTTGGTACCGATCGCAGGGGCGCTGCTACGATGCTCGGCAGCGCCCCGCGACACGCACGACCACCCACGCCGGAGGCCCCGATGGAACGCATCCTCATGTACATCCGCATCTTCCCGGGGACGGAGGCGGAGTACGACAAGCGGCACGCGGAGATCTGGCCCGAGCTGGTCGCAGAGATCCAGGAGTCCGGGGTCCGCAACTTCACCGGGTTCCGGCGTGGCACGGACGTCTGGTACTACGGCGAGTGCCACCCGGACGTCGCGACGGCGTTCGGCGTGCTCGGCCCCAAGCCGGCTAATACGCGCTGGAGCCGCTACTTCCGCGACGTCATCGCCGAGATCGCCGACCACAACGGCGACCTGCTGCGGTACGACCAGATCTTCCTCGCAGACGGCCCGCCGCTCGAGGGACCCATGACCCGTGGCTGCTTCAGCCTCGTCATCGATCCCGAGCGTGCTGCCGACTACGACGCGCTCCACGCGGACCCATGGCCGGAGATGATGGAGGCCATCGTCGCCTCCGGGTTCCGCAACTACTGCGGCTTCCGGCGTGGCCCCCACGTCGTCTACTACGGCGAGTTCTACCCGGACATGGGGACCGTGTTCGGCCGCATCGGCGAGACGGACGTCAACAGGCGCTGGGGTGAGGCGTTCGCGGGGATCATCACGACGATCACGGACGCGGACGGCGCCCTCCTCATCGCCGACGAGGTCTACCACAACGACTGACGCCGGCCCGCCAGCGGAGCGCCCGATGCCTCGTCCACTCGCGGGTCGTGGCGGCCGGCCGCGGATCGCCGTGGTCCACCCGTACTGGACTCTCTGGGAGCACACGGCCGGGCCGACGTTCCGGGCCGACCGGCTCGCGCTCGCGCGGCGCGTGGCCGCGTCGCTCGCCGATGCCTTCGAGCCGGTCGGGGTGGGGGACTATGCGTCCGCGGCCGAGGCCGCCGCGCTGGCGCCCGGGTTCGCGGCCGCCGACGCCGAGGTCGTGCTGGTCCTCCAGACGATGGCGGTTCCGTCGGCGTTCACCCTGGCGCTGCTCGACGCCCTGCCCGGCGTCCCGGTGGTGATCTGGGCGCTGCACGAGACGGGGCTGGTCGAGGGCGGCTTCGACCACGGCGGGATCACGACGCAGGGCGCGACCGTCGGCGCGCCGATGCTCTCGAACATCCTCGGCCGCCGCGGCCGGCCGTTCGAGATGCTGCTCGGCCGGCTGGGCGACGAGACGACGGTCGAGCGGGTCCGGCGCGCGCTGCGGCTGGCGGCGGTGGCACGGCGCATCTCGCGAGCGCGGCTGGGGCGCGTGGGCGTGCCGGTCGACGGCTACCTCCACGTGGACGTGGGCGACGACGAGCTGCGGGCTGGGATCGGCATCGAGGTGGTGCGGATCGAGCCGGACGAGGTGGTGGAGCGGTACCTCGCGGTGGAGGAGGCGCGAGTACGGGCGTTGGACGCGGATGTGCGTGCCGGCTGGACGTTCGAGGAGGACGTGGACGCGGAGGAGAGCCTCGAGCGGTCGCTGCGCGCGGCGCTCGCGCTCGAGGACCTCGTCGCGGACCACCGCCTGGACGCCGGCGCGTTCAACTGCCACGTGCCGCAGTTCCGGTTCGGCGAGCCGATCGGGATCGCGCCCTGCTGGGCGCTCGGGCGGTCGACGTCCGTCGGCGTGCCCTGGACGTGCACCGGCGATGTCCTGACCTCGGTCGCGATGCTCACGACGAAGCGGCTCGGCGGCGCCGCCGTGTACCACGAGATCGAGGCGATCGACTACGCGACCGGGGAGGTCGTCATCGCGAACAGCGGCGAGCACGACCTTGCATGGCTGGCGCCGGGCGAGCGTCCTCGGCTCCGACGCAACGGCTGGTTCTGTGGCAAGGACCCCCACTGCGGGGTGTGCGCCGTGCTCGAGCCCGCGCCGGGGCCGGCGACGCTCGTCGGGTTCACGCCGCACCCCGACGCGCGCGGCGGCTTCCGGTTCGTCGTCGCCCGCGGCGAGCTCACGTCGCGACGGTTCCCGGAGACGGGCACCGTCAACGGTGCGTTCCGGTTCCGCCACGGTCCGGTGGAGGAGGCGTGGGCGCGCTGGGCGAGCGCCGGCGTCAACCACCATTCGTCGGCCACCCCCGGCGATCTCGCGGAGGACGTGACCGCGGTGGCCCGACACCTCGGGATCGAGGCAGTGATCGTCTGACGACGGCCGTGCCGCGGGCGTGCCGCATCGCCCAACCTGTCGCGCCGTGCCGTCGCGCCCCGGCCCTCTCGCCGGCCGTCTCAGCGGCGGACGCGCTTCCACGTCAGCACCTGCGTACCCAGGCGCCCACGCACGACGAACGGATCCGCGCTGAGCGTCAGGTCGTTCCCGTCCGCGCTCAGCGTCACATGGCGCCGCTTCGACGACCCCACCCAGTTCGGGTAGAGGCTCATCGCGACGTCGTGCACGACGTCGCCGCCGTCCACGTGGAACGTCCCGGAGTAGGCGATGAACGTGGCCACCGCGTCCAGCTGCTGGTCCACCGGGCTGCTGGGCATGTCGGCGCCCTCGATCGATGGGCGGTTCGCCCGCCCGATCGTCGTGATCATCGTCCCGTCGGCCGTATAGACGACGATCCCGTCCGGCCGTTCGCCCATCGGGGTCTGGACGCCGTCCTCGCCCTCGGACGTCCACGCCACGAGTCGCCAGACGCCCACGAGGTCGGCGGCAGTGAGGACGCCACTCATGCGGGCACCGGCGCGTCCTCCCGGATCAGGCCCCCGTGCTTGAGCTCCGCCCAGAGGTCGGCAGGGATGGGGTGGGAGAACGTTTCGACGTTGCGCTCCAGCTGGGCCGGACTCGATGCGCCCGGGATCACCGCCGCCACCGCGGGATGCCCGAGCGGGAACTGCAGGGCGGCCGCCGCGAGCGGGATGCCGTGACGCTCACAGACTTCCTGGATCCGCCCGACCTTCGCCTGCACCTCGGCGGGCGCGTCCCCGTAGTTGTACTTGGCGCCGGGCTTGGGCCCCGTGGCCAGGATCCCGGACTGGAACGGCGATCCGATGATGAACGAGCAGCCGCGCTCGACCGCGGCCGGGAACTCGTCGTCGAGCACCTCCTGGTGCAGCAGCGTGTAGGGCATCGCGACGAGGAAGTAGTCGATGTCCATGAGGTCGAGGAACCGCGGGATCAGGCCCCGGCCGTTGATGCCGGCGCCGACACCACGGATGAGCCCGGAGGCCCGCAGCTCGGCGATCGCGCGCCAGCCGGACGCCGCCAGCTGGCCGAAGTACCAGTCGAGCCGCGCGCCGGTGCCGTGGTAGAGGTAGTCGAGGTCGTGGATGGTCGCCAGGTCGTAGTGCGGGATCCCGAGGCGGAGCTGGCTCTGCTCGTAGGACCGCATGAGCCCGTCGTACGAGTAATCGAAGACGACCTCCATCTCGCAGCCGCCGGTCCAGGGTGCCCGGTCGAAGATGCCGCCCTTCGGGGCGCGGAGCCACCGACCGATCTTCGTCGAGAGGACGAACTCGTCCTTCGGCTTCCCGCGCAGGCCGGACCCGATGCGCAGCTCCGACAGCCCGCGGCCATACCACGGCGCCGTGTCGAAGTACCGGATGCCGTGGTCCCATGCGGCCCGGACCGCATCCACGGCGACCGCCTCGTCGATGACGAGGTTGAGCTCGCCGATCGACGCGCCTCCGAATCCCAGCTGCGTGACCTCCACGCCGGTCCGCCCGAGTGTTCGCCGCTGCGTCGGGTCCATAGCCTCGTCTCCTCTCTGCCGTCTCTGTGTCGTCAGGTCGTCAGCACCGTCCGGAATCCCCGGCCGGCCTTGAGATCCTCGAGTGCGTCGTTCGCCTCGGTGAGGGGTCGCACCCGGTCGACGAGGTGCTCCACGTCGAGCGTCCCGTCGAGATAGAGGTCGATGGCGTCCCGGATGTCGTCCGGGACGAAGCCGCGCGATCCGAGCACGGACAGCTCGCGCCAGAAGATGTCCACGGCGCGCGCGCGGAAGTGATCGAGGCTGCTGCCGATGAGCACGACGCGTCCGCCGGGGCCGCCCATCGCGATCGCCTGCTCGTCCACTTGCGCCGAGCCGACGCACTGGATGACGACGTCCGCCCCGTGTCCGCCGGCGATCGACCGGACCGCCTCGACGACGTCACCGTCGTCGGCCGCGACGGTCTCGTCCGCCCCGAGCCTCCGAGCGAGCTCGAGCTTGGCCGCGGACCGGGTCACGGCGATGACCCGGGCGCCGAACGCCTTGCCGAGCTGCACCGCGTTCGACCCGAGCCCGCCCACCCCGAGCACCACGAGGGTCTCGCCGGGCTGGATGTGCGCCACGCGCTTGAGCCCGTGGAGCGGGGTCGCGACCGCGTCCGTGAGCACGGCCAGTACCGTCGGCGGCACCGGCGCGGGCGGCCGGATCAGGGCCTCCACCGGGCGGAGCACGTAGTCGGCGAACGCGCCGTCCACGTCGACGCCCATGCGGGTCACGTACGGGCTGATGTTGGGGCGCCCGCGGGCGGCCCACGGGTCGCCCGGCGGCACGGTGATGTAGTACAGGGCGACCTGGTCCCCGGGCGTGACGGCGGTCACCCCGTCGCCGACCGCGTCCACGATGCCCGCCGCTTCGTGGCCGGGGACGATCGGCCACGTGACCTTGTCGCCGAAGCCGCCCTTCTGGAGGAACACGTCCGAGCCGCAGACGCCACAGGCTTCGATCCGGACGCGCGCCTCGCCCGGCCCCGGCTCCGGGATCGGGCGGGTGACGAGGCGGAGCGCCGCACCGGGCGCGGCAAGCTCGGCGGCGCGCATCAGCGTGTCCTCGTCGGATGGCGTGCTCGTCCGGCGCGGCCGCTCACCAGGTGACGAACCCGCCGGCGATGTTCACCATCTGGCCCGTCAGGTACGACGAACGGGCGGAGAGCAGGAAGAGGATCACCTCGGCAGCCTCGTCCGGTGTGCCGGCCCTGCGCATGGGGATCGCGCCGAGGCGTCGTTCGTTGAGCTCCTCCGGGGTGATTCCGTGGATGGGGGCGTTGAACTCGAGGAACTGGCGCTGCATCGGGGTGTCGATGACCCCGGGCAGGACGGTGTTCACCCGCATGCCGCGTGCGGCGTGCGCCGTCGCGAACGAGCGCGTGAGCGAGAGGACGCCCGCCTTGGCGGCCGCGTAGACGGCCACCTCGGGGATCGTGCCAGTCTTCGCCGCGACCGAGGAGACGGTGACGATCGCGCCGTCGTCTGGGAGCCGGGGCGCGAACGCCTGGAGCAGGAAGAAGACCGACCGGAGGTTCACCGCGTGGAGGCGATCCCAGTCGGCCTCGGTCACCTCGTCGATGCGCTGGCCCTGCGTCACGCCGTGGGAGAGCACCAGGCCGTGGACCCCCTCCGCCGCGTCGAGGAGCCTGCCCCGGTCTTCGGTGCTTGTCAGATCGGCCTGGATCGGGACGGCGCCGATCGCGCCGATCGACGCGATCCCCGCGTCCGATCGGTCCACGCCGATCACCGCCCCTCCCCGCTCCAGGATGAGCCTCGTGGTGGCGAGGCCGATCCCGGAGCCGGCGCCGGTCACGACGACTCGGCGCCCTGCGAACTCGCGATCCATTCCCACGTCCTCCGATGCCATCAATACATGAGGAAGCCGCCCGAGGCGTTGATGGTGGAGCCGGTGATGTAGCTCGCATGGTCGGACGCGAGGAACACGACCGGCCCGGCGATCTCGACCGGCTCCGCCACGTAGCCCAGGGGCGTCTGCTTCTTCATGCCCTCGTAGATCTCCGGCGACAGGCCGGTCATGAGCATCGGCGTGTGCACCTGGCCCGGCGACACGCAGTTCACCGTGATCCGGTGCGGTCCGAACGTCCGCGCGAGCCCGCGGCAGGCTGACGTGATCCCGCCCTTCGTCGCGGCGTAGGCCACGGATCCCCAGAAGCCGCCCGTCCACCAGCCCTGCGAGCTGAAGAGGATGATCCGGCCGCCGTTGCCCTGCTCGATCATCGCCCTGCCGGCCGCCCGGGCGAGGAAGAACGCCGCCTTGAGGTTGATGTCGTGCTGGAAGTCCCAGTCGTCCTCGGTCACCTCGTCGAGCGAGCCGCGGCGCCGGAGCACCGCGGCGATGTTCGCGAGCACGTAGAGGTTGCCGAGCTCCTCGCGCGCCCGGGCGACGAGTGCCTCGTGGCCGGTGATGTCCCTCAGGTCCGCGGCGACGCCGACGTGGCCGGTCCCCTCGAAGCCGGCGACGACCTCGTCCACCTTCGCCTGGTCCAGGTCCACCGCCATGACCTTCGCGCCGGTCGTCGCGAACGCCTCGGCGCATGCCCTGCCGATGCCGCCGGTCGCCCCCGTGACGATGACGCCCTTGCCCTCGAGCCCGGCGCCCACGCTCCAAGTCATCGTGTCCTCCTGTCCGTCGCTTCGCCCCGTCTCGCGCACCGCGGTGCTCAATAGCCGGAGAAGAGTCTCTCGCTCCGGTAGTGGTCCACCGCCTCCTCGATGACCTCGATCCCGAGGCCCGGCTTGGTCGGTGGGTAGTACCAGCCGTCCCGGTGCTCGATCGGCTCCGGCACCAGCTCGTGCTGCATCGGGTTCTCCAGTGGCTTGACCTCGATGAGCTTGAACGCCGGCGAGGCGAAGCTCATCGCGAGGCTGGCGGCGGTCACGATCGCCGACGACCAGCAGTGGGCGTTCGCCTGGCGGTGGTAGGACTCGATCCGCTCCACGACGCGCATGGACCCGGTGATGCCCTCGGCCCGCCCGGGGTCGATCCCCGCGACGTCGACAGTCCCGGTGGAGAGGACCCGCTCGAACCCGTCGACGTTCCACTCCTTCTCGCCGTAGGCGATGAGCGAGGTGGTCTTGCTGCGTAGGCTCGCGTAGCCCTCCGGGTCCCAGGCGCCGAGCGGCTCCTCGATCCAGTGGAGGTCAAACTCCTCGAATGCCCGGACACGCCTGACGGCCGTCTTGACGTCCCACCGGATGGACCAGCCGCAGTCGAGCATGATCAACTTGCCCGGCAGGCCCTCGCGCATCCGGCGCATGTACTCCACGTCGCGATCGTGGTCGTAGCCGAGGTTGGCGTTGCCACGCTTGCCCAGGCCCACCTTGAGCCCGTGCAGGCCCGGCGCGACCCACTCCTGGGCCTCCTCGACCATGCGGCCGATGTCCTCGTGGTGCGCATGGCTGCACGCCACGGCCGGCAGTCTCTCGTGGACGGCGCCGCCGAGCAGCTGCACCACGGGGACGCCGAGCAGCTTCCCCTTGATGTCCCACAGGGCGATATCGATGGCCGCGACGGCGAACGAGGACATCCCGCCGCCGTAGCCGTACCACCACATCTGGTCGCGCAGCGAGTGCCAGATCGCGATGTTGTCGAGCGGATCCCTTCCGATGACCCGGGCGGCCATCCCCTCGATGATCGCCTTGGTCGCGAGGTTGGCCTCCGGCCACGACGTGACGGCCTCGCCCCACCCCACGACGCCATCATCGGTCGTGATCTTCACGAGACAGAGGTGGCGGATCGCGTTGTAGTCGTTCGGCTCCGGGTAGCTGACGGGGATCGCCTCGACGCTGGCGACCTTCGACATCCTTCCCTCCCTTGCGTGCTGATCAGACCCGGACGGCGCGCAGGCACAGCGCCGCCGCGAGCGCCGGGATCTCGATGTCGAGTCGTCCCGGGGCCAGGGCGTTGTGGTGGGTCGCCCCCGATGCGATCCAGTCGCCGACTGCGTCGACGGCCGGTCCCGAGTCGAAGCGGAACATCCCGTTCGGGCCGCGCATCGCGTCATAGCGGGTCTCGACCACCTCGCCCGTCGCCCAGGCGAGGGCCCAGCCGGCGGACGTGGGCGACAGGCTTATGAGCGTTGCCGGCCCGCGCCGCAGGCGGAACGCGAGGCCCGTGCCATTCCCCCGGGCGCCGGGGTAGTGATCGTTCGCTTCCAGGATCACCGCCCCCGGCGGGTCCGCCCACGCCGGGTCGCCCTCGCCGCCCGCGGCGAGGAGCAGGAGTCCGGTCTCCGCCTCGGGGGTGTAGCCCTCGCAGTACAGCGCCGATCCGGCGAGCAGCCGGGCGAGATGGAGGGCGATCGCCGTGGGCTGGTCGCCCGTGCAGGAGATGCTCCGTCCCTGCTCCGCCTGGCACGCGACGGCGAGGCAGGCCGTGATGCCGACACGCTCCGAGGTCCGGAACCACGGGCCGTGGCAGTTCACCGTCCCGGCGATCGCGTCGGCGTCGACCATCGCGCGGTCCAGCGCCACCGCGACGCGGGCGCTTCGCTCCGCCTGGGGGCCCGGGTCTCCCATCCACCGGTGGGTGACGTCGTCGAGGAGCATCGTCGCCGCGGCCGGGCTCGCCGCCTCGACGGCCGCCTCCCATGGCTCGAGCCCGACAGCGACCTCGCGCAGGCCGAGCGTAGCCAGGTCCGCCGCCGTCGCCTCGACGTCGAGGTATCCGGGGATGGCGTCCCCGACCCGGAGCACCGTCCGATCCCGCAGCGATCCTCCCGCGGCCGCCGCCCGGACGCTGCGCAGGAGCCGCTCGATCGCGGCGTCGTCGTTGTGCCCGGCCGTGACGACGAGCGGCGGTCGCCCCTGGCGGACGCGGACGTTGCCGTACATGAGCGCCCCGACCGTCGTCGTGTGCTCGGTCGCCTGCGCCTGGGTCAGCCTGTCGGGGAGGCGGGCGATCGCGGGCGCATTCCAGATGACGAGCGGCGCGGTGACCCGCTCGAGGGCGATCGTCGCGTAGCTCGGCGGTGCCGCCATCGCGGGCGCGAACACCACCGCGTCGAGCCGCTCGCCTGCGAGGACGTCGCCGACGCGTCGCGCGTCAGCCTCGTCCTCGATGAGGTCGGTCGCGACGACATCGAACGCGGACCCGAGGATGTCCGCGGAGCGCGCGGCGTGGGCGCGCATCCGAGCCGGGAAGTCCGGCGGCATCTGGGCGTCGAAGAGCCCGAAGCGCACGCTGACCAGCCCCACCCGGGGGCGCGGGAGCGTCACCGATCCGGCGCAGGCGTGCACGACGCGCGAAGCTTGAAGACCATGGGGAGGATGACGGTCCTCGGGCCTTCGTCGCCGCGCAGGTGCCGGAGGAGCAGCTCGGCCGCGGTGCGCCCGAGGCCGACCGTGTCCCGGTCGATCACCGAGATGGGCGGGTCATACAGCTCGGCGAGGGGCACGTCGTCGCAGGTGACGAGCGAGATGTCACGACCCGGGCGCACCCCGTGGCGGATGAGCGCGCGGAGGCACCCTACGAGCGGCTGGTTGCCGCCCGCGATGATCGCCGTCGGCGGCTCGCCGAGCGCGAGGAGTGCCTCCGTCGCGGTCTCGCCGTGCTCCGCCGACAGCAGCGGCCCCGTCATGACGATCGTCTCGTCGGGGATCCCTCGGGCGGCGACCGCCTCGCGGAGGCCGGCGATCCGCTCGCGCACCGGGAAGATCTCGAGCGGCCCGGTGACGAGGGCGATCCGGCGATGCCCGAGGTCGAGGAGTGCCTCGGTGGCCTCCCGCGTGCCGTTGCGGTGGTCGCCGCGGACCGCGCTCACGCGGAACCGGGGCGGCAGCTCGCGGTCGATGAGGACGAACGGCAGATCGACGTTCGCGAGCGCCTCGAGCGTCTCGGGCGTCTGCTCGTTCGCGAGCGAGAGGATGAGCCCGTCGACGCGCCGGCTCTCGAAGAAGCGGACATGCGCCGCGTCCATGCGCGGGTCGTTCTCGGAGTTCATGACGAGCATCGAGTACCCGGCCTGCCGGAGCTCGGACTCGGCGCCGCACGCGATGTCCGCGATGAGCGGGTTGGAGATGTCGCCGACGACGAACCCGACCGACAGAGTCGCGCCGCGGCGGAGCGACTGAGCGAGGAAGTCCGGCTCGTAGCCGAGCTGGTCGACCGCGGCCATGACGCGAGCCTGCATGGGCGCCGAGACGTCCGGGTGACCGGACAGGACGCGGCTGACCGAGGACATCGCCACGCCGGCGAGGTCCGCGACCTCGCGCATGCTGGCCCGCCGTGAGGGGCGACCCGCACCGTTCGGTTCGCTCGTCATGGCCTCTGGCGTCACCCCAGGGAGCCCTCCGCTGAGTGTCCCGGTATCGGTTGCAGCAACCGTAGCACAGCCGATCGGCGGTTCGTCTACGTCCTGTGCCCAGCGTCGGCGGTCTCGCAGCGTCGGCGGTCTCGCAGCGTCGGCGGTCTCGCAGCGTCGGCGGTCTCGCAGCGTCGGCGGTCTCGCAGCGTCAGTCGAACGAACCCGCGAGGGTCGCGACCCGCCGCCGCTCGGTGGGGACCTCGTCGGTTGACCGAAGCGGGCAGTGCCATGCACAATCACCGGACCGAGACTGGAAACGGTTGCGCCGCGGTCGCGTCTTCGGCCCCGCGCCCGTCTGCCGTCCGTCGCGGGCCTCCGGGTGCCCGATGCCGGGAGCTCACAAGGAGAGAAGTGCATGACGAGTCCCCGACCGCCCGCGGACGCGGCGACGCTCGCCCGCTGGTATCGCCAGATGGTGGCGATCCGGCTCTTCGAGGAGAAGGTCCAGCAGCTCTTCCAGACCGGCCAGATCCAGGGGACGACTCACCTGGCCCAGGGCCAGGAGGCGGTCTCCGTCGGCTCGGTCGCGGCGATGGAGCCCGGCGACGTCCAGACGAACACGTACCGCGGGCACGGTGAGGCGCTCGCCCTGGGCATGGACCACGAGGTCGCCTTCGCCGAGCTCATGGGCCGGAGCGCCGGGTGCTCGAAGGGCCTCGGCGGCTCGATGCACCTGATCGACGTCACGAAGGGCAACATCGGCGCGAACGCGATCGTCGGAGCGGGCCTCCCGATCGCCGTGGGCGCGGCGATGGCCTTCAAGCTCCGCGGGCAGACGCACGTCGCGCTGACCTTCTTCGGCGACGGCTCCACGAACATCGGGACGTTCCACGAGTCCCTCAACATGGCGGCGGTCTGGGCCGCCCCGGTGGTGTTCGTCATCTCGAACAACCTCTATGGCGAGTACTCGCCCATCCGCACGACGACCCCCCTCGACGATCTCGCCCGCCGTGCCGATCCGTACGGCATGCCGGGGGTCATCGTGGACGGGCAGGACGTCGAGATCGTGAGCGCCGCGGTCTCCGAGGCCGTCGAGCGGGCGCGCGCCGGCGGCGGCCCGAGCCTCCTCGAGATGAAGACGTACCGCTATCGCGGCCACTCCCGGTCCGACCCGGCGAAGTACCGGCCGGCCGGCGAGCTCGAGGAATGGAAGGCCCGGGATCCGATCGCGATCCTCGGTGCCCGCCTCGCGTCCGCCGGGATCCTCTCGACGGACGAGCAGGCCCGGATCCATGAAGAGACCCAGGCGGAGATCGACGCAGCCGCGGAGCGCGCCGAGGCCTCGCCGTACCTCGCCCTCGAGGAGACCGCCGACCATGTCTACGCTCGCTGACCCCGCGGCGGCCGTGGCCGGCGCCGCCGCCGTCGAGATGACCTACCGCGACGCGATCAACGCGGCGATGGCCGACGAGATGGAGGCCGATCCGAACGTCGTCCTCCTCGGCGAGGACGTCAACGCGGCCGGCGGCGTCTTCAAGACGAACGAGGGGCTCTCGGAGCGTTTCCCCGGCCAGGTCCTCACCACCCCGATCTGCGAGAACGGCTTCACCGGCGTCGCCCTCGGGATGTCGCTCATGGGCATGCGCCCGATCGTCGAGTTCATGTTCGCCGACTTTCTCCCGACCGCCGGCGACCAGATCGTCAACCAGCTGCCCAAGTACCGGTTCATGTCGGGCGGGCAGTTCGCCGTCCCGGTCACGCTCCGCGTCATCTCGGGCGCGACCGGGCGCTTCGGCACCCAGCACAGCGCCACGGGCGAGTCCTGGTACATGGGACTCCCGGGCCTGCGCGTCTGCGCCGCCTCCTCGCCGGGTGCCGCATACGAGCTCCTCCGGGCCGCGATCCGCGATCCGAACCCCGTGCTCTTCCACGAGCACAAGGCCCTCTACGGACGGAAAGGCGAGGTGCGCCGCGGCGCGGTCGCCGATCTCGGCCGTGCAGAGGTGCTCCGTCCGGGCGCGGACGTCACCATCGTCGCCACCCTCATGATGGTCGAGCGATCCCTCGAGGCGGCCGCGACGCTCGCGGGAGAGGGGATCGACGCCGAGGTGATCGACCTCCGCTGGATCCGGCCGCTGGACCTCGCCACGGTCGGGGCCTCGGTCGGCAAGACGGGCCGCCTCGTCATCGCCGAGGAGCAGGTCCATGCGGGCGGCTGGGGCGCCACGATCATCAGCGAGCTGACGATGGGTGGCGTCGGTTGGAGGTCGGCCCCGCGCGCCGTCAGCCTGCCGGCCGACATCTGCATCGCGTACAGCCCGCCGCTCGAGGACGCGGCGCTCCCCACGGCGCAGTCCATCGCCGCCGCCGCGCGCGCATCGGTGCGCGCATGAACGCGCGCATGAACGACGGCACGGCGGTATCCCCGGTCGCCGGACGCGCGTTCGATCACCGCTCGCTCATCATCGACCGCATCGAGACGATCGCCGTCCGCGTCCCCCTCGAGCGGCGGTTCGTGGGCAGCGCCTACTCGATGGTCAACCGCTGCACGATCGTGGTCCGCCTCCACACGGCCGACGGCGTCGTCTCGGAGTCGTACAGCGGCGACACCGACGTCGAGCAGGACATCGTCGTCGGCATCATCCACGACGAGCTCGCGCCCGCGATCCTCGGACGCAGCGCGACGGATCCCGAGGGTGCGTGGCGGGCGATGGAGCCGGCCACCAACGACATCCTCCGGGAGCGCGGGTACGCACTCCAGGCGATCGCGGCGCTCGACTCGGCGATCTGGGACGTCTTCGCCCGCGCGCTCGGCGTGCCCCTCTATCGCGCGTGGGGCGCGACGACCGACTCCCTCCCGATCTCGATCATCGGCGGCTACTACCACCTCACCGGCGACGAGCTGGTCGAGACGCTCCGCTCCTATGTCGCGCGCGGCTTCGCGGGCATGAAGTTCAAGGTCGGGGGGCGGACGCCGGAGGTCGACGCGGAGCGCGTGCGGATCGCTCGCGACGCCGTCGGCCCCGACTTCGCGCTCATGGTCGACGCGAACCAGGGGTACACGCGCGAGCAGGCTGTGGCCTTCGGGCGCCTGGTCGGCGACCTGGACCTCCGCTGGTTCGAGGAGCCGGTGCGCTGGACCAACGACCGGCGCTGGATGCGCGACGTCCGGTACCAGACCGGCATCCCGATCTGCGCCGGCCAGAGCGAGACGACGCTCCACGGTATCCGTGACCTCGTCATGGACGGCGCGATCGACGTGTCGAACTTCGACGCGTCGTGGGCGGGCGGCCCGACGATCTGGCGGAAGGCCGCGGGCCTCTGTGCTGCCTTCGGGGTGCGGATGGGCCACCACGAGGAGCCGCAGGTCTCTGCCCACCTGCTGGCCTCCGTCCCGGACCACACCTTCGTCGAGTGCTTCGACGAAGAGCGTGACCCGCTCTTCTGGAACATCTCCGACTTCCCCACGCGGATCCGCGACGGGCGGTACGCGCTGCCCGCCGGGCCCGGCCTCGGGCTGGAGCTCGACTGGGACTACATCCGCGCCCATGCAGTGGGGACGCGGGTCACCGGCCGGTGACCGCGGGCGAGCCGGCCGCGAACGAGCCGGTCTCGAGCGAGCCGGCCGCGACGCTCGATCGCCCGGCCCCGCTGGCCGGCCTTCGCATCGTCGCCGTCGAGCAGTACGGCGCGGCGCCCTTCGGCTCGCTCTATCTCGCCGACCTCGGCGCCGACGTCATCAAGGTCGAGGATCCGGGATCCGGCGGCGACGTCAGCCGCTACATTCCGCCCGGGCAGGCCGGCGAGGACAGCCTCTTCTTCGAGGCGTTCAACCGCGGCAAGCGGAGCGTCGCCCTGGACCTGAAGAACGACGCGGGCCGTGCGGTGTTCGAGCGACTCGTCGCCGACGCCGACGCGGTGCTCAGCAACCTCCGGGGCGACCAGCCGTCACGGCTGCGGATCACGTACGAGCACCTCTCACGGGTGAACCCGCGGATCGTCTGCGTGGCCCTGACGGGCTACGGCCAGGCGGGCGCGTCCGCGATGCTGCCCGGCTACGACGCGCTCATCCAGGCGGAGGCCGGCTGGGCGGCGCTCACGGGCGATCCGGACGGCCCCCCGACGAAGAGCGGCCTCTCGCTCGTGGACTACATCGCGGGCCTGACGGCGGCTCTCGGGCTGCTGGCGGGGGTCCTGGAGGCGCGCGCCACGGGTCGCGGCCGGGACCTCGACACCAACCTGTACGACAGCGCGCTCGCGATGTTGAGCTACCCGGCGACGTGGTATCTCTCGTCGGGCTTCCGGACCACGCGGCTGCCGCTCTCGGCCCATCCAACGGTCATCCCGTTCCAGTTCTTCCGCACGGCCGACGGATACCTGGCGCTTGCCTGCCCGAAGGAGAAGTTCTTCACCGCGCTCGTCGCCGCGATGGACCTGCCCGGCGTCGCGGAGGATCCGCGATACGCGACCTTCGATTCCCGCGGCGGGCACCGGGCGGACCTCCTGGGCATCCTCGAGGCGCGATTCCTCGAACGTTCGACGGCCGCGTGGCTCGAGCGCCTCCGTGGCGTGGTGCCGATCGCGCCGGTCCGGTCGATGGAGGAGGCTCTCGACGCGGACGAGCTCGAGGCGCGTGGGATGCTCGCCGCCTACGAGCACCCGGCGCTTGGGACCGTCCGCTCGGTGGGCCTGCCGATCGCCGTCGGTGAGCACGTGCCGCAGTACCGGCGGGCGCCGCGTCTCGGCGAGGACACGGGGGCGCTCCTCTCCGGCCTTGGGTACTCGGAAGAGCAGGTCGCGGAGCTCGCGCGCGGTGGTGCCTTCGGGCCGCCCGGCGGGACGAGCGGGATGAGCGGCCCGACCTCGCCCGGCGGCAGGTCGGGCGCCGACGGACGATCCTGA
>Ga0315297_10000872_pt1 | contig 18172 bp, 18 predicted proteins | sample YL17G15_0_MG_FD_203628 | JGI IMG/M metagenome (GOLD analysis project Ga0315297, IMG submission 203628) | Sediment microbial communities from Yellowstone Lake, YNP, Wyoming, USA - YL17G15_0 | ecosystem: Environmental > Aquatic > Freshwater > Lake > Sediment | place: USA: Wyoming | collected... | reverse complement strand
CGGATGAGTGCGGTGCCAGTCCCAGGCGGTGGAAATGATGTCCTTCAGATCAGGATGATCCGGGGTCCAGCCCAGCTCGCGGCGGATCTTTTCAGACGAAGCCACCAGCCGCGGCGCGTCGCCGGGGCGGCGTGGGGATTCACGGATCGGAATTGGGTGACCGGTCACCTTGCGGGCGGTCTCGATCACATCCCTGACTGAATACCCGTTCCCGTTGCCGAGGTTAAACACCAGCCAGTCGTTTCTTCCCAGGGCTTCCAGTGCCAGCAGGTGCGCCGAGACCAGGTCGGCGATGTGGATATAGTCACGGATGCAGGTGCCGTCGGGAGTAGGATAATCCGTCCCGTAAATGGATACGGCGTCGCGCTGGCCAAGGGCAACTTGCAGCACCAGCGGGATGAGATGCGACTCGGGCTGGTGTGCCTCGCCGCGCCCGGGCATGGCGCCGCAGGCGTTGAAGTAGCGCAATGAGGCAACGTGCAGTCCATGGATTCTTCGGTACCATTCCAGGGCTTGCTCGGTGGCGAGCTTGGTGAAACCATAAGCATTTGCCGGACCAAGAGCCGATTCTTCGTTCAACGGTTTATCATCGGAAGCATATACTGCTGCCGAGGATGAGAACACGAATCGTTTAACTCCTGCACGTGATGCAGCTTCGATCAATCCAAGGGAATGGACCAGGTTGTTTTTAAAGAATTTGCCGGGGTCTTTCATTGATTCGCCTGCCTCAATGAATCCTGCAAAGTGCATCACCGCATCGAATCTATCCGAGGCAAGGGCTGCCGTTAATGCCGGGGGGTCGCCAAGGTCTACCTGGATGAAGCGCGCCGCCGCGGGTACGGCAGCCCGGTACCCGGTCATGAGTGAATCGTAGACCGTGACGGTATGTCCTGCATTGAGAAGGGCTTCTGCGGTGGCCGATCCGATGTATCCTGCCCCGCCAGTAACAAAAATATTCATGGTTTCTCCAGTGAGAAAATTATACCCGTGACGGTGCCAAATTGCTCCTTTTAATCTTGGGAGTGCACAATAGACTTTATTGGCAATAAGAAAAACCATCCCGAAGGTTGCTGTCGGGCGCTCCATTTGTTCGAAATAAACCTTCGGGACGGTTCGCGTCAATCCTTCTCGTAAGCCAATTTCAGTTTTTCAATATCCAGTTTTTTCATTTGCAGCATGGTTTGCATGGCCCGCTGTGAACCTTGGCGATCCCCGCCGCCCAACAACCCGCCCAGACAAGAGGGGACGATCTGCCATGATAGGCCATATTTATCCTTGAGCCACCGCACTGACCTTCTTCGCCGCCCGCGGTGAGTTTTTGTCACAGCGCATCCACTTCGGATTGGGTCTCGCAGTTGACGAACATGGAACCGGCCAGCAGGTTGACCATGGGTGCGCTGCCGTCCACCAGTTTACGCTGCAGGGTGGTGAGGGTGTCGCAGGAAACATACAGGGCCGAGTACTCGGTCAGGTGGCTGCCGGTGGCCAGGCAGGTGAGGGCGTGGATGCCTTCATGCACGGCCACATTCAGGCTGCTGGAGATGGCCGAGATAGCGATGATGGTCAGCCTATCGCTGATGGGTTTGCTGGGGGAAGTGGGTTGGGTTATGGGAGGATTCCTTTAAGAAATGGAAAATAGCGAAGCTGGGTTTCCGTACCGGTATGCCTGGCGGGGGCGATCTTGATAATCACCATCGCGTCAAAGGTCTGTTTTCTTGCGTCTGACGGCCAGCAGGGTAATATCATCTTGGCGTTGTGCGCCGGCGGAAAAAAGCTCGTGTTGTTTATAGATTTCGGTCAGAACGGAGATTAAAGCCTGGTCTCCTGAAAACAAAGGAATCAGTTCCTCCACGCTTAAATTATCACCAGCCGGATTGGTTGTGTCGGTGAGACCATCGGTATAGGCAAACAAGATATCCTCAATCTCAAAGGATATTTTCGTGGTTACATACTCTGCATCGGGTATGGCGCCCACTGCAGGTCCTGTCGGGGTCAGAAATTTCTTTTTCCCATGCTTGTTGATCAGAACAGGCGGCAGGTGGCCACCGTTGATATAGGTTAATGAGCCAGTATGTACATCGAGTATTCCAAAAAAGAGGGTGGCGAACATGCCTTTGCTCCCATGCGTTTCTGCAATGTAATTATTGGTGATCAAGATGGCATTTTTCAACTGCGTTTCAGCCGAGAACCGGCCGGCAATCTCTGCATGGGAGTAGGAATCGATGCTTGCCACGACGCGAATCAAACTGCGGAACAGGGTCATGAATAACGCCGCCCCCAGCCCCTTGTCGCATACATCCGCGATCACCAGCCCGATCTTGCCTTTGGTCAATTCGAATACGTCGTAGAAGTCACCGGCAACCTCGCGGGCCGACCTGAGCGAAGCGGCGATCTCCCATCCCTTGGGCTGGGGTAATATCTCCGGCAGAAAACTTGCCTGTATGTCGCGACCGATCTCGAACTCATGTTCGAGCGCCCTTCGATACAGATGTTCCTGTTCCCAAAGGCGGGCGTTTTCAAGGGCAACGCTCATCGATGCGGCCAGGGTCTGCAGGAAACGTACATCGGATTGGGTAAAGGCGTTTTCCTGTTCGACATTTTGCAAACTCAAGATCCCGGTCACTTGATCGCCGACCAGCATGGGCACACCGAGCCAGGATTTGGGGGTGATGGTTCCGGGCAGGGTGGGTTGACCGAGGCGTGCAGCTTCTTCGGCAACATGGGTGTTGATGAGAACGGGCTGCCGGGTCTGGACGATCTGCGTGCGGAATCCGCGGATGGGGAAATGGCCGGGTGCATACACGCGCTGGCCCTGTTCGATCGCATAGCGGTGTTCAATGGTAGCGGTTTGAGGGTCATATGTGGAGATCATCACGACCTGGGCGCTGAAGATGTCGCGGATCTTGTCCCCGATCAGATCGTAGATCGATTGGACTTCGAGGCGCGAGGCCAGGGCCTGCAGGGCGCTGTTAATGATCGTCAGTTCCGCCTCGCTCTGGGCAAGTTTCTCTTTCAGGCTGGAAATTTCATTCCTGAGCAATGCCTGGTCGGACATGGGTGTACTCCCGCTTAAAAATGAGACAGGCCCAAAAGGCGCCATTTTGGCATGGAGGATGAAAATTTTAACACAAAGTGCAAGAAAGAAGAACGAAAAGTTTTTGGCTCATTGGGAATTATCGGGAAAAAGGCACATATGGGGGTCAGCCTGCGAACAAGCGGTAGCCTTCCAGGTCGAGATAAATGCGCGGGAAAAGGTGCTCCCGGTTGAAAATGCCATAGCAGCGTCGTTTCAGTATCTTGAGCTTGTTGTTGAAACCTTCCACGAAGCCGCTGTTCTCGCGTCGCACAAAATAATTGGTGATCTCTTCCCACCAATTATTCAAAGTATTCAAGAAGTCATTGAAGCACTTCAACTTACTTCGCTTTACCCGTTTGATCCAAGTACGGATCTTTTCTTGGGAATCAGATTTGGTAAGCGGCTGTTCAAAGATATTGGTCAACCGAAGAACTGGTACGCGGTCTAATGCCTGAAAACCGCGACAAATCTTACCCTACTGCCAATAAGATGCTGCACTCCTTTCAAAGCGATGCCTTGGTGATTGTCCATCCCCCCGATGGTCGAGAGAAACTCCATTATCCGAAGTTGCGCCCTGTTCCGCAGCGGATCTGGGACATCATGCAACTCTCCTGGCCGCCAGTGCCAACCCTGGATTCAGGGTAGCGGAAAATAAGTAGATACACTCCTGATGCTCGTGCGGAGGATAGGGCAACACTGGAGAGCGACCTGAGCGCCGACACGAGGCCGGAGACTGGGCAGAGCGATCATCGCTCTGCTCTTTAATCTCTGCCCAGTTTTTGGCCGAAAGCGATAAACTCATGAGATGGTCGTACTCTCTGCTTGACGGGCACCCCCGTTACGCATTATACTCACGCCGTTCGGGGTGTAGCGCAGCTGGTAGCGCACCGCGTTTGGGACGCGGGGGTCGGCGGTTCGAATCCGCCCACCCCGACTGGACGCCGAGATCACTTGGACTCGGCGGTTTTTAATTAATCCAGTGCTGCAGGATATGCTACAATAGCTGTGAGGAATTTGCTATGCCGCGCATGAAATTGGATGGTGTCATCGAGGCTGTTCGATATACCCCGGGCGGGAAAATTGACTTGGTACGCGCCTATCAACGGCATGGCGTCGTTTGGTCAGATCGTATTTTGCTTGGACGCAAAGAATTATCCGCGCAGATCAGACAGGGAAAACATTTTGTGGTGGGCGAACGGAAAGCCTACCTGGGCAGTGTATTTACCACCGGCATCACTGTTCATCAACCGGAAGAAAATATCATCACCGAGGGTCAAAAAAGCACCCGCGACTTTTTGGCCGGAGTCCCGATTTTCTAACAGTTTTTCCAGGAAGGCTGTTCCATGAAGATCATTGACCATACACCATTCTTCAACAACGATACCGGTGAGATCAAGTTCCTCGACCGCCTCAATGCAACCATGAAATTCGGCACCGGCTGGATAAAGGAAGCGGAGGCGCAGAAACAGGTCATGACGGTGCTGGGCAATGTACTGGATAGAAGCTTTACCCTCATGCGCAACGTTACCCCCCCGGGGCTGGATGCCAATTTCCCCCTTATCCTGGTCGGACCGACCGGGGTTTATGTCATGTATGTCACCCCCATCACCGGTATTTTCCGCGCCAAGGGCGACCAATGGGGCACCATTTCGGGAAATTCGTTCAAGAACGAAAAACCGAATTTATTGACCCGCACCGATACCATGGCGCGCGCCATCCAGGTGTTCTTGCAGCGCCAGGGCTATACCATGATAACCAGCGTGGAAGCCATCCTGCTCTGTTCCGACCCATCGGTCCACGTGGACACCATCCGGCCGATCATCCGTGTGGTCATGCGCGACGCCCTGGAGCGTTTCGCGGTTTCCATCACCCAGGCACGTGGCATCCTCAGCCCTGAATCAGTCCAGGATGTCATCCGCCACATCATGGTGCCTCCAAAACCCGTGGAGCCCAAGCCGGTGGAGATGCTTGATGCTGCCGGTCCCGGCATGTTCTCCGCCGAACCGGAGGATAATACACCCTTTCCGACCTTTGATTTACCCGAGGCTCCCACCCCGGCCTTGAGCAGCGAACCGGCTCCGCTTCCGTTTTCCGAAAAGGAGGTCTCATCATTTATAGATGAATCCGCCCCCTTCCCCAGCCTGGATATGCAGCCCCTATCATTTGGCAGCGACGCTGCACCTCTCCACGACCCGGGAATGCAGCCCCTGTCCTTTGGAAACGACTTTTCGCCCCTCCCTGACGCCGGAATGCAGGCCCTGTCATTTGGTGCTGAGGCGGCTCCCGTGCCCGACATTGCATCTCCAGGGTCCGCCGGTACCTCGTCGCGCCAAAAATTCAATCAAAAGCAGTGGATATTTCTGATCGGCATGTTTGTCATCTGGTGTTTATTGATCGCTGTTTTCATTTTCCTGGTCATAAAGGATCAAGGGTCCTTTCTAAGAAGCCTATTGCCTTGAACCCCCCATTCCTTTCCGTCATCATACCTGCATATAATGAAGAAACCCGCCTGCCCCGCGCCCTGGGGCAGGTCTTTGCATTCACGGAACACCAGGATTATGCCTCCGAAGTGATCGTGGTCGAAAATGGCAGCCGGGACCGCACCCTGGAAGTGGCGCAGGGTTTTTCTCGTGACCATCCCAACTTGCGCGTCCTGCATGAAGAGCAGCCGGGCAAGGGCCGTGCCATCCGTCGCGGTATGCTTGAAGCACGCGGCGAATATCGTTTTTTCGCCGATGTTGATTTTTCAATGCCGGTGGAGGAGATTAACCGCTTTCTTCCGCCTGCCTGTAAAAGTGACATCGCCATTGCCTCACGCGAAGCTCCCGGCTCGATCCGTTACTACGAACCCTCCTACAGGCATTTCGTGGGACGCATATTTAATTTTTTCATCCGGGCACTGGTCCTGCCAGGACTGCAGGACACGCAGTGTGGATTTAAATGCTTCCGGGGTCCGGTTGCTGAAGATGTTCTCCGCTTCCAGACCCTGACCGGCTGGTCTTTTGATGTGGAATTGCTGGTTATTGCCCGCCGGCGCGGATACTCCATCACAGAGATCGGGGTTCCCTGGTACTTCACGGAAGGCAGCAAGGTAAATGTTGTGCTTGACTCCTGGAGAATGTTTTTTGACCTCCTGGCTGTTCGCCGCAACGCCAGGCGAGGCGTCTATGACGCCTAGTAGAAATTTGCATACCCTCCCGACCCTGGAATTTGAACGGATCTTATGGAAAAACGGATTCACCCGCATCGCCGGGGTGGACGAAGCCGGTCGCGGCGCCTGGGCAGGACCCGTGGCGGCAGGCGCGGTCATCCTGCCTGTCAACCCGAAACTTGTGCAGACTTTAAACCGGGTGCGGGATTCCAAGCAAATGACCCCCCTGGCTCGTGAGACTTGGGCTCCGCGCATCAAGGAATGCGCAGCCGCATGGGGGGTGGGCTTTGCTTCCGCTCAAGAGATTGACACGTTGGGGATCGTCGCGGCCACCAAGCTGGCTGCCTTGCGGGCGCTTAAAAACCTGCTCCCTGATTACCTGATCACGGATTACCTGGTCTTCCCGGAAATTGACCTGCCGCAGACCGCGCTGGTCAAAGGCGATCAACGTTCCCTTAGTGTTGCCGCCGCCTCCGTGCTGGCCAAGACCGCACGGGATGCCTTGATGCGCCAGTTGGATCGTCAGTATCCCGGTTATGGATTTCATCGGCACAAAGGCTATGGAACCAGTCTCCACAAGGAAGCGCTTGGAAAGTTGAAGGGTTGTGAGATCCATCGAAAATCATTTTCAATTTTTAGCTGAGATCCAAACCGGGTCCAATCCCTTTTATCACCGATAATTTCATTATTCCCAGAATACGATGCACAGGGTCTGCACCTGCTCCCGCTGATTCCCAAAGTTGGGTAAAAAAGGCACGAGGATGATTATCCTCGTGCCTTTCATTTTGGAGATGCCGGGTCAGGGATGACCGTTATGCGATCTTCTCAAACTTCTCCGCGGGTGTATTGCATACCGGGCAGTGACCTTCCATTGGACCCTCGTGGGTGAAGCCGCAGACCGGGCATACGTAATAGGTCACCTCGGGGGCATCCTTGCCCTGGCTGAGCAGCTCACCGGCCTTGCGATAAAGTGCTTCGTGAACTTTTTCAGTTTCCAATGCCCATGCAAAGGACCGACCGGCGCGCTTCTCGCCTTCGGCGACAGCCTCAGCATTCATGGTGGGATACATGGTCACAACTTCATAGTTTTCGCCGGCGATCGCCACTTCCAGGTTTTCCGCCGTGGACTTGATCCCGTCCATGGCTTTCAAGTGATTGGTGGCATGCACTGTTTCAGCCGCGGCCGCCGCCCGGAAAAGTTTGGCGATCTGGGGAAAGCCCTCTTCATCGGCTTTCTTGGCGAAGGCCAGGTATCTTCGATTGGCCTGTGATTCACCTGCAAACGCGGTCTTCAGGTTATCCAAAGATTTCGTCATTTGTCTCTCCTTGTAATCTTGGGGATTCATTATTTCCTTTATTATACACAATTGTCCTCCACCAGGCGATTGACGCACGCAATAAGAACAGGTATGATAAAAATGCCTCAGGTCGGCTGGACGGTCGCGGTCTTGCGCTTCGGTGCAGGGTCGAGGAAAGTCCGCACTCTACAGAGCACGGCACCGGGGAAACCCCGGGGTGAGGAAACTTGCCGGATCGGGCCACAGAAAATAACAGCCGCTGAAAGGCGGTCATGGTGAAAAGGCGGTGTAAGAGACCACCGGCGTCTGCAGCAATGCAGGCGGCCAGGTAACCCCAGCCGGGAGCAAGGCCAAACAGGGACGAGATGCTGCTCGCATCGTCTGAGTTCCGGGTAGGCTGCCCAGAGAGATGATCGTCGAGGTGGAGCGTCGGGTTGAAACTCTTCGGAGCGTAAACCGACATTTCTCCGCCGGACAAAATGCGGCTTATAGGCCGGCCTGAGGCATAATTTTTTTTCGTCCAATGGACGTTCATTGATGAACCAGGAATTATTTTCTGAAATTTCCGCCGAGCTCGACCGGGCCGAGAGTGCTCGAACCGGCGGGAATGAAGGCCTGGCACGCGTATGCGCTCGCCGGGCAGCCGGCCTGGCTGCCAGGGAATATTTATGCCGGCACACTGCGAAGTACTCCAAACAATCCCGTGACGATTCCGAAAGCAAGAGTGCCTATGAAATTCTTAAAACACTGACAGCCTTCCCGGGTCTCGCCCCGCACCTGAAACTGGCCGCCGTTCATCTGACCTTGCGCATCAACGAGGAATTCCAACTCCCCCCGGGAATCGACCTGATCGCCGATGCACGGAAACTTATTGGAGGATTGAAATGAGCGCAGCTGATATGATCGTCCTGTACGGGACCTCCTGGTGCGGGGGCAGCCGCCGCTGCCGGCTCCTGCTTGACCGCTGGAATATACCCTATCAATGGATCGATATCGATCGGGATGAAAAAGCGGCGAAATTCGTCGAAAGCGTGAACAATGGTCACCGCAGCGTCCCGACCATCGTCTGGCCGGATGGCTCCAAGCTGACTGAGCCCAGTGATGCAGAACTTTCAAAAAAGCTGGGTGTAAACACATAACCTGGAATGCACCTTTTCCTATTCCCTATATATCCTGGAATCAAAAAAGCCCGGAGGATGACCTCCGGGTCTATTTTTATCCGTGAATATCAGGCAGTCCGATTCTTTCTCAGCAGGGACATCAATACGCCCCCCACGACCGCCATGAAAACAGCCAGGGAAATCAAGCCAGCAATCACCATGGAAATGACGTGCCAGTTGGTCATCCTTTCCACCAGTGCAGCCCGATTCCCCATTTGGATGCGCGCAGCAACTCCATGCACAAATTCCTTGCTCGGCTTGATCGGCTTAAGAATCCCCGATAACCGGTTTTCCATGAAATTGATTATTTCCATGGATCGGTCGCCGAATTGGTTCATTTTGGTATGCATGCCTTTCTCTCCCTTAAAAAATCCTTCAAAGTTCTGCCGCCAGGTCTCTCTATTCTCCCAGGTCAAACCCCCCCAATTCATCTCTCAGGGACAACAAGGTTCGGTGATACAGGCTCTTCACCGCGCCTTCACTGCGGTTCATGGTTTCTCCGATCTCGGCGTTCGACATGTGCTCAACAAACTTCAAAATGAGCAAATGTTGTCGTTCTGCGGGCAGGTGCCGGATCATGCGCAACAGCGAATCCCGCTCCTGGGTTTGGATCAGCGCCGCTTCGGGTGCCTCACCCTTGTAGTGAATGGTCGGAACGTCGGAGAGCGGGATTTCCTGGTGACGGCTGCGGTCGCGGTGCCAGTTGGCAACCAGGTTGTGCGCAATTCGGTACAGCCACGCCGAGAATGGCACTCCGCGATCGGTATAAGTGTGCATATGATGCAGAGCCCGGTAAAAAACACGCGCGGTCAGGTCTTCAGCATCATGGACATTGCCTGTACGGTAGTAGACGTAGTTAAAAATCCGCTCTACATACCTCCCATACAGGACGCCAAACGCATCCAGGTCTCCTTGGGACGCTTGTGTTAAAATTTGCTGTTCTTCAGACTCCGGCACCTTGCATTCCTTACCGGAGGGTCTGCAATACATAACCCCGCCGGGTTTTGGAAGTTTCATGGCGAGTATAACATGATATAATTTTCGCCTCTTGGGAGTTGTTCCTGTTCCTAATGAACACCCCGTTTTTTGGGGATGACAGGCTTCGACGGAAGAGGCTGGTCCCGGAATGCGAGCCGAGAGGCGCCGACCTCGTGAACTCAGCGCAAACAATCAAGTGCCAACCGCACTTCCTATGCCGCCATGCCCCTCGCTGCGTAAGCAATAGAGAGTAAACGGCCGGCCTCCCAGTGAGACCGCGTCCACCCGTCCCGTGCTCCACCCGGTGAAGGGATTGGGCGTCACAATGGTGGAGTGCCGCGCACGACGCCGCTATCTGCGCGAAAGAGAGCCTTCGGGTTCAAGCGGCTGGCCGCAGGTCAATTTTGCTGGTTGAGTGACCTGCAGCGACAACCTCAACCGGCTACGCTCGTAGATTTTCGAGGATCGAGTCTTTCGGACGCGGGTTCGATTCCCGCCATCTCCACCTTGACGCATCCCAGACTGGGATGCGTTTTTTTATTACAGGCACCCTTCCATGAGATGCCACCTGGCATCCCGAAGGGTTTCTGCTCTTAAGGCGGGTCTTGCTTCCATTCCAATATTTTTTCTACAAGATGTTAACGTTTTTCTTGCACCCATACGGTAAGCTATTCTCATCAGATATTAAAAGCGCATTTTGCGCCTGTGACTTTCTTGCCTAGGAGCTGGATATGGGAAAAATCATTGGGATAGACCTCGGAACCACCAACAGCGTGGTGGCTGTCATGGAAGGCGGCCAGCCGACTGTCATCACCACCGCGGAGGGCGGACGCTTGTGCCCCTCGGTGGTATCGTTCAACAAGAACAACGAGCGCATGGTGGGTCAGACCGCCAAGCGCCAATCGGTCATTAATTCAGAGAATACGATCTACTCCATCAAGCGGTTCATGGGGCGTCGTTTCGACGAAGTGGAGACCGAGCGTAAAATGGTGCCCTACGCGGTCGTCGCAGGGCCTTCCGAAGAAGCGCGCGTGAAGATCCCCGTGACCAACCGCGAGTACAGCCCCCAGGAAATTTCTGCCATGATCCTGGCGAAACTAAAGGGGGATGCCGAGGCTTACCTTGGTCAGACCGTGACTGAAGCGGTCATCACCGTCCCGGCTTACTTCAATGACAGCCAGCGCCAGGCGACCAAGGATGCCGGTAAAATTGCCGGGTTGGATGTGAAACGCATCATTAATGAGCCGACTGCTTCCGCCCTGGCCTACGGCCTGGATAAGAAGAAAAACGAGACCATCCTGGTGTTTGACCTGGGTGGGGGTACCTTCGATGTGTCCATTTTGGACGTGGGTGAGGGTGTCATCGAAGTCAAATCCACCAATGGAGACACACACCTCGGTGGCGATGACTGGGATCAGCGCGTCGTCAATTGGGCTGCAGATGAGTTTAAAAAGATGGAAGGCATTGACCTGCGCCAGGACCGCCAGGCCCTGCAACGTCTGCGTGAGGCCTCGGAAAAAGCCAAGATCGAACTCTCCAGCATGATGGAGACGGAAATAAACCTGCCCTACATCACCGCGGATGCTAATGGACCCAAACACCTGGTGCTTAAGTTGACCCGCGCCAAGTTTGAGCAGATGACGGAAGACCTGCTAAACCGCTGCCGCATCCCTTTCGAATCAGCGCTGAAGGATGCCAATCTGAAAGCCTCGGATTTGAATGAAGTGGTCCTGGTGGGCGGCTCCATCCGCATGCCGATGGTGCAGGAACTGGTTCGCAGGCTGACGGATGGCAAGGAACCCAACAAGGGAGTCAACCCCGACGAGGTCGTCGCTGTCGGCGCGGCCATCCAGGCAGGTGTGCTGGGGGGTGAAGTCAAAGACATTCTCCTGCTCGATGTGACCCCGCTTTCCCTGGGCGTGGAAACCCTTGGAGGGGTCATGACCAAGATGATTGAACGCAACACCACCATCCCGGTGCGCAAGACCGAGACCTACTCCACGGCAGCCGACAGCCAGACCGCGGTGGACATCCACATTCTACAGGGTGAACGCCAGATGGCACCCGACAACATGTCCCTGGGCCGTTTCCGGCTGGACGGCATCCCCCCCGCCCCGCGCGGCATACCCCAGGTTGAAGTCACGTTCGATATTGATGCCAACGGCATCCTGAATGTGACCGCCAAGGACAAGGCCACCGGCAAAGAGCAGAAGATCACCGTGACCGCCTCCACCAACCTGAACAAGGATGAGATCGACCGCAAGGTTGAAGAGGCTAAACAGTATGAGTCGGAGGACAAGAAGCGCCGCGAGATCATTGACGCCCGCAACACGGCCGACAACCTGGTCTACCAGACGGAAAAAGCCCTGCGCGACCTGGGGGAGAAAGTCTCCTCGGAAGAACGCGGCAAGATAGAAGGAAAGGTCAACGACCTCAAGGCGGCCTCCCAGACGGATGATTTGAACCGCATTAAGAAAGCCACTGAGGAGCTGCAAAACATGTTCTACGCCCTCAGCCAGCAGATGTATGCCCAACCGGGGCAAACCCCTCCGGAAGGCGGTCCCCAGTCGGCAGGCCCGCAAACACCTCCGCAAAGCAATGATGGGGATGTGATCGACGGTGAAGTCCGTGATGCTTGATAAGTAAAAACCGGGCGGCCTGTTGGCCGCCCGGTTTTTATTTTCTCCTTGTCATCTGAATCCCTGTAAAGCAGTATAATCGCCCCCATGCGAAAAAGAACTCCGCGAATCACGAAAATAATAATCGGCCTGGCAGCTTCTATCGTGCTTGCCGTGGCCCTGTACAATATCCCATTCATTCACAGCAAGTTGTCCTGGCGCCTTGATAATCTGCGGTTAAGTGTCCTCTACTTCTTCAACCCACCTCAAAAAATAAAGTTCCATCCCACCGAACAGGCTCTCCCGACCCTGACCATGGATTTTCCCACCCCCAGCGCCACACCGACCCCATTGCCGACCGACCAGGCCCCCCCCACGGTCACACCAACCCCACCTCCGCCCTCATTCATCCTTAAGGGGGTCTCCTATGTTGACCAGATGAACCGCTATAACTACTGCGGGCCGGCCAACCTGGCCATGGGGCTTGAATTTTGGGGCTGGAAGGGGGATCCCGGCTCGCTGCTCGAAACCCGGGATCAGATCGCCGCGGAGGTTAAACCTGGTGAGAATGATCTGAGCAAGAACTTCGTCGATCGTGGGAATACGGATGTTAACGTGATGCCCTACGAGATGGTGAATTTTGTCAACGATCACACATCTTACAAGGCTATTTTCCGTTACGGCGGCGAGGTGGACTTGTTAAAGCGGCTCATCGCGGCCGGTTTCCCGGTCATCACCGAAAAGGGAATTTACGAGCCCCTTCTTCCAGATTATTCAGTGCAGTGGGGCGGACATTACTCCTTCACCACCGGGTATGACGACGCCGCGCAGGAATTTGTGTGGCAGGATTCCTACCTGCCGAAACCCACCTCGGTTGGTCGGAACTCCCGGGCTTCCTATGCAAATTATGTCAGCAACTGGCGTTCATTCAATTACGCATTTATCATTGTGTATCCCCCCGAAAAAGAGCAGGAATTGAACCAGGTGCTGGGTCCGTGGACAGATGCGTACTGGGCTGCGCAGCATGCCCTCAACATTGCGGACCAGGAGATCCTGGGAACGGCGTTGAGCGGCAATGATCTTTTCTTCGCCATGTTCAACAAGGTGACCAGCCTGGTCAATTTGCAGAATCCTGATTACGGCCTGGCAGCGGCAACCTATGACCAGGCCAATGCCTTCTACAATCAGCTCACCCTGTCTGACACCCAGCCCATCCCGTACCGCATCATGTGGTACCAGACCGCTCCCTACTTTGCCTACTATTATTCCGGTCGATTCCACGATGTCATCAACCTGGCAAAAACAAACCTGGAGACGATTGAACGGGGCGGCAGGGAATTGGAGGAAAGCTGGTTTTGGCTCGCCCGCGCAGAATATGCCTTGGGCGAGACGGATAACGCCTACCGCGACATGCGCAAAGCCCTCTATTATCACCCGGGATTTCAGCCCGCCCTGGATATGTTTTCCTTGTGGGGGGTAAACCCTTAATCCCACCCTCTTCCCGGTGGAAATTAATCCCCGGGTGTTTCAACCTGACCATGCCCGTCGACAGGCTGAAAAAAATAAATCAATGAAACTCCTGCATTTTGCCGACGCTCACATAGATATGGCCAATTATGGCCGCCACGACCCTCAAACAGGTTTGCCCCTGAGAGTGCTGGATTTTCTCAGATCCCTGGACACGATCATTGAGACAGCGGTATCAGAAAAAGTTGACCTGGTCATTTTTGCCGGAGATGCTTATCGTGACCGTTCCCCGGCGCCCACTTTCCAACGCGAGTGGGGTAAACGCATCATCCAGCTTTCGAAGGCGGGCATCCGCACCCTGCTCCTGGTGGGCAATCACGACCTTTCCCCTGCCCTGGGTCGGGCATCCTCCATCCAGGAATTCAAGACCCTCGATGTTCCGCAGGTCACCCTGCTGGATAAACCTCAATTCCTCTCTACAGGCGACCTCGGGCTCCCCGTCCAGGTGATTGCCCTCCCGTGGGTCTCCCGCTCCGGGCTGCTGGCTGCCAGCGATGCCAGGGTGGATGAGGTTTTCGAGAATATCGAGCAGCGGCTGACCGATCTTGTCAACCTGTACCTGGAAAAAGCGGACCCGGATGTTCCCATCATCCTTACCGCCCATGCTTCCGTCCAGGGTGCCAAATACGGCTCGGAACGGACCGTCATGCTGGGTGCAGACATGGTATTGCCGGGTTCGCTGGTGCGTGACCCGCGCCTCGATTATGTGGCTCTCGGGCATATCCATAAACCGCAGGATCTGAATGAGAACTCCCATCCCCCTGTCATTTACCCGGGTTCCATCGAACGCGTTGATTTTGGCGAGGCGGGGGATGACAAGTATTTCATTATTGCAGATATTTTGCGCGGCAAAACGGAGGTCCAGTGGCGCAGGCTGGAGAACATCCGTCCCTTCATTGACCGGCGGGTAACGCTTGAATCTGTTGACAATGTCACGGAGGTTCTCAAGTCCGCTTTGCCGGCGGTGGAGCAATTGGAGGGAGCCATAGTCCGCTTGACGGTGGATTACCCCCGCGAGTGGGATACTTTGATTGACGAACCATCCCTGCGGCGGCATGCCGAAAACGCTTTCGAGTTTCACCTTGTCAAAAATCCACGGATCAATGCCCGCATCCGCCTGCCTGCTGACCAGGTCGTGAGCAGCCTGGGGCCGCTGGACCTCCTGGATCAATATTGGCGCGCCAACCATGTGGGTGACGAAGAAGCCGCTGTGCTTCAAAAATTAGCCCGGAAAATAATCGAAGAGGAGTAGGGTCGCCTCCTATGACCTGGATGGTTTTCCCTGCGAAAAAATATGCGCTGGATTTATATTTCCCCCCACTTTGACGATGCCGTTCTTTCCTGCGGCGGTTTGATCTGGCAGCAGGCTAAAAAAGGGCTGCCAGTTGAAATTTGGACGATTTGCGCCGGGGATGCACCTCCCGGGCAGCTTTCCCCGCTGGCAGTTGCATGTCACCTGCAGTGGGGCATCGAATCTGCAGAAGAACTGGTATCAACCCGCCGTCTCGAAAACCAGGCAGCCGCTGCATGGGTGGGGGCGGATACTGTTAATTTCAGCATCCCCGATTGCATTTACCGCCGTTCTGAAGCCGGAGAACTGCTTTACACAGGGGACGTTTTCGTCCCCCCTGATCCCGTGGAAAAAAGCCTGCAGGAGGACATCTCCGCTGCCCTGGCCTCCGAATTACTGCCGGATGACATCCTCGTCTGCTCGTTGGCAATTGGCGCTCACCTGGATCATCTCACGACGCGTCATGCCGTGGAATACCTGGGTCGGTCCCCATGGTACTATGCAGACATTCCTTATTTATTCAACCAGCCGGAAATGTTGGCTCATGCAGTCAAGGGGCTGAAAAAAACCCTGCTTCCGGTCTCCAAGGCAGGTCTGGGAGCCTGGCAAAAAGGTATCGCCGCTTATACCTCGCAGATTCGGATGCTCTTCGAAACCCGGGAAAAGATGCACAAGGCAATCAGCAATTACTGGGCGGAGCGGCAAGGTACCTTGTTGTGGAAGGCTCGCAAGGCCTAATTCTTCATTAAAGGTCTCCCTCCTGATGTATATTTGAATCCACTTGGACATTGTTTCCCCCGACAATTTCATTTAATCCCCCTCTCGAGGCCTTCCCCGGAAATTCGCTTGCTTTTCAATTAAAATCATGTATAATATTGCCGGGTAGGGAATCCTACAAAAAATGCATCTCTGTTACAGAGATGCTTGTATTTTCTCAGGATAAATAAGATGCCGACGACATTCTTGACCAAGGAAGGCTACCAGAAACTCGCCGATGAGCTTGATTACCTGCGCACCACCAAGCGGTTGGAGGTTGCCAACCGCCTGCATGAGGCCATGGAAGGCGGCGAGTTGATCGAGAATGCTGAATATGAGGCTGCCAAGAACGAGCAGGCTTTCGTTGAGGGCCGCATCCAGGAATTGGAAATGATCCTGGCCTCGGCGCGGATCATTGACGAAAAATCAAAGAAAGCCAAGAGCGACCTGGTGCAGGTTGGTTCCAAGGTCACCATTAAGGAAGGCGGGAATGCCTCGGAGAAATATTCCATCGTCGGCGCCGCGGAAGCCAACCCGCGCGAGGGAAAGATCTCCAATGAATCCCCCATTGGCAAGGCAATTTTAAACCACCGGGCCGGTGAGGTGGTGAACGTTGAAGCGCCTGCCGGCACATTCAAAGTTAAAATTGTCAAGGTCGAATAAGCCTGGGGCATGCCCATCAAGCCCCGCGCATCCTGCCTGGTGCGCGGGGTTTTTCATTGTAAAATAAGCCAGAAAGGTTTGCCATGACCGATTACACCTCGCTTGAAAAAATCCGTCTCGAGAAAATTGAGCAGCTCCGCAGGGAAGGGGTGGAGCCGTATCCCACCCGTGCCGAACGGACGCATACCTCCGTGCAGGCAATTTCCGCATTTGAGGCTGCAGAAAAAGCCGCACAGGGAGGAAAGCCTCCCGCTGAGGTAAAGGTCACCCTTGCCGGGCGCATACGCGCCGCACGCGCCATGGGAAAATTAACCTTTGCACACATTGAAGATGGCGAGGGGCGCATTCAATTGTTCTTGCGGATGAATGAACTCGGCCAGGACCGGGTGGATTGGTTCAACAATATTCTCGACATCGGTGATTTCATCCAGGCTGCCGGCGTGATGTTCCGCACGCGCACCGGTGAGGCCACCCTTCACGTGCATGATTTCAAGCTGCTGGCCAAGGCGGTCAGTCCTCTCCCGGCAGCCAAGGATGAGGTGTTGGAAAGCGGCGAAACGGTGCGTCACGCGGCCCTGGAAGATCCGGAACTGAGAGCCCGGCAGCGTTATGCCGACCTGGCTGTCAACCCGGAGGTGCGCCAGACCTTCCGCAAACGCACCGGCATCCTGCGAGCGCTGCGCGAATTCCTGGATGACCATGGGTTCCTGGAAGTCGAAACCCCCATCCTGCAGCCCATATATGGAGGCGCCGCGGCCAAGCCGTTCATCACCCACCACAACCAGTTGAAACAGGATCTGTTCCTGCGCATCTCCTTTGAGCTCTACCTCAAGCGCCTGCTGGTTGGCAACCTGGAGCGCGTTTACGAGATGGGGCGTGATTTCCGCAACGAGGGCGTTTCATACAAGCATAACACGGAGTTCACCCAGCTTGAGTTTTACTGGGCCTATGCCGACTATCTCAAGGTAATGGAATTGACCGAGCAAATGGTCTCCTTTGTTTGTCAAAAAGTGAATGGCAGCATGAAGACCGTCTACCAGGGCAGTGAGCTGGATTTCACACCCCCATGGCGCAGGCTGGCCATGGTTGACGGTATACGGGAGACAAGCGGCATAGACATCAGCATGCACCCCACGGCTGAATCGCTCTTCAAAGCCATTGCCGCGAAAGGCAAATCCCCCAATCCACAGTCGACCCGGGGTAAATTAATTGACTTCCTGCTCAGCGAATTCCTGGAACCAACCCTTGTCCAGCCAACCTTCCTGTATGACTACCCTCGTGACATTTCCCCGTTTGCCAAGCCCAAGCCGGGTGATCCGCTGACCGTGGAACGCTTCGAGGGCTATGTGGCTGGGTTCGAACTTTGCAACGCTTTCACCGAACTCAACGACCCGCTGGACCAGGAACAGCGTTTCATCGAGGCTGCCCGCGACTTTACGGACGAAGAGGAGGAAAAGCATCCCATGGACGAGGATTACCTGCGCGCCATGAGGTATGGCATGCCGCCTTGCGGCGGTTTTGGCATGGGCGTGGACCGGCTGGTGATGCTTTTGACCGACAAACACTCCATCCGCGAGGTGCTGTTGTTCCCGCCTTCTCGTGAAACGGAAGAATAATATATTTCGGAGATGATCATTCCGGTGCAACCGCCGGG
>Ga0315297_10000871_pt1 | contig 18184 bp, 17 predicted proteins | sample YL17G15_0_MG_FD_203628 | JGI IMG/M metagenome (GOLD analysis project Ga0315297, IMG submission 203628) | Sediment microbial communities from Yellowstone Lake, YNP, Wyoming, USA - YL17G15_0 | ecosystem: Environmental > Aquatic > Freshwater > Lake > Sediment | place: USA: Wyoming | collected... | reverse complement strand
CTATCTGGACAGTCTGCGCGACGAACCTGACGCCCTTTGGCTCGAGCACCTGTCGGGCGACCGCCCCGGCGATGACAAGTCCAGCGGTCATCCTGCCGGAGAACTGCCCTCCTCCCCTGTGGTCGTGGTGGCCCTTGTACTTGACCGCTGCCGGATAGTCCGCGTGCCCCGGCCTCGGCACCCTGACGAACGCGTCATATGGAGATGAATCGACGTCCTTGTTCCTGACCAGCCCGACGATCGTGCTGCCGGTCGACTTCCCGTCCAGGAGACCGGAGATGACCTCGAGCCTGTCCCTCTCCTTCCTCGGAGTGGTCACGGGTCCCTTGCCCGGGACCCGCCTGTCCAGCTCGATCTGGATCGCGGCCTCGGATATCTTGGTGCCCGGCGGGCAGCCATCCACCTTCGCTCCGACGCAGGGGCCGTGACTCGACCCGAATATTCCGACCCTGTACTTCGTGCCGAACTCGCTCACTTCCTCACCTCCAAGCGGCACCCGAGCTGGTGCATGTCCCTGAGAAAACCAGGATACGATACGCTGTACGATTCGTCGTCCTCGATCCTGGTCTCTGAAGAGGATACCAGTGCAGCAATCGCTGCTGCCATAAGAATCCTGTGGTCTCCGTGCGTGTCCACGGTCGCTCCGTGCAGCTTCTCACCGCCGAGTATCTCGCATCCGTCCTCGGTGGGAACGGCCCGCGCGCCCATGGCGTTCAGGAACGCGGTCGTCGTGGCGATCCTGTCGCTCTCCTTCTCCCGCAGGTTCCTCCCTCCGGTGAGGACGGTCTTCCCTTCGGCCGCCGCCCCGAGCACCGCGAGTATCGGGAACAGGTCGGGCGTGTCCTTGACATCTATCTCAGCCGCCTCGAGTTGTTCGCCGATGACCCTGATCGAATCTCCGCCCCGGACGACCCTGGCTCCGAACATTTCCAGGTAGCGCACGATCGCCCTGTCGCCCTGGGGGGATGTGGCATCTAGGTTGCGGACCGTCACGTCACCGCCGGTGATGGCTGCGGCCGCGAGCGGGAACGCCGCGGAAGAGTAGTCTCCGGGGACGATGTATGACTCCTTCTCGAGCTTCTGCTCGCCCGGGACCCGGAATCCGTCGGGCATCTCCTCGACCTCGCCCCCGAACTCCTTCAGCATCTGGAGCGTGATGTCGACGTACGGGCGAGAGGTCAGCTCTCCCTTCAACCTGATGTCCGTCGCGCCCTTCTTCTGGGTGCACGCGATGAGCAGTGATGAGACGAACTGCGAGCTCACGTCCCCCGCGATGCTCGTGGAGTCTCCAGCGATGGGCCCTGTGATCGTAAGCGGGGGTCTGCCCTTAGCGCCGATGTACGAGCACTTGGCACCGAGCTGGACGAGAGCATCGACCAGTGGGCCCATAGGTCTCTTCACGAGGCTCGCATCGCCAGTGAGCGTGGTCGACGAAGGCAGCAGCGAGGCCACGCCCGTCATCAGGCGCATGGTAGTGCCGGAGTTCCTCGCGTCGATGACCGCCCTTGGGTGCTCCAGCTCCTCGCACAGTATCTTGAGCTCACCCGACCGCCCGCTGACCTCCGCTCCGAAAGCCTGCAGGGCCTCGAGGGTCGCTTTCGTGTCCTCCGATACCAGAGGCCGTTTGAGCTGGAACTGCGAGTGCGTGAGCGCGCCGAGCACGATCGCCCTGTGCGTGTACGATTTCGAGGGCGGGGCGACCACTGTGCCCTTCGCGATAGACGACTTGATCACAATAGCCGTGGGACCACCTCCCTGGCGTTTGTGTCGTTTATGCGAGCATCCATGATAGTCCCCTCGAGCCTGGAGAGGGCTTTCTTGATATTTGCGCATTCCCCGCGTCTGCACACGACGGCCGTCGCGGGGCCCGTCCCCGTAACCCCGGCCGCCAGGGCCCCGTTCGCCCGTGCGATGACGGCGGCCTCCTCGGACAGGTCGAGCGCGGAGGCGTACGCCTTCGAGTTCAGCTCCATCGCCTCCAGCAGCTTGCCCTTCTCCGCCAGCCTGAGCGCCTGCGAGACGGTGTCCTTGATGCCGCTGAAGTCCCTGCCCTTGAGGCTTGCCTTCGTGATCCTCCGCTCGGGCACGTGCAGGATGACTACCAGCTCGGGGTCCAACCTCTGCTGGCTCAGGATGCTCCTCGCCCTGTTGTCCGTGACCACTGCTCCGCCGAGGTAGCATGCGCATGCGTCGTCGAAAGCCCCTGTGATCGTGACCCCTGCCTTGATGGATTCGTCGACCGCGAGGTTGATGATGTCCAGGTCGGGGATGTCCTTAGCCAATGCGCGCGCGGCGGCTAGGACCACCGCGTTCGACACTGCGCTGCTGCTCTTGAGCCCCCTCGAGATAGGTATCTCGGAGCGCACGCTCACCTTCCCGGATGGTGCATCGGCCCCGATCTTGGTGGCCATGGCACGGAGGCACCCCAAGGTGATGTCCCGGCCTTCGCGCTCTCCCTGATACGTCAGCTCCCCGGCTCCAGGGATGAGTTCGACGGAGGCGTCGGCCTCAAGTGTGATCCCGAACGCTGCGCCCTTGCCCGTGGCTATGGCGTTCACTATCGTGACCGCCCCCCTGCACGCTGCGATCCCGATCATGCGACCGCCTCCTTCGCTGCCCTGCGCATGACTGCGATGTCAGCCGTCTTCCCGGTCCAGATCCGGAACGACTCCGCCCCTTGGTGGACCAGCATGTCGAGGCCGCCGTACGCCTTCGAGCCCTTCCTGACCGCCGTCCTCATCGAGCTGGTCACAGGTGGGTTGTATACGATGTCGAAGAACCGTGTGCCCTTTCCGAAGAGCGCTCCCGGGACCATCCCAGGTGCAACGCGCCCCTTCATGCCTATAGGCGTGCAGTTGACGACGAGGTCGGGCTTCTCCCCGCGTCTGAGAATGGAGGACCATCCTGCGGTCTCGGCATCGAACTGCTCCGCGAGCTCCTCCGCCGCCCTTGCCCTTCGCGCGGATATGGTTACGCTCGCGCCCGCACCGGCCAGCACGTGCGCGATGGCGCGCGCGGAGCCGCCGGCCCCGAGGACCAGGGCCGTGGTCCTTTTGCCTATGCGTATTTTTCCATCAATCATCCTGGAGAACCCGATTACATCGGTGTTTTCTCCGAATATTGCCCGTCCTTGGAACTTGATTGTGTTGACGGAGCCCGTCACTGCTGCGGCCGCGCCCTTCTCGTCGCAGAGGTCGTATGCCGCGCGCTTGTGAGGTATCGTAACGTTGACCCCCGAGAACCCTATCGACCGCAGGGTCTCGAGGTCCTTCGCCGAGAGCTCCCCCGGGATGTCCAACGGGAGGTAGACCCCATCGATGCCCGCCTTCCTCATGGCGGCCTCCTGCATCGGCTTGGACACGGAATGGCCCACCGGGTGCCCCACCAGGCCTATGACCAGTGCCTTCGGGTGCATCAGCGCGGACTGTGCCGCCACATCCATCTGCCCCGGCGCCGCCTTCCTCCCGTCCACGCACGCGTACACCATGGACGACCCGATATGCCTCGCGCACGCCCTCGTCAGCTGTCCCTGCTCGCCCATGCCTATGACTGCGAAGTTCTCTCCCAAGGCGCGGAACCTGAGCCCCGCCCTGGCGACCATGAGCCCCTGCGAGGCGTCCTCGCACGGCATCGCGACCTTGCCGGTGTCCCCCGCCCTGCACGCCCTCGCCAGCCGCTCCGCGAAGACGTCCGTCTGGACCGGCCTGGTGAAATGGCTCGATGCGATGATCTTCGGTCTCGACCGGCCGCCCCTGAGCTCCCCGAGGAGGACAGAGTCCCCTTCGAGCTCGAGGTCGACGAATTCGAACCCGGATGCGAGGATGTCCCTCAGCGTCAGCGCCCTATCCCTCCCCTTCAGGGAGGAAAGCCCTCCCTCTCGGGAAGACCTGAGCGTGGCGATCGCGGGCCCTCTCACCGCCTTCCTCAGCGCGGCCAGGGTCCTCTTCGGGATCCGGCCTCTTGAGATGTGGTCCAGCCTGACCTCGACCAGGTCAGCGCCCGACCTGAACGCCTTCTTTGACGAGTCCGAGACTCCAGCGATGCTTCTCTCGACGAGAGAAGCGACGACATACGTCATCCCTACTTCTCCCGGATAGATTCCTCCACGCGCATTCCGAAGTGCCTTCCGCCCCTCTCGAGCTTGAGAAGAATCGTATCTCCAAGCTTGAGCTTTGACACTGAGACGACCTTTCCCTTCGAGTACACCCTGATGGTCTCCGCGTTCTGGACGATGGTGGAGTACTTCTCCCCATCCACCTCAGCCTCGATGAGGAGGAGCGGCCTGCGCTCGACCTTGGTCCTGCCGACCACGACCTTCCTGGTCTGGCCGTCCGCCCTGACGACGAGCGTCTCGTCTCCTCCCTTCAGCTCCGAGAGGTACCTCGTGCTCCCGTCCGGCATGAGCACGTACGCGTGCACGGGACCGGCGTTGACCCTGAACGGCCTCGAAGCGGCGTACTCCGACTCGAGCGTCTCCGAGTGTATGAGGAACAGACATGACGACTGGTTTCCAATCAGCATCCCCTCGCCGATCGAGAGCATCGAGCATGTGTCGATGCACACCCTGTCGCCGAGCCCGAGCTGCCTGAGGACGGTTATCTTGCCCTCCCTCATGTCGAGCTTGGGGGACCCTTCCTCCAGCAGCTTCCTCAGCTTCGGCAGCTCCTCGAGCTTGGACGGGACGAACAGGACGCCGTCGGCGCCCCGCTCCATAGTCTCGAAGAACAGCCTGGCCTCCTCCGCGGTCCTGGCGAGCATCATGAGCTTGGAGCCCGAGCCCTGGAAGTGCACGATTAGGTTCTCCAGCGGGATGATCTTCCAATCCTTCGCCGAGATGACCACCGTGGTGCTCTTCTCGGCGAACTTCTTGGCCTGCAGCTCGTCCTCCTTCCTCCGGAGCTCGACGAACCTGCCTATCGATTCGCCGTCCTCGAAGAAGTCCCTGTCCTTCAGGACGATGGCCCTGAACCTCCCGAGCCGCTCGAACCCCTGGTCCTTCTTGTCCAGGACGATGGTGTCGAAGCCGTTCTCTAATGCTGAAAGGATGATGTTCTTCCTGCTGTCACTGGAGGGCTGGAAGAGCGCCCCGATCCATACCCGGCGGTCGATCAGGGGGTTCACCGCCTATAAGCATCCTCGGGCGACATGCCCTCGATGACGATCTTCCTGATGATCCTGGTCATGCCGGCGACATCCTCGTGCTGGAAGACGTTCCTGCCTATCGACACGCCCTTCGCCCCGGCCTGCATCGCCTCGTGGATCATGGTGACCAGGGCGTTGTCGTTGTCCATCTTGGGCCCGCCCGCTATGACGACGGGTATCGGTGTGCCCTTGACGACCTCCTTGAACGACTCGACCGTGCCCGTGTAGTTCGTCTTGACGACGTCCGCCCCGAGCTCGGCCGCCAGCCTGGCGCAGTGCCTGACGACTTCGATGTCGTACTGGCTCTTGACGTTCTTGCCCCTCGGGTAGCACATCGCGAGCAGTGGCATGCCAAGCCTCCGGCAGTCGCGCGCGACGCGGCCGAAGTCGGCGATCATCCTGTCCTCGTTGTCGCAGCCGATGTTGCAGTGGATCGAGACGGCGTCGGCGCCCAGGGAGACGACCTCCTCGGTGTCCGATACCAGCACCTTGTAGTTCGGGTCGGGCGAGACGGACGTGCTCGCGGATATGTGCACTATCAGGCCGAGCCTGCTGCCGACGCTAAAACCGCTATACGGCACCAGACCCTTGTGGATGACTATCGCGGAGGCCCCGCCTTCCGCGAGCCGGTCTACCGTGGTCCGTATGTCGGCGATCCCCTTGACCGGGCCGATCGATATGCCGTGGTCCATGGGGACGATGACGGTCTTCCCAGACTTCTGGTCGAAGATCCGCCGCAGCCTGATCTCTTTTCCGTTCATTCTCTCACCAGACACCTTGCCGTGCTATTCATTGTCACTATGGCCGCCATTGTGCTGGACGTATAAGTCCCTTGCTACTCTTTGGCAGTGCGAAGGCGTACAATATGTCGCAATATTAATCTATTACTGTACACATGTAATCATCGGTAGAGGGATATGTGGGACAAGATTGCGAACTACTTCGAGAAGTATCCTTCGCAGGCGAAGGTGGCTAGGTACCTTCTGAAGTACGGGCTCAGGATCGAGAAGGAGCATGTGTACTGCGGCGACGTGCAGATCGCGGACTCTTCTCTCGCGAGGGCCGCGGGCGTGGACCGGAGGGTCGTGAAGTCGACCATCGACACCATCAAGGGCGACCCGACGCTGCTCAAGTTCTTCTCGCAGCTGCTCCCGACCAACCACCTCAAGAACGCGGCCTCGGCGATGGGCTGGAACGCGATAGAGATCGTCCCGACGAACGCGCACGAGCCCGGGATAATCGCGTCCGTGGCCGACATCCTCGCAAAGTCGTCGATAAGCATCCGGCAGGCGATAGTCGACGACCCGATGACCTCCGAGGAGCCGAAGCTGTTCATAGTGACGGAGAGCCAGGTGCCGTCGGAACTCATCCCGATTATACGCCAGGCGAAGGGCGTCAAGGGCGTGACGATCTACTGAGCCAGGACGGCTCCCGCGAACGAGCCGAACGAGGGGATCGACTTCCGTGCCGCCGATGAATGAGCATTCCAGGGCATATCTCGCGATAGCGATTGCGATGGTGTCCATCTCGTTCGCGTCCATATTCATCAAGTGGAGCGAGTCGCCCCCGTTCCTCATCGCCGCCTACAGGCTCGCCCTCTCGTGCGCGATACTCCTGCCGTACCTCGTCTGGACGGGCGGGCTATCCGAGATCAGGAACTTCTCGAGGAACGAGGTCGGGCTCATAATCCTGAGCGGGGTGGCGCTGTCGTTCCATTTCGGGCTCTGGATTGTCTCCCTGAGCCTCACGCTGGTGTCCACGTCCGTCATCCTGGTCACATCGCACCCGATCTTCGTCGCGGGTGTATCGCACTTCCTGCTGAAGGAGAAGGTCAAGAAGCTCGCGGCGGTCGGGATCGTCATAGCGTTCTCGGGCGTCGCAGTCATATCGATAAGCGACTACCGCACCGGGACGGGAACATTGTTGGGCGACCTCATGGCCTTCGTAGGCGGCATCTGCGCCGGCATATACTTCCTCTCGGGCAGGATTGCGCGGCAGAAGCTGTCCGTGGCGCCCTATGCGTTCTCAGTTTACGGTCTGTCCAGCGTGATACTGTTCGGGGCTGCGGCCATCGCGGGCGATCAGCTCCTGGTATCCGATTCGAGGGAGCTCACCCTCTTCCTGCTCATGGCCATCGTGCCCACGATCTTCGGCCACACGATGTTCAACTATGCGCTGAAGAAGGTGCCCGCGCACATCGTATCGACGAGCGTGCTCGGCGAACCTGTGGGGGCCTCGCTCCTCGCGTACTTGCTCCTGCCGGGCGAGGTGCCCGGTGTCTGGATCGTTCTCGGCGGAGCGCTCGTGGTCGGCGGGCTCTACATCGTCCTCACGAGGGGTTTCGAGGGCGTGAAGGCCGAGCCTCAGGCGGACCCTTGATGGAAAACGAGAAAACGGTTTGCGGGGTTTGAAGCCGATATCATCTCTGGTCGACGACCTTGATCAGGTGGTACCCGAACTGCGTCTTGACGGGGCCGACCGTGGCTCCCTTCTGTCCCTCGAACGCGGCCTTCTCGAACTCCTGGACCATCTGACCTTTGCCGAACCAGCCGAGGTCGCCGCCCTGCTTTCCAGAGGGGCACTTCGAGAACTTCTTCGCGAGCTCGCCGAAGTTCTCTCCGGAGTTGATCTTGGCCAGCAGCTCCTTGGCCTTGTCTTCCTTCTCAACAAGAATGTGCGCTGCGTGGACTTGCTTTGCCATGTCGGTCCCGATGCGGAGGCGGAATATCAATATTGCCAACCAAGAGGCAGGTGAGTCGTCAGTAGTTCCCCAAATGCAGATATACGTACGAACCCGTCCCGTTCCCGGAGAGGTCATGGCGACTGATGAAATCCCCTCGGCCCTGAAGCACCCGCTATCGCTCCAGGCCGATTACGCCTCCCCGACGATATACGGCTGGGCAGGCATCCTGGTGGGAATCCTTGTGCTCGTCCTCGCCGCGGTCATGATGGTCGTATTCGTGGTCGCCTCGATGGTATTCTTGGCCGTCGGGGCAATCTTCGTCGCTGTCGGATACCTGATCCTCACGAAGGGCAAGTAGCTCGAGACTGCAGGAGGCGGTGGGAATCGGGGCTCTTTTCGATGCGTGGCTCTTTCTCCCTTTCCGACCGTCCAGAACCGCGCACCCGTACCTTTCAATCGCAAAGCATAAACATAACGATGATAAGTATGAGCCATGAACCTGAACCTGGATGACGTCGACAGGAAGATACTGAGAGAACTGCAGCGTGACGGACGAGCGTCGTTCAGGGACATATCATCTCGAATAGGCGTGAGCACGCCGACGGTCAGCGCGAGGGTGCTCGCCATGACCGACATGGGCCTGATCAAAGGGTACACCACATTGCTCGACGCTGACATGCTCGGCCAGGTCTCTGTGATACTCATGATCGATGCGCGCCCGTCAGACCTGGACAAGGTTGTCGAGAATATCGGCGACGACGACATCGTCCGCCAGATGTTCGTGCTGTCCGATTCCAGGGTTATGTGCCTCCTGTCGTTCTACAACCAGGTCAAGTACCAGCAGTTCCTGGAATCGCTGGCCCACATCCCCGAGATCGTGAAGGTCACACCGTCGCTGATCCTGAAGTCGAAGAAGGAGGTCCAGCGCGCGGCCCTCACGGACGAGGCCGGCCTCATGATCAGGTGCTACTACTGCGGGCATCTGATGAGGGACGAGGGCGTGAAGCTGAAGATGGACGGCAAGTACCACTACCTCTGCTGCAGCGTCTGCGCCAAGCTGTACAAAGAGAAGTACGAGAGGCTGAAGAAATCAGCCGCCGAAGCGTGACTGCAGAACGGCGTGTTTCACTAATCAACGGTCGCTTTACTTGGCGTACTTCTCGGGGTTCTTCTCGAACGCGGTCTTGCATCCAGGAGCGCAGAAATAGTACTCCTTCCCCTTGTACACGCTCTTCCACTTCGCCGTTTTCGGGTCCACTTCCATCTTGCAGATGGGGTCGACTGCCACATTCATCACCTTGACTAAGAGGGTGGGAGCGGAGCCAGGTTATCTCACTTGCGGGGCATTGAGGGGAATCTAGCTCCGCTCCGCACATCCCATATTAACGACGTGAATGATATTGCTTGCGCCTTACTAACAACATGGTACGCCAGCTGATGTCCAATTCTGACCGTCGCGGGCGAACTCTTATATTTCGGGAGCAGGTATGACCGTTCCCGGGAACCTGGTGAGTATAGATGCCGATATTCGAGAAGTCTTCTGAAAGCTCCGTGACCAGGGCGATCGTATCTCAGTTCGCCAAGGACATGGACGGCTTTGCCGAGACAGATGTGATCATTGTGGGCGGCGGGCCCAGCGGGCTCATGGCCGCGCACGACCTCGCGAAGAAGAAGGTCAAGGTGCTCATCGTCGAGAGGAACAACTACCTGGGCGGAGGGTTCTGGATCGGCGGCTTCCTCATGAACAGCCTCACGATCAGGGCCCCGGCTCACAAGATTCTGGACGAACTGGACATCGCATACGAGGAATATGAGAAAGGCCTCTACGTGGCCCTTGCCCCGCTCGCGTGTTCCAAGCTCATAGTTGCTGCTTGCGAAGCCGGCGCGAAGATACTCAGCATGACCATGTTCGACGACCTCGTCCTCCGCGAGAAGAACAGGGTCGCGGGTGTGGTCGTCAACTGGGCACCCGTGTCCATGCTTCCCAGGCAGGTAAACTGTGTCGATCCCATCGCATTCGAATCCAAGCTCGTGATCGACTCCACGGGCCATGATGCTTCCGTCGTGAGGAAGTTGGAGGAGCGCGGGCTCATAAAGATGCCGGGATTCGGCGCGATGTGGATAGAGAAGAGCGAGGACGCGGTGGTCGAGCGCACTGGTTTCGCGCACCCTGGCCTGATCGTCACTGGCATGGCAGTGTCCACCACCTTCGGGCTGCCGAGGATGGGCCCGACATTCGGGTCGATGCTCCTGTCCGGACGGCGCGGGGCCGAGGTCGCCTACGAGCACCTCAAGAAGAAGAAGTAGGGTTCTGCTGCAGCCCCTCGCTCCGTCAATGAACTCGCCGGGGACATGTGCTGAGCTGGTGACGGCGTTCAGATGTGTCGGTGGAACGACGAGAGGTCGTTGACCTTCTCCTCCGACCTCAGCCCGTGCTCCATGGCCATCACTGCCGCTCCAGCGCCCTTTATCGTGGTGAAGATGGGGATCTCCAGCTCGACCGCGAGCCTCCTCATCATGTAGCCGTCCCTCCTCGTCCCGGAGGATTCGCTGGGCGTGTTGATCACCATGTGCACGTCCCCGCTCCTCATGAGGGCGAGCGCGTCCGGGCCCTTGTTGTCCGATATCCTGTACGTGGTCACGGCCTCGACGCCCCTGGACCTCAGCGTATCCGCGGTCCCCTCGGTCGCGAATATCCCGAACCCCATGCTCACCAGCCTCCTCGCGAGCTGCGCAGCGACGTCCTTGTCCTCGTCCGAGACGCTCACGTACACGTTGCCCTTCCTGGGCAGCCTCTGCCCCGAGGCGATCAGCGCCTTCCAGACGGCTGCGGGGTACGTCGCCGCTATCCCCATGACCTCGCCCGTGGACTTCATCTCGGGGCCCAGGATGCTGTCCACGCCCGGCAGCTTCAGGAACGGGAACACGGACGCTTTGACAGCGACGTGGGATATCCTCGCCTCGCCCTGCAGGCCCAGGTCCTTGAGCTTCGTCCCCAGCATGACCTTGGTCGCGATCTTAGCGAGGGGCACCCCGGTCGCCTTGGATATTATCGGCACGGTCCTGCTGGCGCGCGGGTTCGCCTCCAGCATGTAGACGCTCCCGTGCTTGTACGCGAGCTGGAGGTTGATCAGGCCCACAGTCTTCAGCGCCAGGGCGACCTTCCTGGTGGTAGAGGCGATCTCTGACATGACCTCCGGGCCGAGCGTCATCGGAGGGAGGACCATGGTGGCGTCCCCAGAGTGCACGCCCGCCTCCTCGATGTGCTCCAGGACCCCTCCGATGTACACGTCCTCGCCGTCGCACACGGCGTCGACGTCTATCTCGACCGCGTGCGTGAGGTACTTGTCGACCAGGATCGGGTGCTTCTTCGATATCTTCGCGGCGCTCTTCATGTACGTCTCGAGCTCGCCCTCGTTGTAGACGATCTCCATCGCCCTGCCCCCGAGGACGTAGCTCGGCCTGATCAGCACTGGATACCCTATCTTCTCGGCGAGGTGCTTGACCTCCTCGAACGAGAAGCCCGTGCCCGACCTCGGCTGGAGTACGCCCAGCTCGTCCATCAGCTTCGAGAACTTCTTCCTGTCCTCGGCGAGGTCGATAGACTCGGGCGAGGTACCCAGGATCCTCGTCTTGGACTCCCCGAGCTCCTTCTGCAGGGGCAACGCGAGGTTGATCGATGTCTGCCCCCCGAACTGGAGTATCACACCGTCAGCGTCCTCCTTCTCTATCACGTTCAGGACGTCCTCGACGGTGATCGGCTCGAAGTAGAGCCGTGTGGAGATGTCGAAGTCCGTGGACACCGTCTCCGGGTTGTTGTTGATGATGATCGCGTCCATGCCCTGCTCCTTGAGCGCGAGGGCGCCGTGGCAGCAGCAGTAGTCGAACTCTATCCCCTGGCCTATCCTGATCGGGCCTCCGCCGACGATCACGACCTTCTTGTTCGACGAGGGCCTCGCCTCGCACTCGGACTCATACGTGGAGTAGAAGTACGGCGTCTCGGCCTCGAACTCGGCGGCGCAAGTGTCGACCATCTTGTACTTGGCCACGATTCCATTTGAGCGCCTCATTCGTCTGATGGTCCCCTCATCCTTGCCCGTGAGGGTGGAGATGTGCTCGTCCCCGAACCCGAGGCGCTTCGCCGAGGCGAGCGTGGCTGGGTCCAGCTTGCACTTCAGCTGGTCCTCCATCCGCACCAGGTCTTGGATCTTGTGCACGAAGAACGGGTCCCAGGCAGACAGCTCGCATATCTTCTCGACGCTCATCCCGCGCCGCAACGCCTCGGCTATCGCGTACAGCCTCGTGTCCGTGGCGACGGCTAGCTCCTTCTCCAGGTCCTCCTCGGACCATCTATCGGGCTCGAGTCCGACCCTGTCTATCTCGAGCGACCGCACGGCCTTGAGGAGCGACTCGTGGAAGTTACGCCCGATCGCCATGACCTCCCCGGTGCTCTTCATCTGGGTCCCGAGCCTCCGATCAACGGTTCTGAACTTATCGAACGGCCATCTCGGTATCTTCATGACGACATAGTCCAGGGCGGGTTCGAACGCGGCGCATGTCCTCTTCGTGATGGCGTTGGGGATCTCGTCCAGCGTCTTGCCGATGGCGATCTTCGCCGCCACCCTCGCGATCGGATATCCGGTCGCCTTCGAGGCCAGCGCGGAGCTCCTCGAAACCCTGGGGTTGACCTCTATCACGCGGTACTCCCCGGTCTTGGGGTGGACCGCGAACTGCACGTTGGCTCCTCCCTGGATGCCGAGCGCGCGTATGATCTTGATCGATGCCGATCGGAGCATCTGGTGGTCCCGGTCGCTGAGCGTCTGCGCGGGGGCGACCACGATGCTCTCGCCCGTGTGTATGCCCATCGGGTCGAGGTTCTCCATGTTGCACACGATGACGCAGTTGTCCTTCACGTCCCGCACGACCTCGTATTCGAACTCCTTCCATCCGATGACGCTCTCCTCGATCAGCACCTGCCTGATCCTGGAGTAGATCAGCCCTCGGCCAGCGATGTGGACGAGTTCCTCCTCGTCGTTGGCGATGCCTCCTCCCGTGCCCCCGAGCGTGAACGCCGGCCGGACCAGCACCGGGTATCCGCCTATCTCGGGTACGGCCCTCTTGGCATCGTCGATCGACTGCACGGTCCTGCTCTTGGGGATCGGCTCGCCGATCTCGAGCATGGTCCTCTTGAACAGCTCCCGGTCCTCCGAGAGCGCGATCGCCTTCGGCTGGCTGCCAAGCAGCTCTACGCCGAGCCTCTCGAGTATCCCCTGCTCGGCGAGCTCCGAGCACAGGTTCAGGGCGGTCTGGCCGCCCATCCCCGAGAGTATCCCCTGGACCTTCTCCTTCTCGATTATCTTGGTGATCGTCTCGACGTTCAGCGGCTCGATGTACACGATGTCCGCCATCTCGAGATCGGTCTGGATCGTCGCTGGGTTGGAGTTGACCAGGACCGTGGTGCATCCCTCCTCCCTGAGGGATTTGCACGCCTGTGAGCCGGAGAAATCGAACTCCGCTGCCTGCCCTATCACTATGGGCCCAGAGCCAATTACCATCAGCTTCTTCAGGCCTGGTCGCTTCGGCATCAGGCTCCCCCCATCATCCGCGCGAACCTGTCGAACAGGAATGTGGTGTCCTGGGGACCGGGATGGGCCTCCGGATGGAACTGGACCGAGAAGACCGGCAGCTTCCTGTGCCTCACTCCCTCCACCGTGCCGTCGTTCAGGTTGGCGAAGTCGACCTCGAGGCCGGCCGCCGCGGCGCTCCCGGAGTCCACCGCGAAGCCGTGGTTCTGGGATGTGATGAACACGCGCCCGTCGTGCGACACCGGCTGGTTGATCCCTCTGTGGCCGAACTTCAGCTTGTAGGTCTTAGCGCCGAACATGAGCGACAGGAGCTGGTTCCCCAGGCAGATGCCCATCATGGGGTAGTCCTCGCTGAGCCCTTTGAGCGTCGCGACTGTCTTCGAGAGCATCTCCGGGTGCGCCGGGTTCCCCGGGCCGTTCGTGATGAATATGCCGTCCGGGTCCAGCGCCCTCACCTTGTCCCCGGGCGTGTCGAAGGGCAGCTGGACCACATCGAATCGCTTCCTCAGCTCGATGACGATGTTCTCCTTGACGCCGCAGTCGAACACTGCGACGGTCCGTCCCCTGCCCTCGTCGAACCTCTTGACGGACTTCGTGCTCACCTTCGATACGAGGTTGGTCTCCTCGGGGTGCGCCATGGTCCTCACGCGCTCGAGCAGCTCGGCCGGGTCGCCTGTCGTGATGCCGCCCTTCATCGTTCCGTGGATGCGCAGCCGCCTGATCAGCGCCCGGGTGTCTATCCCGGATATCCCGGGGACGCCGTCCTTCTCGAGGAGCTCGTGCAGTGTGTTCTCCGAGGCCCGGTGCGACGGGAGCCCGCACAGCTCCTTCACCACATGGCCCCAGACCTGGACCTTCTCGGACTGGCCGTCCTCCGAATTCACGCCGTAGTTGCCGATCAGCGGGTACGAGGAGACCAGTATCTGTCCGCAGTAAGAAGGGTCCGTGAGCGACTCCTGATAGCCTGTCATGCCCGTGGCGAACACGACCTCTCCGAGAGCCGTCTTCCGGGCGCCGAAAGCCTCCCCCTCAAGAACCGTCCCATCCTCGAGGACCAGGAAGCCCATCATTCACAAGACCTTCGGGATATTCAGAGGGGGCTTAAAGAAGCTTGTTGTGGGAGGTCGGACTTCCCGCGCCTGGATTATCCCAATCTGGACACTGCGAGAGGAACTTGTCCTCCTTGCGGGCAGAGGGCGTCCTCAGTGCTGCCGGGCGTACCGCGCCAAGACTCCGAGCGCGGTGACGGTGATCCACTGGTTCTTGATCGGGTTGGGCCTGTCGGACTGGTACCACAGCCCGTCCTTCGATCTCGCCTCGACCAGCCAGCTGATGGGCCTGTCCATCCTCGGGTCCGACGGTCCGAACCTCAGGGCAGTGAGCATGTCGAGGCCGCAGAGGCCGCTGCCGTAGTACGTCGGGTACTTCAGCATGGTCCAGTTCCTCTCCGACTGATAGTAGCTCGAGTGGTAGTTCCGCCTGAAGAACTGGTCGAGGAAGAAGCTACCCGCCCTCCGGACATCGCTGCTGGATCTCATCTTCGGGCTCTGCGCCATCCCCCGGATGACCATCAGGGTCGTCCATGTGCAGCTCGGCACATGGCTGTAGTCCTTCGGGCTGTATTCAGGGATCTTGCCCGCCTGGACCATCGCAGCGAACTGGGACATCTTCATGTATCTGGTTCTGTTGCGAAACCAGGCAGCGGCCTTTCACGCCGCAGCCTCCTCGCAACTCGCTCCATTCGGCTCCGACCGTGCGCCCTTCTCAGGGTCGTAGAGGATCATCATCACGTCATGCTGGAGCGCGCCGGGGTCGAACCGTAGACCCCCCACCATCCCTTCCGAGACGGCTGTCTGCAGCAGGTTGAGGCTGGCGTTGACGTGCCTGTCGAGACGCCAGCCGCACTCACACGCGAACTCCGTGCCCTTTCGGGAATCCTGTAATCTCCCACATGCCGGGCACTTCCTGCTGCTATTCCTCGGGTCCACTTTGAGGACCGGTATTCCTCTCCACTGTGCCTTGTACTCGATGAATTGGTGGAGCTTCCTCCTCGGCCACATGCTCAAGCGTCTGTTGAGGCGCTTGTCCTCCCTTGGCTTGAAGACCCCCTTGAGATCCTCGAGCACTATCGCCGCTGTTTTCTCCTCGGCGAAGTCGAGCACGGCGTTGGCCACCTGGTTCATCCGGTACTCGACCCGGTCATGCTCCCTCTTCCCCTCTCTCTTGCAGAGCCTTCTGGAAGTTCGGCGGTCGTGGGACTTCTTCTTCTGGAGGCGCTTCCGCCGGTCATGATGCGTCTGCTGGATCGTGGCCACCTGCGGGAAGTAGGCTTTCACGGAGATCCCTTTCTCTCCACTAACGAACACCCCGTCGAGACTCCTCTCGTTCGTGTCGAGGGAGACCACCGATTCCGGCACGTACGGTCGTGGCTCCGCCTTCCTGAAGGCGATTACTACTCTGTCCGGGAAGAGCGTCAGGGAGCCGAGGGAGAATGATGGGTCGTCCAGGAATCCTCTGTGATACTCGCTCAGGACCAGCCTGAGCTCGACATGGCACCCTGCCTGGATGGGGAGGCCGATCACCCCTCTCTCGCGGTCGAACTTGTACGCCTGGTTCTCCGTCTTCATGAACAGCCGCTTGACATACGGGACCCGGTCCGCCTTTCCCTTCCTGACCCTCCTCCGATGGTTCTTGAGGACGCTCGCAGCGACCTCGAACACCGAGACGAGGTGCTTAGCGTACATGCAAGGGTGCTCGGTCCTGAAATCCTTATATGCGAGCTTGCACAGGGCGTTCCTCGATGTCACGCGCGTCTGCAGCCCCGCCCTTATTGCACGATTCACAGCAAGGCGGAAGTCCTCGAGAAGGAACTTGGCCTGGACGGGCAGCTCACCCTCCAGACGAAAAGACACCGCCTTGACGAGCATCGGATGTTCCTAGGCGGTCGCGGTATTTCTTATCATCCACTACATGTAGCATCTGCCCTTTCGTGCCCTCCTCGGAGCGCCCTGGCTGCCTCGGGGACGTCCAGAGCGTATCTGCAGAGAACGCCAAAGACAGAAATAGATTGGCCTCGTCGTCCTGACCACGGAACGAGCATCCTCGGCAGATGGTCCTCCTGCAGGATCAGCGCCCTGGCAGGAGGGTGTGCAGTCGATGCGGCGAGACACAGGGCAAGAAACGGTGCACGGACCAGGCGCCGATGGGCAGACATCGTTCGACTGGCTCGGATTAGGCGGCTTCAATCACCGGTGTTCTGCACCTATGCTAAAGGTGGTTCCCCGGTCACTCTCTCAATGGTTGTACCGTTATTTCATCCTTCTTCCCCTTTGTCTTTCTCGCGCCTCGTCGACCGCGACATTCGGACAAGCACCTATCAGCGTTCGATGACGCACGATGACGTATCCGTCATCCTATCTCACCGACATGCCGCGATCAACAGGGAGCGTTCCTCGACGCATGCAAAACTCAGCGGTCGAGTCAGTGAGCGCGAAACTCCTCCTTCCTAAGGACCATGAAGTAGATGGCCTCCAGCATCTTCTTGGCCGTGGCTACCGCCGCTTTCTTCGAACCTTTCTCCTCCTTCTTCCGGAGATAGAACGCGGTCAATCGTGAGTCCTCGCAGAACATTACATGGGCCCGTACCGCCTCCGTGAGCACATGTCTCAGACGCGGGTTACCCTGCTTGGACATGCCACCCATGTGGTCTTTCATCTCACCCGATTGTCTGACCGCTGGTGCAAGGCCTGCGTATGATGCCAATGTGTCCGGAGACCTGAACCGTCCGAGGTCGCCAACCTCGGCTTTGATGACCGTGGCGACGACATGACCGACCCCAGGTATCGTCTCCATCAGCCGGATGTCCGCGTCCTTCGTTGCCTCGTCCTTGATTCGTCCATCGGCCTTCTTGACCTTCTCCTGGACCACCTCCAGGATGTCCAGGTGATCGTCCACTGCCTCGATCCGCAGCGTGCGCAGCCACCTCACGAACCTCTTGGAGAATGCGGATCTGGCCTCAGCCGGAGGCTTCACACCTCGCCATGCTAGCTCGGCATGGATCTTGTTCTTCAGGGTCGTCGATTCGGCTATCAACGAGGAGCGATGTCTGGTCAGGTTGCGCAGTTCCCGTGTCTCCTTCGGCGGCACATATGACACTGGAACGGCGTTTATCCTCAGCAACTCGGCCAGCATCTCCGCATCGTTCTCATCGGTCTTCGCCCTGCCGACCGTCAGTGCCTTCAACTTGAGAGGGTGAGCGAGCACGACTTCGTAGCCTCGTGCCTCGATCGCTTCATAGATGTACTGGTAGAATCCGGTCGCTTCCATGACCACCCTCGCCTCAGCGGCACCGAGGCGGTCAAGAAAGGCGTTTATCTCCCTGGTCTCGGAGGGAAATCGCTCGTTCACCAATACCTTCCCGCTCTCATCCTTCACGCATGCCTGGGTGTTCTTTTTATGAATATCCAGTCCCATATAGTACATGGTTCTCCCGCCTCGGGTTTGTATGCAAACGCCCGTATCGGCGGGGAGCCACTTTTAGCATGCCATCAACAGGGCCATCTCTTGAAAGCCCCGTTCTTGTGCGCGTCCCTCAGCTTGTGATACTCTTCCGCGTTCCTCTTCGCTGCTTCGCGGAGCGAAGGGTCCCCTTCCTTGACGATCTTCCCAGGGACGCCGAGCACGAGGCTTCCCTCCGGGACCTTCATGCCGGACTTGACGAGTGCGTTCGCGCCTATGATCGACCCGGAGCCGACCTCAGCCTCATCGAGGGTGG